>Ga0307515_10000916_pt1 | contig 67742 bp, 68 predicted proteins | sample 17_EM_MG_FD_194513 | JGI IMG/M metagenome (GOLD analysis project Ga0307515, IMG submission 194513) | Populus trichocarpa ectomycorrhiza microbial communities from riparian zone in the Pacific Northwest, United States - 17_EM | ecosystem: Host-associated > Plants > Roots > Unclassified | place... | reverse complement strand
CACCAGAGTCTCTCCTTTTAATAAAGTCTTCTCTAGTAGCAAATATAACTTTCTATCTAAACAAATTGTAAATTACATCAAGTGTGGCTTTGTCAACACAGCTACCCCTCCAAAATCCACCCCCTCCAGCTACCACCCTACCCCCTCTCCCTGCAACACCACCCACCCCACCCCTTTACAGCTGATGGAACTCAACGAAACAATTCCTTTCATCATTGAGACACAGTGGCCAGACACATTGAGTGCAAGCCCAGCGAGTTTTTGGTGGAGATTTCGTATTTTTTGAGGGACTGTTTCTCTGCTTCCAGCGGCAAAGCCAACACCCCAATCGCTTTCCCTCCTCAAGATGGACTGGAAGGTACCCACAGTCACAGCTTCGGTCTAGGGGTAAATAGGTATCCTTTTTATCATTTGACAGGGTGGATTTGGCCTTAGTTGACTGTACAATCTGTGAGGTGGAAATTGGTCCAGACCCAGCCAGGATCAACCCCCAAGCACACTGCAGGCAAGACTCCTTATGTGTGATGGTGTTAGAACTCTGAGGCATATCCTGGTAGATGAAATAGACATTTGTGACCATCGTTTCAAATGCCCAGAAGAGCATAGGCCACCATGTGCTAAAGGAGGTGAGTCGAGAATCATAGTAGCTGCCTAGTTGATCTGCTATATCGACACCACCCATGTTGGGATTGTACTCATCAATGCAGAGAGCGATCATCATCTGTTTCTCCTGCAAATCACCAAAGGCCTCCCGGGATTTCTTTGCATTGGTGCTCTTCTTCCCCGGACACTTTCTCAGTCTCTCTTGCCGACATTCAAAGTCATGTACAGGACTGAGAATCGTAACTGGCACATTATCAAACCACAAATGTGCACCAACCAGCTGGCCAAAAAGGCTGTCCATAATGGTGAGTACTTTCAGGGCATGGTACTCGTATTTTCCCATATTTTGCTTCGGAATTTTGAGTTCTGGAGGAAATCTAGCTGAAGAAGGGCATGCTGTTCCACACGCACCAAAATGCAAATCATGACACAATCTTCCCAACAAGGGAACTGTTGTATAAAAGTTATCCAGGTAGACAATAAAGTACATTGTACTGGGAAGCTTCCGTAAGAGATGGTATACAACTTCTCCTGCTGCAGTCAAGCCATTGGTTGATGGAACAGGATCAGGACCAGCCTGGTTTGAGGTTGGATGGAAATTCCAAATGTAACGGTGATCAGCAAGGCAGTGAAAATTAAATCCTTGCTCGATGGGCTTGCTTGGCATCTTGTATGTGTCAGGGGACCGCCCAGTAGCTCTCATCATACATCCATCCAAGCGAACATGGGTTGATGGCATGCGGTATTGCTGCGAACTTTCCGAAGTTGGTCCAAAATTAGATCACCTGTACTGTGCCATAGTTGCCTTCCTGTTGGTGCTATCTTCGGGAGATCAGGAGAGGATACACGAAAGTACCTTTCAATGTCCTCAAATTGTGTTTGGCCCATATACTCGCAAATTGGGTGGGTAGGATTCAGCCCATTATGCCTCCAGTAGTCCCTCACTGCAGGGTAACTATGTACCCCCTTATACAACACAATCCCCAACCAAACCCCTAGTTCTGACGCAGAGACCTCCTTCCACTTCCTACCACTCTCCATCTGTCGTTCACTGGCTTTAGCAGCAGCATATGCATTACATTGCGCTGCCATATCCTCAAACAGTGAGGGTGGCAAAAATAGGCTTCAAATCTCGAAGGGTTCTACTGTATGCTGATAACGGATCTTGGATGGAAGGGTGTTGTAAGCAGCATGCGGGTGATGCCTTCGAATGATAGCGTGGAGGGTGGGAGGGTCCTGAAAGATATGAGGTGTGGGGAACTGGATATGTGGGTCTGCAGGGGTAGGCCTGTGATTTGTCGTGATTTGTCGTTTTTTCGATTTTCCCTGGTCCTTGGATATTGTTGAGAAGGGAAGTTCACTACCAGTGGGTTCTCCATCTTCTTCAAGATGTACAAGTCGGTAGGAGATATTGGGGTCCCGCTGTCGCAGTATTCTGGTTGACATTTCTGTTTTTTTGAAGCACAAATCGCAGGATAACACCGTTACAAAAACAGCTCTATTTATTACTCCCTCAGTGTCGCAGATTCCCTGGAACTTGCCAGAATACACCTCTAATACAATTAAATAGATTTACAAATTCTCAAGTCATCATTCCATATTGTAGTTGCACCGCCATGGTTACACGGTGGGGGGAGCCCGTTTCAATGACCCAAACAGTCCGGCAATCGCATGTTACGATCCAGGGGTTAAGGGCACGTATGCCAGCATTCAGCTGAATCAGGATACATATTGTAATTAGATGTATTCGGTTGCAAACGTGGACTCGAATAATAGTACATAGGTGTAAGATTAGCGTATTGTTAATGATCTAACTCTCATGGCGTGCTGACTAGATTAGATTGCAGTTCCCCGGCCACCATCACATGTCGCCATTGTTATTGTTGGAATTTCACATTGTATTTACTCTGATTAGATTATGACAAAAATGCATTGTTCCCGGAAACTTCACGGTGTGAACCGGATATGTCCACCAAGCCCTCCTCTCGGTCAAGTGTACCATCTCTTTCTCCTTCCACTCAGTCTAAGTTCAGTGCCCCCCCTTGCTGGTGTATAACCTGCGCATCCCGTCATCTGACGACAACCATTTGAACAATCCTCACACCCACTCAGTCAAGGGCCTGTTTGATGTTATCGTGGTGGAATACACCAACTGCCAGAACAGAGTAAGGCAGACCATTTGGGGGTCCTGAAGTGAAACTCACTAGGCCATAAATCGCATGCTGACCATCTTCGGGCTTCGCTGGAATGGTGGTACATACGGGTAATAGTATAGTAAGGCCGCTTCGTTTAGGTTATCCTCGTGGTGCCACAGAAGCGGGTCTTGATTCCATCGTAGTCGGTTCCAAGAGCTTGTATGCAGTGTGTATCTCGGCACTTACATTTCACCGGGTTTTTTAGCCAGTCACATGATGGATCTTCACTGCTACTGCGCTGATAGGCCTTGCTGGACCACATGTACTGGTATATCCACAGTCATGTTGTATGCTGTGATCACTGGCATACAATGTTGAATAGTGAGTTGCTAGGTAGACTACTGGTTGATGTCGATGTTGAGTGGTAAGCAGAACTTTAAAATAATGACATACACTTGCATATGCATGCAGACAATGACAAAAGTAATAGAGTGAAGTCACAGTGAAACCCCGCTCCCCCCCAATGAGGGGAAAGCGTGCCAAAACCAAGCGTTGATTGTGGTTGTCGAAGGTGGGTGTCCATGTGTCACCGTTGCACTATGACAGCTCACTGTGACCAGTGAAGATTGTAATAGTCTCTTCCCAAAGACGACTCATGATCAATTTAAAGAAATGCTGTAAAATAAGTGCAATTGACTTGTACTGTTACAATAACATTGACATATCACTATACTCTTATGATGTGTTTTGCCTATACTGTCTACAGTACATGTAATCCCTCTCGGTGTGCTTTCAAATTCTGACATTGTAATGATATGGAAATGGAGTGGATACTTTACAACTTGCGGTAGAAAATACAGTATACAATTTGTGTCTCATATAGCTGTAATGAATATCTACAGTGCAAATGTATAGTACCACAGTATATACATTCTGAGAATGATGATGACCAGTACTACGAGCTACCACCGGCCGGCAGTGCACACACAAAAGTTACCGACAATGCAGTCAAGCGGGCCCTGTCCTCCCACTCAGTCAAGAAGGCACCAGGCCTGGACAAACTGTCCTTTGGAGCCGTTCGCCTGCTCTGGAAATGGGATAAAGAGAGGTTCGTAGATCTGGCAAAAGAGACAATTCGCACAGGGCGGCATCCAGCAGTCTGGAAGCGAGCCAGTGGAGTTGTGATTCGCACACCCGGCAAGGACAATTATATGAAGCTAAAAGCGTACCGCACGATTTCACGACTCAGCTGCATGGGAATGGTCGTCGAGAAGGTAGTAGCGGAACAGCTATCCAAACAGGCTGAACGGAAGGGACAACTGAGCGATGGACAGTTCGGCAACAGAAAGGGGAGGTCTGTCATGAACGCAGCAGCCATCATGGTCGACCGAGCGCATGCAGCATGGACGGACAGCAACATACCTGGTGTCATCCTAATGGATATCAAGGCAGCGTTCCCAACCGTCGCAAAAGAAAGTCTGGTCAACGGAATGAAGGCCAAGTATATAGATGGAGACCTCATTCGATGGATGGAAAGTGTCCACTCCGACAGGACGGTAGCAATGATATTTGAGTGCAATGCCTTGACGCGACACCCAGTCGAAGCAGGGGTCCCTCAGAGCTCACCTGTATCCCCGATCCTCATTGCAATATATACCTCAGGACTGATTAGGTAGGTCGAGGAGTACGTCTCAGCTGAGGGACTCTCGTTCAATGATGACGTTGGCTGGGTAGCGACTGGAAGCAACCTCAATCCGGTCGTCACGAAACTTGAAGAGTGCGCTGCAAAACCCACGGCATGTGTGGGCCGGAGGGGGCTGCATTTTGATACAGCAAAAACGGAGGCGGCACTTTTCATATGTAGATGAGGCAACAAAAAGCACCTCCACCTGAAGTTGACAGCAAAGATAAGAGTCGGAGACGGCTTTATACGATTCAACAAAGAAGCGACACGCTGCCTGGGCGTCTGGATCGATGCGCACCTGATGTTCAAGGAGCTCCACAACCGAAGCAAGGAGACAGCCAGGGCAGCCGAAGCCAGACTCCGAACACTTACTAAGACGTACAGGGGCGTCCCAGAAAATGTGAGAGCCGTCCAAATAGCCTGCGTCCAAGCGGTCGCACTGTACGGGAGCGTGCTCTGGTGGGATCGCAAAGAAGTAGGCAGGCGAGATGATCTCCAACTCCTCCTAAATCGGCAACCCAGATCCATTCTGGGCGCGCTGCCCAGGACACCACGGGGGGCACTGATGAGAGAGGCAGGGCTCACACCTGCGCCTGTAATCTTAGACTCCAGACAACAAAGATTCACAGCTAGACAAGCAAACGCATGCAGTAACAAATTAAAGTAGCTATACCAAAACCCTGCTTCCAGTGCACCAATAGGCAGAGCAGTCAAGAAAGAGCACCGGAATGGCCAGACAACCTTAGGCATGAACTGGCCGGCCCCGGGCGAACAATCAGTGGTCAGGACCATCGTGCTTGACGACAATACTGCAGCCAACAGAGCTGTGCAACACTGGGCGAGAGAGAAAGAGACTAATGTAGGAGCGGGGGTCAGGATGTGGTGGACAGATGGATTGCGCTCAGACGATGGCCGAGTGGGAGCCGCAGCAGTCTGTAATCATGGAAATGAATGGAGTTCCAGCCGCAGCGTTCTGGGCACTCGGCGAATGGAAGTCTTCAACGCTGAGTGGTGGGCGGTTGGACTCGCGCTTGATGTGACGATCGAGCAGAGAGACACATTGCAGAGGCATGGAGTGAAGACGGTGGCGATCTTTAACGACTCGCAGACAGCAATTCAAAGAGTGGCACACCATGAGCCGGGCCCGGGGCGGGGATTAGCGAGGCGGATCAATCGGAGAGCACAGCCACACCGCGCCCGCGGCATCGCTACCGAGATTGACTGGGTCCCGGGACACTCCGGCATCCCTGGAAATGAAGAGGCAGACCGTCAGCCAATCCTGGCCGGAGACGCCAGGGGAGACACGGCAATAGAGCGGCCATACACTTCGGCCTCAACTAGAGCTAGATGAATCTCCAAGGGAAGGTCAGCAGTCAGGGCAGAGTGGGAGGCCGACAGGTGCAGCAAGCACTACAGCTACAGACTCAAGAGCAAGACGGGGACCAAGAGACCTGTTCCGATGACAACCGTGAAGTCGCTGGCTACCAGGTTCTACAGACTAAAGTGCGGGCATGCACCTACTGGAGTCTACCTAAACCCGTTCGGCCACCAAGAGGACGACAAATGCTGGTGGTGCGGCAGCGGCGAAGGCAGGACAGCGGCCCAGACGCGGGAACACCTCTTCCGCCACTGCAGCTGGTAGAGAGACCAGCAACAGACACTATGGAAGGCAGTGGGAAAAGCAACGTGCTGGAAAGCGGGCAGATGCTGACACGTGCGGATCTCTGAGCTGCTATCCTTGGAAGATTGCGACCAAGCGGTGATGGACTTCCTGGCAGCTACTGAAGTTGGAAAGTTCCCGCCCAAATGAAGGACGGTATGGAGCAGGCGCAGAGGCTGACTCATGTGCAGGGAGCGGCCGCGGTGGGCGTATACCTTCTCTTCTCTTTTCTTTTTCTTTTGTTCTGGCTTTGTGTACGTTTTAGTTGCATTAGTCAGAGGGGATGAAGGGTAGCGACGGGAGAGCTCTGCCATCTAGCCGGCTCGCCTGGAGGCGGAGGGTATATTGGAGTCCTGTCATACTCCAATTAGAGTGCATACAGTATGAATAAAACAAAAACAAAAAATATACATTCTGAATTTGATACAAATAAGGTTGTGGCAACCACATATTCTTTGGTATCAATTAAGTAAGAATTTTACATGAACTGACAACATAATGAAATTGTAACCTAATATTGATTCGTAACAAATAATGTCATGTAATATAGACTGCATATGTTTATTTGCCTGCCACATCATACTGATAAATAACCTTACTGTAGTGTAGTAATATCTAGCAGTGAGTGTACCACTCTCAGTAATATAGGCAAATACCAAACCACAATTCAATAGGTTTCCTTTAGGGTAGGATTTCAATATATTCAATTCAATTTACCACTCTATTACTGTCAGGCTAATATTTGAATAAATAAAATTTATATAGTCTACAATTGACTGCTTTATTATATTTTAGCGATGTCTTATACTGTATGACTGTGATAATAGAATTATCATAGTTTTCAAGTTATCATTATGTCCATGCCTGTATATCTAAATACTGAAAATACTGTCCAATTTTATTAATTTTTCCTTCCATACACACTTTGTAGATAATATACTTCGATTTGTCTGACTAAATAAAGATTTGCTTGCTGTTAATTAAGATTAAGTTTGGTAAAATAGCCCAACTGGCAAAAAGCATAATATAATCATATTGAATTATTTGTAAATTGACTATATTTATACTAATAATCCATTGAAAGTTTCAGTGTATATCACAAATCTTAAATGTAGATATTGTATGGACTTCAATCCAGTAGTGCCAAATGTTAATAACTGTGGTGAAGTTGAATCTGATAAGCTTCATTCAATAGTAACCTGTAATATCAGAATTATTTTATTCAAAGTTCCAATTCTAACTGTAAGGCTGGATCTGGTCTAGACCAAGATTGGTCCGATCCTCTGGACTGGTCCACCCTTGGACTACTGCTCTCATTGAATCATATTCGGACCTTGTGAACGGACATGGGGCAAGTGGTCGTACCACAGGGTATATTGGCGGAAATATGGCCCCATACGCACAGTGTCCGAATATCATGTATAGCCGAGTGCCGTGTAACGTACGTTACTCGCTGGCATCAACGTTGATACCATGTCGATAGATCGTTTATACACGGCGCTAATCGGCCCTACTATAATCAACTAGCATAAGCATGGCACCGATTTTCCAGTCTCACTGGGCAATGGGATAGCGGGGATAGATATACCATGGACATTACTCGGCTCTCGCACGTCACGTTTTTTTATTTTGGTTTTAATCATTCTGGATGCACTCTAAATAGAGTATGGCAGTACCTGCTTTTCTTCCCCTCTAGATAGCCGGCTGCGGTGCCGTTAAAAACTGAAAATGAAATTTCCAGTTTGAAATCATTGAGAAAATTATTATTAAATGCGTTGCCGTTTATGTGGTAATTATCAGCTTTTTCCCCTTGCCTATAATCACTTAAATCTCTATATATTTAGCACACTAGGAAAAACAAAGTGACAGCGCATGACAGAGTCGCAAACAACCCTACCGACGGGTCAAGTATTGCACATCATTTAGTTCTCCCGTTCGAAGGTTTGAGCATATGCTGCCCGGAGAACGGCGACGATTGCATACGCCTGTGATGATACACTTTTTACATTCAGCTCACTGGAGGTTAGATGGTCCTTGCAGCATACTAAGGGACGCGGCATGTTACTTTTTGGAGGTAAGGTATTTGTGAATGTTGCAGTACGTACTAATTAGTGAGGCAAGAGAGAAGCTCAAGATGATATAAGTGGTGTGAACGGGAGCAGGTTGAGAGAGATGCTCATGTCACATGTCAAAAACCACTTTGATCTTCAATCCTCCAGTCATCCGGCAAGAGTTTTCTGGATCATAAGTTGCTGTATCAGTGCATCATCATACTAAGAATAGAATAGACTTAATACTTTAACTCTCTTTTCCTTTTCCGTTTCTTCCGCTATGACTACTACTGCTACTCATGCTGGTGCTCAAATATCGAGGAAACGCTTGCATTCCTATATCTTTGTAACTTACGGCTGCCTATCCTATGAATTAGGTGGCGCATTCAACCTTGTGCAGGGATATACAAACCTATATTACACAAACCGTCCCTAAGATAATATATAGAGTATGTATTTTGGTATACGTTAAAAAGTTGAAAGCTTTGGTAGTTCATCCATAGATACAACAGTCCACTTATTGAAGCGTTTCCTCTTCCTTCCAAGCTCGGGAATAACTGAAGTTCATAAGTTTCTTGCATCTGAATGTTAGTGATGAGTGCCCAACATGATAACTCAAAGATCGTCATGAAACTAAATGGTTCAATATCCATTTTTACTACACTTATAATCAACCAACAATATCCACAGCGGATACTTTCATATGGCAACGGCGTAAAACATTGTGGCCGATAGTGACCACTAACTTCCCATAGAAGCCAAAGGCATGTTTAGGCCAACCCTTTTTCACGGGTTTCGGGCTTGACTTGTTGGACTTTTCGTATAGAGATGCAGGCACGTGCAAGTATCCGAACTGCTTTCGATGGAGAAGTGTGATCAGTCGGGAAGTTCCCCCGCCGTCGAGCAGACCATACTGGCGTACGTAGCATTCCTTCGTTCTTCGTTTTAAGTGCCACCACTCATTTACTTCATTTCATTAAAAGAGAAGAAAAAAGGGTAGAAGAAGAAGAGCTCCCCCACCTAGCCAGACATCCGGAGGGGGGGGGTGTTGGATACTGCCATACTTTAATTAGAGTGAATGCAGAATGGTTAAAACAAACAAACAATATCCCGGATATTCAAATTCCAACCGAGAGAGGTAACTATTTGCTTTTTCGAAATTAAAGAGGCGTTCGTGCAATCGAAACGGTTAGCGCCACGTTTTTTACTCCAAATTTTTGTACTGTGTTTGGGGACCTGAACCTGGGGACACAGAACATATATTATACTAGATTATATTATCCCTTGTATTATACCCATTGCTCTGCATTATGTCGAGCGCGCACTTCCAGTAGTTTATAAGATGTTTGAAACTGTTTACAATTTAGGTGTGAACGGCTTGGCAAGAGAAACCGCAGTTTAAATAAGACTGAACGATGCGCGTGTTGCACTGCCAACGCATTCGCAAAACATAAAATGAGGTGGGGATCGGTTTGACCCCAAAAGAAGTGACTTAGACTATGCTGCAGGGAATTCATGTTATATGCAAGTCGACAGGTAAGCTGCTGCATGGCATGACTGCAGCAATGTGGTGTGAAGAAAACCCAATTGGAGGGAAACCATAACACCCAAAATTCTTTCATATACCCTGTACGGACGGGGGTGACTTGGTTGAAACAACCTGTGGAGGACGGATTAGCAAATGCCGCCGCTATTCCAGCTGGGAGGTTGACGCTGATAGGGCTGTAGTAGGCGATTTGGACTCTCTTATCAATGCCGATAAAAGTTATATGGTTTGCACTGACGAGGTGGTTGTCGTGAGGGTAATAGTGTGAGAGTATGCCTTGCCGAAGTGGCGATTCCGTGGTTCAGGTGTGTATATCGTTAGCATCCAACAACAAGCAAAAACGACAAGGGGCTAGTATTTATGTATTGGGTTGTTAGAAATGGAGGGTAGGAAGCAAGGATGCTTCATCATTTCATAGCGCCGGTCATTGGAACATAATGATGGTTTGACGTGGCACCACCCGACACAGCCCAAAATTTCCCAATGGCTTGCATGGTATTTGGTCTCACGTCAGCGACCCACTGTGCACACGACATTATTGCAATGAGCACCAAGTTTGCTAGTTTTTAATATTTGCGTTTACGAAAATTATATATCCATACTGCGGCTGTCAACTGAACATGCATGATACATCCAATCGCTCTCCAGCTGCCAAGTTTCTGAAACCTCAACACCCTCATATACGTGATCGTGAATTATGGAATCAAAGGATAATGACTGTTAAACCAGTTAGCCGTGTGATCACGGCCAGAAATAAACGTTACTGCTCAAGTTAAATACAATGTTACTGGGAGATGTTACCCACTTTGCACAAGAAATACAGCCTGGCCTGGTAGGTCATCTAGGACCTGCTCTCTGGGATCGATACGACGACGTCGAAGGCGCGGTTCGACCCTTGTGGAGTGAGCCGCAACATCAACTATTTCAGCAAATACGATGTTATTGTGCCGCACGTAAAGAGGTTGAACAATTACGACTGTTCACTCACCCACAGCGTCAGGGTTCAAGTTTCCCCTTTGTTGCCTCCAACTCCAAATGATAAGAACTACTGAAGGCAGTCCTACAAAGATAGTAACAATTCCGATGATCGCTTCGGTGGATATGGCCATGCCCAATATTCGGTGTACGAGGTCCCGTACACACGTCGGGAGTAAACAGGGAGGATGTGTTTGCGAGAAGAATGGTTGAAGGCGGGTGAGAAAAGAGGAAAGGTTCAGGAAAAGAAGCAGGAAAGAGAAATATGCTAGATATCACGCAAAGCGAGGCATTATATACATCCTCTAGCTTTATCCCTAGAAGGGAGGGTCAAACTTGGCATCGGACAGAAGGTACAAATATTCGAGCCAATAAAAGGCCTGACGGGGGAGGTGGCTTGGCAGATTTTGGATTTCTCCAATTGAATTTGATGATGGTACAGGGTTTAAAATATCGCGCATGAACTGGCGTTTAGTGGCTTGGCAGATTTTGGATTTCTCCAATCAAATGTAATGACGCGGATCCTCCAAACCCACTAGACCATCATCGGCGTTTACAAAGGCTGTACTTGGAAGATACCAAAAGTTTGGCGCGCCCCATAGAATGCGGGAAATTTACACCTCCACAACAACAATTGAGAGAGATTCTGAAAGTGAAAGGAGTGATAGTAGGCCCCTGAGATGCTTCTATGAAGTTTTCTTAGAAAAATATTTGCTGAGTAGTGCATGATGAGAATCTTGGCATTTCTTGTTGTTTGGGGGAAAAAAGTCGGGCGCTGATTTGCCCTGTGTCACCGCGCCCGACTTACCCATGTTCCCAAGTACTCGGAGGGTGCCAAAAGTCGGGCGCGCCCCATAAAATGCGGAAATTCTACACTTCCACCACAACAATAGAGAGAAATTTCGAAAGAGAGGGGAGTGATAATTGGTTATCAGAAATGCTTCTATGAAGTTTTCTCAGAAAAATATTTGTCATGTAGGGAATGATGAGGATCTTGGCATTTCTTGTTGTATGGGGCAAAAGTCGGGCACTCTTTTGCCCTGTGTCACCGCGTCCGAAATACCCTTGTACCCGAGTACATGCATGAGCCGGCACTACGCCCAAACGGGGACGCTAGAGTCTTATTCAGCCGCCGGCAGGTCGGAGCGGCACTTTTATGGTCTGGGGCAGCAAACGGCGATTCCGCACGGCGAGAAAGAAATCTACAAATCTCAAATCCCCAAGGTTGTAGTGAAGGAAGGAAGGTATGGGGGTTGTTGCTGTTGTTCATTCATATTGTATTTACTCTGGCTAGAGTATGACAGGACCGCTTATCCCCTCCGCCTCCGGGCGAGCCGGCTAGGTGGCGGAGCTCCCACCCGCTGCCCTCCGTCCCCGCGGTATGGGGGTTGTTGTGGTGTATGATTGAGGTTGGTGCGTGCAAGCAGTTTCGGTTTTTCAGTCGGGGGTGGGGCACGATCACATGATCTGAGGGTTATCATATTATGAAGAGCTTCAGTTTTTTCGCGCCCGGGTTGTGTATGGAAGACTCCAGAGCATTAGCTCAATCTCGTATAGGACAAGGGCTTTTAGCAGCTTGGCAGATTTTGGATTTCTCCAATCAAATCAGACGACGGGGATCTTCCAAACGCACTAGATTATCATCGGCGTTTTGCAGGGCTGTGCATGAATGCAGCAATATTCTCGATTCGGACAATCTCGCACAAAACAGGCGTTTGGTAGCTTGGCAAATTTCAGATTGCTCCAATGATTGGTGATGACGGAGACCCTCCTAATGCACTAGATTATCTTCCGCGGTTACCGGGGCTGTGCATGCAAGCAACAATATTTGGATTAAGCCAATCGTAGCTGAGAAAATAAAAAGTGTGGGATAACAAAAGCAAGCAGGAAGCTTATGATGCATATGATGAAACACGCTTATAAGGCTGTCACACCCAAGTCGGAGGCGTTTGCCACCGACACCTACGCGACATTTTAAAGTAACTTCAAGTTTTATCTTACTTTTAAACCTCTTCGTACCCTCCAATTTATTTCAACAGTCTAAAGTTTCACAGCAAATTGACCATGCTAGCAAGGCGAGACAATAATGCGGATCTATGGGAATCGTATCGGACAGAAATCCACACTCTTTACTTAGTGCACGATAAGCCTCTCAGAGATGTCATGTCCTATATGAAGGAAAAGCACAACTTCGAGGCCTCGTTGGGTACCCAAGAAGTTTCATCAAAATTCTCGATACTGATAGTCTCATAGTAAAGCTCAATACGAACGCCAGATGAAAATGTGGCACTTCCGCAAAAATTTGACCCACTCTGAGTGGAAATTCGTTCATTCACGGATGGAAAAACGTCGACGCGATGATAAGGAAAGTGTGTTGCGGATTGATGGCATCGAGATTCCCAAGAAAAAGATTAAAAAGGAGATATCGCGGCACTCTCAGCCGACCCTGAACCAAAATCTTCTTTCGGGTATCGTACATTTGACCCTACAGTAAATACAGATGTAGTGCTAACGTCCTCTAAGCTCCAAGCCCACAAACTCCGGAAGGAATCTCGGTTTTGACGCCGTTTGACGAAGTTTCATTCGAATTTAGACTGGCAAATCTTCCTTGGTTCCAGTTCCAAGGCATTGTTGAGGCCCAAGGTAATTTCTTTTGCCACTTTTGATCGGTGTCATCATACTCGTGATCCTGATACCCAAATAGTTAGCAAGCGTGACTTGGATGCTGCGGATGCTAGTAGTCCAGAATCTTGGTTACATCAAGAATCGTTGATTCATGACATTGGGGCTGCAAATACACGTCTTCAATTGCATTGGTTTCAGCGAGAATCATCGGGTGCATTTGAGTCCAATACGATTTGTTCGGACCATTCAAGCGCTCTAGCGCACCCAAGTGGGAAACAATTAACTACCTGTAATTCCGCGCCAGATTTCAGTTGGCTTTTCCCCAAGCCGCCTTCGACAATCACAGAACCAGATATTATGGATATTCCAGCGGTCTACACCGAGTTGCGAGGCGCTCTATTGGAACGTTGCCACCCTCAGCTGAAATCAAGCCCAGGGGGGCCATTTGAACAGTACAAACAATATGCTTTACCGCAGTTATTCAAGCTTGCTGTGTATCTGGGGTCCAACAACATGTTGCTAGACAGTCATGCCGATGAACTTCTTCACTGGGTGATTAACAATGAGCAACATTCGATGCTGAGATCTCTATTCTCGGTGAAGTTACCGACGGTTGAAGCATTTGCAAGACTTATATTTGAGAGTGCACTTCGGATTAAGGATAGGGATGTCGTCATGATCTGCCTTGAGAGAGGGATGGACCCTAACCTGTGTACCCGTAGCCAATATGCACCACTTGAAGTAGCCGTGAGGCACGGCAGCCTGGAGCTTGTAAACCTTTTAGTCAACGCAGGTGCAAACTGTAATGCCCCCCTTCCACCAACAGACAAGTGGGGTAGGAGTGCACTCCAAACTGCTGCTAAAAGCGACAACATTGAGCTCGTTCAGATACTTCTAAATGCCGGCGCCGACGTTAATTCCCCCCCCGCCAAATGTGGTAAAACTGCACTGCAAGAAGCAGTCGCGGCACATAGCATAGAGCTGGTTCAGATATTGTTGGAAACTGGTGCTGACGTCAATGCACCAGCCACAGAATATGGAAAAACTGCGCTTCAAGAAGCAGCAGCAGCAGAAAGCGAACAGTTGGTTCGGATCTTACTGGAGGCTGGTGCTGATGTCAACGCACCGGCTACGGAATATGGAAAAACCGCGCTCCAAGAAGCTGCAGCGGCAGAAAACATAAAGTTGGTTCAGCTATTGTTGGATGTTGGTGCTGATATCAATGCACCAGCCACAGAATATGGAAAAACTGCGCTCCAAGAAGCAGCGACAAAAGGCAACATAGATCTAGTCCGAATACTCTTAGACGCTGGCGCAAATATTAATGCCACCAGCGGCTGGACTGGGACGGCACTCCAAGCTGCGACAAAAAACGGCTACACTACATTGGTTCAACTGCTGTTGGACAACGGTGCAGACGTCAACGTCCCAGCTACTAAACATGGAGGCACTGCACTCCATGCGGCTGCGGAAGAAGCAAACATTGAGATAGCCCGGCTGCTGCTGGATGTCGGTGCCGACGTAAATACAATTAGCTGCGGTGCTGGAACGGCGCTCCAGGCTGCGGTGAACAACGCCAATATTGAGCTTGTTTATTTGCTGTTGAGTGCAGGCGCTGACATCAATCCTCCGACTACCAAATATGAAGGAACTTCACTCCAGGTCGCGGTGGACAAAGGCAACATTGAGCTGGTGCAACTGTTGTTGCAAGCGGGAGCAGAGGTCAACGCGATTAGCGACTGGACTGGGACAGCTCTCCAGGCCGCCACGAAAATGGGTGACATTGAGTTGGTTCGAATCCTTTTGGACGCTGGTGCAGACGTCAATACGCCGGCTACCGAACATGGAAGACCGGCACTTCAGGAAGCAGCGACGGTCGGCAACATTGAATTGATTCTAATTCTTTTAGACGCTGGTGCGGATGTCAACGCTTTCAGCAGCTGGGCTGGGACTGCACTTCAAGTTGCAACGAAACAGGGCTACACTGAACTGGTTCGAATCCTTTTGGCAGCTGGCGCAGACGTCAATGCGCCAGCCACCGAATACGGAAAAACTGCACTTCAAGAAGCAGCGACAAAAGGCAACATAGATCTAGTCCGAATACTCTTAGACGCTGGCGCAGATATCAATGCCACCAGTGGCTGGACTGGGACGGCACTCCAAGCCGCGACGAAAACAGGCGACATCGGACTGGTTCGATACCTGTTAGATTCGGGTGCAAGGTACGGGGGCAGGAAGGGTGCTTGCTTTGAGCTCCTAGTTGCGGCTGAAAGTGGCAACATTGAGCTCGTTCGGCTCCTACTAGATACGGGCGCTGACATCAATTCCTCTGGAGGTGGAAGAACTGCACTTCAAGAGGCTGCGGTTAAAGGCAATGTTGAGCTAGTCCGACTTCTGGTAGATGCTGGTGCAGATGTCAACGCCCCAGCAGCACCTTGGCGAGGCCTAACAGCGCTTCAGGGTGCGGCGAACGCCGGCCATATAGGCATTGCCCTCATACTTCTCAGGGCAGGTGCGAATGTCAATGCTGCCCCAGCATTGTGCGAAGGCCGAACAGCGCTCGAAGCAGCTGCCGAGCATGGTCGGTTAGATATGGCCCAACTTTTGCTTCACGCTGGCGCAGATACTGGAATCATGAGCGATATGCGTTTTGAAGCGGCAGCAAAACTGGCCGAAAAAGAAGGACATCATACCGTTGCAAAGTTTCTCAGAAATTATTCGAACTAAGTGCGGGATATCGGAGTATGTCTACAAAGTCCGTACGAACTGTTAGCCGCTTACCGCCAACTGTTACCGCAGCTGTAAGATCATTCACAACGCCAAAATCAGCAACTGAGGAATTATATAAGGCGGCTGCTCCCCCTCTAATTTGTTTGTTTTGTTTTAATCATTTTGCATTCACTCTAATTAGAGTATGGCAGTACCCCAATTCCCCTCTTCTATCTACTTTCTACTGCTGCCAACTGCACTCTCGTTGCCTACACACTCACTATACTTTCTTAACTTTCCCGCGCTCTCTTTACTTAACTTCGCCCACTTTCTCTTTATAATCTTATACACACTCTCTTTACTTTCTTATCGTCATCCGCACTCTTTAATCAAAGTACTCTTTCACATTCTTGCATACCTCCATCTCTTTTATTCACGATGGCTTCCTGTGCAATACTCGCAGCTTCCCAACACAGCATCAATTTTCCTCGCTGGAAACTACATCCTACACTCGCGGCAAATCCGATACGACTGGAAATAGCTCAAAATACGGTTAATGTAATCCCACTTATCGAACAGCAGCCCCCTGTCGATGGAGAGGTGCATCCAACTCTGCTAGATGCATTCGATAGGCTGTGGAATTACTCCCTGTGAATCAGGTACCAGGTGGTTACTGCTGGTGGTGACGAAGCCTATGGGAGGGTTCGGTACACTTGCCTTCACAACAGTAAGCGCACTTTCACTTGCTGATGTCAGTATACCAATTGGCCATTGCATGGGTTAGCCAAGAGTTTACGAGTGCTCCACCGGTGAGGAACGCCAAAGGCAGACTATTTCAAGGAAAACAAGGCATCCATGTTTAGTCACAGCAAGAGTAGCGGACATTGAGCACAACGATACGAAGCTAGCAAACTTCCAGCGGGAAATGACAGTAGCTGCGGAACAAGGGATTGGACAGAGAACTCTACTTTCGGCAGATCAGGTTTGGTATCACCTATTTGTAACTCTTGGTATAATACTATATCCTACTACCAGACCTGTAAGCGCTAACTGGAAGCAAAGTCATAACTATCTAATGGCTACAGATCCGCTGGTATAACCTCTTTATGTATTTCGTCACCAAACAAGCCTTGAGACTCAAGCGGAGCCACGTCGGTATTGTGAGGTTGGATTATCCTATAATGTGTTATTACGCCTTAAGCATTCTGCAAGTCTGCAACTCGCACGGAAGGCATTCTATAATACATCACGAAGTAAGGAGTAGCTGCTACTTACGACGACAAGACGCATTACCCATATAGTTGAGTCACTTGCTAAATCAGGCTATCACGTTGGTACTAGATGGAGTACCACCCGCAGTACAATTGCATAGACCCAGCCAACGAAGCAATTGGAGCAGATCTACTTTTGCACCGAAAGTCAAACCCAGCCACCTTGGAGATTCATTACTGACACTATCGGGGTTCGCAATAGTCCGTCCGTCCGCCGGCAGGCCTTTCCGGTCTTCATGTCGTCGTCTAGTTTCGGGCAAGATATTGCGAGACTAGGGCCCAATCTGGGCGACTGGGGGGTGACGTCTAAGGCTGTGGTTACTAATTCACATGTAATTCTACAGTTATTTCGATCAAGACACAGTGATGTGGGCTCTCCAATCTGGGGATGATCGACTGAATAAGTTGTAGTGCAAATTATGTCACCTAGACACGATTGGGAGGCATATTGGATATCATTACTCCGTCTCGATTGTATCACTCGCATCATGTGTCCATCACTCGGAAGACCGCCGACACCTACAGTCTCGCAGTCTAAGAATATCCAAGACGGTATATCACAGTCTGGGACTGGGCAGAGTGTTGCCCGGACGGGACGGACTTTTGCGAACCCTGAACACTATGATGCAAACTGATGCTACCTTACGACCTATGAATTGCAGACCAATCTTGTGGATTTATGGTAGCGCTACCCACCGCAGCTCCAGACATGATTCATCGGTATTTCCAATAGCATGCGGCAGAAAACATACGAGCGCAGTTTAGAAAAGCAGGTTTTACTAAGCAACGGTTCGAACCAGTCCCGGTTCGGGCGGTGAACTGGTTTGGCCGGTGCGGTTCAGAGGGTGGGACCGGTTCTAGCACGAACTGCCGGTTCAGGACGCTAAAGGGACTGGTTCGAACTGGTTGCTAGATATATCGATTTTGTTAAGATTGAAGCTACAACACGATTCTTGCTACTGAGGATATACTAAGTATCCCTCATGTCATCCGCATTCCAAATAATTACCTCTAGCAAGGTGACTTGAAATTTCCCTTATAACCAGGCATTCGATGGTTTCAAAACAATCGATCTGCAGGCGATTTCGTTGATCTGACAGCTCAGTCTTACAAATGGAGAATAGTTTCTCTATTTGAGCGTCATGGCCGGAATTGAGTACATATCCAAGGCCTTGGGGCGGTGGACCCGCAGGTTCTATAGGGAGCGGGCCGAGAGGTAGAGAAAGGTCAATATCAGTGAAAGCATCATCATCAAAGGCATTGGATGGTGTACCTTTTAAGGACTCTTGGGACATGTTGAGGCGATGGTGTTGAGGAACGAGTTTTACTGTCTTCCTAGAGTCAGAATGTGTTGGTCTTATACCTATTCACATGCTCTCGCCTGGCCAATAACCGCCTGTCATCCACTAGTTCGAACTAGTTCTGAACCAGCGAAATCTGGACAGTGAACCGTTCCCAGCGGTGCGGTTCACTAGCCCGGACAGCACCGAACCGTACTGCGCACCGTTGGTCCGAACCGGTTAACTACCGAACCGTTTCCATCATTGGTTCTAAGGTTCGTCGGAAGGAGTTAATGAATTATGTGTGGGATTGGCTCAAGACGTCGGAAATTGAGGAGGTTAGTGTATCACCATTAGGTAATATACGACATGTGGTCTGACAATTAATAGATTGGTAGCCGCCGTGCAGAAGTATTGGTCCGATTGGAGGAGGAAGAGAAGTAGTATTTCCGGCGTCGGTGGCTCACCAAGGAATATCGCCATATTTCGGCATATACTTGCAAATATCCCAATCTCGGCTGGTTGGGTACCTCACGAAATTAGTCACTCCATCGAGTACGGATGATATCAACAGTCCGGGCAGGGAACCGTCCATACCGGAACCGTCCGTGTCTAGTCTAGTCTAGCACGGTAATTACGCAGATTCGCATTGGACTGGACTGGTGTGACGTTAGACTGGACTGGTGTGACGTTAGACTGGACTGGTGTGGACTGCATATCTGATTAAGTATAAAAACGAGCAAAATTATGCTATTTATAGGTCATGACTCATTACGGCGTTTGAAGGCTAGTAAATACTGCCGAACATGCTAAAATGGGAATGCAGTACCACTGCGGACGAAGAAAGCGATCGCGACGCCGAACAACACCCAGAAGGTAACTGCGATGTCTACCAGCTGGGCCCCTACTACTGGCGCGAGCATGGATGACAAAAGACCAATCCTAAGGAGAGACTGGAACATCCCACTACCGGGATACGATCATCACTGTAGCAAGAACAGATGACAGACTAGTTATCGATGTTGAGGGAATGAAGCCTTGAGAGACACGAAAGATCTACGCCGACCAGGCATTTCAATAGTCCATCCCGTCTAGGCAACACTCTGCCCAGGAGTAGATTATGATTTTCGGGGCAGAGAATTCTCGGCCGGTTTAGACCAGGACAAATGGTTCTTAGACGCATAACTGTGCTAGGTCGTACGCGTGGACTATGGCAGCGCTGGAGACGGGGGTTCAACGGGTGGCGAACATTGTGTGTTGGCAAGAACCACCGAGCGAGCGCAGGAGTGAGGATTAGTCATCTGGCACCAGAGATAAGGAAGAGAAAGTGAGTCTGGATGGCAGTGCAAAAGGCGACTGGCCTAATGGTCGACGAGCGAACAGACAAGTGTAGCAGTGTAATGACGATGTCCTCGTGACAAACGTCACTTATCAGAAGAAAAGGGGAGAAGATAATGAGGATGGTGATGACGAAAGTGAATATCTACGACTAAAGGAATATGGAGTCGGAGAGCGACATGTGAGGAAACTTATTTAGCAGAAGAATCCAGCAGCGATGATGGACAAGAATAAAGAGGCAGCGAGTAAGCTGTGGAAGGGAGCCTCTGATAGAAGGGAGAGGTTGCGCGCGACATGCTCAGTAGAGGAGGCAGAGTGAGAGGCAGAGCGGTGCAAGTGGACGCTCAGAATGGTACTCAATTGAACCGAAGATGATCAGGATCTGCGCGAGGTCAAAGATGTGGTGGGGTAATGATATTAAAGAAAAGCTAATGGTGCTGGAGAGAGAGAAAAGAAGACGGGGACAAGGATTGGAGCAAACAGCCCTTGCAAATGCCGAACTACAAAGGTCAATAAGGATAACGAAGAGCACCACATAGAACGAATACCTTCAAATCCTCCGCGAGAATGAGTAGTGGAGCGCAACAAAGTTAGCAAGCCCCAGGGCTAGTGCCACTATAGAAGCCCTAAAGTAGGAAGAATTGTTCAAGCAGGAATCTTTCCCCCCAAATAACGAAGATCAGTAATACGAGCTGCCGCCGAGAGGACTCGCATACAATCTCGTCGCCAAGCGTATGATAAAGGAAGCCATTTACTCCCAGTCGACCAAGAAAGCCTAAGGCTCAGATAAGCTCTCTTTTGGAGATATCTATCTACTGTGGGAATGAGACAAAGAAAGGATTGTCGACCAAACAAATCACGTGATTGTCGCGGGGACGCACTAAATCATATGGACAAGTTGTGGAGTGGTCTTTTGGACACCTGGCAAAGATGACTACACAGAACTCAACGCATGTCATACCATATCCTTGCTCAATTGCATCGGGAAGGTCATCGAAAAAGGTTGTTGCAGAAATGCTGTCCGATGAGGGGGCTACTAAACGATGGTCAATTTAGCAGCAGAAAGAGGAGATCTATGATTGATGCTGTAGCTATCATGATCAACAGAACCTTTGTAGCATGGCGGAACATCACATGAGTACTCCTAATACTCATTAAGGCAGCATTTCCAAGCCCCGCGGAGGCGAACCTTATCAACGCCATGAACGGCAAGTGAACAGATAAGAGATCTCGTGAGATATACCGGAAGCTTTCTGAGTAGCAGGACAGTCGAGGTGGTGTTGGAGAAAAACCATATGGGACGCAGCCTGTGGAGGCTGGCATCTGTCAGAGATCGCCAGGTCATTCATACTATTCGCAATTTTCGCATAAGCGGTAGCATTGTAGGGGAACAAGCTCTGTGGGACCTGAACAAAACAGGCAGGCCAGACGACCCCCAGCTCCACCTGAATGAACTGGCCCGAACGACCCTAGCGGCCCTGCCTACAATTCTTCCAGCACCACTGATGCACCAATCGGGACTCGCTCCTGCAGAAGTGCTCCTTGACTCCAGACGGCAGAAATGTAGCGAATACAACTGAAAAGGACTGAAGGCGCTACATAAAATCCCCGTTACCGACACCCAGATACGTAGGGTAATCAGAGGAGCAAAAACGCAGTCGAATGACTGAGGTGGGCAACCGGCAGGAAAGCGAGAGTGTGCAGTCATTTGTAAATATCAGTGCAGTGTCTATATAGAAGTGTGATCAGGCAGTGATGGACTTCGTTGCAGCCCAGGAGGTCGAGAAGTTTCCGCGCCGCTGAGCAGTGGTGTATTTAGCCTTTCACTTTCTATTATTTTGTTTCAGCGTGCTACTATTCATTTTGCTTTCGTTTATAATTGGGGAGAAGGGTAGAATGTGTTTATGTGAATGAGTGCGTTGACTGGGACAATGAAGGCTAAAGAAGCGAGAATAAGGGCGACATTAAACATATATTGGTATATCTGTAGTGAAGAATAGAGATGGCACCAGCGAAAAATATGCATCAACCTAGCCTGAACGATATTTGTACTATTAAAATGTGGAGGTTGGCAGTGTTATGTTCAAACATCTAAAATTTGAGCACAGCGAGTGCGGGGTGTACGTCGGTACGGCTCAGGTCACGTGTGCGGCTCTGTACGGCTCAACGAGAGTATATGGTTGGGGACGCCTAGAGTGGGGGTATTGTGGACATTCGGTTCGGCGCCCAGATACTACCTAAAGTGGTAACAATTTACTCTAAAAATAAGGTTAACTCATCCATCAAGTGCCAAGAAATTATATTTAACTGCTAAGAAGCCACAATGGAACCCTTAGTATTTCCATTTTAGTTAATGAAGTACAATTATTGGCACTGTAATATCATATAAGGTAATTAATACTGTGAACATTTGGTTTGGCAGTAACACAAAACCTAACTTTTCAAAATCCAATAGCTCCACCACTAATGGGTAGAAATATAAAAGTGCTCTAAAGCATTGTAGAGTGTTACGGGTGTGTATACCCTAAGTAACTTAACTAAGTATCCACTGGCACTAGTTTAGTACAAAGGTCCACGGCCATAGATCCTATTCCTTACTCAGGTTCTGAATAACCAGATTCCGTATTTGCTTAAGCCTCTGGTTTCGTTCGGCTTCCTTTCTCATCCCTGCCTTCTGCAGTTGTTTAAATTTCCTAGCCTTCATGAGTTGTCGCGTTGTTTGAGGCAGAGGATTAACTCGATTCAACTCTCACTGGTTGCGTAATCTCGTTGATCCTTCCAGATAATGCTCGGTCCTTTCTAGGATACTATGGAGTCGTTGTTCTTCGGCGTGGTCCCTTGGTGTCGCCGATACTTCCCTTAGACCTATTACTTGCTGGACTTGGTCTGGATGAATATTATCGCAGATATTCGAATTTAACAGGCTATTTGGCAGGCGTTGATCCTCTGTACGATCTCTTGGTGTAGATGATACTTCTCGTATCGTTGTAGCCTGATGACGTCAACCAGGAGGCACCTCGCTAGGTACCGATTCGAGCTCTGATATCGATATATTATCTTTCACCATATTTGCTGTCTGTTGGACCAGACCGCCTCCCCCTGCCCGAAGGTTATCAATATAGATTATTAATCCTTGCTCAAGTCCGATAATCGAAGCTAGCCACCAGACACACTGTGCTACGAAGATTTGCTGAGTCCTTCTAGCGTGCTGTATAATCTTTTCAAGGGCGTATACGATTACTTTGTTGTTGTTCTCGAAGCTAATAGTCATTTGTATCGTAATAGATCCCAAGGTGCGGGGCTGCCGCTACAGAAAGCTAATAGATTCTAGGTATAGATAATACGTATAGGTATCATAAAAACGCAATAATAAATAAAGATATTTCTCCGCTGGTAGATATGGTTTTGCCTCAAGCTGTTCGAGCTTCTTCTTCATTGCCGGAACAATGTGATCTCTTTATAGCTTGTGCCCTACTACCTTCGGCCCACGTCCTTGACACATCGCTATGATTAAATCCCTCAATGATAGCCAATTATCTGTGGGGCTTATTGGCGATGCCCGATAGATATCCTTGCGACATATTTTTTGGCGCCTGACAGATGTGCTCGCGCATCCCAAAGGAACACGTATCATATCGCTCATTAATCAGACCATCACTTCAACTGAGACAGCTCGCTCTCGAAGAGTGTATTCGATAGTTAAACAGGCTTATCAGGATACCAGTTTGTGCTTCAATATAGGGTATTATGACACGTAATCGTTGCGATCATAAACGGTGCAAATCAATGCACGGCAATCGCTTCTGGTTTTCACCAATGCCATAAATCCCTCAGCTACGTCATGCTCAGGCGGAGGCCATCCTTCGACACCGGGGTTTGCCGCACCGGGTACCCTGCCGTTACAGTCAGGCTGTGAAGAGCCCATCTTACTCACATTAACTATCAGCTGTCGTGCACACCAGGTGCATGCCCCGCATAGTATCCAAGAATGAAAGAAGTCTCTCATGGACTTGGCCTCACTTGGTACTGGCCGACTGTTGAATTGTTCTCGTGACTGATGCACCCCCGCTGAAAGGTATACCACTGGATTGCATAGATGCCTCAAGCATGGTATGTGCTTATCAAGGACCATCGTAAGTACCATTATCACTATTAAGGGAGAACCCCTAACATAGAGAAGACATCAATAAAGTGCTCTATGGAAAATAACAACAAAATACCTTTTTTGCAGTAGAGATATTAAAGCCAGAAAATGAAGCTTAGAATACTCCAGAAAGAGGTATGTCCAACGATATAAATATCATAATCTTATATGAATATGTATCATGTTGATAGCAAGACATTAACACAATCATTTCATTCAATTCTCATGCTGCTGTATTTGACGTTCTTGGATAGTCAGACTGCAGACACTTATTATAGAAGTTGACAAAGATAAATCGAATATATAAATTCAGTCTTAATTATATTGCTATATCTTTCTCAAGATTATCCAAGATATCCACATATGCCAGCCAACTAATGGCCCTACCAATGGCCCCACTACTAGCACCAAGGATTCATACTATGGAGACAATTGCACATCTCATGCCAACTAATAAGTAGAAAATGTATAACAACTGCATTAGTAGGATCAGGAAATCTTTGGTTCTTTCAAAATGAACTCTTTCACTGGATTGATGTGCCATCTGTAATATACACTCTGCCATTATTCTGTAATGGTCATAATGGCTAACTATATGGTTTAGCTTCAGGATATGATGCCAGATTCAAAGTATATACCCATAACTCACCGGAATTTAATTGTGGTAGTATTAATCCGCTGTATACTATTTGTGTACTAACTATATACCCTGGTTGATATAGTCATAGTTTGTATGTACATCACCATGTAATTACGTATGCTAGGTCTCTAATCTGGATCTGTTGATAAACAATACTTGTTCTGTAATGCTGACAGTGCATTACTGTCGGTTGGCAGTTAACATCATTCTCATTAGCATAAGATCAGATGGACATGATATCATCCAGATCCTGTACACTCTGATTGCCCCTTGTCAGTAATCACCAGTAGAGTTACCATGCAGTACAATACACCAGCGTTCTGTGAATCATTCGAAATGTCCCGCAACCCCTTAGCCACTTCAGCTGAACTCCATGTTACGCTTAAGTTACATTAGACTGCCCTCGGCTATCTAGTAGCTCATCAACATACTGTCAAATACTGCATGAGGATTATCAGTGATCTCTGCAAGGATCTGCATTCTTGATGATACGTGCAAGATGTTATGATATTTGACTCATATAATAGTGGAAAATTGGAGATGCTGTAACCTTAATACTGGTGTCCGGGAGACAGTCACAGTTGCTGATACTACTAAGCATAGTGACAGGGGTGATTTTAAACTCAGTCAATTATTCTGACTGTGGTCGTTCTGAGGGTCCATCAACTATGATCCTTTGGATTCATCCCATTTGTAGTTCTCACAATCACAAGCAGTATTGCTGACCACAACATGCCATTTATTTTCAATCCAAGTTTATCAATATATACAAATACAGTCAATTAGACTGCACACAGTGTTCAAGTTCAATTGGAGGAGTACCTGGAAATACTGATTTACTTACAAATGACATGTACTCTGAGGCTACAATTTTGCAATTGGGGGATGCATTTTGTTAGAGGTAGTGTGTAGGTGGATGGCTCTAGTCATGAAAAGATGCGGTGGGGTAAGCACTCACATAGCCGTTAGTTAGAGCAAATGGTCAGCTGGAGCATAGATAACATTCCCTTCAATATATTTGGAGAGGGTATTTGCCCACCATAGAGACATCAGTTCATTCCTGAGGGTGTTACATGAATCGGAAGCAATCAAAACACATCTGACACTGGCTACTTGAACTGGTACCTGTTCAAACCAGTCGACGGCCTGTGTTTTAGTTACATTGTACAAGGAGAGTAACCTCACTGCATATCCTGTGCCACATGACACGCATGATACATACATTGTGCACATTGCGCAGGTTGTCGGTGTTGCTGAAGATTTTCAGAAAGCTGAGTGAATTAGGCTTATCAGCAGGAGTACGACTTCACGCACCGTAGGCTTCCAATATACAGCTTATGGCATAACAGAATATGTTACGAAATGAATGAAGGCCATTGAACATGGTCCTTGGCTGTTCTCTGATTGTGGGATCACGTTGATCTGGGCAGCAGTGAACATTGAACAGGAGATTATTGATGCTCAGGTCTCCCAGAGTCTTGAATAAGCCAAGAAATCGATGAAGATTTGCAACCACAAACAGAGCTTGGCCGCCACAGTGAAGGAGTTGGACGCGACTGAGGCCATTGAAGTTGGCCTCGGGTTGGTAGTTAGCCCCTGCATAGCTGTCTGTTGAGGTGTTGACGAAGTGCTCAACATTGAGAAACATTGCTCTGCCTTGTTGGTGTGATGGCTGCACCAGTACATGTCAGAGCCAGAGACAACACAGCTGATGGATCTTACACAGCTCTCAATGAGGAAAGCCATGGTGCTGCACTAAGTGAAAAATTTAATGATGGTGAAAAGTAGCGATGATTCCAAGTTGAGAGCATATGCGATTGTCATTCAACAATCGACAACTAACAAAGTGAATGAAACATTCGAATACAATTCTTCCGAACCAACCCCAGGAACATCTGTGTTACAACACACATTGGAACCGACACCTGGCTCATTGGGAAGCCGTGGCCACTCTGTCCAATCAATCATTCCTCCAGAATACAAGGGCCAATGCAAGAGCAAAGACTGCGTCACGTTCGGTGTTACTTTGGAACAACTCTACATGACTGCTGCCAAAGCCAGTGAATGGGTTGTTACCCATGATTGAGGGCAGCAAGTAGAGCTATAGTCCAATGGTGAGGGTGAAGTGTGGGCCATGAACTTTTTCCGAATGAGTATGTACATGTAACCGTCCAGCAGTTGCAAGGGTTAGACTACTCAGTGTATTTCGTCTAACACCTTGGACGTGTTCAAACTAGCATGCGAGAAACTAAGTATAGAGATGGGAGACAATGTCACAAAGTTTAATGAGCTTTTCTGTTTTCTCCATTTCAAATTCGACACACACCAGGCAAGGCCAACAGATATGTTTGGTGACACTGTTGGGTATCAGTTTGAACAGGGCAATCAGTCTTGTAATACAGTGTTGGTCTGTGATAATGGCGTGTGTGATATGACTCAAACCCATTAGCAGGATATGGAACACCTTCTAGCAGAGGGCATGCCAATCAGCAATACTCACCCTGGGAATGGCTCCAGTGTGAACATATCTATGATAGTTTTAAGTTGGAAACTAGACCTCAAGACAGGTGGTATAGGTGGTGCAGCTGGCACTGCCAAAGACGATGGTATAATAGTCTATAAATGTGGCCAAGCAGATCATATCTCTCACAACTGTCCAAACTGTAACTTGAGAAATAAGCAGCTTAATCAAGTTTTGGTTGGCAAAGATACCCTAAAAGCCAGGTATGGATGCCAATGCAAGGACAAGAAGATGGGACATGTACCACCCTGTCAAAAAAAGAGAGGACAGCTTGCAGACCAGTTGGAGGGTAAATAGGCATCGAGTAGCAACAGAGAAAGTGAGTTGGGTTGTGATTCAGCCTCACCCTCTGAGGATGGAAAAGGGAAAGGAGGTTGGTTGCTGACCCCATACCTGCCTTGAAAACACTGTCCTGTATGATATAGTGCAAAATGGTGGCAAATTAGTGCCAGATAGTCAATTCACATCTTTGACTTATTACCATGACATTCAAGTTGGTCAACTAGATGACTCAGAGTTCAAGTTAGTCAGATTCAATGGAAAACTACGATACCAAATGAACAAGGGTGCTGGATCAGCCACTTGGTGTGAGAATTGATTGATGTTGGTACATAGGAGAATAATGTGAATTTAAACATTTCGGAAAAATGATAACAGCTAGGGGCTGTTCTGATCAGCAAAAAATATTTCCATCTGGGCGGGATGGCTCCGTCAGAGTGGACGCGCTGCATCAGAGCCGTCAGAGACACCCCGGTGGCAGATCACTCCGCACCCAGTCTCAATACCCCGTGTCGCGTTGCATATCACTCTCCAATCGCTGTTTCACCAGTTGTTCCCGCTCTGTCGGTATTCTATTTTAAACGAACACTCTGGCGTTGGGTCCAACTGTGACCATACGTCGGAATGGGTTCATTGGTTATACTCATGGATGTGGATTGCAATGCGATGGGCGACGTTGCAAACATCTCTCCTCGCATACCTTCTTCCTGTGTGCAAAATGCAATTCTCTCTTTACTAATTATACCCATCATTCCATGTCGCCAGATCTATGTGACTGTTGACAATCCATCGCTCGTTCCATCTGTCTCCTGGCTTCCTACCAGTAGCTATAGCTGGAATTACGTGTGTGCATCCGACGATGTTTGCCACTCTGACAACTTTCAGTGCAACGGCTGCCAGTGCTTTTCTCACCTATACAAATTTTGAGACGGGATCCAAGTTACCTGAGTTTTCAGGCATTGTGGTGTGCACCAGGGCTAACCAGTACTCAACGTAAGCTCCATCATTGTTTTGGAGATTGATTATGAATAGTCGTTGCAGTTGCCACGGAAGACGCCTATTCACCGTGCAATAACCGAACCCCAGGCATTGCTTTAATGACAGCCAGTCATTCTGTCTGTCCCTGCCGAGCCAGCTGTGGCTCCCCGTGCATCGACACTTCAGAGATATTTGTTCACCATCTAAACCCTCACCTTCCATCTTAATACCATCGTAAATACAGTGCGCCATTGGGTGCAGTTGTTCATCCGATAAATACATCTTGTTACGACTCTTATGCTTGATAAAATCCCGCATGCCGCTGTATATTGCCAATCAGTGCATGGCGTCTTGCGTATTGTCGTGTAATGCTCTGAAGTCTTTGATGATTGATTGAGGATGCTTTCCATCACGGCACTTTTGGGGTCACATGAATTTGGGTTTCCCATATGACTGCGATCTGAGGGGGGATGCCAGATCAGCACCGGAAGGGAAGACTTTGCAGGCGGCAGCTCTGTTCTCCCAACGCTGAGTGAGGGCTTCGAGATTAAGCTCTCTGATTTGGAAGAAGAGAGTGCAACGCGGAAAGGTGATTACCTGTTGCAGGTAGATCAGATTGTGATTGGAGGCGTTCCAACCATTCTTGAGGTTCATTTTATGTGCTTGTTCTTGTCTCTCGGAAGCATACTGATGCAATGCTCCGCATCGACAAATCTGTTCCGCCCAATGAGATATCCAGTGGATCTTCAGAAAGTTCAAGGTAGCATCTAACACCTGGGAAATATCTATTTCATGTCTGACGTAATCCCGCCAGGTGTTCATTTCGCATCGCTTCTTCGATGCCATTCAAGAATCAGCAGTTGTTTCCTCATCTACCTTTCGCTTCTTCACGAGTTCCATTCTCAGGGTGTTGGCTTTAGCTTTCTCCTTTTTGCCAGCTCACCAGAGTAAGAACACATCTTTGAAGGTGCGAAAACGGTGATAGGCATCCTCCATGTAGCTCCACGTTGCATCATCGCGGGATTTATATCCAGCACAGATATAGAATTCTAACAATGCCGGTGTGAACTCAAGTTCGCGATTGATTATGGGATGCTGAGCAGGTGTTCCGCCTCATAGAGACTGGGTTACAACTCCAAGCAAGTTCCGGCTCATTTCCTTCATCTCCTTCTCATCCCATTCAGAAACTTCCTCATATGGCTTATTTTTTGGTGTGAGGTTGTGGTAAGTAGGCACGGATAACCAGATTGAATGGGACTTGTCGAGCCATTCATGCGTCTTCATGAAGTGGAAAATCATCTTCTGGCGGTGGTCACGCATGCCGATCTGCATTGAATGGAGGAGGTCGGGTTGGGGGAGGTCGCTCACAAAACAGGGAATGTGTCGAAACACATGGAATCCTCGGTGAACATGGCGTGACGACAGCTAATCATTGGCTTCCTTGGTGTTGGCATCAGTGAGCGTTCAATATAGGGTGTGATCCCTCCGGGTGTTGTGCTTCTCGGGAGGCAAACAATCTCCAAGTGGGATCTTTGGACACTCGCACCAAAAACAGACATGCCACACGAGATGATGTAGGTCGAGATACTCTGGGCAATCTGCAAGCCATACTGCTAAACCCTATTTGCAACGCCGGAAGTTGCCATCTGCACAGAGAACGTTGTAATACCCACCATCGGCGCTGGGATTTTGTTGAATGGCGAGTAGGTGGAGTACCCGCAAAAGTACTTCGTTCAGCAGTTCTGGGTTCGGTTGCTGCTGCTCATCGAGCCGTTTCTGATGAATCTCGCGGTTCTTAACTGCAATTCGTAGAAGAGCGACCATTACGACGAAGTCAGTTCAGGGCATCCGGCGGATCTCCGACGATCGATTGACAATAGTCATATATACAGGCCAGTCCTTCTTGTCTCTAGCAAAATTTGAGAGACGCATTCCATCAGACATGAAGATCAAACAAACCAGTGAATCCCCCACTCTGAGTGTTGTCGAAACATGGATTAGCATGTTAATATCCTCTAGAATCTTTCCTTAACTGTGTTTTACACCGCCCGTCCCCAGTGCGCATTTCCGTACAGAGGCGTTTCTGTGGCGTATCGCTGTTAAAGTAACGCTGAGGGGCGTAAATGAGATACACCGGGTAGGCTGGCTGCCGCATCAACCATCGCATGCTTTGGATGATCCCTCGACTCCAGTATTTGAAAGGGCCTTAATGATTGCCATTCCATCTCATATCCTCGAGAGTGAGTAGTTCCCACTCTCCGAGAACCTGATCATCTGGCATGGTAGCCATAACCGTCTGGATGCCATCCCGGTTATTGAAAGTTGGGAAATGCAGAGCAGTGTTTTCTTCGTTCAGCACATTGTCATAGTATGTCTTCATGCCCTTCTTCTTGATCCCACGCTGGATATTTTTGTACTCTTCACGTGTCACAAACGGGTAGTAGGTATGTGTCTGTCTGTGGCAGTGGAGGTGGCAATGGTTGAGACTTCGAGTCAGTGATGTTTTCAACGTGTTCCAGATATGGAAACACGTCCAAGTCTTCAACTGAATCATTGTTAGCATTGAATTCACCACGGTGAGCGGGTTCAATTCGTCAGGGCGGGCTGTGAATAGTTATATACTTCTGCCATGCAACCTGAAGGTGTTCAGGATGGCATAATTTGAGATGTTTATGTCGGCAACTGACTGAGGTGAATTACTTTCGGCCTGAAAATTCGGGGCAATGGAATGGGGTCTTCTCTGTGATCATTCATGACACGGGAGGTGTGGGGTATACACTGTAGAACGGTACGGAAGTGGGTGCAGGCCCTGAACAGCCTCGTGTATCAGCTCACAATACTTTCAGCTAACATATTGAACCTCAACACCATCACAAGGAGGTTCCGTGCACACCAGGAGTTGCAAACACGCCGCAGGCCCGATGTCCTATACTACTATGATTAAACCAAAACCAATAAAAATAAAATCTGTACAAAACCCATAAATAAAATAAACCTTGAGTGATTCAAAAACCTCGCGACATGTGTAATGATTAATGCCTGAGATAACTAAATCAGAACAAATGAAATGAACTTGACAAGAACCCAACACTAACCCGAATGCAACAACCATCGCCTGCTCTGCAACGGGAGGACTGGTTTACTCATTGCTGACCGAGCCATCTGGGCCCGCCTCAGGCAGAGTCAAATTGGGGAGAGGGACATCAGGGAGATGCACATCGAGGAGAGGACCATCAGAGAGAGGGACATTGGGCAGAAGGACTTTGGAGAGACTGTCACCACCTGCTGATTCGATCAGCAGCTGCCGATTCACATCCTCATCTGAGTTGTTTCCGGCTGCCCCAGCTTCTCCCAAAGTTAGCACCGCTGGGCTAGGACTTTGTGATGTCACAAGCCCCAAATGCTGCAGCCCACTGAGGGGATGAGTCTCCGGAGTTCGTGGTCGTGGGTGAGGCTCCGGGGTGTGTGGCCATGGGGTAAGCTCGGGCATCTCCCGGCCTAACTCAGGTAGCAGGATTGGCTGATAATCTACCATTGTATCCCCATCGTGAGTCGATGTATTTACCATCTCTCCCTGACCAATCGTCCAAGGTTCTTTGCCTTCATCCTCATTCTCATTCTCCTCCTCCTTACCTTCCGCCAGTTTATCTTCCTACACTGCATCGTCACCATCCCTTTCCATATCCACATCGCGGTCTGAATCAACGCCGTCCTCTGCATCAACTTCATCCTCCATGCTAATATTCACATGAGGATCAAGTTCTGAGTCAACTTCGCTGTCTGACTCCTGGGTAGAGTCGGAATCACCATCTGAAGATATTGACACAGTAGGCGATGCTTCCGGCTCTAAATATACCCGCTCTGGTCAGCCCTCCTGGTCTGAGTCTGCCTCATACATTTCTTTCTGCAACTGCAAAGCGATGGCACGAGAGATATCATCTCCTCCCGGGGTTTGTTTAACAATACCTTTCCCTTTACTGTTTCCCTTCCCATTCCCATCCCCCGTTGCCTTCCCCTTCCGTGTCCCCATCCCATCCTTTGTACCCTTCCCTTTCCCGCGTGATTTCTCGCCACCCTGCATGTCCTCTTCACCCTCGCTGTCATCATTGTCATTACCATCGCCAGGATGTCGCTTTCCTTCGCTTGGCCCTCCGGAATCTGCCCAGCTCTCATCATCATCATTCTCATCGTTTATATCATCCCAATTCAGTCGTCTAACGGCCCGGAAGTCGCCTGGCTTGTACTGCCAGCAGCTTGGTGCCTCAATCTTTGCCCTGTGATCATCGATACCACTCCAAGAGAAACCCTCGCCAGTGGGTTTCACCTTCCCCGAGCTGGTTGTCTCCGGATTGGAGCGATTTACTTGATCCCCAAAGGCACGGGGGTTGTCCCACCTACAACTGTTCATTTGGTAGCGGGTTTGTCAAACATTTGCCCCAGATATGACTGGGAGGGTGCACACCACTCCCGGAAATGCGAACTACTGCTCGTGCGGTCCGGCCACATCAGCTGGAATTGTGCAACGTGGCGAGTCGCGACTAGATCAAGAAATATCATATTATTGAAGAGGTCCCATGCCCTCTCATCCTTGACGCCTCAAACAGTGTATATCTGTATGAGTTCACTGCTGTGTAGCGAGATGGAACTATTGATACAGTCCTGATCCAACGACAGGCGCCGATTTATACACGTTGTCGGCCTTTTCGCCCTGGCTGTTGCATAACCTGTTGCTTGGCGGCTGCCAGTTGGTGCCATCGGTGCGAGTTGAAAATGAATCTACACCGGACACATCGGCATTATGATGAAGTTCATTGTAGCGGACGAAAGCCCAGAGGAACGTACAAAGTAATATAGGTTATCGGGTGACTTTTGAAAAGACAGGAGTTCTGTTGTGTAAGTCATGTTTTGTCGAGAGAGTTCAAAATCCTGGCGGTGTGTTTATTAAGGGAGGAAAACAGAATGGAGGTGAAGGCGGGAAGATGTGACATATATACTCGAGTTCGTGCGATTGCTTGGTTCAACTCGTTTTGTCGGTTAACCAACACTAAACAGCCCAGCCTTCATCTTGCAAAGCAACGAAACACCTCATGAATGAGAAGCCTCGAGATCAGATTTAGTACTTGCGGTGACGACAGTCCGCGATGCCAGGCATTGCTTTGGCATCTGGTACTACTTCACCGCTCAGACCTTGTGCATCCCGGAGTAAACTAAGTGGTTCTCTGGTTGTCCCAACTGTGCAACCATCCAATACGGCTACCAACGCCTAGCAGTGGAAAAAGCACACCTAACTGATGTCATAAGATAGAGAATACATCATTGTTCCATTTGCAATGCATTTGGCTCTGCCAAAGGGGGATTTCCACCAGGAAGTTGAAGATATACAAAATCAATATTTCAATGTGTTGTGCCAAGAACGAGTGCAATACTATGATAATTGTGCCAAGAAGGCATCAACACATGTCATGCGGTGCAAATTGACCTTCAGACATTGCTGGAACAGTGAATTTCAATGCTGAGTTTAATCTGATGCCAGTTAAGACCACAATTAAATGCTTTTCGAGGGATCTCGTGCCTGAGTATTGTCACGGTTTAGCGGCTAGCTCAGTCTCCACTGCGCCTCCCTTTTTGGTCAAATCCCTCCATGGTCGCTTGTATAGGAGTCTACCTCACCAGCCGTTGCATCTGCATGCAGTGGACATCATTCCGACCATCTTAACATCGAACATCTATATCGGACTATGCCATTCCAAAGCCCTCTCCCTGACACGACTCCGGTCGTACCAAATGTTTGAAGTCGTGATAATCGTCCGCATCAACAACAGCGTGCGCCTTCGGGGAACACTCAACTTTCCCCTGTTAGGATATGTGTCACCGTACCGGCTGGCGAGAGGGATATATCTCGAGGAGGGAGTTCCATACCTTCAACAATCCAAGCTGAGATCTTCACCCCCTTATTTTCGCTGAACAATTCGCGAGTTGCAGATATCACTCAACTCGTGGCTTCCACCCGTCCGCTAAACTGCATTGGTCAAGAAATACTTCAACCGCCATTCTGGGTACATGCAGTTGAAGCACACCAACACCAGGTGGAACCTTACAGAAACACTCAGCGTGTCGAGTTGGATCCAGCTCTGCATCGGGCATTGCTAGCACTCCCACTCCTCTCAGCGGTTTCGAAAACCGGCCTACCCCATACCTAATCCAGAAGCCTGCGTGATCATTACACAACCACTGCGAACATGACCTACAGAAAGGCATCCGAGACAGACGCAGTGGCAATGGCCACCGCATTTCGTGTCTACACCTCGATGAATGGTCTCCCGCAGTCGCAGCATCCATCGATTTGGTCACTCAGACATGAAGTGTCTTGTATTTTGCAACGGGCAGACTCCTGGAGCTCTACATTTGGAACAGACTGCTGTTTATGAGTGCAAGCAGCTTGGAGATGGTAAGTTATGCAACGCGACATGTTGCGAAAGCATAAGCTGAAAGCCCACACTGGCAGATAATAGAGACATATTGAAACACCACTATGCAGCAAAACAACATTTGGTCCATAGCATTCGAGGCACGCACAAAGGAGATATTGAAAGAGGTATGCTGAATCAACAGCCCACATTGGATACTACACGCTCAAACTGGTACAAGGTTTGTGCACAAGTCAATAAGTTTAAATCCCTTCTTATTCAATCAGCAAGGGACAACATACCAGAGCTTTGTGATCTCCACCGGTTTGAATCTGCTGCAGAGCATTTGGAATTCATTGATTCCCTTCTGGCAGACAAGAAGTATGTTTTTCACAGCACCGAGCGTGTGGAAGGTGGTGTACACGTTCCAAATCCAACCCAGAGAGAGACGAAAACTGCTAATGAATGGCAAGCTTCCACTTTACTTCCAGGGGGTCGCAATCCTGCAGTTAATCTACATCAAATGTTATCATCGGGCGAATAACCGCAGTCAGTATGGTGATGGATTTCATTATTCCATGATTGACGACATGGACGGTCATATACACTCGCCACTGATCATGTTTACCTGTACGATGTTGCGCCATTCTCTGCTAGAGTGGAAAATGAACAAAGGTGTTCATCCGAAAGCTTGCAAGTCAATGCTGAAAGCGGACAGACCTGATCACTCGAACTACTTCAACTGCACGAATGACGGTGGTAACATCATATCCTGCTGCACTGTAACGGGTCGCAAGTGGTTAACCTCGCCTGGCGTTGTAGACACATATACATTCTTGAAGAACACCTGGAACACACTACTGGAGAGCTACCAGCAGAGGGTGTATAACAACACTCTTGCCACAGTCAAACGTCAGATCCAACATGCAGAGAACACAACGCCTACCGTGGTGATCAGTGTGGAAGCAGCGCGTGTTGACGATGCGAGTCTTCTTGAATCTTTGACATCCGATGTGGTGCTTGATGAACCTGAGATCGGACTCACCTACCCAAACATCCCGATAGACAACAATTAGACGGATGTCGAAATGAATCTGTTGATACCAGGGGGCAGCTGAGATCTCGATGATGCAGGTGACGAAGGCGATGCCATCCCCAGTTCTAGCGGGCGATGACTGGCCGCGAGTGAACTTGAGAGGTTTGACCTGGGAACCAGTGATGTCGACAGGTTGGAGGGCGAGGATGGCGATGATGCGGATGCAGGTGAGGGAGAAGAAGCATCGCAACCCGATTATGGATCAATGCAGAACATGGAAGACTGAGGTCATATTAGGTTCAACCTGGGAACCAGAGATGTCGACGGGTATGGGAGCGAGGACAGCAACAATGCGGATCCGGCGGATGAAGCATTGGAAGGCAATGATGGATCAACGCAGAATGTGGAGGACTGAGGGCATAGTACTAGACAGTGTGAAGATTGTACAGTATATTTCAGACATGTAAAATACGATAATTGCGTAGCAAATGAAACGGCAAGCGATCCATCTGAAGCGAAGACTGTATTGGAATAAGTGACAAAATCTGAAAGCTAAACATAAATGAGAATGCGGCATGTGGCTATCAGCTGAAGAAAGGCATAAACATTGCCAGGCGTTGTGTAAAAGGCTACTGCATAACTGTAACCCCTGCGAAGAGTGTAACCTACGTGTCATTTGGATGGTGCGTATACGTCACCACATCACAGACCCAAAGTAAAGGAAGCCTGATGCTGGAGCGGCGAGCGTAATATACAACGTGACGCGTTTCAAGAATAACAGGCACGGCATAATAGCTGCCCGGAGGGAGGTATGCAACGCGACCAGTGGATTGGGCGACAGGTCGCGTGTGATTCTCTGTTAGAGGGTACGAGGATCCGCGAGAGCCCTCAGACCAGTCCGGAACACCCGGGTGTTTCAGACGGAAACTTGTGTTGTTGCCGATGGGGGTGGGATGGATCATTGTGGAGACTGCCAATGTCAATGCAGAAGAAGCCATAGAGATGCACCAAAGTGTCAAATTGAAACTATGACTTGGTGCATCATACCTCTATGAGGCAAAATTGATGGTATATGACATCAAAGGCCTCATGATTATGGTTGACACATGATGGATGGGATTTGTAATGTGCAAATATCAAATTGTATATCACAGCAACGAAATGTGGATTGCTGATAACCTTTGTGCATCAAAGAATGAAATCTGAAATCAGTACGTGCGCAGCCTGCATTCATTTGATGTCGATGAACAGATAGATGAGTAAGTGAAATTCAGTGTCACCCACATCATACAGATGGCAGAGCTTAAAACCATATTAGACTCCCTGTTGAAATGCGTCATTTTGATCAATGTGCACTGGTGCAGTGATGGTGACACACGGCCAACTGATGAACTGCATGGTGAGTTTCGAAAGACGTTGACTGAGCAACAGGGTCTCATCTGCAAGTTCACTGAACGAGATATTTACAGAGGTACACAGGCCGATTTTGACATTCACATGAAACCACATCGCCATATATAGTGTCTCTCGCTCTGGTATATCGCTGCTTAGGAAAAAGAGGAACATCCAAGGCAGATAGACCTGGTGATTCACTGCATTTCGATTAAACCATTGTGTAGCGACTTTCTATCTCCTTTAATGCTTATTGAACAACGTGCCGGTAGATGTCATGTTGAATCAGTATTATCCGGAGTGCGTGGATAGGGTTACAGCGTGGTCAGGTGAGGTCTCAAGCGCGTCGTGTTCGTAAGTAGCCATGTTGCCCTGGCATTGTATTGGCTGGGCATGGCATGCCACAGCGACAGTTTTCCAATCAGGGCCAGGCCAGGCCTGGCGGCTTTCCAGCCAGTCTAGTGGCTTTCGTTGGTAGCCTGGTGGCTTCTCATGGCAGCCAGGCAGCTTTTTCTTGGCAACCGGGTGGCTTTTCTTGACGGACTAAGCCTAAACACAATTTTTTGTTTATTAAGAAAGTCTCCAAAGTATGAAACATAAACCATATTCAACTCAATCATCATAGCCCTTCCATTGCCGCATTCCATCCATCGACCAGACCAACGATTATGCAGGCCAATGAAGGCTATTTCAATAACATGCTGGCTGCGGCGCCAGCTGAGGAGGTTCTGATGTACACCAGACTGGGCCGCCATGAGGGCAGGTTTCCAGAATGAAGGCAAGGAGGGGCTGGGCCTGTAGGTCGATGAAAAGCCAGTCTGCCGGCTGGGCCGGATAGGATCACTGCCAGCATCGGGTAACAGCCAACCTTATATGGACATTATGATGGAGACTTCGCGCTCTACCAACTATCTTACCACTTACTTCTGCAAACAGTTGCAGTCGCATCTGCGCGGATCTATATACCATGTAGTATACACTCAGCCATGTAAGCTCTGGCGAAAATGCGCTGATAGAATACTCGATTATTCACACATTGGATACATTCTCTTCCGAACATCACGGAAATTCCCTGGGAGACATGATTTGTCGCAACAGACAACGAATCAATCAATGACAATCAATTAACCTCCCTGGCTTCAACCAGAATAAAGTGAAGGCAATTCCGTATGGCTGATACCCATGCAAGCATGGAATCCCTATGAAGATCTCTCAGCCAAATCAATCTGATTCCTAGCTGCCATGCTTTGGTACTACCAAAAGAAGAAATCACTGTTGATGATTCAGTCAACACCTGTGTCAAGGAGGAAGCCCGCATTCTGGACAATGAAGATGAAGATGTAGAAGGTTCAGGGTAGCCAGAAACTGACCATAATCGTGGGGATGATCACATATCGTCACAGATCACCAACGACGACCAAATGAATATGCTAGAGCAGAATTGGATGATACTTTGACTTCTATTGGAACAACAAACTGAATGGAAAGAGGATAGGACTCCGAAGATAAGAGCAATCAATTGCAGCTGAACAACTGATAGACCGGAAAACTCTGTTCATTGGTCAAATAGATTTGGGATATTTGATCTCTTATGAGACTGCGGTGGAACGAATGAGCTGGATACATCCCTTGCAACATTATCCTCGATCATTGCTTGTCATAAGCATCTATTCTGAAGAGGGGATTACGATCACGCAAAATATGCAGTCCTTTTGCTTCCTACGTTGATTAGATGCGCTAATGCTACCCAGAGCCAGACGAATAATACGGACATAGCCTAGTGTGGTCGGGACCTTGGAGAGGCTAAAGACCCGTTTGGAGAAGATTTGGAACTCTTTGGGAACTACCATCCAAAGATCTATGGAGATGAGGATTGACGACTGACCTCAGCGATGAAAGCCAGGCAGGAGTACCAGCAACTGCCCAAAACAGCTGTCTGAGATTATGCCAACTGTGTAGATGCAAATTGGTCTAGAGCCGGCTGGAACCTGATAATGCCCTACACGATATGGCATGGGTGGGCCTGCGGCACCAATCTAAGTAGAAGGTGAGACCTTTAATTGCCAGCAACAAAGACAGTTTTGACTCACTCAACCAACACTTTGACTGTGTGGCAGCTTTACAGTTCAAACCGGATGGCAAGAATGCTAGAGGAGAACAATTGCAAACGTAACCACGAAAGACCCACAGAGGCAGCGTTAAGAACTGGATTTTCTATCATCCATCTTCGAACCTGGAGAAGCAAGTGGGTGTAAACGACAGGGCATGGGCGTGCTTACAGCACCCATGTAAAACGAAGGTCTGACCATCAATTTTCAGTGGCAAAGATATGTTTGACACAGTCGACCAAGTCTTCAACTATGTGGCTGCTTCACACTTCAAAGCAGATGACATGTTGGCTGGAGGACAGCAAAGGAGAAGGTAAACACTATAGTGTCAGACAGGCAGTACTAAAAATGGAATTTCCGACCATCCATCTCCAAAACTGCGGAGAGATGTTGTTCTATACCATATGGCATGGGAGGGCCAGCCACACACACTTAGAATGAAGGTCAGCACATCGATTTCCAGCGGCAAAGACACATTCAACACACTTCGCCAAGTATTTGACTGTGTGGCGGCTTCACTGTTCCAACCGGATAACAAGAAGGCTGCAGGACAAAAATTGCAAAGGCATACAGAAGAGTCCCAGACAGGCAGCGATAAGAACTGGACTTCCCAACATTTCATCTCCGAACCTGTGGAATACCCTTCAGGCAATTCCAACACAACTGGCCATTCCAATGATTCCGGTACCAATAACTCCAAATCGGACAAGTGCAATAAGTCCGGTGGGGGGAGCCATACCAACTCATCGTCAGCACCATGGCTTCCGAAGAATGTTCAAGAACGATGAAAGGCAAACCGGCAATGGATTCACTGTAGTTGAAGTTTCCCCAAAGCTTACCATTGTACCCACCACGTCAAATTGAAGCCAGCTGAACAGTACTACCGCCATGATAACAGCTATAACAGCAATCATATTAAGCACAAAATGTCATTCCACACGCAGCAGTAAAAAAACATGTCTACCTTGGTCGATATCTAACTTGATGGGAGAGGCTGAATGACACAGAGTTAGGATTTGAAACATTGGAGACCAAGTCGTATTTGCAACTCTAGATAAGATACAGACGGACAAAATCGCCATCAAATGAAGGGTCATTCTGGAAGGTCGGGCTCTGAAGACGAGCATGTGCCTATGTGGCACAAAGAGACCGATTCGAAGGACATTCCTTACGAAGTTCTCCAACCATACATACACAGTACAATGTAGCATGACCTAGCACTAATCGACTGTGGTGCAACATGTATCATTATATCTCTGTGTGTACTCAGGAAACTAGAATTGCCACATGTTGACGGATACCCCTCCACTCAGGGTCTCAATGGCGTGGTTTTGATGTCTGCAAAGGAGAGCGAAAAGACAAGTCTTGTGGTTCAGTTTTTTGCACGCCTTTAACTGGTTGATGAATGGGAGGTTTTAGTTGTCCCAATGAAGGCATACAACCTAGTCTTGGGCTTGCCCTGGTTGAAGGCATGAAACCCAGAAATTGACTGGAGCAATAGTCAATTGACATCACTACAAACTACAAATGCATCACAACTGGTGATGATTTATAAGCAGTTCACGTACACCCTCCTATAGACTGCGGCAAGGAAAATACAAACATCACTCTCCTCCAGATATTCAACTACTTGTGACTACTACATTCAGTCACCTCATAGTTAGCACGGAAGTGGTCGATGAAATTTCCATATGAGTCCGACGATGCCAAGGAATCCTTGGAGAATCTGTGGGAGGTATTCCGGAAGGTGAGAAAAACCCCACGCTGTTGAATGAACGATAAGACGCAAGGTAGGTAGTTGCGGCTCAAGCGTTACACTGTGATGGTGATTCAATGACTGTTACCTGCTCGCCGAGAAACGCAAAGAGAAACCGGACAACTGGAGATGTCTATTCAGATGAGCCATCTGTTCGACCTATTCTGTCATCCGTACCCATCTCCACTCTGCCATTGCACACTTCAATGCAAACATGGCTAATTAGAATAGCAATCGATACAGACATCATGGACATGGTAACATCTGATGATTGGGGTCACATCCCAGTACATTATCAATCATTCATGGAGGGCTGCAGTGAAGAATTGGCTGAGATACACCTGCTGCACAGGCAAATTGACAACGCAATTGATCTCGAACACGACTACAATCTACAATAGCTACAGATCTGTAACATTCCGGTGTTTGAAGTGAAGATGCCTAAGGCCTACATTGAAAGAGACCTGGCAGATGTCTTCATTCAAATGTTACCATCCTCTGCGGGAGTGCCCATCATGTTTCCAATGAAAAATGATGCCGGACTATGATTGTGTGCCAACTATGCAGCTCTCAACCTAGGCAAGGTCAGGATTGAATACCCCCATTCTTGAATCCGAGAACTACTCGAGTCAGTGCGCAAAGTCTGTATCTTCACCAATCTGGACCTCTGATCAGCCAACCACCGCATCCATATCAATGAAGAAAAGGAGTCCAGAACTGTATTCCGAACCAGTTATAGTCTGTATGATTTCCATGCTATGCATTTGCGGTAGACAAAAGTTCTCGCAATGTTTCGGTCTTGCATTGACAATTGTCTACGTGCTGATAGTATCAACTTCGCAGTGTATCTCGTTGATAATATAAGCATCCACACAACGAATGAGGAAGAGCACGAAGAACATGTCGGACAAGTCCTACAATACCTAGAGGAAGTTGCACATTGTTGCAAGTAAGAAAAATTCCAATTCGGGGTTCGCGAAGTCGGCTGTTTATGATTTGCCAATAATTCAGTTGGAATTGACAAGAAGTATCATCATACATCTACGATTGAAGGCAGCCCCTGCCCACTGTCACTTCCGAATGTGCTAGTGATCATTGGTTTGATAAACATCTACCAGAGATTCATTCGGGCATATGGACAGATGACATCTCACATATCGATCTTGCACTACACACAAGGATCAAGGAAGTAGGAATTTACTTGGCATGCCGAAATCGCCTGTCCAATGCTCCAAACGGCCTTTACCGTAACCCCGATTATTGTGCACCTCCACACTGAATCACTGATCATTGGAAAGACTGCTTGAAGTCGTAGCGCAATTGCCGGTATCCGTAATCAGTACAACTGATTTGGGATTGTCTGCCCTGTCAATATCTAAAAACCTAAATGCTCTCCCACCACACAGAACCACGACACATACCATCAGGCGCTTCTGGCAATTCTCGAAACAGTGACACAATGGAGATATTATCACAAGGGCACAAATCAGAATGTTCTGATCCATTGCTACATCAAGTAGCTTGAGTACTGCCAAACCTCCAAAGTGCTTTCCCGAAGACAAGCCTGGTGGGTGGAAATACTATTCTCTTACAACTTTGTCATTGAACACTTGGAGGTGAAAGCAGAGCCAGCAGATATTCCAGCAAGCAGATTCAACAACAATATAGCGTATGAGAGACCGACTGCATGACTACAGGCAACCTTGGCAACTGCCCCCGTTGAGCTGTACGATCACCTCATTCAAGATGTTAATACTGCCCAGGTCATCAATGTGTTGGCTGCTGATGTGAAACACAGGACGGTCGGCACTCCAATCACTGATAATTTTGCCCAGCAATTATTACATCAACATGTGGCAGATGCACGTAATGAATCGAAAGTCACCGCCATAGTGTTGACCTACGAAGGAAGGATATATATACCAATGCATGACCTACTTTGCTTCATCATCATAAGGCTTCTCCAGGACAAGTCTGAATTCAGCTCCTTCGGAACCCTGAGAACCGCCGAGTTAGAATATCACAATTTCCACTGGCCCGCGATGGATACCACCATATGAACATAGATTGCTGGGAACAAACGATGCCACGGAATTAAGCCACCACAGAACACCCATCCCGGCACAAAGACGCCGCTACCACCACTTTCATGATCTTGCGAAGGAGTCACTATGTACATCATCATAGACCTCCTTCAATCAACCACGTTGGAATATATGGGAATCCTGGTAATCGTCAATTGATTGATGAAAATGGTAATCTACCTCCTCTGCGTGACGGAGATTTACTAACCAGAGGTGGCACGAAAGATTTTTGAATACGTGATCTGCAAATGGGCCTTGTTGTAATTATTCTTAGCAATCACCGAAAGGAGTTTACAAGCTGATTCTGGAATGCCGTCTGCTCCAAGATAGATATTAACCACAAGTTGTCGACCGTCTTGCATCAAGAGACAGATGGCCAGACTGAATGACAATACCAGACAATCGTGCAGTATGCACGGGCCTACTCAAACTACAAGCAGAAGAACTTCGCATAACTGGTACCTTTAGCAGAGTGTGGTCACAACAATTCCGTTTGACACTCAACACGGATGACTCCATTCTGGGCCAAATAACACTACCACCTGCCAAGGGAGTTCCAGCCACCAAAAGACCCATCCAATTTGGGGTCAGCAATACTGGTAGATATAACATTATCAGCAATGGAAGTGACTCAGTGACTTCTCTGGGAGTGTTGTTGAAAGCCCGGCCACGGCAATCAAAATATGCTAGGGGAAAGAACACAACCTCTGATGTTGGGTACACAATGTGGCTTGCAACTTGACCCTTGGAAACAATAACACCATGAACAAACCTCGACCAGAATATCACTGGATCATATACAGTTAGGAAGATCATGAATCAGAATGCTTACAAACTACACCTGCAGAAAAGAATGCGGAATCACCACATCTTCCATGTGTCACACCACCATCACTACACACCGCTGGTCATAGGACAACAATTCTCGGCACTATATCAAGTTTGAGGTGATGATTTGCAGGATTGGGAGGTCGCACAGATCATTGACTACAGGTAGTTTTCCTGCAAGCTACACTTCATTACCCAGTAGGCTAGATATAACTACCTATGCACGTGCTGGGAGTCGCTCAAAACCATTGAGAATTCTGGTGAACCAATTTCTTAGGTTGATTGAGATCGTCAAAACAAGCCACAGAGATGAACAAAGTTAGATCCCACAAGTGGAGGAAATGACTGAATGGAGATATGGAGGTTTAGGTCAATTGTGCATTTCTATCATTCTATTGCTTTTTGTTGGGATCCAGTCCAGCGCAAATGGCGGCAGTATGGCTTCCACCAGATTTCGAAATCCAGTCAATTGGAGGTGGAGGTTTCACAGGCACTGCACAGTCACCCTAGACAGTATTGGTCAGTCGTAGGACTGAGGAGATCGTATAGGGGTGTACGTGGGTTGTTTGTGTTGTACTACTTGAAGTTAGAAGTGTGGAGGATCAGTCCTCAAAGAGGGAGATGCTGTAATGGTACTGGAAGGTATGAGTGCTAAGGGTTGCCGTGTGGTCATGTGAGGTGTCCAGTGCTGGGTAACTGCCGAACATGTATTGGTACCGAAATGGTGACTTCGCTTCATACCGAACATTTTACTACTCAGATTTACACCTGATGTCACTTGCGCCAATGTGCGAACATACCATATCGTATCTCCTCATTGAGCTGAGTGCCGGCATACCTCTCCTTAGACCGAATTGCAACTCTCAGTTCGCTTGATCTCAGCCTGCAAGCGAATCTCTAAACATTCTTGAAGACGGCCACCAGGTGAATTTCTGAGTTCACTTTATTGTCATCTTCAGGTGCACCTCACATTGCTTCCAGGAATGGCCTGCTGTCTGTCCTCACATATTGTGTGTAGATTTGGTAGCTATATAGATCCCTAGAGACATAGATGCATGTACAAACTCAATACATAAGTTTTGAAAATCATTAAATATTAAGTAGTAGCTATGATTCTCTGGTGCACCAGCAGTGTATCCAAAGAAGATGATGTTTTTCCCGACTGCTCATGATTGATTCGAGGTGCTCCTAGGTTCATTCCCTGCACTCTCTGGTCCACCCAATTTTCTCTGCAGCCCTCTGAGTTGTTCCCAAACATATCACAATCTCTCACATGGTAATGCTGTACCAGTCATCAGAGATCCCAGTTCCTCTGAAGGCCAGGCAGAAAGCCCTACGAGGTTCTGATACTCTCCTGAGATTGACACTTCTAGGTTTACACTCCATATCCTCTGAGATACTCCTGGAGGCTCCCAGTTACTAAAATTCATCTTGCTGATGCTGGTGTACACTGATGCTGCCGCTTGGCCGCTCCAATTGATGCACATGGTAAAATTTCGAATGTAGGTATATACCAATTCTGGAAGTACTCCAACTGATTGTTCCACTGAATTCAAAAATAAACCTGGTGCTTCGTCTTAACCAGGTATGTTCACGTATTTGATGACAGCAGAAACAACAAAGAGAGTCTATCATTTGGATCATCAGATACCATCACAAAATGAGATCATGAATATGTTAACACACATACTATACAGTTATCAATCAACATACTGCAATGGTAGGTACCAGGATCAATTATGATTACCAATTCAGGCACACTCATGGTACCAATGCATATACTATACTACACACTGTATATTGTGAAATGTCCACTGATCATAATTTGATCCCAGATGCCAACATTGGCAATCATTCAGTAGTATGAAATTACTGTCAACTGGTACCATTCACATCTGACTTAGTTCAAGCAAATCAATCCAATATATTTATACCTGCTGCCGAGGGTATGCAGATCACACAAAAATGATCAAACCTAGGGCAATGCAGCCAGCTGACATGCCTAATCCATACCAAGCATACACAGGAGATCTGTCATTACAGATCATTGAACATCCCCACCACTGAGCAACAGTAGGACTAGCACAGGAACTTACAATACAGCGACAATGACTACTTTCCAGGCTGTTTTGCAGCATAGTTCACCCAGAATTCACTGAGCTAGAGCGATATTATACATCACACTATGGAGGTAATGGCCAGTTACTTGTTTCATTTGATATACTATATACCAATTATGGTTGGTATATTCACACTGAATTCATTGTAATCAGAGTATGCCTGAGTGTGAAAACCCCCACTCTGCCTCCGGGCAAGCCAGCAAGATGGTGGAGCACCCACCAGTACCCCTCATTGCCTGTCACAACAGGTATTTCATGATGTCATCAAAAAGTGAAAGACACTTAGAACAAATAGATCAATGAAACGATAGAGCAACGGCCCACCGTCCCAAAAAAAATTGATCTAGGCTGATACCTCCATGCTGCTGTATGTTCTGCAAATGAACGTCTTGTGGATGCTCCTCCACTCGTTCTGCTGGGAACATCTGACCACACTAGCTGACAGGAAGTACATTGCTGCTTGATTGCATTGATCCCTGGAGAAATTCTCAGACAATTGCAAATGTAGGCATCAGCTTGCTTTCCACCCAGTGGCCTTTCACAGTGCCTTCCCGAGGGCTTACTGCTGGTCGCTCCACCGGCTGCAGTGGTGGAAACGATGCTTCTGCATCTCTAGAATTCGGCTCCTGTACCTCCAGCATGTAATGTCCTCACCTGGTTGCAACTGCTACAAGTACATTCCAGTGGGCGCATGCCTGATCTTTAGTCTGGTGAACTGTGTTCCCAGTGATTTCACATTTGTGATCGGGATGGAATTTGTGCTCAAGGCTTGACCATTCAGTCTACATGGGCAGTTATTAGAGCACTTGTCGGCCTCCCACTATGCTTGCAAAGCTGTTCTCATTTTGGAGATCCATCTTGCTCTATTCCAGGCTGAGGTGTATAGTCACCTGCGTGCTGTATAACCTTGGTCTTCATGTGCTGTGTTTGCCTGATTCTCAATCACTTCATTCCTGGCAATGCCTGACTGTCTTGGAACAGAGAGGTTTGGAGGTGTAATACTGTGGGGGCGAAGGGCCCTAGAATGCTCGTTGATTGCTCTAGCAAGTTGCTGCCCTAGTTCAGGGTCCAGATGCTTCACTCATCTGATGTCTGCCTGCAAATCACTAAACGATACCATTGGCTTGTTTCCGGGGGCTTGTCGCCCCTCCATTCTTGCAGTGGACTTTCCGAGTGCATCTCTGATTGCCCAGATGTCACCGTCCAATATGCATATCAGTCACGTACTGAGCTTGCTGCACATGACCATCCAGATATCTCCATTGGAGTAAACCACTGTAGCTTCCACTCTTTCATTGTCAGGTTGTGAACCATCAGTCCACTACGTAGAAGTGCCAACACCCGCCTTGATCGCCTTTCCCTTTGCCAATCACTCTGTGGCACACTTGGCTGTGAGATCGTCGTCCAGGATCATGGTCAGGACCGCTGGATCATCTGCCGAATATGATCAGTGAATCCACACTCATCTCATGTGGCACGGGTGATATATTCCGGCCACTCTGTGTACAGGTGCACCAGGTGTGGGGAGATCATAGTGCTCTTTATACAGCGTGTTTTCGCATGCACTAGATAGCTGTGATTCAAGCCATTCTTATGTGGCGGCAAGGGCCACAGCGCCAGGTGTGAGCCCTGTGGCTCTGATTAGTGCTCCACTCCAAGTTGTCAGTAGTTCACCCAGCATTGCCCAGGCGTGGCAATGGGGGAGTATCTGGAAGACGTCTCGCCAGCAGCAATCATTTCGATCCCCCAAGAGATCCATCCTGTACATTCCGACTCCCCACATGCAGGCTAGCTGTTCAACATTCCTACATGGTTGTGAAACCGCAGGCGTTGCTGTGGGTCACTGCAGTTTGACGTTTGTAGCTTTCGCTAACTTCATCAATCTCTTGCGATCCTCCCAAAAATTACTTCCACTCCATCCAGATCCCCAGCCACCTGGTCGTGTCCGCGTTACACTTGACCAAAGCATTCCCAACGATTATCTTCCCTATTGGGTTTCGACGTAGGTGCTACTTGTGGCGTCATCCAAGGGCAAGGATTCACACCACAGATTGTCCAGTGTCCAACTTTAGCTTTAATGATTCCACCCAGTCCACGTACACCGATGTACGGGCTGCGAGTTTCCTGATGACGAAGTATAAGCCAATCGACACCACCCATGTGACGTCATCCTCACTGGCCCAACAATAAAGTATGACGAGGATGTCATCGACCCATAGTATGAGCCCTGTTATGTCAATTACGAAGACAATCAATGATACTGGTTATCTCTGCGGTATAACTGCTCTCACCAGGTGCCTTAAACTAACACTGCCTTCAATAACCATTTCAACCATTTGGGCAGTGAGCAAACTTCTTGTCCATCACAGGAGGTTTCTGTCTATCCTCTTCTGTTTCATTGGGTGGATTAGTCTCCCCCTTACTGCGCTTGGGAAAGCTGCCTTGATATCCACCAGAAGTAGTCCAGCATGGTGGCGCTCACTCCGAGCTGGAGGGCTCTGTCGACTATGATTGCCGCCATGTTTTTGCTGCCCGCCATGTTCTGCTCCAATGCCAGCCATTGCTTACCAGTTCTCTCGTCTTAACTTCATCTACTATTAGCTCTGCAAACATTTTGTACACAACTTTCCCCATGCAAGTTGGTGGAAACACGGAGTGATACGCATTGAGATTTGTGGAGTTATTCTTTCCTCGCTTGCGGATTACGACCCCACTAGCCCGCTTGGGTATCCCCCTGTTCGCATGTCTTCCTCTCTATGTTCCTTCATTTTCACTTTCTCCCACTTCCAGAGTAGGTGTACATGTCCAAAAGACAGCATGTCCAGGGTTGGAGCTTTTTCAACTGGCTGTGGAAAATGCGCTCGTTCGACCACTTGCTCGATGACGGACTGGTGCACCTCTTCTGCTCGGGGTAGTTCTAAGCACTGGATGCATTTATTCTGGGGAAACAACTTCAGGCTTAGCATTTGTTCTTTATCAGTGCTGGTATTGGCCTATTCAGAATCTCTGTCAGTCAGAGCCACCGCCGTCACTCCTGCCTGTGGGTAGGCAAACTGCACAGCTCTCCAAACCTCAGTTCCCCTTAGGAGCTTGAGGTAGTCATTGTACATCCTGTATCACACTCTCCAAATAGAGTTCTGTAACTGAGCGTTGTCTGGGGTTCGGGCCATTGATCAGCGCCGTCTCTTCTTTTCCGATCCCAACTGGCTCCTACCCTCCTTGATCTTTCTATTGCACCATCTTTTTGACCATGCGCCAATCTGTATTTTCTTTGCAGTGGTATCAAGTACATTCCCCAGAGCATCCTGGCACCCGCCAGCTTCACACTCGATGTTGTCGCCTGTGCTCTCCACTCTCAATTTTAACTATCCCCCTTGCCTGCTCTCTGCAGTGAGTCTTAGCCTGCTCCTTCTGTTCTTGGGATATGGACCCTTGGATCCACCCTATGACATGTTTGGCTCCAGCTTTCTGCTGATTCTGGGTTTCCAGCTACTACCCTATGATCTCGTTATCAGGCCCTATGTCATAACTCCCAACCCCTGTCTTCCATTTTGCAAACAGTTAGGTGACGAAGGTCAGGTCTCTGATGGCTTTGCCCTCACTATGGTTGATCCTCCAATAGTCATTCGGTCGGTTGCGATTTTCAAATACCATCCACTGCTTCTCTATATGGTCTTGCTAATTCAACACTTACCTCCCGTTTGTCCACCTGTGGTCGCAGCGTTAGTTGTCAGCATTGATGTCCCATGTGAGTCATGTGCTGCCTGCACGCTACCTGAACATCCTCTGCCAGTGAAGTCTGCGCAGTTGTTTGGCTGCTGTCTCCCTTGCTCTCTGATTGTAAATGTTAACGATCATTAACAGTTTCTCCCCCCTCTTCCCGATGTCGACGACAACTACATTGTCGCACACCTTCTTGCTCAACTCTGTTCATTCGTTCTTTGTAATATACTTGCCTTGCCCACTGCTGTCAACAACCTTTTGCTTTTTCTAATGTGGTATTCCAAGTGGCTGTTTCCGCATCATGCTGTTTGTTTGTTTGTAATCATTTTGCATTCACCCCGAAGGGGTGCCCAGCTAAGTTACCATAAGCCGGCCGACCACTGGTGGTCATGGCATTTAATTTAACATTTTTATCCCTGTCCATCGGAAACTTCCTGTCCATCCGTCGGCTAAGCTACGGCCAAACTAGCTCACGTAGCACCTACTTCTGACTCAGGCAAAGTCGTTTCCTCCCACTTCCCGCTACCAGTGGAGGGCACAAGGCCATTGAAACTCCCCCTAGCCCACCCCCATTACTAATCTCTCGTATGCTCAACCTGTGGTGAGTTTGACACAGGGAACTCGGTTCGTGCGACATCAACCTGCATTTCCAGGGAGTCCGCTTTCGGCTGCATCGATGCAGTGCGACATCAACTTGTTCGGTACAAGGAGTCTGCTCGGGTGGGGGGAGTGGCGGGATTCGAATCCGTAAAATGCAGCATAGTGTTGGCAAGACCATACCACTACACTACGGGTCCACTCCCTCCGCATCATGCTGTGTCCCTTGGTGGTCCTTGCAGACGAACCCTATCGGCATTGCGTTGTACCCCACGGTCCAGCATGGCCGTGGTCCAGAGGTATGATCAGGCACGGTAGTGTTGGCTCGATCTATACATCTGGGCAGCTACTGACATTCCATTTTCAATGTAAATCCTGCTTGCTGCCTCCTTCTCAGTTGTTGTTGCAGAATCTGGTTATGTTCGCATTGTGGTTGGCATTGTGCTCTCCACCATTGCGATGGTCTCCGCCTCAACTCCTGGTTCTAATGCGTTGGATATATTCTCTTATCTTCTACCTCTCTGTTCTCCAGCTGGGGCCCGTACCCTCAGGACAAGGACTGTTCTGGGCAGTCGAGAGGTTGCTTCTGTCATCAGCTTGGTCCATAATACTGATTCTACTTGTCTTCTGTACCTCTCTGGTTGCTTTCACCTGCTTTCCTCATCCACTGCTGAATGCGATGTGGTTTCAAGTTCAGTTAGGGAATTCCTCTTGTGTGTGGCCACAGAGAGAGCCCTGCATCAGCAAAGTCATTTTAGTCACTGGAAGTCTCCAGCAGGGTCTGGGAGTATGTGGAGTATGAATTTAGATGTGTCAATTTAAGAAGAGCATTAGATGCAAGAAGGGCATTCCAACCGGCCTTCTGAGTAAGGTGAATCTCTGATCACTGGTACAGGACTAACATGAAAGTATTTCTGACAAGTTCGAGAACACCCGGAGTACTGGAGAGAACATTGGGGGTATCAGAGAGCACCTGGGCGCGATGGCAATATGCTTGAGAGTACTGAGGACCAGCCATTGAGCACCTGTGACAAGTCTGGGAACACCTCAAATCACAGTAGAGTAGTCTGGGAAAGAGAACTTCTTTAGAAAGGCCGCTGGTGTTCCTGGGAATCATAGCTACTGCTGATTATTCAACAATTCATAAAGCTCTTGTATTTAGTTTGCATTCAGATCCATATAGCTACATGAATACCCATCTACATGCGAATTAGTTGCAGTGGCTACTTGGCGGTGTATGAGAGCAATTCATGGTGCGACTGGAAATGACAGTGGTGTCAATACAGCTTTACACTCCATGGCTGTGATCAAGTGAGGTTGGAAATGCACCTGGAGGTGTTTATCGGGTATAATTTGAGGTACACATAGACGCTGTATTCGAGTGAACCTAGTGGTGGACACTGAGATTGTGATCGCCGGAGTATGCACATAAACTTGGAGGGAATGATCCGAACAACATGTATGCCACAGTAGTGGTAGTTTGGGGATCAACTTGGGGGCCGTGACTGACAGCGTCTGGAGGTTCACTGGGTGGCTGTGATCCATTGAGTGTGGAGATATACACTTGAAGGCCATGCGTGTGGGAACCAAAAGGCCGTAATCGAGCGAGTATGCAGACGATGTTAGACTCTCTGATTGTGGGATCTTGCATGCTGTAATCGAATGACTGTGGTGAGATCGATTGAGGCCGTGTTCGTGCAAACTTACAGGCCATAACCAAGCGAGTCTGTGGGCGAGCATGTTTGGAGATACGCACATGGAGGACGTAATCAAGCAAGTTTGGAGATAATCTTGGTGGCCGTGATAGAGTAAGAATTGGCATGTACATGGATTTCGTTGACAGATTGCATGCCAGGTACTGATACTCTATTCATCAGGTAGTTGACTAGCAATTGTCGGACTGTGACAAGGTATCGTTATATTTGAAGGAATCATGGAGAGCAGATTGAAGGTGGTCGATTCTGGAGCGAGGCAACCCGGAAGCTGAAGGTATATTGTTCAGTCTACTCGGAATCATGACAATCAAGGAAACCCAAACAATATTGTCTGGATGTTGTGGGTGGTGTCCACTGTTCTTGGTGTATGCTGAACTGAGTTTATGCTCGATTCAGTATATGATATACATGGTGTATGCTTTACGCACTGTATGCAGTACTCACCATCAACTCATGTTGATGGCATGGAAATGCAGACAGCGATGACTGAACATTGTGTTCTGCGATGACTGTTACATTGTGGATGAACATGAGAGAGGTGGACAATAGTAATGAGTATGAGATGGAGGGTATGACTGGATATGAGGAATCAGTGGTACGACTTCCTAGAGTGAGTTGGGAAGACCGTGTAGCACTGGAACTACGCACCAGATCGATGCTCCTACCTGCCATAACAGCGATGGGTAAGTGACTGCCACACATTATTCTCAGAAGTCTGAGTATCTCATGATGATTTCCCTGATCTACCCTCTCCTCTCTCTTTCTTGCCCTCAAATCTACCATCACCCCAGACCACAAACTTGAGTAATCTCTTGCTATCGCTCTGTGCCAGGATCCAGAGTTATTACTGAGTACAGCATACTTGAAGTACAGCAAACCCTGAGTATTTCATAGACACCATACTGCATCCTCCTAAGATGTACTGTCTCTCACCCCAAGCCAGTATCCCAACTCGTGGCAGACCATGTTGTACTCAATTTGTTACAATCGGACAATAATGTTTTAAGTAACAAAAACAGTCTCAACACCAGTCGCCACTCCCTCCAAACCTTCAGCCTACACTGTAACTGCCTCCAGATTGACTGGCTCCAGATTGACCGGCTCCAGATTAACCACCTTCAAATTGATCACATCCAATTCTGCTCCATTCTTGCTTGGTCATGGCCTCTGAATGTATCTTCGCCCTTGCTCAGCCAGAGCCTCCAAGTGAATCACCAAAGTGACTTGCTTGCTGCCTCCCAATTCGCACCATCATAGCCTCCAAGCACATTACTAAACTAGCCAGATTTCAGCCTCCAGGCTGGTACATTCATAGCTTATAATCTCGCTCACTCACAGCTTCAGAGTGCATCTGTAAGTACACGTGATCAGGGCGTGGTAAAATGCTAGAGCCAGCATGCAGCCAGCCCATCATCGATACACTGCCGCACCTGACTTCGCACTTCAATAGAATTCATCAGAATGAGTAGTTGCGGCCCAAGGAGTTGTGTTTGCAACTGAGTCGGGTAACCAGCCATCGGGCTGGGATTGGACTGCAAAAACGGGCTGGTTCGATACCCGACCCGCCCAACCATTCGCCCCACTGACTCTGGGCGGGCCCTCCCCGGACCCCTATCTGTCAACACGCGGGTTTCGACAGGTTTGGCTAGACCGATCAGTTCCAATCTCCGGTTCTGTGTTTCCGCTTTCATATTTCTGGTCCTATTCAGATATACTACTGTTAATCGTCAAATATTGATAATGGTCCATCGTGGTTCATTTTCCACGTATTAACCTCCTTGATGTGCAAAACAGTCATACTCACGCACCCAACCACGCCCTGAAAATGTGTGTCAACAGAGCGTCAACACTATTTGATGTTGCATCTTCGGTAATCTGAGTCGTACTTGATTACAAGCATCCACAGAGAAAGATATGGCAGCCGTTATTGGCAGATGTGGATGGGATAATGTTGCAACATCTTCCCGGACAGTAACAACAGGTTTTATTTACAGCACTACCACTAAGTATTCTTGAGCCTTTTAGCGTATAATAACAGTCAAAACGATGAATATAGACAATAACCGCCACATCGGGCTGTGATTAACCATGATGGATGGCGAACAATCATTGACACTCTGTTGACATTCATTTTGAAGATGGGGCAGGAATTGTTTCACTTTTACTCTTGCCAATAAAGGCAGGCAATAATCAGTTTATGACAATGAGCAACCTGTTGCCCTCAGATGACACAAGATACTTTACCAACAATCGTTGACACTCCGTTGATGCTCATTTCCTTTATAGGGGAGGGAGGATATTGCAATCAGTTTTGCATATAATGACAGCCAAAAAGACTTGGATGACTGAGTATATCCTACCGGGTGTGTGATTTCCCTTGAGATGTGACCAAAAATCATTGACACTCCGTTGACGGTTATTTTGCCATGCCTGTATCCACAATATACAATCATTTAATTTGGTACAGTCCATCATTTACATTGTTTTGGCTGCCTTTCTGGAATATTCATTTACTTTCTTCTTGATCACTAAGTTGTTCTTTAATAATACACGATTGAATATAATAATTATCTCCATATTCCCGTGCCTTTCGGTCGATGCTCAGCATCAGGTACAGGATTGCTCAATCCACTGCGCTGGTCTTCAAAATGAATGTTAGCTGCATTACCACACAACAGATAGTGTACGAACCTTCATCAGCCATCATATCTAGATCAAAATCCATGTCTTGCAGGTGACCTTCATCATCAGCAAAAAATTCCGGCCAGGGAAGAGCGGTATAGGAACACGTACATCCGACAGAAGAATTGATGATGACCGAACTTTGAGCTGCGGCAGGGTTACCGGTTGGGGCGAATGGTATGCATGGCAGAGGTGGAGTCGGATTTGGAGTCGGCTCTCTGCGTCGGTCCGATGGAAGTGCACCTGGTCAGTTACATCTCCAGCGTGTCTACGGACACTTTGGGGTGCCATTTTAGCAAAGATAGTAGCCAGTGGTGTGGGTTTGATGAAGTATTTCCGGGTGTCTTTGTATCGCAGCGTTCACGTTTGTACGCGCAGGAGACTCAACCCCCCGCCTCTTCGGTTGTCAGACCCTGGGCCGTAATGTCTTCATGAGATATTGTGTTTCCTTCAATGCGGCATGCGAAAGCCTTCTTTGGCCATTTTGGCCATATTCAATGCCCGGCACATGTCGCACTGTTCCAGCTGTACCCAACCTCCTTGCCTTGCCACAGTTGCAGACATGTTGGAAACCAACAAGACATTAGTTGCTACCTCGAACAATGAAATTCGGCACTTGCCTTTACCATATATGCTTCCGTAGCCTCCTCTGAGTAGATTAAAGCCTGCATCGTCCAGTCAAGTAGACCCTTCTCAGGAAAGTCATTTGCGAACATCCCACAGCGTACAACTCTGTGTTGTTCAATTTCGCACACAGTGTGGGCAAATGCTTTTGTCGACCCTGGAGGTTTCCCGTTATGGGCAGCGATAAATTCGTTACGTAACTTTCTATGCAAATCGGCTTTACATTATACGGTCAATTGACGGCCATTTACATCAATATCAATACACTGACATCCAACTGCATGCTGCATCTTATATTTGCTGCTTCTAGTCTTGAGGGCCATGGTTAAATATGCATCCAAGGTGATATGTTCGGTGGCTGCAGTGGCATCGTCATGGTGAACTAACTTGTTTCTGCGCTCTTGTCGGGTGCCAACAATTGCGTTATTTGATGTAGAGCCCACCAAACAACCGGTATTGCATCAGCTTTCACCTGGCGGACGTGGTTGTGTATCCATGATGTGTGAAGATGGACTTGCAGAGGAAGATCAGAACGAGAGGTAGTGTGAAGCCCTGTGGACCATATAGTTAACATCATGACAGAATGGAATAAGTAGCAGCCAAGATGACCATTATGGTCAAGATAAGTCCTGCGGAGTATGGATGCAAGTTGCTTGGGTCTCCCACCACCCTGCAATTTGCAAAAAGTTGGTCTGATGTTGTTTGTGTGTTAACAGGAATAAATTGTGGTGTATGACCGCCGGAATCATCTAATTGCAATATATTCATAGCACATGGCTCGAGGGACAGGACGTGTGCTAATTTTTGTTTCAAAAAATACCCAGGATATTACTTGACAATGACGCTAACAATCATGTCATGTTCTATGGTTAGCGTCACCATTCCTGATTCATTGACAGGCAAGAGTGAGATTTTGCTTTGTTCAAGAGAAGTAAACATACCATCCTTGACATAAAAGACGTAGCTTGCCTACAGATTATCAACACCTTGTAATATCCAACATCTCGCCCAAAAACAAGGTCCACACAAAGTCCAATGGTGAATGCGCCGAAAATGTATATTTCGCAACTTCGGGCGGGTATATACTCAAAATCGACAAAGCGGTCAATCCAATGACATCAGCAAGTGCACAATGATACGCGGGGTTTGGAGGCAGAGACAGTCCGATCCATTGGGGCATTGCGCAGCTTGAGATCCAAAAAGAAGCTTGCGCTAATGACACGATGAGTTGCGCACTTCTTAATCAATGAAGAGAAAGAGAAATGGATTGAGGATTATGCTGAGAAAGAACCGCTGGGGCAAGAAAGTGAGTTGAAGATGCAAAGGGAGCGGTTCAGCCAGAGCTGGACAATATCACGCATGCTGAAATAGCGTGTTTGACCTCCAGAGACCACGACAAGACATTTGAGGAGATGCTGGTTGCTATCGGAGACAGTCTGAGTGATCTTGCAAGTTCTGACTATGGGGTGGATGAGCAAGATGAAGATGATATAGTGACTGAGCATGGCAAGCTGAGCGAAGATGACGAACCCGGCTGGCTGATAGGCACAATCACCAATACAGCACAGCAGCGCATGGAGAGGATTCGGCAGAAGCAGATGAAGCTTGACGCATTAACTCAACCGGGATGGGAAGATGCAGCCGATCAGTTCCGTAAACAACATAAGATGTCTGGGACATCCCAATTGAGGGTTTCGGCAGTAGTTCCACCGCAAATGAATGATCACGCTCTGGCACCTCCACTGACAACAAATGTAGCGCTTACGGTACGACTTGACATTGTACTTCGAATATTACAAAAGACACAAGGGACATCTCGACCAGGAAGTGGTTATATTAGCCTAGCTCGGTGAAGGCACAGTCAGAATCGAGCATACCAAATGGAGCGCCAGCCACGGTGCCCGATTCGTTGTTGTTGCTGAACGCAAAGCTTTTTGAACCAGTAAGCTTTTACCCCTGCATATAGCCTCCAGCTAATTAGCAAATACATATCAGATTCCGACCAAGATATGGTGACGGTTGTTCGGTTAGTGGAAGAATCGATATGGAAACTGTCATTTTGGATGTCTTATCGTGGTGAAAAGCAGGTTGTGTACCAATTTTGCGACGTATCAGCTTTTCTTGATTTCAGTGACCAAATACAGATACATGATGATTCGTTTGTACATGTGCAAGGGTCAAACGCAGCATGTGAAAGAGCTAGAATCCAAATCACACTGAAAGATGGCCAAAATATTCGGATCCTTTCTGCAAGTGACTGTGAAGTGACAAGGTAAAAGCAATATTAGTGACAAAATGTGCTAAAGAAATATAAGTGAGTGTTGTCATACGTGTGATAGAAAACGCGGTTAGTGCACATGACGAATCGATCTGAACAACATCCATTATACTAAAATCATCCACATATCCAACGGCATAACTCGACCCACAAACCTGGTGCACACTGTTGAGGTCTTTGAAATTGCTTGTGGAACCTCATGGAAATCCAGGAGAAGAAGCAGAATAAGGAATGGTGAGGAAGTCGAGCCATATTTATCAAAAACTAGTGAAATGATCAACATGCCGTCGATTGCCGGCCGAAAGCGCAGGAATGTCATACGGCCATGTCATTCCTCACCCAGATCGCATAGATTGCAGTTGATCAGAAATTGGGAGGTAGCAAAACTCCTGGATGCAAACGATAATACATACAAACGAAATACTGGATGTCAAGATTGTCTATGTCACTCATTACATAGAATTATTGAGTTTACAAAGGGAGTTTCGATGTGATTCATGTGAGCGTCAAAACAGTATCAATGATGTTAAGTCTTACGCATTCAGCAATCAGTGGGCTGCATTGTCACATCCATCCAGAACTAATGTATATGTCGGCGTTATTGCGAAAAGAGCAAAGGACTTGCTCATTGCCACATTCTCAAAATCAGCCTCAATGGAGCCTCAAAGACTTTTGGCATTGTGTAATGACTCATCCAGTAGGTTGTGCAGTTACAGTGAGTCATAAACAAACTATTGGCCGCCGTTCTGTGGAACAATGGTGGTGCTAACATTTCAACTATGTCCGAAAATTGAGTGTCAACAGTGCGTCAATGACGTTGGGCCTTGCATTGTGCAAACTGAAATGGCTATGAGCCGACATTGACCAATCATCACACTATCGGCCTCCTTTGTAGGCCAATGCTATTGCCACCCCATGGCTACTATGTCCTAAATATTAGCGTCCACAGAGCTTCTACAACTTTCTGCCTTGAATCGTGGACAATCCTAGGGCTGGACAGCCACATTGACCCATAATCCGATTATTGGCTGCATTTCTAGGCGAAATCAATTGTGATGACATCACTACTATATCAGAAAAATGCGTGTCCACCGACCGTCAACGACTCGTTGGCATGCATCCTGAAAACTGCGAGGGCACTCCGCCATCAGGAATCCACAATCGAACTATTGGCCACAAGTGTAGACAAATACACTTTTTAGGACGTTTTCAAATTGACTTTAAAATGACCGTCAACGGAGCGTCAATGATATGAGGCCTTCCACCTTCCAAAATCAAGCGGCTGTACGACTACAATGATCCCCAATAATACTATTCACCGCCAGTCTAGGCAAATATGCTTATGCCAACATGGTAACTATCACCCATAATGTGCGTCAACGCAGTGTCATCGATTTTTGCGTTGGCACCTTGGACAATCTAACCGCAATGGAACACAGATGAACCACAATCAGCCGATCTGCAGCCTTTAATGGCACCAATGAAAGTGATGATATGGCATCTGTCTCCTACAGTTGCACGCCCACGGTACATCAAGGCTCCCAACGCCACACAACAATAAACTGCATTATGATGTTGCTGAATGGAATTTTACGCGGTCAGTCATTGCAATCTGCCCTTGTATTCAACTTCACAAATATGAATGCAATTTCTCACTGATCTGATTATTTTCCTAGTAGCTGTAGAGTTAATTTTTAACAACCTGCATACTGCGTTACTGTAACGTTATTTTCATCAGTCTCCTGTGTCCGATCACCCATCATTCTAATTTCTAATGCCATGTCGGATTCAAAATCTTTGAACACCTCCTTGCTGGAGGTTGTGATCTTTTCCAAAAATGAAATTGTCTTTATTCGCGATTTAAGCGACCATACTGTGCAAATCATCTTCGATGCTTGCTGGGCTTCAATGAATGCAGGCTTGAAGCTGCCTGTTGCGTGGAATAATTCAAGACATGCACCATTATTGCGATTCCGGTTACACAGTGGAATTGAGGAGTCCGGCAGCCCTGGCATTATATGAATTATTGGTCATCAAGTTCTTCGGCATCAATCAGAACATGGAACCACCTCATTGGGGAAACATTTGCTGGCAACAGCTCACATCGTGAAGATAAATGAATTTCCAGAGTCAAAGGTCAGTGAATTGACTAGTTCGACGTTGGATGAAACAGCGTTGGCCATACTGAAGAGGGAAGGAAGATGAGGAATCACAATATTAAGTATGCAGAGGAAAATGATATTTGATATCCAGTTTAATCCATATTGACCGAAGTGGCAGACAAAATGTTCCAAACTGGCGGCTAAGGACATTGAAATTTCCGAATTGCACCATTACACGGGGAATCGCTACCTCATGTTAGCATTTGTTTTAGCACATATTCCATGGAACTGTATATCAAATCTTAAGTTTGAATGTTCAGATGAGGCATCACATGATGACCAAGTCCAACCGTCTGCTACAACACTTTGTAACAATTGCTGGATGGAATATGCACTCACTGTGGATCCAATTAAAAAGTAATCGCCGGTACGAAATAAAGTGAGTTTAGTTTTGGACAAACGAAAGTCAACAAACATAGTAGCCATCACGTCGGACATTGCTTACTATATGGATCGAAATTAGGCATTGCGTGAAGTTCAACGCACCTTTAGTGAGGTTGATCACGGGTTTAATTCCCATTTTGAAAGTTAAATAATGATGATAGGTGAAGGGCCCATATACTGGGGCAAGGCTAGCCCAACATATGAGGGATGTGCTTGCTCATTTCGAGCTTGCCGACAACCGTTAGCTTGGTATTACGACTGATAATGCTTCCTCAAACTACTTCATGACATGCGAGCTGCAATCGACAGTTAAGGCCTCTGGAATCGAGTGGCCGGCAGTGCAGAACCACATACCATGCATGGCACACGTCACACAGCTGGCTGTAGGTGCATTCATGAGCGGCCTTGGGGTAATATGCCGCACCAAGTCTTGGGAAGCCCATGAGCGTGATCAGCAATATGGTGAGCATGAAAGCATAGACAATGGGAACAGTCAAAGACTTCGAAAAGAGGGCAATGCTTGAATCAACAAGGTGTTGGCCATGTGCACAGGTTTAGCAATGATAATTGAGAAAGTATGTATTTCGTGATATTTTGAATCTCCTGAAGCTGACCTTCATATTGCGGAATATGCTTGCTGTATTAATCACGCTGACACCTGGTTGCCGAAATGATTTTATTGACTGTCAAAAAGGCACAGTCTGCATTGCACTACTCTAGATTATGAATGTGAAGACATATTGGACTTCTACACTGCAGTTGCTGGAGCGCGTATACCAATTACGGCAATTCACACGGGAGTGGCTTCAACACCCAATATACGCCAAATACCGGCCACTATCCTCATCTTAGGGGCAAAGTATGATGGTCAAGTATATCATGGATGTATTGAGGCCATTGCGATATTGGAGTCTTTGTATGTCGAAGAGGCATACAGTCACATTGCATCACATCATCATGGTGCAAAATACCATGTGCGATCACGTTAATGGCGTAATGCCATCATTGTTAAAAATGAAGACTCAATGGAAGGAAGACTTGTGCTTCGCTGTGTTAGCTTGACCGAACCATTCCATATAGGACGCTGATATGACTCCAACGATGGGCATACTTCACATGTTGGCACATAACCTCGATCCTGTCCAGATGTTTCGATCATTTAGAAAGTGGGAAATGGCAATGGATATTAATCCTCAGGACGCGACATCTTACACTACACAATACCAAGAGGCTTTACAGAAGGATGTGGAGTATGAATCCTGTGCCAAACATCGACGTGTGATGGTCAATAAACTCGAAACGGCACTGCCCAGAAGTCTTGTCCCCTCTGCAACCCATTCAGGGTCCTATCGATCATACTTTGATGCATGTAATTTGTCCAGCAATGATGAGGAAAACATAAAGCCTTACAATGTGGCTGAATCGTCACCCGGACGCAGCGATCGCGCTGCCTGTGTATTGCTGGGCGCCCGGCCCTATGTGAATTTACCACCTGACGCATTACCGAACTGCGGACAAATTGATCCAAATCTCAATGATTGCCCCTCGAACCCAACAGAGACTAGCAGTACATCTTGAATACCAGACATAACCGATTGGCGGCGCCCACAGGAGGAACCACATTTAAGTATGCCGATCTCTCCCATGTTGTGGGCGGCATATTCTATATCATACCACATGGTGTCAGAGTGCAGGCCAGTTTGGACGTTGGCCGAGACATTATTGGCTTGAGGCAGTCAAAAACCACCGGCGAGACTCTTCGCTAATAACTCATTCCAAGGCAGTTCACTGAAGGAACATACGGGATTTTGGCAGGCACATACCCAGAATTGAATCCCACAAATACAGAAAACGACTCTGAAATGCAGAAATAGCCTAAGGAAAGGACATTGCACAGAATGGCCAAGGTTCATTACATTTTGTAGATGTGGCATGGCAGCCAAACCTATGTGGGACCCGGAAGGAATCTCGCACTCGAAATACGCAGACGACCGACATAGGATACAATTCGGACCCGGAAGTGATCGTCCAAGGATCATTGTCACTCTTTCAACATGATGGTGAGGCTCCATTTACATTGTCAGATAGTCACCTTTGCCACCAGCTTTGTCTGCAAAGGACCTCCCTGGAGGAGGAACTGCAATCTTAAATGTCCAACTAATGCAGAGAATCAACCAAAAGCCAGTCAAAAGCACGGATGATAGCGCACCTGAAAGCATTTCGGACACCGATGATTGGAATGGTGTCTTGGATACTCCCCATCACTGCGAAGAGGATTGCGCAGCGGATGATGAATCTGATATAGAGTAGAACAACGGCATTGAGGATCCGGAATGGCAAGAGCAGTAGGATGTGAGTGCCGTACCAAATGTGCTCAGATTGATTCCGCCATCACGGATGTCAAACAGACAGGCTGAAACTGTGTTGCTGACGGTCAATGTAGTAGAAACGCAGAGAAATGAAGAAGGGAAGAAAAAGTAGGACCGAATGCGTCAATGGTTCACCAGCTTTAGGTAGCTTGAGTGAGAGTTAAAGTTAGAGAGATATTATGGGCGAATGGTAAAAAGTATCTTGTGAATATCGGTCCATAAATAGAAGTATAGCAGGTGCAATAAATCTTTCGGCATGAGACATCATTTCTAGTTGTGTGATAGTGATCATTGCATGATTATTATGCCACTTGGCTTTCCCAGAGGGCTGAATGTCAATCAGGCTGAAAGATGACCCGTCAGGTCAGATTAAGATGAAAACAATTATCGACAGCAGCACATATTGAAAGGACAATACATTAAAATGAGTGTCAACAGAGCGTCACCTATTTGTGGTCCTCTAAGTACGGTAATTCACCAGTGACTTGGCCGTTATTATGCATAACGGACGTATTTGCAGCTTTCAATGGCAACAGAGATTGCAACAGGGTCACCGCCCCATTCTTATCATGAGCCTCCGCGGAGCGTCAACGACCTTTGGCATTGCATCTTGGGTAAGTTTTGTTCAGATTGGTTGCAGACATCTATTTATGAGATATCGGCAGGCTTTACTGGCAAAAATGACAGCGACATGCTCTCTGCGGCATCCTTCAAATTAGGGTCAATAGAGCGTTAACAGGATATGGACTTCCATATTTCGTAACCAAGGCATTGCGTGGATCATTGCGTGGATCACTATATTATTGACCACCGGGTGAGGCAACAATACCATATATTGAAGGTGAAATGCAGATACCAAAATAATCGATATTTCAAACTACTCAACAAGCAAAATTTGATTTCTAGTTGCTGAAAAGGCGATTTTGACAAGATACGATTAACATACTGCAAATACAATAGCCATATAGGAATCTATAGATTGACCCGCTGGGTCACCCGCTGGCAATCCGCCCAATTCAGACAGGTTGTGGGTTTACCATGTAACCGTACCCGAGTGGGCAGTCTGGGTTGATCAACAACCCAGATTATGAATTAGGCCACATTTCGGTTTGGACCAGCACAGGGACCCAAAGTGACATTCCGCCACTGTTGCAAACACTACCGATGAGCATAGTGTGCGAGGTAGACGATATGAAGTGTTATCCGGCCACAATGAATAACGTGGAAAGCGTTGAGCTCTGAACACTCGACGTGAGTGTTTGAGGCGAAGAGATTGTAACGGTACTGTGTGAATTTTGTCCAATGCGATGATTATCAACCACAGGGTATCCGAAATGAATACTCACTGTGACCGTGTTATTCTCCGTGATCCCTGTAACTCCGCATGTAAATACCTAGACAGACTTCATTTGTACATGCCACATTATAATGTAGTGAATCTTGTAACTGTAACAAACATGGATATTGTACACGAAATATGTTGTATTTGTGGAACCCGAACAACCACTACAGTGAGATTATGGTATAAAATCTCCCGCTGAGCTGCCAGGCGGTCTCGGCTGCTCTCGAAGTCTTCGTCTGAACTACCCAGCGATTCCAGGTACTCTCGAAGTCTCCTGCAGTACTTCATTGCAGTCTCAGGAGCTCCAAAATTTTACTCTTCAAATAATCAAATCCTGTAGCTTCCTGAATGCATCTCTATAACTGCAGGTGATTTCAGGAGCAAATCAGAATGCTTTTGCAGATTTTGAGAGCACTGTGCAATGCTCCAGGAGTGCCTGGGAGCTTCTGGAAGTTCTTTGAAGTACTAGTGTGGGCTAACGGAATATCTGGAAGGTTTTCAGGTGGCTTCCGGACCAATTGACATTGTGCTGATTTACATTTCAATGTGCCACGACACGTTGCAAATTTGGATGCCGGTGCTGTTCATCTGTAACGGCACGGTCGCACATGACGTGTCCAGGGCCGGGTAAACCCCATTCCATATAGTCGGCTCGCCACGAGCCTTAGATCTCTAGAGATAATCTTACATATACATACACACGTCTACATATATAGTCGCTCGAGTCCACGTGTGCAACCATATCTATTTACCGCCGGATGCTGGCGTATGCGTCTTTACACTATTATCGCTTTTTCAGTAAACGGATATGGTTCGCTCACGGGATTTGCGAGTTTACATCCATTCCGACACGTCAACTACAAGTTTACAGTCGACTAAACCTGAATGCGACACTCGGAAACCTACCGATTGCACGAGCGCTGAGTCTTAAGACATTCATCATTAATCAGGTGAATTGTCAAGAGCAGGGACGATTTCGGAGATGCACTCGGCTGCGAGACACGTTACAGGCCTATAATGTCGACAATTGCTACAAGTCGAAAGACAACTCTTAAAGACAACCGACAAGAGGAAATCCCATACATCCTATTGCTACGAGCACAATTACCATCGACTGCAGTCAATTGAACAGCACCAAGCGATGCAGAGAGCGCGATTGACGAGAACGACTATATCACCCCTGAATGCGTACGACTGACAAGAACCCAACGAGAACTCACCAGACGACGATATTTGAGTCAACACGGTTACATTGCAGGATCATGTGCGTTGGCATTCCCATTTCCCGGAGGCTACCTCTCATGGTCAAGTGTGCCTATGGAGGTGAGGCTTTCTGTGAACGAAATCCTCCTACAGACATCAACTACACGATGAAAATACACTTACGGAGGAGATGCCATCCGGCGAAGCTCACTTACGATGAGAATGAGGATATTGTGATCGGACACTCGATGTCCACCTACGATTTCGGCGAATACCCACCGTAACGCCCGCGTATGCTACATAGAGCAAGATGCTTGCTATTCAATTGACACCGCCAAAGTCGATCCAGGTCGAGCGAATACCATTTCTGCGAATTCAGTCACCAATACCTACGATGCTACAAACTCGGATGCCCTGCACCCGACACCTAGCAGCGATCCGGAACTACTACCAGTCGTGAACAACTATCAAGCGACCAGGAAACGAGCGAATTCCCAATTGATCCTGCGGTACTACGTTGACTGCCAGCCTTTCTCTCCATTGAGATGGCAATCGGGTGTCCCAATGACCAGAACTGGGGGCCCACTGATACCGTGACTTCTTGATCTCGAGGTTATTTTTACCACCAACATTGGGGTGAGGCAATGTTTATTGACCACCTGTGCACGGGTGAGGAAGATGCATGCAATCAAAACATTGAGCTTTTACGGTTCCAGCTCGGAACTAGTTGTAAATTATAATCTGCGGAGGTTAGACGGCAATTGACTGCTGATCCTCTAGACCCTGAGAGGTGTTGACTCACCATTGTCCAGTCGTCAACCGACTGGCATCGTCCTGGAGCGAGCATTAGCCACAATGTGTGGAGCTTGCGATGGCCTTCATTTCTGAAGCCAACTGAGATTAGGATTGCTAGAGCTGCGGTAGAGTGGAACCACGGAGGCTATACTTCAGAAGTGGTAACCCTCGTAGGCTGGATGTGCGAGCAAAGAGCAGCGGCAGTAGTTGCGGCAGAAGAGCGTCCACATGGGAACCTTGAATGACTGCTACTGGCTCGCCGAGGCACGAAGGGAGTGACTGGACAGCGGGGCTTGGTCCATTTGTGGGCGATCCGCGAATGACAAGGCCTCCTGGATTTTACCCTTCATCGCCTCCATCCTCTGTTGATTCCTTAGCTAATGGAGATGATAGAGCAGAAACAGTCGTACGAATTCGTGCGATCTGTATTTGAGAGATATCACCACTTACAGACGGGCCTGAGATACTATGGCCCCTGAGTGATCGAATGGCACAATCAACGGAGATTCATCTTCATACAACTTCGTCATTGAGCATCTGGCAGGAAACAGGAACCCGGCAGATGGACGCTATAGACGACCTGATTACGAGATCTGATATGAGAGACCTACTGCACGACTTTTAGCAACTTAGCAGCCGTTGAACCATACAATGACTACCGGCTATCAACACAGCCAAGGCTACCGAGACATTGGCTACCGACGTGAACAAGAAAATTGTCGATATCCAAATGGTTGGTGACCCTGGCCTGACAGAGAACGGTAGAGCGGAGGGTGCAACAAGCTCGCTTAAGAATTGGAAAGTCGTCTCAGGGGCCCTGATATCCGAAGGGAGGATATATAATGAGTACGAATATGACTACCGAAGCAGCTTCCAAAGCTGCAACATTGATCACTGATGGGCTGGGCCTGCGGAGTTTTCACGAGGAATTGGAAGAGCTCGAGTGCTAGCGCACTTGAAAGTATGGTGAGTATGACCGGTTACCGGGATGCTTACAAGTTAGATATACCAATACAATGGCCGATGGCGATGGCGATGGTGATGATGAGCAGCGAGCGGAAGCAGTTCCGAACGAGATACCTAACGACTGCGATATGGCTACCAAATTGGTCCCGAGGGAGATCGAACGAGAGGATTACCGGGAGCCCAACCGGACACAGCCACTGATGGAGATGTTTACCGAATGTCTACCGAATGGCATCACAAGAGAAAGTCGGGATAACTACCAACAGATGATCACCGAGATCTGACAGCAACGGATATTCTACCGAAGCTGCCTACCGAGATGGCGACAGAGAAGTCGAATAAGAACGCACCGACTCCGAAGAAAGATAGTCTGCAGATGAAGTGAAAGCCCAACTGAATTACGTGTCGAATCCCAGAGAGATTACGATTACGATCATGAATCACGATTGCACTGCTACCGAGCCACGATGGCAATTGACAATCGATATGATGAAGTCGTCGACGGAGCAACGAATTTTCAAAAGAAAGAGATGAGATGATGATTGAGCCGCGATAACCCTAATCCAGTCACGTACCCACCCCATTGCGTGGATCCACAAGGCCGGGTAGTATCATATCTTCTCACCCTCACGATTACACTGCTACAGAGCTACGATGGCAATGGACAATCTATATATATTTAAGTCGTCGGCGGAGCAACGAACTTCAAAAAGGGGGAGATAGCGTCAGACC
>Ga0307515_10000915_pt1 | contig 67873 bp, 79 predicted proteins | sample 17_EM_MG_FD_194513 | JGI IMG/M metagenome (GOLD analysis project Ga0307515, IMG submission 194513) | Populus trichocarpa ectomycorrhiza microbial communities from riparian zone in the Pacific Northwest, United States - 17_EM | ecosystem: Host-associated > Plants > Roots > Unclassified | place... | reverse complement strand
ACATCTGCTCGATCCGAACCTGAATTCTTACTACTGATTGAGAGTCTAGAAATATAGATAAATCTATTTATATCTTGTACCGCGCGCTCTACAGTTACATATATGTATTAATAGTAACCGCCCGATGTCGGCCGGTGACGGTGGATGACGGCCGATGACGGTATTTTTGCCGTCCCCGGCCGTCATCGGCCGACATGCCGTCCTCAGCGGGCGAGGACGGGACGGTTGACAACACTGTTTGGCGATGTACTTGCATATGTATTGCCTCTGGAGTACCGTTTCTCTGCGCTCTGTTTTTCCTGGCTGGCAGATTGGAAACAGGCTTATACATGAACTGGGACCGAACCAGCGCAAGAGTATGGATTAATATCAACAAATCCCTAACAATATTAAACGTGGTCGTGTTTTCCATTTTGCCTGAATGATCGCCATTTCGTATATACTTGCAGGGCTCTTGATTCCTCTGGAAGCTTGCATATCAGTACGAAGTCTCATTCGCGGGGCTTTCGACACTGGATTGGTGGAGTATTGGCCCGAAGCGTGGATGTTTAAGAGTGTGGAATTATTATTTTCATTTTTACTACTTAGGACTTATATCAATTTTCCGCTTGCGAGTTTGTGGTTTTGATGGGCATCATTTGTGCTTGTTAAATATATTGGCGGTAACAGGCCAGGGCGATAGTCGATGTTATACAGTTTTTTTCTCGTTGTTCAGATTTGAGCACTCACGAGCATAATGCCCTCTATATTGGGCGTTTAAGGCAGTGTTCACAGTAGTGTGAACCACTTGATGACAACTGCATGGAAATCCCATGCAAAAGACATCCCGTGTTTGTGCCAAGACGGGATTTCCCTGAGCCCCCGGTATTTCGACGCGACGAGATTGACAATTTGAGTCTTTCCCACACTCAAAATACAAAACCGCAGCTCATAATCGAGATAGAACACGCCAGGCTAATAGAGCGTATGAAGTAGATCATTTCATATCCAACAATCATCCATGTCGGACAAATAATTGTGGTGATGGGATGTTTGGTATGATTGAACCCGTTTTACTGCTTCTGAATTTCATTTTCCATGGATATCTGCCGGAGACTGACGGAGACTGACGGGAATGGCCCGGGATGACAACGTGGCGTCCCCGGCCGTCCTGGAGAGAAGGAGAAAGACTCGATTTATATACAGAAAATTGTGAGGGAAAACTTTGATGCTTCGCCACTCATGAGTCCAGGCTTCCCAACGGTCCGGGGCGACTGGCGTCTTTCAGGGCCCCGAATGACGGTCTCGTCCGGGTCATGCATTTCGGAGGCCTGGTCCGTCCCGGTACGGAATCTGAATACCTAGGGCCCGATATAGATGGCTGTAGTTTTAGGATACGGTTTTAGGATACGAAGCTAGGGTCTATACGAACTCCAAATCCTGGATGCGTCTGAATGCTGCGGCTGGGTGCCTGAAGATGCAAGGGTGCACATGCAGACGGAAGCGGAGGAGCTACGGTTGTGAATTGAGGAGGCTTGGTAGTGAGCAGAGGGTCTTGTTTGTTTGTATGTTATCATGTTTGTATTATAGTATCGCCGTGCGCAGTGCGCAGAGCTAGACTGCAAGGCCCTACAGTCTTTTCATCCGTGGCTCTGCTGCCCTAGTCCTAAACAGTCCTTAGTTTGCTTGCCCCGAAAATCGTCGTCTGGTCCGGGGCTTACTTTTGCCCGGACGGGACGGACTATTGGGAAGCCTGCTTGAGTCACTCTCCACACTGAGTCACTTGCCACCACAGGATATGTAACAGGAGATGTTACTTTGGATGCTTCTAAGACTTGTTGATTGACTGATCTCGAGAGGCCAGAAGGCCCGTATATATACAGACATGTCTCCCATATTCACAGCCAAATTCGTCTCTATATCTCTTATCCGTTTGCATATCCGTTTGCACTGGTATGAGCCGCTCTGCACCGATATGAGCCGCTCTCCTGAGGCATATCTTCATACACCAACTGCATATCAAACGGACCTGAGCTGTGGGGATCACGATGCAGGTACACATACCACAGGAGGTGTTACGATATGAAAGTTGGGGAGAACCGTGTGTGTATTCTATGGTACAGAGAAGAGAGAAGGAGAAAGACTCGAGATATATACAGGAGGCATCAGCCCCTGCAGCCGTGACTGTGTATCAGACCTGTAACATCATGTACATCTGTAACAGGAGGTACCGGCAATCTTCCGAGTGATGGCCGCATGATGCAAGTGATGAAGTCGTGACGGAGTGGTGATATCCAATATGCCTCCTAACCGTTTCTAGGGTATGTAATTTGCACTATATTCTAGTCCAGTCGCGGAGGATGTCTCTCCGCGGAGAGACCGGTCCATCCACGGAGACCCACCCTCAGTGACTATACTGGTTCATTCGCGGAGTGTACCCCTGCACCCCACCTCAGTGAATGGACTGGTCCATTCACTGAGTGTACACTCGGTGAATACTCTGCACACATATGCCCACGCATGTATGCGCACTCAGCTGGACATATCCAGCTGAATTTAATCAATGCAATTGCACTCACTCACTCCAGAGCAACTACATGCAGTCAGCCGACATCGCAAAACTCGACCATACTTTGGGAGTTCCGGATTGTACCACCTGCTTTCGGGCTGTTGGCTGCTTTCCACACACTTTTGCTGCGAATGCTCTTTCGCACCCTTTCTGGCTTGGAGATTTTCACATCTTTTTGCGTCTTGCGCTACGGTGACCCTTTCGCTACAGTGACTCTTTCGCAGCAAAACCTCTTTCGCAGCAGAACCTCTTTCGCACCGGAACCTCTTTCGCACTGGATTCAGCTGGTCTATCAAAGAGAAGCATCTCGTTTTTTGAAGTGGACCTTTGCAGTGATGCAGCTAGTCTTTTGCACCCTCTGGCAGTGACCTTCACCACCCTTTGCGAGTATCGAGAGGATTCCCCAGGCTATGTGTTGAGAGCAAAAGAGAAAGAACGAAGGAGCTGAATTGTCTGTGGATTCAAAGAGAGAGAAAACTCTAGACTTATATACGACAGAAAGAGAAGGAAAAACTCCATGCCGACTGCCAAAGCTGGAGCCCGAAGCCAAGCATTAGTACCGAGGGTTGTCCTCCTGCTCAGCATGGGGGCATGGGAGGCTGATGGGTGCAGGCGAGGCTGGTGGGGGCAGACGAGGCTGGTGGGGGCAGGCGAGGTCAATGGGGGCAGTAAGCCACTGGCCTCATGCCCGAGCCCGCCAGCACTGATCACTAGGGAAGCCACTGGGCCAAATCACTAGTCAACACTATGAATGAAAGGCATCTTCAACTGAGCAGTATACAACTCCGCGACCAACTCTGGCACCCACACCTGTAGTCTCAGTCTGAGAATCTCACAATATCCAATGGCCATGGAGTTGAGGATTTAAGTCGATGGTACTGGGTTAATGGCAATTCTTGGACTCATAGAGAGAGCAGGTCTCCTAATCAGATTTGCCAGCGGAATCCGCAGCTTGATTTTCAGGGTAATTGGGCCGGTGTGAGTGCGAGTGTGAGTGTGAGTGTTGAGTGCGAACATGAGCATATAGTGATAATCGACGGTCTAGTAGATCCACATGAACATGATGGTGACACTGATGGCCCTACGATAGCCTGTAATGCCACTGCACTAGGACTCTAAGTTGAGCTCAAACGTTCAGTTATGTACGCATACTAGGAAGCTGGCAAGAGCTTCCACGTTTACCAGGGCTGCACCGCTGGGCAAAGCTTGAGTTTCGGGTGTGGGCCAGAACTTGAGCTTCGCTTGCAGACCAGAGCTTCTGACCTCTTTGCTGGCGGCCGAACCTTGAGTGTACCGCGTCTTGAAGAGTACCAAGATGTGGGCGAGGAGGAGAAGGAAGAGGACGATGTAGAGGAACAAAGCATCGAGGAAGAAGAACTGTTTTCACGTTACGAGATGCAGCATAGTGTAATTGAAGTTGCACCACGGCGTTGAGTGTAAGTAGCACTTTGTATGTATGCTCCGCGAATGAACCAGTCCAGTCACGGAGGTGGGGGGCAGGGGTACACTCCGTGAATGAACCAGTCCAGTCACTGAGGGTGTAACTCCGTGAATGGACCGGTCTCTCCACGGAGGGACATCCTCTGTGACTGGAATAGAACACACTATAACCTATGCAGTCGATCATTCACAGGTTGAAGAGCCCACATCACTGTCTTGATCGAAATAACTGCAAAACTACAGGTGAATCAGTAACCCCAGCCCTAGGCGTCACCCCTAGTCGCCCTGATTGGGCCCTAGAGTTGCAATATCTTGCCCAAGACTTGACGACGACATGGGGACCTGAATGACTGCTGGGCAGACGAACAATTGCGACTCCTGACCGTCGGTGTGCATCCGGTGGTGACGGTGGTGGCGGACCCTAAATTTCCCGTATTAAGTCCCGACACTTACGGTGGTATGCCTTAAGTGTTGAGACCAATCGAGTGCGAATAGAGATATTGAATTGATTATCGTACGAAAGTGATTGTCTGCAGAACAATGACAGAGAAAGGAAGGCATATATATGAGAAAGAAGGCGCGATACACGCGGATGCCAAGTATCATACCCGGGCCCGAAGCCGAGTATCGCTGCCGAGGCTAAACCTTCTCGTCGGTATGGGGGCTGGTGGCGGTCGATGGGGGCTATAAGCCGCCAGTCTCATGCCCGAAGCCTTACGTCGATGGAAGCGGAAAGCCCCCGAACGTCACGGAAGCCACTGGGCCAAATCCCATGCCAACATTAAAACAAGCGACTGTGGTTGCTCTGGTGATGATGGTAAACCCGAATACGAAAAATAGTATGAAATAAGTTTAAATAACATGATTTCCATCGCTTCTCACAGTAGGGAAAGGCACTTTAAAGATGCATATTTCTGACTCCCTTAGAGGAATCCCTGAATCTGTTTCCCCTCGTTAGTGGGACTTTGACGTCGCTGGATATCCCCTTTTTCGGTCATCTCATATAGGTCACTTACAACGCAGGTACTCGCAATTCTCCAGATTGCCGTCGGTTCAGATTTGTTAAGCGTGATGAGATATTATTCATATAAGCACACGGAATGTGTCTTTTTCGATTCTTATTGGTCAGAATTCTGTGGCTGAGTGGCTGAGTGGCTGATAGTGGCAAGTATAAACCACAAGAACTCAAATTAAAAACAACCCACCAATTTAAGTCTGCAAGTTGCACTCTGACAACAAAGTGTGATATATATGAAATGTATATAACTCTACCTGCTTTCACATCACAGCTTGACATTCATGATATTTTTAATATTGGGTGACTAGCTGTGGATTAATACCTTTATTGTAATGTTTTTTTACAGTAGTATGAGGAGAATTTGAAATGGAGTGAATTGGCAAATGGGAAGTGAAATATGGCCTACTTATGGATGTTTCGTCCCTAGAACATGTTGTGATCAGAGCAAAACTTGTTGACATCATGGGCAAATAATTCAAATAGCTGCACAGAAAGCCACTTTTCAACTGACAATAATTGCTCTGGCCATAGAAATAGTACCAACAGACAGAGACTTGGGGAGATATACTAGTGGGAGTCGAACCTGTACGGTGGGTATACTGTAGCTGATGGACTTGAGTCTAAACAGGGTGGTGTAATTATCCATATCTTATCTCCACAGCTTATATCAGCATGGAAAGCTAGCAGGGGGATGGTGGTACACAGGGATAACACTGTTGGACTGGGTGATGGTAAGTGTATATATTTAGAAGACTCAGAAGTAAATAGGTACACAGAAACAAAAATGACATTAGTGAATTGTAATGGCGGCTTGAGACCCGAGGCCCGGTAAGCACCATTGTATATAGGTAGCAGCTACGGGACTTAGATCTGTATCGAATATCTTACCACCATACCCTCCATATATCCACACTCGCTCTCATGCGAAACCATATTACAATATTACATGTCCGCAGTCATACGTAGGCGTATGTGCCATTACACGCTATTGAATTGTTCGGTTATTGGATACGTTTCGCTCATAAGGATACATGAGTTTTACCCCTATTGTCAAAAAACGACACATTCGACAGGAAATGAACAGATCGCGCGTCAACTGTACGACAATTGTCTACTATCCCTCCTAAGAAGGGTGCCAGAGGGCAATTGCGCTTCATTGGTATATGTTCGAGCACGGGAATCATACACTCTCCCCTCGGCCGAATAACCCCTATTCTCACCTGATGAGCCTTCGTACTTCCGGTCGATGAGATCCACAACAAGAACGATCACGACGAAGAAGAAAACACTGTCACCATGGAAGATGACCTCCGCGACGGCCTAGGCAAGAACCTGAGCAACGATCTGGGCGGCAACCAGAGCGAGCCTGAACTCACCACCCAATCCGAGATTGCATCATTGCGCAAGGTGATGGAGGAACAGCCAGATATGCTCACCAATGCCATCCAACGGAGTACTCAACTGTTAGTGCAGAATGCCGGGATGATGGAAGTAAACCGGGAATACGGCACAGGGTCTATTGGACAAGAAGCAACGAAAACGACAATCTTCGATATGACCCATCCAGATCCGTCCTGCGGCGGAGCAAAGGAGCTTGACAACTGCCTCGACAAGTTACGATCCAACTTTCGATCCCACGCGCACTTATTCCCACACAGAGATCCCGGAAAGTCCAATATGCAGCGAGTCTTCTCAGCATATGAAACAATCAACCGGACTCGGCACCGGGACAGACACAGATGACCGAACCTGTCGAGTGTCTTCGATACCTATGGTGAGACTCAGACCCTTGTTTGGAAGACATCGAGGCCTTCTCAGAAGAAATGGAAAAGATGTGTGGTGAAACAGACCGAAAACTTAACGTAGCAATGAAGTGTATGACCGACTTCCTCCAGGGAGCGAATGCACCGGTGAGCGTCTACGCTAATCGAATTAACACAACTTTGAGAGCAGCGAGATGGCTCCCGCGGGAGAATAAGAACCTTGAAGAAATTGCTTGCAGCGGACTTCTACCAGGATTTAACTCCTAGATCAAGGCATTGACCCCAAAGAACACAAAATTTGACAGAGTGGAAGAGCGTTTCGACTGCGCCGCCGATTCAGAAGTCAAGCTGGATGGCAAAATGTGCCAACAGCAGCAGCCACATCAACAGCAAAAGCAGTCAGGAGAATCATCTCAACAAGGTGGGGAGAAACGCAACTTCCATCCATTGATATCCAAGCCGTCCGAAGCACCGCAGCTCGACAAGTCAAAGTCGGACAAGGATGATAAACGCACTCTCTTGCATTGGGTTTCGCTGGAGATCTACGAAACTCAATAGTGGGAAGGAGAGAGGACATGCTCTGGATCACCGAACCATAACACATTCCGGAGGCCCATATATACAGGTGGCAACTTCCCAGATAACCTTGTTCCTCCAGGAGATGGAAAACAAATCAAACGCCAGCGTTCCTTCGATAGTCAACAAACAAAAAACGAACTTACCACTCTTGGTATCCAGCTCGGAGGGACAGGATGAACGAACAAAATATTGGATTGGAGTCATTGCGTACGACGGCGTTGATGGCAACATCAGAGGAAATTCAACCACATCCAATTTCACTAAGGCCAAGGGTTGTCTTAGAGACCCTGAAAGCACTCATGCCAAGTCAATATTTGTGTGGAATGGCATAACCGGATTCACAGCACATTGCCCACGAAGTCCAGATACGAGATAAACAAGCAGAATTGCAACGAATACAAGCACTCATTGACTGCGGCACTTCAAGGATCATTATATCTCCACAACTTCTCAATAGACTTGGACTACCCCACAAAGCAGCGCACATCGCAACTCACGGCCTAGACGGTCAACTGATCGTGCATGGGAAGTATTGCAGCAACACGGCGATGAGGGTCCAATATATGGATCATTTCGCCCCAGTCCACGAACCGGAGGTGCTGGTTGTCCCGATCAGGGCATACAATCTACCACTGGGATTACGATGGTTCAAAACCCGCAAGGCAGAGGTCGACTGGGCTACTGGTCAATTAACTTGATTATGAACCTCAAGTGGCCAAGAGGAGGCACGCAGATCAGGTATCGTAGTGCAGTTGTACGAAGGTCAGGATGAAGAAAGAACTGACATACAGCCGCTACACGTTGGTGGGAGTACGCCGACGATCCAGTTGACATCAGAGATCCCTGTGTATCCAGTGTGAAAACCAAGGGTGTGTGGTGAGGACAATCGTACTCCAGATATTGAAACAGTCAGAGCAACCGCATTCGACAATCTCTTAGCTAGCGACGCAATCATCGTGTCATTCGCACTAAGAATTGGGGAATGCAGTGGAATGCTGGGAGCGACCATGGAGGTCACTACTTTGGAAGATCCAGGTGAGACTGAGACAATCATCCCAAAGCGCTGGACAAGTGAGCAGGCAGCAGCGGCAGTAGTTCCGGCAGAAGGGGAACCTCCTTCAGGTATACTTCACTGACAGCTACCGGCTCGCCGAGTCACGATGCGAGGTTGTTGCACAAGCGGGTTTCGGCTCGTTCCTGGGCAAACAACTCGATCCGCAGGTCCCTGGGTTTTCCTTCCCTATCATCTTCCTACAGCCCAAGTCAGAAATACAAACTAATGTACAGATGCTGGACCAGTTACTGTACCTAATGATGATGGAGGTCGTATCCCCGTGAGTTACAAGGACTATGTGGACGTATTCAGCAAAGATATGGCAGAGACTCTTGCACCACACCAGCCAATTGACCACGCGATCAATCTGGAACCGCACTTCAATTTACCCTATGGCTGAATCTATAACATTTCGGAAGTCGAGTTGAAAACCTGCAAGGCCTCCATGCAAACATACCTAGCCAATTGTTTGATCCAGGGATCATCGTCGCCTGCAGCAGCACCAATCTTGTTTGCAAAGAAGAGGGACGGCGGACTGCGGCTGTGTGTGGACTACTGAGCGCTCCACAAACCCACTGTGAATAACCGATACCCGCTCCCACTGATGTCGGAGATGCTCGACAGATTGCGAGGAGCCCGTATCTTCACACACCTGGACATCAGGAACGCCTTTCAACTTATGCGAATCAAGGAACGCGACCAGTACAAAACAGCATTCCGCACTCGGTATGGGTAGTTTGAGTACTGAGGTATGGTGTTCGGGTTTACCAACCCACCGCCCACTATGTGATCCTATATCGACGATTGCTTATGGCCTTACGTTGACCACTTCGGTGTGTGCTACATTGATGATATACTGATCTACTGAACAAATGAGGAGGAGCGCCAAGACCATGTACGAAAAGTGCTGGAACGAGTATGAGAATTTGGTCTCTACGGCAAAGCTAAAAAGTGCCATTTTGGAAGCTCAGAGGTTGCGTTTCTCAGATTTGGCATTAGCCCCGATGTGATTGCCATTGAATCAGACCGCATATCAACGATTGAGGACTGGACAACCCTAGCGTCCGTTCGGGACGTGCAGATGCTTTCTGGTTTCACCCACTTTTAGCAGTGGTTTATCAGGGAATATGCAACGGTAACAATGCCAATATCAGATCTACTAAAGCAAGTAGCGAACTCCAGGACGCCTGAACAGGTCAATTGGGAATGGACTCGGGATGCCGAACTCGCGTTCTGGAGGTTGAAACGAGCCTTCACCGACGCACCCGTCCTCAAGTATTTTTAACCGCCGCAGCCGATTATTCTGCAGACCGATGCAAGCTGCCTCGGCATGGCCGGCATTCTCAACCAGTACAACGGTTTCAGAATTCTCAAACCGGTCATCTTCTACTCTGGAACATGTTCAGATGCCGAACAGAACTACGACACGTCTGATCTTGAGCTCTCTTGGCCATCGTGGGGACTATAAAGAAATTCCGTCACTACCTCAAGGGTGAAAATCATATGGTCCTAATACAATGCGACCATAACAACCTCGAACACTTGGAGAGGTCAAAAGCGCTCTCCTGGCGACAGGCTAGATGGGTGGAGGTCCTTCCCTCGTACAACTTCATTATTGAACATCTGGAAGGCAAGAACAACCCAGCCGATGGACCATTGAGAGGACCCAACTATGAGATCGGCTATGAGAATATGACGGCAAGACTCCTGGCCACCTTAGCAGCGACCACGATCACCGAATCATATGGTGACCTCCTACCAGCAATCAACACACTCCAGGTGGCCAACTTTTTAGCAACAATAATACAGGCAACCTTGGGCGATGTTTTAACCACAGATGGGAGTCAATGGAGATCAATCCTTGGAGTCCAGACCTGTGATAGAAGGATTTACGTGCTCATGGCACTCCGCGGTAGAGTGACCAGTCTTTTCCACCACGACCCAGAATCCAGTCACTTTGGAGCCCTGAAGACTGCCAAGCTCATTTCAGGAGATATTTGTTAGCCTGTGATGGAGTCAGAGATACAGAAGTATATTACCGGCTCCGAGTTGTGCCACCGAATCACAGCACCACCTCACGCACGCAATGGACTCAACATGCCACTGCCACCGCCTCCTCGACCCTGGGAGGGACTGACCTTGGACTTCGTTAACGACTTGCCAGAGTCAACATCATCGGGATACACCGTGATCCTGGTCATCGTTGACCATTTGAGTAATATTGCAAATTCCCTCCCCTGCAGAAAGGACTTTGACTCGCCAGAGGTAGCACGAATCTATTTCGAACACGTGATCTTCAAATGCGCTGTACCAGACAATATCACTACCAATCGCGGCAAGGAATTCATCAGTGGATTTTGGGACAGAGTTTGCTACCACCTCAGTATCAATCACGGACTCTTGACCCCCTTCCACCCGCAAACAGATGGTCAAACTGAGCGGCAGAATCAAATTATAGAGCAGTGCCTCCGAGCCTTTTACAACAACGAGCAGGGCAACTGGGTCGAATTGTTACCGCGGGCGGAATTTACATACAACATCTCCATCCACCATTCCACGCTGATGACACCCTTCTGGGCGAACTACAATTACCACCCTACAATGCAGTTCAACCCTCCCAAAGACCGCAGTTTCAGATCACAGATGCAGGGGGACTCGTGGATGACAGGCATGGAAGAGACTCACCGAATTCAGCGGGAAGATATAATTGATGCTCAGGAACGGCAAACAAAGTATACCGGCCGGATGGAGATGACTTTTGCAGTTAGAGACAAAGTATGGCCATCGACCAGGAACTTGAAAACATCCAGACCTTTAAAGAAGCTCGATTACAAGTGCACAGCCTGGTATACGGTAAGTAAGATCATCAATAAGAATCCTTATACACTACACTTCCCGAATACAATGCGGAACCACAACTTTTTCAATGTGTCGGGTCTGGATCGTTACACACCGTCAGTCGGAGGTCAGCCATCTTCAGAACCAGACACATTGATGGTCGAGGATACAAGGGAATAGGTAGACGACCGCATACTCGACTCCAGGCGGCGCTATCGGAAGCTACACTATCTCATCCAATGGGCCGGTTACAACCGTATATGCACCAGCTGGGAACCGGCGGAAAACCTTCAAAACGCCTGGGATGGGGTTGACAAGTTTCACTGAGAGTGTCCGGATCTGCCACGGAAGTAGTAGTATAGAGTTCGGTGGTGGAAGCACGGAGCACATGGAAACAGTTTGGACCTTTCATTGTACTTTGTTTTTCATTTCCATCTCTTCTCTTTTGATTTACATTTGGCCCGGTATCAATGGTGTCGTCATGGGTTTTACGTCCAACCAATGGGGGTGGAGTTTCCCCATCCGCCAAATCCGCCGAAAGGTCACCATTGAGCTTTACCGATCGGATGTTGGACTTATGGATTCGTACGATCGCGTTCGTATGATGATTGTTTCATTTCATGTTTCCCTTTCCTTCTCTTCTCTTACACTGGCTTCGGCAGCCCAGGAGGTCTGCACCTAAAGAGGGGGATAATGTAACGGCGGCACGTGACCCGAAGCCGGGTAGGCACCCGTGTTCATAGGTCGCAGCTACGGCACCTAGATCTGTATCGGATATCTTACCACTATACTCTCCATATAGACGTACTCACTCTCGTGAGCAACGGTATTACTATATCCCACGTCCGTGGTCAAGCGTAGCCATATGTGCCCTTACATTAATGCATAACCCATAGAAACGCTACTTCTGGGATCGTAATCCATTGTATATTTGACGGATGGCAGTAAGAGCTCCTATCACCCTGCGCATTGACTACATTAGTATAATATGCACAGAATTTTGTGCGCTTGATACTATACCATACGGTGTATTCAACAATCCAGCCGAATACAATTCATTGCATGCTCCCAAGTAAGCTCTCAAGATGTTCTTACGTACTGTAATGGCACGGCTGCACGTGACGTGTCCAGGGCCGGGTAATACCCGCTTTATATAGTCGGCTCGCCACGAGCCTTAGATCTCTAGCGATAATCTTACCATTATACTACTCTACAATATTGACATCCACGTTTGCAACCGTATCTACTGATATACCTTCCTATGAGGCCATACACAGGCGTATGCCTTTACACTATTATCGCTCTTACAATTTCAGATACGTTTTGCATACTGGATTTCATGAATTACCACTTTCCGACACGTCACGACACGCAGTCTACGCGCGAGATATCATACAGATTTCGGAGCACTGATTGCACAAGCGAAGTGCCTTGATGAGACTATCGAATTGATGTTAACGGTAGCAGAGATGATCTTTTGCGGATTTCAGAGGCCAATCGGCCAGAGACGCGTCGCGACACCTACAAACGAGAAATCGTCCGGATTGGACAGCGACAGATTGCAGAAGCAAAGAGGCTTGATACGTTACCATCCAATTGAGTCAATTGACGAATGCAGGAACGATTCGAGAGCCCATATGTCTCCGAAAGTCGCGTCACCGGCAATGCCGAAGCTGGCCAGTCCAGAGATTCCCTCGAATCTTGTCAGACGAGCGCAATCGCATGCGAACTATCGAGACGACACAGGCCACAATCGCACACCCACGTGCACCTACGATTATATCCCTGAGCCAAGCGAAGCTGCGATGTGCACCTACGGAGGATCAGGGCGGATTTACGCGATACGCACCATTCACATCAACCGATGCCACCAATGGCAGTTCCAATCGCAATTACCTTCTACACGACTCGATGGAGTCATCTACGTTACTGATGCTGCGAGGAGTTCTAGCAGCGGCTATGCAATGATACAACTATGATTACCATATGATTACCGATATGACTACCGGTATCATTGGGTTATCCACGGGGGCAGAGTTCGAGATAGTGGAGCAGCGATTGCAGATCGTGTGGCAGCTCCGAAACGGAAGTACAATAACCCCAAATGTTCTAAAGTGGCTAGCAAATACAATTCGCGAGTACCATTGTCAATTATCATACTTTGCACCTGATAGGACGACCGAATCGGAGCGTTGTGAGAGAGCCATCTGCGCCAACTCTATTCTGTTTCGTCAAAAGTCAACAAAAGCTGATCAATCGCCAACGACGGAATACGGATGTGTGCCCATACGATGGCACACAAAGAGGGATTTTAGGATTGCCGTGGAGATGATGTTTATTTGTAGCCGGGATTCTCAGGATCCACGGGGCTACCGGATGGACCAACTGGGCACTCTCAGGAGACCAGCGGATTCCACATGAATTTAAAGCGCGCAGAGGTTCAATTGATGTGTCGTATCCCCACATGGGAATGGACGTTACAGGTTGTCAGACAGTCCCAATTGGGTGTGACAAGTATGTGATTCGCTGAGCAAGGTTATTCGTACAAATTGGTGGCAGCCGCGGTGGACGCACTGTGTGAGCTGGAGAATTAGTGTCGACTTGCAAAGCATTCGACTTTTGGCTCTGCAACCCCAGGGTGAGTGGAAGAGGTGGCAGTGGACCGGGCAGGCCATCAGGTATGCCCCGGGAATGTACCTGGATCACGGCTAGGGAGGAGGCGCGTTCTGAAGGTGGCTGTACTTCATATATTCAAATACTTGGAGCTACTGCTATTGACGATCAACTGGCCAGTGAGGAGGTCGTTTGGACGTTCTTCATATGAGTGGGAGTTCGTATAGGGCTGCTGGGAGTGACCGTGGAAAGCATCGCTAGTGGTGAACCGTGAGATAGGCACCAGGCACTGGACGGGCGAGCAGGGAGCAGCGGCGGTAGTTGCGGCAGAAGAGTGTACCAACAATGCGGACCTTGAATGACTGCTACCGGCACACCGAGACACGAAGCGAGTACTGGACGGCGGGGCTTGGTTCTTCCATCGGCGAACCGTTTTACATCCGGGCTGCTGGATATTCCTCCTAACCGCTCCATATATATATATTACGAATTGAGAACTAACGTTGGCTGATGGAGCCGGTACAATGACAAAGATGGTGCCTACAGACGATGGAGGACTTATCCAGCGATATACGGAGATTTCGTGGAGGTTCAGCACTGCCAAGGCGGAGACACTCCCGCCGCATCGGTCAATTGCAATCAATTTGGAACCCGGCTACAATTTGCCATTTGGGCGGATTTACAATTTCTCAGAGTCGAGTCGAGTGGTATTCACGCAATTGCGTGGAATAAGATCACGTGCTCAAGAGCCGGATCATGGATTTGGATTTGGACTTAGAGATCCCATGCCATATGGACGGATCGATGAGTGGGTATTTTCTTATGATGGACGATATGTCACCGGATTATGGGACTGCGATGAAGAGTCAATGGAAGGCGGACATTATGGGGGTTAGTACATATGACATATAGAGGGCTTACAGAGCTATAGGAGAAGTCATGGAATGTTGCCCATACGAGCGCAATTATGCATAGGGTGGAAATGAATGGCTGGAACCAACTGGATCACAGCCGGAGATGGATCGCGGCCAGAGAGGGATTGCGGCCGGAGATGGATGACAAGAGATGGACCCCGTCCGGAGATGGATCGCGGCCTGATATGGATCGCGACCGGATATCGATAGATGACCGAGGTGGATGACAGGAGATGGATGACAGGTGATGGATCTCAGGAGATGGATCACAGGAGACAGATGACAATCGGTCTCTTTCCTATATGAAGATATTGAGGTTATGCGAAGTTATACGATTCTCGAGATCACGACTTTGATTTCAAGCTACGAAGTTACAACCGAGCGCAGATATTGAGACATACGATGTACCGGCGGCATGGCTCCACCGAGTACGATACCGAGCACTATTCAGAGCACTATTCAGAGATACCGAATTATGCCGCTACACGCCCGAGTTCCCATGCCGAATACGATCCTGACTCAGCCTCGGTGATCCCGAGTCACACAGCTACAATGCTGATACGGCACATCCTGAAGCTGTACGATATTAGTCTTTGGCGGAGCAACGATCTTTAGAGAGGGGGATGACAGTGCCGGAACCAAAACAACCCCTACCGCGAACAATTACCGTACCGGAAGTGCAGGAACGAAGCGCCGTGAAACTCATTCACCAATAGAGCAGGCTAGCAGCGGCATGTGCACGCAGGGAAGTGATGGCAAACGCACCTACAGATTAATCAAGAATCCGCATGGCCAAGTTACAATCCCGAATGAGATCCAGACTCAATCTCGGCGATCCCGAATCAGTCTCGGCAATCCAGACATACACGGCTGCTATGGATTACTCCTCGGCGGAGCTACGACGCACAAACGGGGATGACCGTACCGGAATCAACAGCAACCCCAACCACAAGCAATCACCGTACCAGAAGTGCTGGGAGGAAACACCTTGGAGTGCACTTACCGGCAGAGGATCGCAGCTGGAGATTAGTCAACAAGCGTACGTGGAGAAGAGCCAACAAGCAAAAACGACGATGTGGATACCCAGACAAGTGACAGCGAGCACACCTGGAGAGAAGGAGTGGAAAGTATACCCGGAGGAAACCCGGCGAGCGCACCCAGCAATTGGAGATGATAAGGGCACTGAGCACAGGGCGGATGTCAAGTGTACCTACAAGTGCACCGACTTTGAGGATGATCAGTGCGACTACAAATGCACCGGAAAGATGATGCGAAGTCAAGCGAGTGTGATCTATGCCGAACGAGTGCAATTATGTCTACCGAAGCAGTTCCGAACGAGAACGAAAATGATCTCCGAACGTACCAAATAGTTTACCGAACAGCATCGCGAGCGACAGTCACCGAACGGTATCGCGAGAGACAGTCACCGAATGCCATCGTGAGACAGTCGAAACAACTACCACAAGATGATTACCGCATTGACTTGAATGGAGGGAGCAGGAACTTAGTATTATCGGGAGCTCTACCTACTGAAGGCACCGACTTATATGTGTTACCAAACGGCTTACCGAAATGAATGCCGAACGACCCTACTGGAGGCCAATAAGCCTGCTTGGCCGATGCTGAAGGAGGATGAAATAACTACTGACGGGCACCGCGTGAGAGCCACCGGCTGCGAGAGATGTCAGATATCGAGGCTAGCCCATAGAGCTATGCACGACTGTCTGGAGAGTGCAACCGAGCTTGAATATATATGGTAGGAATGACCATTTCATGAGAAGCTTACGAGATAGATACGACGTCATATATGATTGACCATCACTGACGGCTATGATACCGGGAGCAGAAGCTACAATCCATGCCAAGAAGTTAAGCCCGCTTCAGCCGTGCAGATTAAGCGCGAAGGACTACTGAAGCAGCTTCCAAAGCAGCAACTATGATCACTGATGGGCTGGGCCTGCGGAATTGTTGACGAGGAATTGGGAGAACTGGAGTGCTAGCACACTTGAATATATATGGTGAGTATGACCGCTTACAGGGATGCTTACAAGTTAGATATACCGATGCAATGGCAATGGCGATGGCGATGATGAGCACCGAGCGGAAGCCACCATCGATGCCGCCGAGTCGAGATGAGGCTCATACTATGATTGGCGATTTCACCGAGATTACTGTGTCTAATTCTGACAATGGCCTACACTTGGTACGAGTTATGAGTGCGAGATTGGATGGTCGGATGCCGGACATCCCGGAAGTGGAGATATGGAGGACGGTGTCACTTTGGATGTTCCTTCTTTCTCTTCTCTTCTCATTACTACTTTACTTCTTTGGATCTCTGCCCAGTACAAATGGCGTCGGCACGGGTTGTTACCACCTCCGGAGACAAGTCAAGTGGAGGTGGAGTTTCCCCGTGCACCGGATCCGCCGAATGGCTACCATACGGTACTAATCGGTTGTGGGACTTATGGGTTCGTACGTTTGCGTATGTTGAACGGTTGTTTGATTGTTTCCTTTCCATTCCTACTCTTGTACGGGTTTATGCAGCCCAGGGGGTCTGCACCTAAAGAGGGGGATAATGTAATGGCACGACTGCACGTGATGTGTCCAGGGCCGGGTAATACCCGCTTTAGATAGTCGGCTCGCCACGTTAGATCTCTAGCCATAATCTTACCTTTATACTACTCTACAATATTGACATCCACGTTTGCAACCGTATCTACTGATATACCTTCCTATGAGGCCATACACAGGCGTATGCCTTTACACCTACACACCCATGTATAATTCCATGTATGCTTTCAATTCCACTCAATCACACATTTCAAGCCTGCTTGACTCTATGCTCCCAGGTAAGCTCTCAAGAAGCATCCAAGTACACTCCAAGTATGTTCCCAAGTATACCTCCAAGGACATTCTCAAGTACACTTCTGAGCATGCTCTCAACAATGCTCCTAATTGCACATGATGGTATACTCACTGAAACGGGTGGGGTTGGGCGTGGGTGATATTGGTACTGTGGATGCAATGTCGGAGTTGAGAGAAAAAGCGCTGAAAGTTTTTTTCTATGGATTGAGGACAGGGCAAGAGTCAAACCTATGAGAAAGTCGTACTTGCTTTGCTATACAAGAGAACGAGAAAAGAGAGAAGCAAAGGCAATCCTTCAACCCCAACAACACTCTCTGTATGTACAATTCATCTGTCACCCTCAAACCATTCCTCATGCTGCAATGTACCATCCAGATATCATCCCATGATCGTACCCACCACCAACCCAACTCCTTATCAGTACAACCACGCCACATCACCTGACGTCACAACACCCTAGCCCACTGCCTTAGAATCCTAAATGATACCGCCACCACTTTACCCAATTCTTCACATCTTCCAAAGGCTCCGCCTGTCCGTAACACACTTCCTTCCACACCTTCCCCCGATATCCACCATTATCCCTCAGAACCTTCATACCTTTCCAGAACCATCGCACTTACAGTCATATATGCACTTATGTAGGCTCCCAGGATGCTCTCAAGCATACTTCCAAGCATGTTCTCAAGTATGTTCCCAATTGCATTACATGATACACTCCCAGTCTATTTGGCTCTATGCTTCCAAGTTCAATCTCAAGCGGCAAGACACTCCCAATTTCACTTGACTATATGTGCCCATATATGCTTCTTGGTATTTGATCGAGAGACTTGCAGTGTTGCAGCCACCAGGCACCAGGCGGCAGATGATGGGTATTGGGTAGTGTGTGGCATATCGTGGCACAAATCATAACATCAATCAATATTAAAGTGTGAACCATATCTTTATTGTGCCCACTACAATGAGACCTCACAATGCATCATACGTCAGGAAAAACATATTCTGCCACATGTAATCTACGGTAGGCTATATGGCCTACGATAACCTCCCATAACACCAATAACACCACATAATGGAAAAACCCCAGAGCCGTTTTCAGTAATGCACTATAATACACCTGTAATTTCCCGATAGCATAACTGAATCATTACTGTATTTCAATTGTAGCGCATGTATTAAATACTGCAATTTATAGATAATACTATATATTCAAAAGTTACTTATTTATTTACTACTCTGACAAGTATACACTCTGACTCTCATAACTCCAACAAGCTCACTCTCACAACTCTGACATACTCACTCTAACACTCTGACATACTCGCTCCCACTCCAACTCTGACATACTCGCTCCCACTCTAACTCTGACATGCTCACTTTCACCACTAATCTGCTAGATTACACAACTCTGACATATTCACTTTCCGACCTCAGATATGCTTGGTCTCACTGCTCTGACATGCTCACTCTCACCTCTCTGACAATGTGGCTTCGCTGGGAGCAAGCTGGTAGCGGTGGAATGCTCATTCTCACCTCTGACAATCTGGCTTCGCTGGGAGCAAGCTGTTAGCGGTGGATCAGGCTTCGCTGGTAGCAGTGGATCTGGCTTCGCTGGGAGCAAGCTGTTAGTGCTGGATCTGGCTTCGCTGGTAGCAGTGGCTCTGGCTTCGCTGGGAGCAAGCTGGTAGCGGTGGAATGCTCACTCTCACCTCTGACAATCTGGCTTCGCTGGGAGCAAGCTGTTAGCGGTGGATCAGGCTTCGCTGGGAGCAAGCTGGTAGCGGTGGAATGCTTACTCTCACCTCTGACAATCTGGCTTCGCTGGGAGCAAGCTGTTAGCGGTGGATCTGGTTTCGCTGGTAGCAGTGGCTCTGGCTTCGGTGGGAGCAAGCTGGTAGCGGTAGAATGCTCACTCTCACCTCTGACAATCTGGCTTCGCTGGGAGCAAGCTGTGAGCGGTGGATCAGGCTTCGCTGGGAGCAAGCTGGTAGCGGTGGATCTGGCTTCGCTGGTAGGGGTGAAAGTAGCTTCGCTGGTAGCAGTGGATCTGGCTTTGCTGGGAGCAAGCTGGTAGCGGTGGAATTGGGCTTCGCTGGTAGGGGTGAAAGTGGCATCGCTGGGAGCAAGCTGGTAGCGGTGGATTAGGCTTCGCTGGTAGGGGTGAAAGTGGCATCGCTGGGAGCAAGCTGGTAACAGTGGATTGGGCTTCGCTGGTAGGGGGGTATTACATGATTTCGTGGAAGAATAATCGAAGAGTAAAATACCCGATGCTTGTGATTGCGATGATGGTGATGGTGATGGAGGTGATGGTGATGGTGGTGATGGTGATGGTGGTGATGGTGATGGTGGTGATGGTGATGGCGGAGATGGCGCTGGTGGTGGTGGAGATGACGATTGAAAAAAGGGGGGTTGATGGAATGCATGCAGTATGAGAAATTTGCATCATTCTGTAATTCGATATTACATACGGTAACACCTGCATAACATTCTCATAACTCCGCTTCAATGGCCAAAGTACAGGGCAGGCAGTCTTAATCAATAGGAAGCAACCGTAACACAGTGGTAACAGGGATAATATATGTCAGTTACGGTTGCACCAAAGGTTTTCCCGACGTAGTTATGGTATTGACAATCACAATTTCAAATTCTGCAGAAAAAGTAGAAAATTGGATCTTGGGACTCAGATTTTCTAGCAAAATCTGCTCCCCACAGCCTACAGATTGTACGTGTATGTGTGCACATTCAGTCCTGGGCTGATAGTGATGATGGCAATGGTGTGATGGCCATGGTGATGATAGCAATGATGATAGTGTTGGTAATGGTGATCATAGTACCAGAAGCACTTAGACAAGTAGATTCAGTTCTTCAACATTCAGGCCAAACCTTCCAACAACTCAGAGATTTTCATCGGCCAGATTCATCGCGAGGAACACTCAACTCCTCTGGATGTATGCATCTCTCAGCTGCAGATATCAGGACAAACGACCACAAGTGCAATGTGGTAGGATGCACTGCAAAGCAGGGATCACTCTGCGGCCACAGGCTGGAAAAGTGCCCTAATTTCAAAGGAAATCACATCGCGTTCAGCAGCAGGTGCATGAAGAAGAGGGAAGACACCACAGCAGTGCGGCTGAGCACAAATATAGCGCTAGCAGGACAAGCATCCACAGGTGCAGCTCAGGAGCTGGCAACGGGCTCGAACGGAGCGGTGCTTGGCCCTAGGCCCCAGGGAGTGGCGGGAGGAGGGGGAGATGAAGAAGAGATGGCGGATGAGGACGAGTAAGAGGAGGCGTTGGGGGAAACAAGCGACGTCTTGATGGCCGAGATTGAGACGGCGACCAGGACCGTGACTGATACCGAAACTGAGGCTGAAATGGGAGCCCTGCCTATCAATGATTGAAGTGATCCAGCACAACTGTGCAAGGTCATACGAGTGGACCATTGCGGCGCTGGGGACGGGAGTCGAATGCAGGGCGGACGTAGTGTGCTTGAAAGAGCCTCCGAGAGAACGAGGAGACATTGACATCTGCCATTCGGCATCCCAAATAAGAACAAGAAAAAGAGTTTGGAGGTCGATACGGAAGGGGAGTAGCCTGATGGTTGACGTGCGGACGGATTTGAGGACAGGGGCCAATGACAATGTTATCGCTACTGACGTCAGGAGAAGAGATGAAATTATCACGAGGATTGTCAATGTTCACTATCAGAACGAGTCGCCGTTGGGAGAGGGAGAGAGACCGGAGCGAAAGTTGAACTAGCAGAGAGTCATTCGGCAGGGCAGCACATTCCTCGCAGGAGACTTCAACGCCCACAGCCAACGATGGCACACATGATGGCAAGTGCAGCGGAATGCTACTTTCTTGGAGGACATGAGTGACGAGAACAGACTGGAGATCGGAAATGACGGCAGTCCCACCCACCATTGCACAAGAGAGGACAAGAAAGGCGACTAGGTCATCAACCTGACGTTGGCAAATCGACCAATAGTAAATTGAACCATACAATTGCATAGACAGGTCCCAGCCGGAGACGGAGATGTCTTGTACAGCCAGAGGCGAAGATGTCTTGTACAGTCGGAGACGGAGATGTCTTGTATGGACTGAGACAGAGATGTCTAGTATGGCCGGAGACGTTGATGTCACATATGGCCGGAGATGAGTGCTGACTCTGGTACGAGCTGATGGCATTCAGCCATACTGGTACATTCATATATATACTGTCCTTATTGCCCTCTTGGATAGAATACAATCAAGCTTCTGTATCATGACTAGTTCAACAGGTTATGAGCCCGCCGCCTGCTACAGTCTTTGCTACAAATACTCTATTCATATCTTATGATTAAGATCCTCAAAACCCCTAACCCACTCACAACCATCCCTGCTCACCAGCTGCGACACCATCACCATCTATCACCCTCCATCGTGACCTTCCTAACCTCCCGCTGTCCAAAAAACATGTTCAGGGAAACATTCAAGACCGATCATGGCAATGTTCCAAAGCTGACCGAGGAAAACTACCCTGTCTGGACGCAAAAGATTCGCCGAGTCCTCATTGCCAAGAAAGCCTACAATATTGTCACCAGTGTCAAACTCCTCCCTGTCGGCAACGGCCTCGCCCTACACCCTCAATAAGAAAGCTGGCATGGCCAAGGCAAAAAGGCAGTAGTACAAATACACCTCGGATGCTGCGATGAACTCCTTCCACTCATCGCCGATATCAACGACCCTGTGGAAATCTGAGAAGCACTTAGGGACCGACTTGACACTGCCTGAACAAACCTCGGCCCCACCCAAGTCCTTCGGAAGTTCACCGCCTCTCGACCATCGCCAGATGCAACGGTCACCCAATACTTTACCAAATTAATCCACTTCCGCAAAAAGCTAATAGAGACCACCGCAATTATCACCGATGACGCCATGAAGTCACATATCTTCACTACCCTATCGAATTCATACGAAACGATCATCCAAATCCTTGAACAGCAGATCCCCGCTCACATGGCCCAGCAGTGTATGGATGCGATCCCCGAATATGCCGAGCAAATGACCCTAACCAATGAAATCAGAGATGCGTCCACCAGAGCGGGCCTATACTTCTGTGGCGGAAATCGTGGTCGTGGCAGTGGCCGTGGCCGTGGCGGATGAGGTGGAGGACGAGGAGGCAGACGAGGAAATAGAGGCCAGAAGCACAAATGCACACACTGCAAAATGGACAATCATACCACCGAAGAATGCAGAAAGAGAAAACAGATTGAAAACGACAACGGCGATACAAACACCTCCAGCAACGACAGGCAAATACGCTATCACTGCAGTCCCGCAGGACGCTTCAAGGCCGACTGCATCCACTTCACACGTGCCCGGAATCAACGCAACAAAGTCAACAAAGGCACAGCATGTGCATCGCTTGCTACAGCAGGAGATCACGACCTGATCTGACTAGCCGACAATGCAACTGCAGTCACCGCAGGCTCCACTTCAGCTGCATGCGTCATCAACTCCGGAGCATCAAACAATATGGGCAATGACCACACCAGATTCAACTCAACAATGAAACTATGTCAACCAATAGTCATTGAGCTCGGAGATGATAACAAACTCACAGTAAGCCACCATGGACTCGTTCACGGTTCACAGGAGTACGAAGTCAATACACTCTACATGCGTACGTTCCGGCTCTCGCTTCTCTCCATCGATCAATTGGACCCAGCCTGGTACACATCCACATTTGGACACGGCAAGTGCTCAATATCATCTCCATCAATCGCCATCACAGGTGATCGGGACAATGACCTCTATACCGTATCCCCCGCTACTGCACTCACTTCGACAGTGCCAAACATGTCTACAAAGTCCACTTCGAGAAGGAGAAAGAAGAAGAGAACAAGAGCATGATCGAGCGCACATACCACTATACCATCGTCGAGTGCAAATATCACCGTACCATCATCGAGCGCACATATCACCGTACCATCATCGAGCGCACATACCACCATACCATCCATCGCGCACTCCACCGAGCCTAATACAAGACCACTGCACACCGCCTCTTTATTTGCAGCCAGCACCGTACCTCAATATACATCTGCCACCGGATCTGCAAAGCCCACTTGGAAGCCTCTCACAATCTCAGAATCACGACTGTGGCATCGCCATCTAGCCCAGATTAATCCTACTACCCTACGATCTCTACTTGATAGATATACAAAGACGACTCAATGTGCACCGCATGCATCCAGACCAAGCACAAGCAGAATATCATCAAAGTCAAAACCAAGCGCACTACAATGCCATTTAAACTCGTACATTCAGATGTGTGTGGACCATTCTCCACACCCACCTCTGCCGGCCATCGCTACTATATCCTATTCATCAACGATTGCGCACGCTACACTTCTGTTTGGGTCCTGCCAGATTAGAACTCGAAAACATGGACCTCAGCCTACCAATCATCTCAGGCCCGAGTTGGCGCCAAATGGGTCTACAACATGAAACACAATCCTCATGGCACCATACGTTACAAACCACACCTAGTAATTGAACGCCACGCACAAACAGATTTCGGCGAAAATTATGCCCTAGTCGGGAAGCTCACTACTTTTCGGTATCACATCTCTCTGGTCGGAAGACATGGCTGGAACATCGATCATTTCGATGTGTTCAGTGAATTTTTCAATCCTGAGGTCAACGACAATGATATGTATGTGACACTGCACGACGGCTGGCCGGAAGGCCTAAACGCGCCTGCGATCGTTGTTCGACTCAAAGAAAGCAGTTTACGGCCTCAAACAAGCACCACGACCATGGCACGACGATATTGACACATTCTTGCTTACTCTCACCGTCACACAATCCCTGGCCGACCTCCAACTCTATCTCCGCAGCGATGGTATTCTGTTGCTATGATACATTGACGACATCTCAATGTTCTACTCGGAAGACGCTACAAAAGCTGCGATCGAAGTCAAGGCCAGGCTCTCCGAAAAATTAACCGATCACGAATCTCTGCCCGGCAGGCCAACTCCTTGAGATCGAAATCCACTGCGAGGAAAACGGTACCGGCACTGGCACCGGCACCCGCAGCAGTCCTGGCCAGATGGCCTTCATCACCACGATTCTCATACGTTTCAATATGCACAATGCTCACCGTGCATCAACTCCAATGGATCATAATCTGAAGCTAGATCTGGCCGAGGATCGGGGGGAGAAAGAACTAAAAGATATCAAAGGCTACCAGGCATTTGTCGGATCATTGATGTACATGGCACTTGCGACTTGGCCCGATATCTCATTCGCAGTCGCCGCACTTTGCCGAATCAATTCCCGTCCTTTCACCAGCCATCTCACCGCCACCAAAAGAGTGCTCCAGTATCTCAAATCCACCGCCGACTTTTGACTCCATTTCAGCAGCACTGGCAGGAATGATCAACTCACTGGCTACATAGACTCGGATTGGGCCAATGAGAGTGCCAACCGCAAATCGCAAGGTAGTCCTCTCTTCGTTCTCTGCACCGGAGCCGTTTCATGGAAATCACAAAATCTAGATCTCATCGCCCTGTCGACCCTCGAAGCCGAATACATCGCTTTTTCCGAAGGCTCTCGTAAAGCATAGTGGCTGCTTCAGCTCCACCGAGATATACACAGCCAAGATGCATCGCCGCTCCCGATCAATTGCGACAATCAAGGCGCACTTGGCCACATCACAACTGCATTGATAAAAGCTCGCATGAAGCATATCGATGTTTGCTATCACACTAGTCGAGACATCCATGCCAGCAAGATAGTTGACTACTCCTACATGCATACGAACAACAATGTGGCAGATATACTAACCAAGGCCTTGTCGAAGGATACGCACAAGGAATTCACAAAGGCAATGGGGCTATGGTACTAGAGGTCGATTGAAAGTTGGTTCACTTTTCTTTTGGGCATGCGGATTTCTTTCTTTCTTAATGGATGGCCAGCCTCAGGCTACGGCAGTACTCTTCCCCTGCTCACTCTCGCAGGGTTTTAAGGAGGCTGTTATGAGAATCACTTTGTTTCATTCTTTTCATTTTGTTTTCTTTCTTGCTCTGCAGTGTATAACAAGAGGGGGGAGTATTGCATATACAGGTCTCAGCCAGGGATGGAGATGTCTTGTACAGCGGGAGGCAGAGATGTCTTGTACAGTTGGAGACAGAGATGTCTTGTATGGCCGGAGACCGAGATGTCTGGTATGGCCGGATATGGAGATATCTTGTATTGCCGGAGACGGTGATGTCTCGTATGGCCGGAGACGACTGTTGACTCTGGTACGAGCTGATGGCATTCAGCCGTACTGGTACGTTCATATATTCACTGGCCTTATGGCTCTCTTAGATAGAATACAATCAAGCTTCTCTAGCAGCACTAGTTCAACACATACTGGCCGATGACCACGCCACTGGATCCGACCATGAGGTTATACAATAGGAGGTGGTAGTAGACAGGCAGGAGGAGGCGGGTCATGAGAGGGTAGTAGGGTGGAATTCAGGTGCAATGACGGAGAAGGACGCCAAACCAGTGGAGAATTTATTGATGGAATCAGCGAAGGAGAGAGCTCAAATAGATGCAAAGTGCACAGAGGACGAGGTGGAGCAGCAGGCCGCATGGTGTCAAGAAGCAATAAGCAGCGTTCACGATGCCATGGCAAAAAAAAACAGCATTTGTGCCAGCTCAAAAAGGTGCTGGAACGCCGACATCAAAGAACAAAGAAGGAGGGTCGGGAGAGAGAGAACCAACAGACAGAACTCGGAGGATGCTGCCCAGGCGAAGGCAGAGCTCCGGAAGTCGATCCGGCAGTCCAAGAGAAACATGTGAACCGATTATTTACAAAACCTTAGGGGATCCGGGATGTGGAGAGTGGCACGATACGCGAACCCTCGAGCTGGCGTGACCGTGGAGGCCTGAACAGGCACAGAAGGCAAGCAAGCAAACACATCGTGGGAGAAGGAGGAGATGTTGAGGCACGAATCCGTTCCCCCAAACGACGGCGAGCAGTACTACGAACTCCCTCCAGCGGGAAGCGCACACACCCTCGTCACTGAGCAAGCAGTCGGGCGAATCCGATTGTCTCAGTCAGTCAAGAAAGCACCGGGACCAGACAAGTTGTCGTTTGGCGTTATACGGCTGCTCTGGAATTGGGACGAAGAGAGGATCGGGTGGCTGATGCGGGCAGGAATTCGCACACGGAGACACCAAGTGGTATTGATGCGGGCTAGCGGCATGGTGATTTGCAAGCCTTGCAAAGACGACTATACAAAGCTGATGGCCTGCCGCTCTATCTCGCTGCTCACTCCATGGGAAACGTGGTTGCGACAGTAGCCGCGCAGTTGCTGTCAGCAGAGGCCAACGGGAGAGGGCTACTGAGCAACAGACATTTAGGAAGCATAAAAGGACGGTCAGCCATCAATGGAGCGGCCATCCTGGTCGACAGAGCTCATGCAGCCTGGACAAACGGCCGCATAACAGGTGTGCTTGTCATGGACCTTAAGGCAGCCTTCCCAAGCGTGGCAAAAGGAAGACTAGTCAACTTCATGAAGATCAGGCAAATGGACGGAGACCTTATACGATGGATGGAGAGCTTTCTGTTGGAATGCACGGTGAAGATGATAATCAAGGGCAACGCCATTGAAAAACACCAAGTGGAGGCAGGGGTCCCACCAGGCCCACCTGTGTCACCGATCCTGTTTGCGATCTACACCTCAAGAATAATCCAGTGGGTCGAAGATTATGTATCAGAGGCCGAGGGTCTCTACTTCTTAGACCACCTCGGCTGGGTGGAGACCAGACGCGATGTCAACCTTGTCGTCGCGATACTTGATAGATGCCCAGCAAAGAGCATTCACTGGGCAAGCAGATGAGGGCGACAGTTTGACACTGCCAAGACGGAGGTGGCACTGTTCATGCGCAGACGGGGCCACAGGAAACACCTCTGGCCAAACCTGGCAGCAATGATAAGAGTGGGAAACAGGTCCATACGATTCAACTCACAGGCAACATGCTGGCTTGGAGTGTGGATGGACGCAGATCTGGCGTTCATGGAGCACCATAACCGATGCATGAAGAAAGCCAGGGCAGCAGAAGCCGAACTCCGAACCCTTAACAGGACATACCGCATGGTTCCTGACAGCGTAAGGGCTGTCCAAGTGGCCCGCATCCAAGCAGTCGCACTATATGGGAGTGAGCTCTGGTGGGACCTCAGGGAAGTAGGCAGGCGAGACAACCTCCAACTCCTCCTCAACTGACATGCCAGATCCATCCTGGGCGCGTTGCCCACGACCCCGCGGGGTGCACTAATGAGAGAGTCAGGGCTTAGACTGGCCCCTGTGACCTTAGACTCACGTTAACAGTGATTCGCAGCAAGACTAGAAAACCCATGCAGTAGCAAGCTACCAGAGCTACACAGGAACCCCTCTCCTGGTGCACCGATATGCAGAGTAGTCCGGAATAAGCATCAGCATGGCCGGGAAACCGAATGCATGAACCGGCCGGCCCTGGGGGAAGAACCAGCGCTCAGGACCACCATTCTGGACGACACCACTGCAGCCACAAGCGCCGCGCAGTGCTGGGCAAGAGAGAAAGGATCCAAAGTCGGGGCAGGGGTCTCGATGTGGTGGACAGATTGATCGCGCTCAGAAGATGGCCGAGTGGGAGCCGCATCAGTGTGTGAAAACAGACATGCATGGAGGTCGGACCGCAGCCTTGTAGACCCTGGACATATGGAGGTCTTTGACGCCGAACAGTGGGCGATTGGGCTCGTGCTTGATGTGGCGATCAAGAAGTGAGAAGCATTGCAGATGCATGGAGTGAGGGCGGTGGCAGTCTCCAGCGACACACAGGCCGCAATTGGATGAGCAGCACACCTGGAGCCGGGCCCTGGGCAGCGACTGGCAAGGCGGATCAACAGAAAGGTGCGGGGTCTCCTCTCCCGCAGCATCCCAACCGAGATCCACAGTGTCCCGGGAAGCTCTGGCATCCCCGGAACCGAATAAGAAGACCGTCAGGCAAACTTGGCACGAGATCCAAGCGGAAGCACATTGATCGAGCGGCCATACACCTCGGCCTCGAACAGGGCTAGACGAATGTTTGAGGGATGGTCTGCAGCCAAGGCGAACTGAAAGGCCGACATGTGCAGCCAGCACTTCAGCTACAGACTCATAGGCAAGGCGGGGACCAGAAGGCCTATCCCGATTGTTGGAAATCGTAACGCGCGCTGTGAGAAAGTCCAAAAGCGATATCATTCTCGCTACTCTAGCGGTCTCTCTATATAGAGAATGACAAGGCCACATTGGACGCTCCGTCATCGGGCGGACGTGGGCCCGGGGTTGAGCCGATTTCCAATACTCCCACTCCGTGAATACCCCGGCCATACAACAGTCAACAATAGAGAGAGCAAAAGTAGAAGAACAAAAGAAAGTAAGAAAGAAAGACTAAGTACAAAAGTCAAAAAAGACATACTCGGAATCAAGCTGGATGCTTCCAAAACAACACAACTGACAGCCCTGGCCTGTGCAATGACCCCTGCAACCCTAACTCTGCTCAACGTCACGTCAGTGACAACCGCCCGCGGACCATCAGCAAGTAAAATCAAGCACAACTCAATATACAAGATAAAGAAACACAGTTGCCGCTGAAACTAATAGATACCCATACTGGCGCGCTGCTGCACAAATTGCTCCCTAGGCAGTGCCTTTGTAAGACAGTCTGCTACCATAACTCCAGTTGGGGTATACTCCAGAGATACTTCTCCTCCTTCAACCATTTCCCTAACGAAATGATGCTGCATATCAATATGCTTGGTGCAAGCATGGTTCTCGGGATTGTGCCCAAGTGCGATGCATCCTTCGTTGTCTGCGAAGATGGTGATAGAAGGGAGATTCTTGTACTGGCGATCCAGAATCTCACTGAGGAGGACGCGAAGCTGAATTGCTTCCATAGTAGCCTGAGTGAGTCCGATATACGCAGCTTCGGTGGAGGACAAGGCCACGGTGGCCTGTTTCCTGCTTGACCCGGAGACTGGTGATTGACCAGCCAGAAAGATGTAAGCACCAGTGCCATGGCGCGAATTTGGACAACCAGCCCAGACACTGTCACGGTAGCCAGTGATCTCAGAGTCCCATAGAATCTCGGGATAGTAGGGCTTGGTCAATGGAGTGGCCTTGGGAATTGCTTCGAATGCAGAACACCTCGTTAGGTGCAGTTGCAGGTGTGCAGATCCTTGAATGTACCTGAGGATGGAATGGAGGGCTGCAAGATGATCGACACTGGGAGCGCTGGAAAACTGGGAGACTGCTCCCACTGCATATGATGGGTCTGGCCTGGACTGAGAGGAGTACAGCAAGGGTGGCTGGAGGAGAACTGAAACCGTTGAAGAATCTCCTCAGCCTACCGCTCCTGTGAGAGATGAAGTCCATTCTCATCTCGAGTAACTGTAATTCCTAGAATGTAGGAGAGGGGACCAAGATCTGACATCTCAAAACGAATATTCAACTTCTTCTTCATTGACTGGACACTTTCCAAATCACCAATCAACACAAGGTCATCCACATAGACCATAAGGAAGAGAGTGCGAGAGGCATTGAAGTATACACAGTGACCTGCTTCCCCTCGCTGGAGACCATGCAGTGTAAAGAATCTGTGCAATGCCTTGTTGAGAACCCGAGATGACTGTTTTAAGCCATACAAAGTCTTGCGAAGTTGGATGACCACTTCCTCCTGGGGCCCCCTCAAAATGCATGGAGGCGCCTCCATCTATATGGACTGCTCATCGCCGCTCAGATCCTGCCCAGCGAATGCGGTCTTAATATCCATCTGCTCGATTTCAAACTCTTTTGATACTGCAAGAACAAGTAAAAGGTGAAGTTTCTGAAACTTGACCATGGGGGAAAATGTTCCCAGATAATCGATGCCATATGACTGTTTATATCCCTTTGCTACAAGTCGTGCCTTGTACTGCTGGACCTCTCCCTTTGGTCCATACTTGATCTTAAAGACACATCTGCATCAGGTTATATGTCGATGCTCTGTTTTGTTTCGATGCACTTCAGTCAAGACTTTATTCTTCAAAATCCATGCCATTTTCTCTTGGCATGCCTGCTCCCACTGACTGTGTTGTGGGGAATCCATAGCCTCTTCCCAAGTTCGAGGCTCTTCGATGTATGTAGTTGCCTGAGCTACTCCAGCGTGTCCCTTGTTGCTACCAGTCTGCTGAGTGCTGTGTGACTGTTCCTTGTGGAATCGTGGGGTGCTGAATATGCCAGCATTCTTCCGTGAGCTCTGTCTTTGCAATGGTCCTACAACTGCGCTGGTTGCCTCATCATCCACTGCAGTCCTTGGAGCTGGAGCTTTGACTGTAATCGAATTAAGTGTTTCCTCATTGTCCTGACTTCGATTGGATTCTGCTGGTGGCGGTGTAACTGCGTGTGAGTCTGCCTCCGATGGCATCAAGGCAACTCCCGAGTCGTCTGCATCATCTCCTTTGATGATAGCCACAGGTGGATATAGCGCTGCCATTGGCACTGGAGGTACAAAATCAACATCCCTGGTGATGATTATCGAATGGTTGCAGTACACCCTATACTGATTTCTGCCTTCATAGCCCACAAGCTGTCCTTTAATTGCATTGGGCTCCCACTTACTTCGAAGGTCTTTTGTAACATGATGCCATATGTACCATCCAAATGGCTGTAGATGGACTAGCGATTGGGCAGGCTTCCCAGCCAATTATTGAGAAGGGGTCTTGGTTTGAGACCTGGTGGGAGTTCGATTCATGATATAAACAGCAGTCCTCTGTGCTTCTGCCCACAGAAAGGGAGGAAGTTGAGCCCCATACAGCATTGCCTTTGCTCGCCCAACAATCGTCCTATTGACCCTCTCTGCAACTCCATTCTGCTCCTGGGCATAGGCAGCAGAAACCTCATGCTTGCATCCAGAGGAGGCCAGATATTCCACGAAAGCATGGGATGTGAACTCCCCACCAGTATCAGAGCGGAATGCCTTCATCTTCACTCCATGCATGGCCTCACATTGTGAAAACTTCTTCTTGATGATGCCAAAAGCATTACTATTCTTCTTGATGAGTTCCAATTCCGCCCAAGAAGTCGCATCATCTCTGAAACTGAGATAATACTTCTCTCCTCCCAAAGATAGAGGAGTCATTGGCCCACGGAGATCAGCGTGGACCGGATCGAGAGTATTCGAGGCCCGTTGATACGGCTTTCAAGATGGATGTTGGGTCTGCTTCCCGTGCAGACATGCAGCACATGCCTCGATGGCTGTGGAGGTTAATTTGATACCAGAGGCTGGGTCCTTTGCCAGCTGTTTGATTCCTTCGAATCGAATATGCCCAAGGCGTAGATGACATTGGAACAGCGAATCAGCACATTTCCTGGAGGGATGCTGAATGGGAGATGATCTGATGGGCACCGAGGCTGTGGCAAGAGCAGCATGGACAACCGGATTCCTCTTGCTGTGAAGCACATATGAGTGGGCCGTGGCCAATCAGTGTTGCAGTTGCTATGATATCAGGACCATTCAAAATGTGCATCACATGATCAGCTCCCTCGAAATCTCCATTAGGTGGTCCTGAACCAGGCTGGTTGAATACAATCTGCCACCCTGACTGCTGGATCAGACGGAGAGAGAGAAGCGAGCTGAATCCAAGCGATGGAATATGGAGCACATCTTTGCGTGTATTATCACCAGAGGGTAAGAGCAGCACCACATCTCCCCTACCTGTGGCCTTCACAATGCTGTAGTTGGCCAGAGTGACTGTGGTCGAGTCAGCATAGTAGGTGATCAAGTAACCCTGCTGGGAGGTCATATGGTGTGAGGCTCCGCTATCAACAATCCATCAATCCAGAGTGGGAGGAGAACAGTATGCATTATCCTGTGCATTGACCTGGGCAATCCAAGCAACAGCCTGCCTCGCATTGGCAGACCCCTGGCCCCTTCCATCCTCCCTGGCAATCCTCTTCTTGCAGTCTTTCCGCCAGTGTCCCTCGAAGTGGCAGTAGGTGCAAAAGTCCTCGGAGCAGTTCCCACGCCGCTGATTGTATGACACCTTCGTAGGCTTCACATTCTCGGCGTACAAAGCAACTCCTCTCCTGGAAGCTGCCTTCCCCCCAGCGAGCATCTCATGTTCCAGAATCAGTCTGGATGATACCTCTTCAAAGGTCAGAGACTCAGCGTTGGTGATGCTTGTTCTGAAAGGGTGGTACTCCATGGGTAGAGTGTTGAGCAAGAGGAAGATGTTGTCATCGTCCTCATAGGCTGTGCACCCAGCACTGAGAAGCTGGTTGAGGAGCTTCTGCAATTTCGAGATAAAATCTGACATATCCTCCCCCTGGTACTGTACCTTGGACAGCTCACTCCTGAGGAACCAGATTCATTGCTTGTCCTTCCCCTGGTACCGCTCCTTGAGCATCTTCCAGACAGTCACTGGATCTCTCTCTGTTGAATACATCTCTCTGAGGTTGCCATCCAGTATTGATCATAGAAGGCCGCGGACCTTAGTGGCTTTCGTGTCCCATTCCTGAAGACTCTCATCCAGCATCGTATCGATGGAGGCACCAGAGGAGGTGGAGGTGGAGCCAGATGGAGCAGACGAAGTTGGTGCCGATCCAGTGTCGTCCTTGGTGGCAGCAGGTCAAGGTTCCTTGCCTTCGATCAGTGCAAGCCAATCCTTCTTCTCAAAGATGTCAGTGGCAGCAAGTACCCAATTGCGATAATCTGAATGAGAGCTGAGGGGCTTCATGAAGCCATTGGAAGCGAGAGCAGAGAGATCAGAATTCATCATGAGCGAGATGTAATAGAGGGATGAGATAGTAAAAGCGAAGGGGAGATAGAAGAAGCGATGTGGAATGGGAATACCCGACAATGAGTTGGATGTGAGGCATGAAAGGTGCAAGAGGTCCTTACATACGAAATCCTTTGGTCAAAAGATTGATCTGAATGTGTTCGAATGGCGTGCCAAGCGCCGGTTGATCGGAACACCAGTTGATCGGAAAACCAGTTGATCGGAATACCTGGGTGGGGAGCGGGAACAGATTTTCTTTGTGAGGTATTTCTGCGCCGGAAGTCACTGTAGCGTGGTAGGTGACCAGGGGTGATCAATGTGGCGGCACCACTCTCACCACTAGCAATGCAGCTAGCAACTAAAGTAGAAGGGAGAAAAATGGAGAGGAAATGCCGCAGGAATTTCTAAGTCGGAGATGGGAGTTTGATATCTCCGATCATGTAGGGGTCAGGGCGAAGAGATTGAAAAAAATCTAAGACAAGGTTCAAACGAATAGCATTCCTCGGTGGTAAGTTAAGATCAGCAGGTCTGGTGTTGACCTTGAAAAATACACCGGAAGTTCACTTGGATGAGTGACTTAGATGTAGCATTCCCGGCCTGGTGGGAAGCTCAGAACAGAAGGTCTACCGGTGAGGTAGCCATAGAAAAGAATGGGTGTGAAAGTCTTAGACGAACTCAAGCGCTGCACTGTCCGGGATCATGACCTGTTGGAAATGGTAGCGGGCACTGTGAGCAAGTCCAAAAGCGATATCGTTCTCTCTACACTTGCGATCTTTCTATATACAGAATGACAACACAACATTGGCCGATCCGCCATCGGGCGGACTCGGGCCCGGGGTTGAGCGGATTTCCCATACCGATGACAAGCGTAAAGTCGCTGGCCGCCAGGTTCTACCTACTGGAGTCTGGGCATCCGGCCACTGGAGTCTACCAAAAGCTGTTAGGCCACCGACATGACGACAACTGCTGGTGGTGTGGAGGGACTGTGTCCCGGACACCCGAGCACCTCTTCCGCCACTGCAGCCGCTGGAGAGACCACCAGAGGGAACTATGAAAGGTGGTGGAAAAGGCGACAGGCTGGAAAGCGGGCAGATGCCGGCACATGCAGATCTCTGAGCTTTTTCCCATAGAACAGTGCGACCAAGCTGTGATGGACTTCTTGGCGGCCATGGAGGTCAGGAAGTTTCCGCCCGAATGAAGTAGCATTATGGACCGGGCTCGGGACTGGGAGCTCAGGAGCGGCACTGGCGGCGACGGAGTTATACCATGCTTTCTTCATTCCGGTTCCTTTTCACTCCTCTGTCTTTCGTCATTGATTTGTCAGCGAGGACGAAGGGTAGCAGGGGGGAGCTCCGCTATCTAGCCGGGTCGCCCGCAGGCGCAAGGGATATCAGGGTCCTGTCATACCCTTATTACAGTCAATACAGTATGATCAAACAACTAACAAGCTGCAGCTCTCAAGCATTGCGCTATCATCGCAGACATCAAGCAGTCTCTGAAGCAGGCCATGAAGCATGCTTACCCCCAGAATATCAAGCAGGCTTCAGAGTAGGCTCTGATAAGGTGTTCAAGTGTCTGCAGGCTCTCCAGTAGACTCTGTACTGCTATCACAGCCATGTAGTTAACCCAGGTATATATTCATCTCTGGCCACCAGTCATATAGAGTTTCACAGGCACAGGTGCACACTTCCATGAATGGACAGTAGACGACGATAGACTGCACATTGTGCAGAGGTCCACAGGAAGCTTGCTATGCATTGTACATGCATGCAGGTACACATAGTGCAGGCTATGGTCAATTTGTACTCTTGCTGATGTATCATTTATCACACAATGAAATATGCACTTTATTCCTTCCAGCTCTTGGTTCCAGGTACTCATATTGAGCTTTGTTGATCTATGCAATGTGTGTGAGTCCTCAAGGATGTGTGTTAAGTCAAATCCTGTCACCATATTCGTATGCTCCTCGAGTGAGAGCTTCTCCATCCAGAATTCCCTTTCATCACTGCATGATGCATGGTGGAATGTTGACGATAGGCCTTCAGCCTTGTAGATCCACTGATTTACCACTTCAAATCCTAGGGTATATCAGAGGCAGTCTAGTAAGTCATAGAGCCTCACTCCTTTTGCTCCTGTAGTCTCAATTCCTTTCTCCATTCCTCTTCTCCACCATAATATCCCTCAACAGAAACAACCAACAGAGTGGCTGGATAGTCCATTTAGTAGAATATTCACCTGGAAACAGACAGTCAGTGATGTGGAGGGTGGTATGGCACCATATATGTCGTATTTGGTAGAGAGACCAGGTGGTGCATTCAACTTTTTTCCTTCACCCAAATCAAGTCATAGATGTCACTAGATTATCTTTATATGTTCTAGCACAGCAAAATGGCTGCCAGGACTTGATAGCATATCTGGAAGTGTGCCCAACTTTTCGTACCCTCCAAGCACTTGACAGCCAGGGGTAAGGTATTCCTGGGAGTTGAGCTGGAGATGATCTATCTCGGTACCTCCAAAGGGCGGCGAAGCCGCCACCGTAACTTGTATTAATAGAGGTACTATCAAGCACGACACATAATATGACCCTTAACTACTAATTTAATCGGGAGTATTACCACAAAAATTTGGCTGCAGTTTGAATCGATTTTTCTACTGGCCGAATTTTCAAGTCTCTGGATCATTGTATGACTCCGATAAGATTTGGTCTCATCTTATAGTTATCTTACTTTGATGTGAAGTTACTAACATTTTGATGTGTCGCTAAGGGCGCTTAAGATGGGGTGCCCGAGACTTGAGTAGTCAGTTCGCCAAGCGCAGTCATTTCACGGAGAGCCACTCTGTCACCGCTGTCCACTTTACCGTTAGCGTGCATACATAGATGATACCTGTCGCACGGGAATACGTGCAGATATGCGTATTCAGCTGAGCTGATGGAACTTAGCACTGATAGGATTCAGCTAGATATGGCAAGCTGCAGCAGTTTTTACCAGGTCGTTTTCCGACTTTCACTGGCACGAAAGCTTGAATTCAATTGTTATCTTCAGGACAGCTTTAAAAGCGCCGTGATATTTCCAGCTTTCCGGCGGATGATCGCAGGTCTACCTTCATGCTGGGAATCTTTCTGTGCGCTAGAACTTGTTGACTAGGGATTTGGCCCGGTGGCTTCCCTAGTGTTTGGTGCTGGCGGGCTCGGGCATGAGGCCGGTGGCTTACGGCCCCCATTGGCCTCGCCTGCCCCCATGGCGAGGAGGAGAGCTCGGCACCGGTACTCGGCATTGGGCTCCGGCTTTGGCAGTCGGCATTGGGTTTTCCTTCTCTCTCTTTCATATATAAGTCCATAGTTTTCCTTCTCTTTGGATCGACAGACAATTCATCATCTTCTCTTCTTCTCCATCATCTTCTCGTGTCAACAGAAGTTTCCCTCGTTTTTCGAATTTCGTCCCTGCGATGTCGAGTGTTAATCAGGGATGTCTTCCCCGTGGACGAACATCCTCCGCGTGTTGAATGTACGATGCAGATGCTGTCTCATGATCTATCTAGAGGTAAAATCTACACCATATATATGTACATCGAGAGTCTGGAGATCCGGCGGAGGTCTCACGGAAATAGTTGACGCAGTGATCGGAGTGGCGTGGGGAGTTGCGGGTCGCAAGAGTGAGAATATGTGTAGCAGCGTATCTGCGACTCCAAATGACCCCGAGAGACCTCTCTAGACCTCGTTCTGGACTATATAGTAATACCGCGAACTGACTAGAACATCATTTTTATTTAGCCGGCAATATTGGGAATCTCTATCTCCTGCCGGAGAAAACTACTGAGAATGGATCGAAGCTAAATCCGCGTACTAGACGGCCTGTAATATCTAGGAAATACTCAATGACGCAGCCACCGACGACCTCGTCATAGGGGCGGCGACTCTTAAGTAGCAGCTCTTTCATCCCGGACAGAGTGCAGTTGTCATGCCTGTAGTAACCTTGTCAGTACTATTGTAGGAATAATAATCTGCTGCTTCTCAAATAAGTAATTACAATTAATTAGATGTTGCAGTGAATGCAGAATGATCAAAATAAACAAATCAATTCGATACATTATCTGAGCCGCTCCATCTATGCATATGTGCTGTGTGGAGACTCAGTGAGCGATGTGCATGCCCATTAATTACTTATTCTATCTAGGCACGGGTAGGGTTATGGTAACAGAGAAAAAGCCTGCGCAGCTTTCTAACTATCTTCACTTGGGAAGCGTTGTTATAAAACTAACAATTTCGTCGAGATGTAGAGTCAATGATTCCACCAGTCCGGACGGACCCGGCCTGGGGTAGGGCTCGGTCCGGTCCGGTCCCACTGGAAGGTCGGACTGGACCGGGCCCCAGACTGGCAGTCTTGGATTGGACGGGCTTGGTCTGGACCAGTCCAAACGGGATAATCTTTATCAATTTCAAAGTACATCGAAAACTAAAGAAGTGAGACAGTAATCCCTGCAACCCTAACTCAGACACAACGTCACTTCATAACAACCACCCGCTGCGAGCAATCACTATGAACCAACCAGCCCACTGCTAGGAAGCACCACCACGAGAAACCCAACCATACCAAATGTTGAGAGCAAAAGAGAAGGAATGAAGAAGCTCAATTGTCTGTCGATCCAAAGAGAAGGAAAAACTATAGACTTATATACGAAAGAGAGAGAAGGAAAACTCAATGCCGATTGCCAAAGCCGGAGCCCAATGCCGAGTACCAGTGCCGAGCCCTCCTCCTCGCCATGGGGGCAGGAGAGGCCAATGGGGGCCGTAAGCCACCGGCCTCATGCTCGAGCCCGCCAGCACCGAACACTAGCAGTGTTCCCAATGGGCCAGGCCGGCCCGCAGTCAGGACTGTGGCCCACAGGCCAGGCCAGTCAGGGCCCCCGAAATTAATAACTGTGCAGCACAGGCCTACACTTTCGAAGCCTGGCAATAACTGTGGGTGACTGGGCCAACTATAGGCTTTGTGATAATGGAGTATGCCACCATTGCGGTCGGGAATCTGTAGTGGTTCGGTGTATATTCTAGAAGTCTCTAGATGTTGCCACAATTCACTAGTACAGTTCTTCACAATATATGACTCATACCATTGGCTTCCATCATCTGTTAAACTTATGGTTCTAAACTTGTCTTTGTCTATATACGTGGAGAATGATTTTCAGATGCTGGATGCACTCTACCAGGAAGCAATTATGAAGCAGAATTAAATGTACACATATCTTGGGCTTGAACCTCTGTATTTATAGTACAATCACACAGTTAGGCACCGATTGAAAATACCAGTGCCAGTGGAAACTATAGTTACCTACAGGCGCCCACAGTCAAACTGTAGGCCTTAGGAACCATGGTTGGCCCAGTCACCCATGGTTTCCACCAGCGTGAAACCTGTAGATATAGGCCGTTCATCGGCCTGGCCTGTCACTCGCGGGCCAGGCCAGATCTGACCTGAAACTGGCCCGTCTGGCCCATTGGGAACACTGGAAGTAAGTATCGGAGCGCCAGTACACGACAGCGAAACAACCCCAAGAAGCCCCATTCCGCTGATCATACAGCTGATGCTCATAGAGCTATACTCAGTCAACGAGTGCAAGAAACCCTGGCCAAGACCTCGGGGGAACACTTGTTGTACCAGAGAATTCCTCCTTTCCGGCGACTGAACAAGCCGAACGTCATCCAACGACAAACAGACGAATTACACCTACCGATATACTGTTCTGACAAGTTGAGTTACAAGAAAGAATAGCTTCCTTGATCCGCAGCCGTGTTGCGCCACAGCTGGGGTTCAGTATGTCTGGCGACTACTCTGTTGACGCCCAGGGCGTACCGTTTCCCGAATCTTTCTTTCGCGATGGCCAACAACTTGTCCATGAAATGCACTCCGAGCATGCAAAATGCATTTTACACTGTTCTGTGGACGCGTTCGAAAGGAGCGACGATCATGAAAACCCATTGTACTATCAGGCTCTTTGTAGTGTTGGTCTGGTGTACCGTAAACAGAGACAACGGGGAACATCTCTAGAGTACTATAACAAAGCACTAGTGTTTTGCAAACGCCAACACGACGTATCACTGGAAGTACGTATTCTCAATGCCATTGGATTGGTATTTGCTCAAGGTGGCGACTTCAAAACTGCTCTCCAGTACTATCTTCAGGCAATTGAACTAGCAGAGTCGGTTTCGGTATTCAAAGTAATATTTGTTGCATCAGTGGTTGCTAATATTGGCATCGCATATTTCAATCAAAATCTTTACGACATGGCGAAGTCGTATTTTCTGCGCGCATTGAATCAATACAAGATATCGCAGAGACAACTCAGCCCCCACGATCTGCGGCATATGCTCAACGTCGCAGAAAGGTGTGAACAGATTGGAGAGTTCGAAACAGCCCTACTATATTACCAACTTGCCCTGGCTGAGTACGACAAGAAATGTAGCGATACTCATCCCGACAGACTGCTTAGTCTGCAAAATTTGATTTCATTATACCACAAACTTGGCGACTACGAGAACGGTATTACTACAGTAAGCAATTGTTAGCTACGCTTGAGCCCGAGGATAGCTACATCCTGGTACCAAGAGTCGAGGATTTAAACAACATTAACCGTAATCAATGCTAGGAGGTAGCGTGATGTGGTTATTTAGTATGTTTCCAAGACACTCCCAATCCGTCAGTTCCTAGAGAAGCTGTTACAACTTCTACCCTGTCCGACCAACCAAAGAGACCATAAGGTTTTCACACTGGTTATATTTGATCACATGAGGTTACATCCTGCATACTAACTGATATTATCTTAGGGCACGTTAGGATGGCAACTATCTTGAAGTTACTGTTTAAAATCTGAGTTTAAGATTAATTTCGCGGTTGTGGAGTTGTCTGGCATGTTCAGTAATAATTGAATTTGGGCTGAAAGTCATATCCATTTCCAAATGATAACTGTTAATGTTGCTGTGCTTTGAGTACCCAGTTAGGTTGTGAAGATTTGTAAGGAAGGAGATTTTTGTATTCAATGTTTAATCTCCTGATGAGGTTCCTACAGCTTGCTGCAAAATCGCACTCAGCTACAGCTGTAGGTTAGAGTGATCATTTCTTAGCAGTCTAATCTATTTATTTACAAATGCAGGAGAAAAATCACCATTGAAGTACATAGAGAAGTCTTTATAGTGGGTACAATATTCCATGATATAAAGTACTTATAAATGATCACATGCTTATTACCATTGAGCTTGTTGGGAGTATTATTTGCTGTAAAATAAGTATTGATATATATGAAATATTCATGTAGCAGATATGGGTGGATGATTGAAAGTAGTAGAGTATGGCATAATGCAATTATGTATTAATGTGAACTCTCTGAATATAATTCTAAGAAAGAGGCTAATGGACATCAAAAGTGCTTTAAACCAATTACAAGTAGACTGGCAAATCAGATTATATTTAGAAGCTGCTATTGTTTAAAAGCAGAATTGTTTATCTATTTGATACAAGCAATATAAACATATTAGGAGTTCTCCCATAGCAGCTATAATAGTATCTGGGGAATTGTATAGTGAATACATTGAGACTATCCTGCGATGCAAGATGATACACAATACATATTCGTAAGTGTCTTATGTTGGTTGACGAAGTGCTCACGAGTGGCAGTATACACGAGTTGTATGATATTTGGGGTTCTCCCTTAGCAGTGGTAATGATACCTAGTGGATTGCAATGCAAAAACTTTGGAAGTGACCTGATAACCAATTCACAACATCTATTAGTTACAGCTCCAAATTACAAGCGACAGCAAGGGATTAGGACGCAGGTGGAGAAGATAGTATTGAAGGATTTGGTGTTACAGAAAGGTGGAGATGTTCAGAGACACAGAGATGGGCTGAGAATACTGGTTAAATGGTGGTGTGATAATGTGGCATGATAATGAAGTGGGTTGATGTGATGTGACTTCAGATGATGTGGTGTGGTTGTATTAATAGGGGTATTGTTGCTGGTGTAAAAGATCATGACAGAGGATTCAGATGAAACATTGGAGCATGAAAGATGAGTTGAGGTTGGCAGAGGATCTGTGTATAAAGAGAGGTGGTTAAAAATTGGAGGATTTCCATGTGTTCTCTCTCTATTCATGTTACTGGGGTAGTTAATCCCAATAATGAATACAACATTTATTAGACTTAAATACAGCTGCCTATCTCCCTTTCTCCTTCCACGTCTTTCCCAAGACTCTACCTCTTATTCTTCTCGGAATATGAGATTACCACTCTTCCTTGTTGGTCTAAGGTTGCTCATTTGACCACTCTGTGTAACGCAACGGTCCAGGAGTAATGTACCGGCACACCTTTTATTCAACCCCTTGGGTAACTGCTAACTATATAACTGTGTGGAAGATGTGGGTTAAACCCCACTCATTGTAGTTGTTAATGAGATCACCGAAAGTGGCGATGACCCACAGGTGTGCGTATCATGAGTGTGTGGGTCTCCAAATACTCATATAGGGCATATTCAAGTAAGTGAATTATGGATGTAATTTTTATAAGATTTGGTGAATAGAATTCTTAACAATATTTTAAGGTGTTCTTTGCTGGTAATGTCTGACTGGGGATTGCGGCTAGAGCTTGGTTCTTTTCATTGTCGGGGATAATGTAAGCTTTTTGTAATTGGCCCCTCAGGTCAAGCTTGCCTTCTGGTTTCTGCTATGACACTATGATTGCTTGTTAGCTTCTCACAAAGAACAACTGGTGTGCTACGATGATAGTGCTTGGAGTTCCCTCCGATTATCGTGTTCAAGCCTGAGTGGTTTTATGTTACTTGGGTGATTTCACCTAACTAACTATACTCCCAAGTAAGAACTAAGTACACAGCCTTAACTCTTGTGGTATAGTGTTCTGATAATTTAATCTCGGTGAGTAATTGAAATTTGTTGATAGGGCGTCCGAGATGACGTGTATCTTCGCCACTCTCTTCCTCTTATGTGCTTGATAAATGTGGCATTCAGATACCATCGGCATTATTAGATCTTAAGTGTAATCTCCCTATATGCTGAATTGTTGATACTGAAAACAAGACAAAACGTATCTTCGCCACTCTCCTCTTCTTATCTCCTTGATAAATCTTGCATTCAGATACTATCGGCAATATTATGTCTTAAGCTTAATCATCCCTATATACTGAATTCTCCCTTCCTAAGGAGCTCTCGCGTGTATTGTAATTGATGTTTAGTCAATTTCGCACATGTAGTGAATATCTGATTATTGGTTGGTTCCCAGTATCATTTGAGTATCTTTCCCGAACAAGATTTGTTCTGATTTGGCTTTTGCCTTAAAGAACTTTCTTCGATACTGGAATCACACTTCTTGCTAGTCCGCAGATTGCCTGTATCGTTATCGACATTTACTTCGGGAATGTCGGACACCAGTATCAATTCTGAGGTGGATTGTACAAGAGGTGTCACTATCAAATCCTTAATCTAATCGGAAGGGAAATTCTATATTGTCTATAATGGATTGAAACTTCCATAAACCTGAGTATACTCGCTAGCCACCAGATACACTTTGCACCGAGTAATAGATCTGCTTTCGTGGTCTGATTTATCAATGTGGATAAGGTCCACACTATAACATCGTAATCGTTGTTGAACTTATGATCAGTCATGGGGCAGGGGAACCGCGTATAATTCAAATAGATAATACTATTATACTTTTGATGATAATAGGTAATAGTGATAAGAACTGAAAACAACAATAATATTTCAGCTTCTTTCTCACAGGTAGGTATCGTATTTTGCTTCTCAGCTGTTTCTCTCAATGCCGGAGCATTGCCATTTCTTTATAGCTTTCTACTATGGCATGATTGGTTTTGAAGAGTTTCTCTCCCTGGTGGGCCATCATCACCAACTAGAACTGCTATGATATAATCTGTCGTATCTGAGAGAACTCCGAAATTTGCTTTTATATATCTCTTGACATGACCACTCTTCCCAGAAGTCACTGTGTTCTTGCATGATTGGTTTAAAGAACTATGCTCCCTCTCGGGCCAACATCCGCAATAAGATGTAATCAAACAGTACTTCAACTTGGATATCTCACAACTTGTATTAGGATAGTCAAAACCTCTCATACGCTTAAAACAGATTGCTTAACAAGTAAGACGCAACCTCACCATGCAGGCTATTTGGTTTATCTGCATTCAAAGACTTGCATGGTGGCTCACCACTGCTCCATCGACGTTTGATTTGACAATTAACCTCTCCTATAGGTTTATCGGATCTTATGGACTCTGCCCTATGTCAACATCAATCAGATACGCCATGCTGAGGCCAAGACAATTCTCACTAGCCGGGGAGTGCCCAAATTGTGCTGCTTGAACTAGGGATTGGTTTGTGATCCCTCGTAATGGCATATTGGCTATCATCTGCCATCACATGTCAGTTACAAACGCTGCAGTTGATGTGTCATGTCCCACTTAGCATAGTTCAGTGGGTGTGGTAAGAAATAACTGGCATCACTTCAAGCCTTGAAGGCTTGCGACTGGCTAAGGTTATTGCATCATCAAATCTGGTCAACCCAAAGGATCGTGTGATCTCTGAATGAATCCGCTAGCGGCAGCCGCTATCAAATTGACACGAGGCTCCTCTGGAATCCCACTAAGGACCATCGGACTGGCCACTTTTATTGTCCAGGCATAGCGTTATGTATATCATCCTTGATGACATAAAGCCTTCCGATACATTATCAAGTACCATTACCTCCATTATGGGACAACCCGTAACATTTTATGACATTCCGTCCCCTGTGGGGCATCCTCATGATTATGATATCAATCAAATGTAATGACAGCTCATAACTTTGTGTTTGACATCTTGCTTCCCATTTGGTCAGTAGTTGGAACATCTGATGACCTCCAGTCTTATCAGTGCTTATCGCAATATGTTTTAATAGCTCTTCACTACCAATTGTCTTGGCTTGTAATTTGGATATTCAGTTTTGCATCAAAGATTCAATTGGTGACCAACCAATACTCTGCCAACGTACATTATGACATGTCAATGTCACATTCAATCTGACTATGAAGTTGCAATGTATGCGGTCTTAAACCAATAATCCGGTTTGCTTCTGGCCTCTTATTTTCAGCCTATGCCATTCATCCCTCAGACACTGTCTGGATAGGGCCCAACTTTCTGTAGGCTGGGGATTGCCGCAAGTCGTTCTCACCGCTTAGCGCATGAGCTTGCAGATCCCGCTTGCTTGCATATTGCATTATTGTCCGCTGCACAGGTGATTCTTGGATATTGCAACTTAACTGCATATTGTCCTGCTAGATAAGGTATAGTAGGTGTCGCCAATAATTATGCACACTGCTGAAGGTTTTTCACTTCCCAGGTAGGGCGACATAATTGCATCATCATAGATGAATCTGTTAGTGCGACCGTAATCGTCAAAAATTGATCGACATGAGGCTGAAGTGTAATTCTGGTAAGAACCACTTGACTGACAAACATATTCTCATGCTCGCAGGTAGGTGTTTTGAATATGGTCTTTCAATCAAATCACATGTACCTGCTTCAATCAAACATGTATCATTACGGCTGCTAAAGGAGAACCCCTAATAATTTGCTCTCTTTTATCGCAATGCAAGAGGCAACTCTGAAACAGCTTAGAATTTTATGTTGTTCTGGTTCCTCACTATGCACTTCGAGCTCTGGATTTTGTTTGGATATCAAATATTTTGTTACCAGTATCACCCGCACCTGACTGCATCCATTGAACTAGAATGAGTCCCATTTCACAGCACCTGATACCAAATGTGCTTAAGCCTCTTAACAGGGTGTAAGTATTATCTCAAACCTTGCTCTGTCCCTTGTTGGACATAGTTAGCACCCAACTGCTGTTGCATTCATTCTTGCAATAATTGCGTTGACCACCAACTACTGCGTACCAGATTTGATATCCACCAGTACCCGGATTAATCACCACATTCAGATGCAAAATACAGCAGCAATTGTTTATCTCTACTGAACTGGTTCCATCTGGCTGGCCTGAATGGCCTATTATTGGAACCTGAACCTGGAAACACATTCAACAGCATTCATACAATCATCGAGGGCAGCTTCAAAGAAGAACCTTCCGAGGCATATTTTGGGGAACATTCAGATATTACTACTTGGTGCAATGTAAATTGGACGGATACTGCCAGACAGGACAGCGGATTGGATATTTGTGATCCAGTGTTTGGACAGCATAGGACAATTCATATGTGGCTCAATTTGGGGTGGTTTGCAGATTGTGACCCTGAAGAGACTTGCGATTGTCATGGACATTACTGTCTAGAAGTGCAGTCAATGAAAGGACACACTGCACAAGCAGCAACAATCGCAAATCCATTAGGGATTCCTCTAATTGGGGTAGTACCACTGACCCCAACCACCTTGGAGACTGACACATATAATTGGCACTGGTGGAGGTGCTCGATTTGTTGCAATCTCTGGATCTGAGCAACAAGACCAAGTGGCACTTGCATCAGCTGGAGATCAGGCCCTCATAAGCGAGGTCATAAACAGGAGTACACTTTGAATGGGGTTCAAAGGAGTGTTAGCAATGGTTCCGGACCGTCACTTCGGGTCTGGGACCGGGTCCAACCCAAACCGTTGTGAAATTGGCTGTCCGGGTTGTCAATCAACCCTAACTGTCGACTCCGGTACGGTTCAATGGTAAACTCCCAACCCGTCTGAATTGGGCGGGTTGTCAGCGGGTCGCCCAGCGGATCCTTCCAGAGATTCAATTACGGCTCTTGTTTTTGGAGTATGTTCATAGTATCTTATCCAAATCGCGTTTTCCACAACGAAGGATATGTTTCTGCATGCTTTGCAGCTTACAATATTAATTAATTTGGAATCAGTGTTTTACCTTTGATAAATTGTATTTTTGCCTATAAGGGTGGTCAATAATTCCTTTATGAATGCGAAGATCAGCACAATGCCTTGATTACCAAATATGCAACAACTAACACTGTTGACGCTCCGTTGACGCTCATTTTCAGGATGCGGCAGGGAGCATGTCGCTGTTGTTTTTGCCAGTCAAGGCTGCCAATATTTGATAAATGCATGTCTGCAACCAATCGGGACATAAATTACCCAAGATGCGAAGCTATAAATCGTTGACGCTCCGCTGACGCACATTCTCAGAATTGGGCGGTGACCGTGTTGCTGTCTCATTTGCCTATAAAAGCTGGCAATAGATCGGTTATAAATAACAGTGACCAAATCACTGGGTATTTACCGTACTTACAAAACCACAAATCGTTGACACTCCGTTGATGCTCATTCCTAGAATGGGACAGTGACCGTGTTGCTGACTCTTTTGCCTATACAGACTGCCAATACATCAGTTATGCCTAACAGCGACAAAATGACTGTGTAATTACCGTACTTACAAAACCACAAATCGTTGACACTCCGTTGACTATTATTCTCAGAAAGGGGTGGTGACCATGTTGCTGTCTCCTTCGCCTATAAAAGCTGGCAATACATCGGTTATGTATAATAGCGACCAAATCACTGTGTAATTACAGTATTTACGAAACCACCAATCGTTGACGCTTCGTTGACGCTCATTTTGATGTATTGTCCAATCAACATCTGCTGCCATCGATAATAGTTTTCATCATGTTTTGAACTACTTGGTAGTGTTTCTCACAGATTGAAACTTGGCCCTGTGGCAAAGCCGAGCGCAGTAACATTCTTGCATTGTTCGCTCTCACATAGTGTTAGCAATGGGTCCGGGTAACCCACCAGTGGTCCGAGTTTTGACCTGCAGTTTGGTTTGGTTTGGTTCCAGAACCGGCCAAAAACCCAAACCCCTTTTGTCTTGGGGGGTTGTTACCCGTCCCGGGCATCGAACCGCAGGTATTTGGCCAGGTTGGAACCGAACTGCTGTTCCAAATTTCCGGTTCTTGCAGCTTTGGCTCCAGATAAGTATGTGAGTTCTGATCGTACTGCAACATGATCAGTACGTAGATTATGCAGAATAATGAGCTCTTTCGACTCCAGCATTCAGATTTGCTATCCGACTGATATTCGTTGGGTGGCTGTAAAACAAGGGCCAATTCTAAGCGAAATTTGCGGGTTTTCGATCGCGACTCCACAAATATTGGCTGGATCGCATATCTGAAAGTGGGCGGTGAAAGAGCTTGTGAAACTGCACAATCTATGTACTGATCATGTCACAATACGATCAGAACTCAAATACTTAATTGGAGCCAAAGTGGTGAGGTTGCAATACCGGGTTTTTGGTGGTAAAACCAGCCCAATTGCAACTGTCCTGGTTTTCGTGTGGTAAAAACCGTTGCAATGGTTCGGTTCCGGTCCCAACCCTAACCCGGAACCGTTCTAGCGGGTTGGAATCGTTGCTAACACTACTCTCGCATGACTAAAATTCATGTATCTTGTCAAAAGGTTCATTGCGCCTGCTATACATCTGTTTATCAACCGGTATTCACAAGCTGCTGCTCACCATGCACCCATTATATATCTCTAACTAAAACTCTTGGTCAAGATACATAAAGAAGCTGGTGAAACATTGATGCATTCTGTCTTACGTTTTCTTCACTCCCTTATTCCTCCTCGTTTCGATTGCTTTGACCGTCATCAACACCTTGTCAACCTGTTTCTTTGACTTCCGTGTAGACTGCATCAATCTGGGAACATTTGGAGCGGCGCTCACATCCCGCTGTTCTGGGCATTCCGGATCCTCGATACTATTGTCTTCCTCTATTTCAGATTCAACGTCTGCCGCGCAATTGTCCTCGCTGTCATTTGGATTTTCAGAGTCCCTATTCTAGTGAAGCCAATCCTCAGTGTGCGAAATGTTTTCAGGTGCGTTATCCTCATCACTTTCAGCTGGATGATGGTTGATTCTTTGGATTCGGCGGATATTCAACACTTGATTTCGCCCTCCAGGGAGGTCCTTTGCACACAAAGGTGGTGGCAAAGGAGATCTCCCTGAAAATTTGAATGCAGTCGCACCTTCATATTGAAAGAGTGACCACAATGCGTTGACGATCTCTTCAGTGTCCGAAATGTATCCCATGGTGGTCATCTGCTTGTTTTGAGCGCGAGATTCCTTCTGGGTAGCACATAAGTTTTAGCTGCCCTGCCACATCTCCAAAAAGTCGTGAACCTTGACCATTCTGTGCAATTTCCTTTCTTCCGCTTCTTTCTTCATTTCCAAGTCGTTTTCTGTGTTCTTTGTATCCAATTCTGGGTCAGTGCCTTCCAAAATTGGGTTATTGGCTCGAGCAAACTGCCTTACAATGACTTTTTTATGAAGGATCTCGCCTGTGGTTTTTGACTGCCTCCAGCCGATACCATCTCGGCCAGGGGAAAAACTGTCTTCCACTCTGACACCATGTGTTATGATCTAGAATATGTCAAGCGCCACATTGGAAAGATCAGCGTACTGTGAGTGTGTTTCCTCCTGTTGACGCCACCAGTCGGTTATGTCCGGTAACCAAACAGTACTGCTAATCTCCATTGGGTTGGAGTGGTAATAATTGAGATTTGGATTAATTTGCCCCCAGTTCTTAGGTGCGTCAGGCGGCGAATTCAAATATAGCCTGGCGGCGTTCAATAAGCGTGCTGCGCGATCACTTTGTCCGGGTGTCGTTTCAGCCACCTTGTTAGGCATTGAGTATTCGTCATCATCACTGGACGAATCATATGGATCAATGCATGATTGACAGGATCCGGAAGCCATTGCCAAGGGGATGAGATTGCTGCTCGGTAAGCGTTTGTGCTTATTGACTGGCACACGTTGATGTTTGGCACAGTATTCATACTCAACATACTTCAGAAAAGCCTCTTGGTATTGGGTAGTATAGGATGTCTCGTCCTCAGGATTAATATGCATTCCCTTCTCCCACTTTCTAAATGATCGCAACTTTTGAAAAGGATTGAGGATATGTGCAGAAATGAGCAGCATGCCCCTCATTGGAGTCACTTCAGCGTAGTATTTGGACAGCTTCTGTTGAGCTAACTTCACAGCGAAGAACAAGTTTTCCTTCAATGGAGTCTTCAACTTGGCCAAAGCTCGCATCACGCCGTCCATGTGATCGAACATGTCGTTGTACACTGTGATAACCAGATGCAAGGTGACTGTATCCATCTTTGACATCCACAGGGTCCAATATCGAAATGGCCTCAATACTTCCATGACATATCTCACAATGGTCCACTCATCTTGAGTTGTGAGAAGTGGCTGGTAATCAGTGTATTTGGGATTTTGGAGCCACTCGCTTGTGAATTCCCATAATCGGTAGGCACGCTCAAGCAACTCCAGTGTTGAGTTCCACTGTGTCTTCACATCCGTAATCGGTAGTACAGCGATGCAAACTTTGGCCTTTTGACAGTGAATGAACTTGTTTCGACGACCAGGTGTCAGTGTAATCAATACAGCAAGCATTCTCTGCGATATGAAGATCAATTTCAGGACTTCCAAAATATCATGAAATACGCACCGTCTCAATTATCTTGGCTAAACCTGGTTTCATGGCCGACACCTTATTGATTCTAGCATTGCCCTCTCTTTGAAGTCTTTGACTCCTCCCAATGTCTATGCTCTCATTCTCTCCAAATTGTTGATCGCACTCATGGGCTTCCCAAGACTTGGTGCGGCCTTTTACACCTAGATTGCTAGTGAATGCACCTAAAGCCAGCTGTATGACGTGCGCCATGCATGGTATGTGGTTCGTCAAAGCAGGCCACTTGATTGCAGACGCCTTGAGTGTTGATTGCAACTCACGTGTCATCGAGTAATTTGGGGAAGCATTATCAGTTGTAATCCCAAGCAAACGGCCATTGGTAAGCTCAAAACAAATGCGCACGTCCTTCAAATATACAGCTAGCCTTGCTCTAGTAAGTTGGCACTTCACCGATCATCGTTAATTAGCTTTCGAAACGGGAAAACAACAGGCGATCAACCTCATTGAATGCAAGTTGAACTTCACCCAATGCGCAGTTTTGATCCATATAGTAAGCAATGACCGACGTTATGACTAGTTTGTTCGGAGATGTCCATCCGTCCAAAGCAAAACCAAATTTATTACATGATGCCAATTGCTTCTTAATTGCATCAACAGTGAGTGCATATTCCCTGCGGCTAATGTTGCTAAGAGTGGTAGTGGACGGCAGCACTAGGTCAACGCGTAATGCCTTATATGACCGTCGTAGCTCTAGACTAATTTTAGCGTTCCATGGAATATGAGCTGAAACTAATCCTAACATGAGGTACCGATTCCACGTGTCTTGGTGAAATTGGGAGGTTTCAAAGTCCTTAGCTGCCAGTTTCGAACGTTTTGTCGGTCATTGCGGTCAATATGGATCAACTTGGATGTCAATTATGATTTGACTCTGCAAACATACTATTGTGATTCCTCGACTTCCGTGCCTGTTCAGGATGGCCAAAGCTGTTTCATCAACTGTCGAACTAGTCAATTCTGTAACCTCTGACTGTGTTAATTCGTTTAACCTTGCGAGGTGAGCATTTGCCAGCAAGTGTTTCCCCATTGAGCTGGTCCCATGTTCTGATGGATGGCGAAGAACTTGATGACAAACAATTCAGATGATGCCAGGGCTGCCGGTCTCCTAAATTCCGCAGTGTAAATAGAATCGCCACGAAGGCGCATGTCTTGAATTATTCGAAGCAATAGGCTGCTTCGAGCCTACATTAATTGAAGCCCTCGAACCTTCGAAGACAAGTTGTAAAGTAAGGGCGCTCAAATCACGAATCAAGACACCCTCATTTTTGGAAGAGATCATATCCTCGAGCAAAGAGGTGTTTACAGATTGGGAATCCGACATGGCCATAGGAATTGGAAATATGGGTAATCCGATTTGAAAGACTGCCGAAGGTGCCGATACAGTAAAGCAGACTGTGGGTTCTTAAACATTGACTCTACAGCTAAAAGCAAAAAAATCAGATCTGTGACACATTGCATGCATATTTGTGCAGTTGTATACAAGGACATATTGAAAAGACTGACCACATAAGACTCAATTTTGTAAAAGTGCGATGCAGTTCACTGCTGTGTAGCTGACTGAGCCCCCACAAAAATTGTTGACGCTCGGTGGGCGCTCAATTGTAGGAGGTGGTTGCGATATAGTCCGTAGCATTTTTGCCCGTCAAGGTAGCCGATAAGTTGATTATGGGTTAACGCCCTTCCGTAGCCCTTAGATTGTCCAAGATGCAATACCAAAAATTGTTGACACTCCGTTGACGTTCATTGTTAGGAGGTGGCAATGATATCGTCACTAGCATTTTTGCCCATAAAGGTGGCCGATACACTGATTATGGGATAATGTCAATGCACAGTGCTTTCAGTGTCCATGATGCAGGACGAAAAATCGTTGACGCTCCATTGACGCTCATTTTTAGGAGGTAGTAGCGATATCCTCACTGCCATTTTTTCCCATGATGGTGGCCAAAACTTCGATTATAGCTTAATATCGTCGCACAGATGTTTGATTATCCAAGATGCATGAACAAAAACCGTTGATGCTCCGTTGACGCACATTTTTCAGACATAGTAGCGATGTTGACGCTGGCATTTTTGGCCTTAAAGGCAGCCAATACTTTGATTATGTGTTACAGCAACCATGTCTTCTGTTTGATTATCAGACTCACAATACAAAAAATCGTTGACTCAGTGCTGACGCTCATTTCCAGGATAGGTCAACGAGCGTGTCACAATCTTTTTTGCCTATAAACACTGCCAATACAATCACTTTGGAAGAATGTAACTATGCAGCTGTTTGTTTGCGGAAAATGTAAGACTAAAAATCATTGATGCTCCATTGTCACTCAACTTAATGACATACTGACAGTCACTGGGTGTTCAACAATTGTATGTATAAATGCATATAGCCGTCATTGGCAGCAAATAAATTGTTTCTATGTATAAACATTTGCATCCAAAAGCTTCCAAGCTTCTCAATTTCAGATCCACCACTAGATACATTATCTGAGTGATAAATGACATTGGCCTATCATGTTCCAGCGCTTTCGGGCGGCAATTAACCATATATAAATCGATACACAAGTTTTTGATATATTTAGCCCGACTTCCTCACCTTTCCCCATCCAGCTCATTCTCCGCAATGTCCATGACCTACCATAAGCAATTTTCAACATCTCGACTATGTGCACCAGGTATGTGCAGCGACCTATGCAGTTGGATCCATGATCGTATGCAGCATGACGATTGCCATTTATTCAGCTTCGTATTGCACTTTGACCACTGCATCTATGACTCGTATGACATCGCTGACCTATATTTTGTTAGTGAGTTTTGTCTGTAATTTAGTTTAAATTGTCTCACTTAATAGTGACAGGCAGGACGATGTTACGTTCATTGGTCGTCAGTCGATGAGATTTGCAGTCCAGAACAATGGCATGGCCTATCCGACCCTTGCACATGCATAGACGAATTATCATGTCTCACAATTTGGTCACTGAAATCAAGTAAAAGCTGACAAGTAGCAAAATAGGTAAAGGTATTGCATTTCAAATTGAGATATCGTCAGAAATGGAAATTTGCCTATTCATTCCTCCAGCAGCGCGGGAGCCGTCACCATGTCCTCGTCAGAATTCGATATCAATATGGTAATCAGCTTGGGACGCGATATGCCGGGGTTGAAGCGTACAAGTTCAACATGCGTGGATTGCTAAATTTGTGACCAATCGGGCATGGCAGCGGGCGGGAGGGACGGAATGCGTTTGTGTGTCTGCAGTTTCTGCGAACCTAGCCTCATATGACTACTCCCTGGTTGAGAAGTCACTTGCGGCATTTGCAATTTTCTGGGGATGCTATCAACAGTCTCCAGAGGCTCACTAAATGTCGTCGGCACCGATGACGCTGCATCATCTGCCGTTTGAGGTTGAACGACAGCTAGAATCTTCATCTCAGTCGCCCCGTACTTCTTATCCCTATCACGGAAGTAGACGGCCGTGTCTCCCCAGCCAGGTTGCGTCATTTCGTCAAGCTTCATCTGGTTCTGCCGAAAACGCACCATGCGATACTGCACCATTTCAGAGATTGTGCCCATCACCCACCGGGGTTCGTCATCTTCGCTAAGCTTGGCCCCCGTAGAATCTCCTTCATCATCATCCTCGTCTTCCCCATCCTCCCCATCATCGGAACTTGCAGGATCGCTCAGACTATCTCTGATGGCGTTCAACATCTCCTGAAATGTTATTTCAGGCTTGGTGGTTGTCAATCCCACCTTTTCAGCTTTTCTCATATCATCCTGCTTCTGTTCAATTGCTGTCTCTGTGTCTTCAACTCACTTTCTTGCGACAGCGGTCTCTCTTTCTACATAATCCTCGATCCATTTCTCCTTCTCTTGGTTGCTTATGAAGCGCGTTTCTAGTCGTTTCCCCGCCGCAAGCTTCTTTTCGGATCTCAAGCTACGCAATGCTCCCAGGCCACAGACCTGTTGTGCTTCCAAGCTGCGTTTGCCCTGATTTACTTGAAGACGTCATCGTGTGGAACGCTTTGTCGATTTGCCGTATTTGCCTGCCGGATGTGGCGCAAGGTTCTTTTTCGGAACATTGACCGTTGTATTTTGTGTTGACTTTGTTGATGGACGAGATGTCGGATGTTGCAAGATGTGGACCACATAGAGGCAAGCTGAGTCTTTTATGTCGAGGTTGGTACTCTTAATCAACTTGAACAAAGCAAAATCTGCGGTTTGACTGTCACAACATTGGGAATGGCATTGCTAACCGTACATCAACACCTGATGTTTACCGTCTGTATCATGTAAGATCTCAGGGATTTCTTGAGACAAACATCAGCAGATGTCCTTTCCGATGAAGCATGTACCGTTTTAATCACACAAGCACGAGATTTCGACCGTCGAACACCATGATGTATCCCTGTCAACCAACACACAACATCGGACCGACTTGGTGCAAATCACAGGATGGTTGGCAACCTGTGTAACCAGCTGCTATGCACAACAGGATTCATCTTGTGTAGAACGAGCATGTTGGCTGTTACGCATGCCATTTTGACTTGAAGCTAACCATATATTCCTCAGGACTTTCCACTTCGTTTCATTATCTTCTTCCTCAGGACTTCCCCCTTCGTTTTGTTATCATCATCTCTTCACTTCCACTGCAGCACATCATGGCTCCACAAACTCCTCAGCAAGTTGAGCATGGAACGGAATCGAGCAGAACGACGGGCGCTTCTGCCAATACACCACCCGCTGAGACCCAACTTCAATGCAGACACTACTTAGTTCACCGTGACGCTGCAAATGCAGCCACCAAAAACATGACCCTGGACACACAGTTAAAAAGTTTCCATAGAACCAGAAGCAGCAAGAACAAGAAGCAGCACACTATCGGATTCGAGTATAGCCGAATCGAGGTAGACGACAGTCAACTAATGATATAACATGCAGCTGGTGTACGTAGAGAGCTGCTTGACAAAGTTCTAGCTGCCTGCAATGGGAAACCTCCATGGTCAACCAAGGCATTTGTCTGCACAGTCCGCGAAATCGAACATCACGATGTTGGCAGCTCTGGGATTTTCGCGGACGAATTTTGTCATAAGAATCCCCAAGAGTGGACCAAACAGGCTTTAACCACATTAGAGGATGCTACAGAAGCATATATGGTTGAGGTAATGGCCGAATCTACTATTCAGATGCAGCAACTAATTTCCTTGTAGGTTTTCAACATGTCTGCAACTATGGCAAGGCAAGGAGGTCAGGTACAGCAAGAACAGTCTGACATGCGCCTGGCTTTGAATATGGACAAAATGGCCAAAGGGGGGGTTTTCGTGCGCCGCAATAGAGGAAACGCGATTCGTAATTTAGAAACCTCAGACGGAAGTCCGAGAAGAAAAGAAGTGGGAAGTTCAGTTTCCTGGGCATGAACATGTGAAGGCTGCGATGGAAAGACGCCCGGCTATGCTTCGGGAAAATCCGACCGACAGCTGCCTTCCTTGCCCAAATGGCACAGCAATGAATCTCCAGACACGCTGGAGACGCAAAGGCACAGGTGCACCTCCCCGATAGCAACTCAGACAGCCGACACCAGAACTGACACCACAGCCACCCGAAATGCCACATGTTCCACCCAGTCACAATGACGCAACTCATCTATCCGCAATCGAAGGTGTGCCACTCACATATGTGTATATACATGCCCCTCTTCCCAGTGCTCAAATTTTCAATCATGATGCATATGCCAAGGATCGCAAGCGTGATAAAGATTTTGATTCAGATTTGCTGACTGATGAAGGAATATCCACTGGTTAGTACACTATCTGCTGCGTGGTAATGCAGCTGACATCAATTTTGCAGATGACAGCAGCCAATTGAGCGAACCTGACAGTGAAGATGAGCATTGATCGAATGAAACGAGATATTTGAGTCTATTAATATCTACAATTAGCGGACACTTTAAAGTATATTTTAAAGGATATATTTATATGTATTTTTAAAGAACAATGTTTTGATGAAGGAGAAAGTATATGAAGACAGTACAAAGGCTGCCAAAACACCATTAATGATATATTACTCCAAAATAAACGACACCATATCATGGATATGCCCATGGCAAAATGAGCGTCAACAGAGCGTCAACGATTTTGGTCTTGCATTGTTGGTAATCGGCTTGGCAATCGGCTGAGCCCTGTCATCAATGCGGTATTGGCTGGCTTTTTAGGCAATAGAGCGAGCGTCACACTCGGTGCCCTATTCTGGAATTGAATGTCAACGATTTTTGATCTTGTAAGTCGGGTAAGTCAAAAGTGATATCGTCATTCTTATATATAATCAAAGTATTGGCCGCCTTTATTGGGAAAAAAGATAATGACACACTCTGTGCCCCTTCATGAAAATGGGCGTCACAGGAGCATCAACGATTTTTGGCGTTTCATCATTGGTAATCAAAGCCCAATGCATTTGTCATCGGGTATACACGATGTTCCGACAACTTTCTAGGGTAAAACAGTCATGAGCTCTTCGTTGCATCATTGTACATGAAATTAGTTTTTACTGTCCGGGAGGCTGTCGTGTGAATGTTGCTTGCTTATCTGCCTAGAGAGGCTGCCAATTCCTCCTTAATAGAGGTTTGCAATCATGCGCCACTTAGATTACCCAAGATGCGAGACCTTAAATCATTGATGCTCATTTGACACTCATTTTCATGATTGGGCAGGGAGCGTGTCGATTTTGCTTTTGCCTATCAAGGAGGCGAATACCTCAGTTATGACTAGCTGAAACCAATGCCCGCTCTGATTACCCAGGATGCAAGACCTACAATCGTTGACACTCCGTTGACTCTCATTTCCAGGATATGGCAGCGAGTGTTTGTCCACTTATCTTGATCACAAAGGCGGCCAGTTCATCCAAAAAGAACATCGACGTACGATCATTGATATTTTACTATCAACAGTAATATATTTGAATACGACCATAAATAGCACAACCCGAAATGCAAAACCGGAGATTGGACCGGATTGGTCTAGCCAAATCCGGCGAAACCCGCGTGGTAATGGGCATGGTGCTAGCTTTCGACAGGCACGAAGCAGCGGGTCGGGTTTTTGGACAGTTTTGGAACCGAACTGAGCCATTTTTCCGGTCCTAACCTGGACCGCTGGCGGGTTACCCGGACCCGTTGGTAACACTTGTTCAAGCAGACCAAGAAGGCACGGCGGAAAGCACAGAAGGTATTGTTGCCAGTGGCGCAGTATACGGAACCTACAGACACTATGGAGAGGGTATATGATCTCCTGGTGCAAAGCATTGTAGTAGAGAATGAGTATACGGACCTGCAGGCTCAGCACATCCTGCGACTGCGGTGTGACCATTCTGAAATCGAGCAGAAGATATGGGATTTGGAGCGCTCCCTCACTATAGCCAGGGGAAGACCCAATGCAGAAGTAATCTTGGAGGAAATGCAACCAGATTAGGGAGATATGACCCAGGACACACAAGAATCTGGAGATGAGGTGAAGATTTTGGGGACACAATTAGCCAATGCGCTTACACTGGCAACATGGGCAGGAGTACAAGGGCCCGAAATTTCATGATGCCATCAACTATACAAGGTCAGATCAAACTCAGTTGAGAGGCTGGTTTGTTCAATTCTGGACCGTACTCTGATTCAAACCCAGCAGGATTTCCAACATACAGTCGAAGATGTGGTATGCATTCCACCTCCCAAGGAGCATAATCTGCGGCTAGATCCTGCCACATGTTCAGGAGGATGGAATATTTCGGCTGGGGGACCTAACAGCAAGTGTATGTCTGCTGGACATAGATTTTGTGAACAATGACAGGGTGGCATCAGTGGAGTGGAAATTCTGCGCGATTAGACAAAAGAATTGTGAATTGTTTCTGTACTATGTTGAGTTCCAAGTAATTGCTGCAGACCTCGATTGGAATTCTTCGGCCCTTAGTAATACTCTGAGGATGGGATTATTAGAGGAGATTAAACATTCCATCCAATAAGTATTGAAAATCTTTCAACAAGAAATCGTACCTATGATTTCCAGGCCCACCAGCAGCATTCCCAACAAAGATGATGCATTTCCCAGACTACTCTACAGTGATTTCACATGCTCCCAGGCTTGTCAGGAAAAACATGTTCTGTTATGTGTAATCTACCCCACGCTATATGGCCTCCTGTAAAACCAATAACACCAAATTATGCAAAATACCCGAGAGCTGTTTTTGGTAACCCACGATAATACTCATGTAATTTACCAATAGCATAAATACATTATTAATGTAATGCAACTGTAATGCATGTATTATATACTGCAATTCATGGATTATACTTTATATTCAAGAGTTACTGATTTATTTGCTACTCTGACAAGCGTACACTCTGACTCTCATGACTCAAACAAGCTCACTCCCACAACTCTGACATGCTGAAGAGAAGGGGATGATGGGTAGCTGGAGTGGAGCTCCGCCATCTAGGCAGCCAGCCTGGAGACGGGGGGGGATTAAAGTGCTACCATACTCTAAATAGAGTGAATACAGTATGATTAAAACAAACAAAAACACTCTGACATGCTTACTCAAACAACTCTGACATACTTGCTCCCACTCCAACCCTGACATGCTCACTTTCACCATTGATATGCTCGCTCACAGGACTCCGACATATTCACTTTCCAACCCCAGACCTGCTTTGTCTCACTCTGTCATGCTCACTCTCACCTCTCTGACAATCTGGCTTTGCTGGGAGCAAGCTGGTAGCAGTTGATCCGGCTTGGCAGGTAGGGGTGAAATTAGCGTTGCAGGTAGCAGTGGATCTGGCTTCACTGGTCGGGGTGAAACTAGCTTTGCTGGTAGCAGTGGTTCTAGCTTCACTAGGTGGAAGATGGTAGCGGTGGAATGCTCACTCTCACCTCTCTGACAATGTGGCTTCGCTGGAAGCAAGCGGTTAGTGGTGGATCTGGCTTGGCTGGTAGCAGTGGATCTGGCTTGGCTGGGAGTAATGGATCTGGCCTAGCCGGGAGGAAGCTGCCAGCAGTGGAATGATCACGCTCACCTCTCTGACAATCTGGCTTCGCGGGGAGCGAGCTGTTAGCGGTGGATCCGGCTTGGCTGGTAGCAGTGGATCTGGATTGGCTGGACGCATGCTGGTAGCGGTGGAATGCTCACTCTCACCTCTCTGACAATCTGGCTTGGCTGGGAGCAAGCTGGTTGCGGTGGAATGGACACTCTCACCTCTCTGACAATCTGGCATCACTGGTAGCAAGCTGGTAGCGGTGGGATTCTCACTCTCTCCTTTCTGACAAAGTGGCTTTCCTGAGAGCAAGCTGGCAGTGGTGGATCTGACTTCGCTGGTTGGGGTGAAACTAGCTTCGCAGGTAGCAGGGGATCTGGTTTCACTGGGAGCAAGCAAGCAGCAGTGGGTTGGGCTTCACCGGTAGCCGTGGATGAGGCTTCCCTAGTGTCATAGTCACTTCACTGGGTGCAAGCTGGGAGCGGTGGATCGAGCTTTGCTTGTAGGGGGGTGTTACGTAAAGTTGATGGAAGAATGATGAAAGAGTAAAGCACCAGATGCTGGTGATGGTGATGGTGGTGATGGTGATGGTGGTGATGGTGATGGCAGTGATGGTGATGATGGTGGAGATGACGATTGAACAAAGGGGGTTGATGGAATGCATGCAGTATGAGAAATTTGCTGCATTGTGTAATTCGATATTCTGTATGGTAACACCTACATAACATTCTCAAAACTCCTCCCTAATGTCCAATGTACCGGGTAGGCAGTCATAATCTATTGGAAGCAACCACAACATAGTGGTAACAGGGATAATTTATGTCGCTTACAGATGCGCCGAAGGTTTTCCCAATGCTTGCTGTTGGGGCTCCCAGACTTGCTGTCAGCACTCCCAGACTTGTTACCGGCGCTCTCAGTTGGCCCCAGATAATGCCAGGTTTGTTGTTGGTGCTACCTGGTTTGTCATTGGCACTCCCAGGATTGTTGCCAGCGCTTCCAGGTGCTCACAGGCTTGTCATTGGCGCTTCCACACAGGTCGCTGGTGCTTCCAGATGTTCTGCTGGTTGTCACCAGACCTCCTATGTGCGCTGAGATATTTCGCTGTAGGTCCCAGGTGCACTGGAAGGCCACTTCATCGGTCCAGTATACTCTGGAATTTGTCCACTCTGGGATTCTGGTCCGACAACTTCCAGACACTTGCCGAGACATAAATGCATTTTGCTGATGTGGTACTGCCATTTGCAACTTGCAAATTCACTCTCTCATACATGCCTGATTCTATTCACACCTCTGTTTCTTGAGAAAATCAATACATATGGAAAGAAACATCACTATAAAGTCCATCTATCATGAGTGAATATGGTAGTCTGATATTGTTATCATACTGATTGCCAGAAGCTTGAATATTCTAAACTAGAGCAATTATCATGTGATACTATTTACAGTGATCAGAGAATGCCATAAGTGCAAGAATGCCCACTTTGCTCGCAATTCCAGTTGAGTCAGTAATAATGATAATCATTGTGAGATGATGATCTCCATATATTACATGTTAGGTATGTGGTTCTAATATTCCACATCTAATATGACAATGCATATAAGTGAAGGGTATACTATATCACCTGATTTGTTGGAGGAGAGATACTTCCTCAGCCTTCTGGATAAGCATATCATGCTGTTGGTGTCATTTATTCCGCACTTCAACTATATCAAAAGAAGCTGACACCTACGCAAGCAACAGCTTATTCAATACTGTTCCAACCCCACCAACACAGCATATAGTCAGTTGGTTTAGCTCCATTCAATATCCGTATGCATCATACAGGTAATGGAGCTGGCTTTGCAGCCTTTGTGAAATATATGGTATTTATAATTCAATCGATTTACCTAGCATCTTGCCATAGCTTGAGTGTGAGCTTAACAAGTAATAGTACAATCAACATTCAGGCAAGGGGATATGTAAGAGGTGAATAGCAGCCAGAGCCAAACCAGAAGTGACTTGGGGGTCTGTTAACCCACCCACACACTTGCATATACACTGTTTTTGGTTACTGTATTAGTCACTCAGCATCTAGTAAATGGTGTTTGGCTCAGCATGGATGAGTCCAGTTGGAGTGGTAGCTAAAACAGTAAGTACCACTTACCCAGCATAGAAATGTTGTTTATAGTTTGGGTGCACTGCAAATAGTACTTTGTTTTAATTTTTAATATTGTGTCATTTCTTGTACTGCAATTATTTGTATATAAAATACAAAATTACATACTGGAGAATGAGTGAATTCACAAGTGGTAGTAATGTCATATCAAAGTCACATAGATACCATCTGGTAATTTCTTGTCTATAACTTTGTATATAGTGCAAGGGTATTAACAAAAGTGCAAATTAACTGTATGCTATACTACCTGGAGTCTATACTGGTATACTGGTAAGGTAAATGGCATAACTGAGCCTTCTTTAAAGTCCACTGCTACTTCAGTATCTACTTGAAATCCTGTTTCATTATATCTTCCAGAGGCTAATTAAGAGAGTTACACCTGAAAGCTGTGTGTAGAAAAGCCACACATTGAAAACAGTAGAGTTTTCAACAGAGTGCTTATGGCCCATGAAAAACTCAGAACTTTCAGAAGCTTTGGATATTGAAAGGTTGTAAGTGTGTGAAAACTTTGACACTGATATTGATGTAGCAAATCTACTTGGGTAAGTAATTCTAGTACTATGATTACTATCACCAAGAAAATTGCTATTGCAATTGTAATAACTACACCAGGAGAAATAACCTTACACGACACCTAACGCATAGAGAAGCTGTTTTTGCGCCAGAACTGCATTCCATAACTGACACTTGGTGCGATGAGATCCTATAGACCTGCAAGTGGACTTGATTACTATGATACTAATGCGATTATTGGTGCTTGATACGATACATCCTGTGCCATTCAATAAAGCTGCCAGATTGACTTTAATACATGCTCCAATATACGCCACGAAGTACGCTCCTGCTTATAATCGACTGTAGACTCTCAGCCTGCTTGACTTATACTTCCAAATAGGCTCTGAAGATGCTCCCAAGTATACTCCCAGGCATGCTCTCAAGGTCACTCCCAATTGCACTCAATGGCACCCTCCCAGCCTGCTTGACTATACACCCCCAAGTTAGCTCTCAAGACTATCTCAAGCATACTCTCAAGCACACTCTCAGATACACTGCCAATTGCACTTGACGACACTCCCAGCTTGCTTGACTATACACTTCCAAGTACACGCTCCAGAGGCTCCCAAGTACACTCAGAGTACGCTTTGAAGTACACTCCCAATTGCCCATGATGGCATACTCCCAGCCTGCTTGTCTGTATACTCCCAAGTAAGCTCTGAAGACTTTACCAAGCAGACTCTGAGTACACACCCAAGTACACCTCCGAGTAGGTTCTGATGCTTGCTCCCAAGCATACTCTCAAGGACACTTCTGAATACACTCAATGGCACACTTCGAGCCTGCTTGACTGATGCTCCAACCTTTGCTCACAGGATGGTTTCAAGCACCCTCCCAAACACCCTCCCATGTACATTGTCAAGAAGACAGCCAACTTGGTTTTATGCTGCGATATATGCTCCTTGGTTCTCGATCCAGAGACTCGCTGAGTTGTAGGTGGTAGGCACTGCCAGGTGGGTGGCAGGAGGCAGGTGGCAGCAGCTGAAGTCATGATGTCGGACGATATTATAGTTTGAACCTAATGTTTAGCGCATCCACTGTGAAGAGATCTCACGATGCCTCATTGTCATTGTGCAGACAATTACCAGCTGATATTCAGCAGGCAAGGTACACAATTGGATCATGGGGAGACCAGATCTCCGACTCAGATTGTCTTGGGGAATCAGCTCCGCACTTCGCTCAATTTTTGGGTATATGTGTACACATTCAGTCTGGGGATGATGGTGAGAATGGCAATGGCGATGATGGCAATGGTGATGCTGTCGGTGATGGTGATCATAGTACCAGAAGCACTTAGACAAGTAGGTTGGCCACATCAACGTTAGCAACAAAGCTCCTCAGACTTAGAGCCTTCTATCAGCCAAAGCTTCCTCAAACATAGAGCCTTCAATTAGCTAAAGCTTCTACAAACTCAGTGGTTGCCATCGGCCAAAACCTTCCCACAGAAGATTCCACTCCTCATGACTCTGCTGCTACATACGCAATCGAGAGACATGTTAAGTTGCAGCCAGATGGCACTGGGAGGCAAGCGGCAGGCGGTGGATGGCGGCTGGCTGAAATCTTGATCTCAGTCAATATCATCATCTCATCCTTAACTGCAGCTTAGCTGTCAAGACAAGATCCCATGATGCCTCATGGCCATGGTGTTGATAATTGTGGCCTTCGATTCAGCAGGAAGTCTAAATAATCAGATATTGGGAAGAGTTAGATCTCCGACCTGGACTTCCCCAATATAATCTGCCGCCCGCTTCGCATCATGTGTGGGCATATATGTGCCCATAGTTGATGCGGCAGATAGTGATGATGGCGTTGGTGATGGCAATGACGATAGCAATGGTGATGGTGTTGGTGATAGTGATTACCGTACTAGAAGCACTTTGACAAGTAGGTTGGCTATGTCAACGTCAGCATCAAAGCTTCCAAAGCCATGGCGCCATCTAATAGCTAAAGCTTCGAACAAACTCAGAGTTTTTGCTCAGCCAAAAACTTGAGGTGGCTAACTCTGTTCCTCCTGTTGCGAGGCTCTCGCAAGAAGGCTTTCAAGCATGCCTTCAACCATGCTTTCAAGCAGGCTCTCAAGCGGACTCTCAGTGATAGTGTACAGGTCCGGTATAGCAGCAAACAATGCAGACAGTGAAGACTGGTATAGGTCCTTCTCTGGCAGACAGCTGGATATAGTTCCATAGGCCCAAGCACTTATCACTATGAATCAACTATTGATGACTGTAGGCTGTGCTTTGCGCAGGGGTCCACGGGAAGCTTGCTATGAGCAGCGAGTACATAGCAGTGCAGGTAGCTTAGTCTATAGTCGATATCGACTGTTGCCGATGTATTGATGTACTCACCATTCGCCTTGAAACAATTATACCAGTATTTGGCAACAATCGGTGGAAAATTGACCGCAAACTCTGCTGGCAAACCCAAGTTGCATCAGCAAAATGTATTTTACTCACTGGGAGCCTCCAGGAGTGTCTGAGAGAATGTGGAGTGTAAACTTAGATGTGTCAATTTCAGGAGAGTATCAGACCCTAGGCGGGCATTCTGGCTGGCATTCCAAGTACCTAGAATTTGTGATGAGTGCTACTGATGTATGATGGTGGTAATTGTGATAAGTTTGCCAACCCCTTGTAGCACTAGAGAGAACTTTAGAAGTACCTGGGAGCACCTGGGAGTCACAGCAATAAGCCAGGAAGAGCTGGCGACAAGCCTGGGAGTGCCGACAACATGCTGGGGAGCAGGGGGGAGCGCCAAAGGGAAGCCTGGGAGCCCCAGCCCCAAGCAATGATTCCACCAGTCCAGCAATGGATCATTTCAGACCGGAACCATCCAGTCAAGTCCTGGTGCAGTCCAAGAAATTTTTGGACCGGGATTGGACTGATCCCAGATGCTGACAGACCAAACCCTCACCGTGTCCAGGGTTAGGGTATACATCCCTGGTTGTTCATATTGTAATCGGGAACATATATGTTGATGGAGCCGAATAGACAGACAGAAGTAGTATAATTTCTATCAGAGTGGGTATTCGGGGGTGCGTGGTGATACATAGTGAGGATGAGGCATGTTTTTGGTAGTACTGCACTAAAAAGCAATGTCAAAATTATGTGCATAAATGGATCAGTCCTGACCAAGGCCATCCAGTCCAAGACTGCCAGTCTGTGGATCGGTCCAGTTTGTCCATCCAATTAGACTGGACTGGACTGAGCCCTACCGTGGACCAGGATCCGCTGGACTGGTCGAACATTGTCCCCAAGTCTGGGAGCACCTCAAACCACAGTAGAGCATTCTGGGAGAAACAACATCATCTTTGGGAATGCTGCTGGTGCACCTGGAAATCATAGCTACTACATCTTGTTTGACAATATTTAAAATTCATGTACTAAGTTTGTATTCTCATCAATGTATCTATGTATCTATGTAAGTACTTATCTCTATAGCTACCCATCTACACACGATATATCTGGACTGCTTGCAAGGGCTGCACATGAGCATGTTGTGATGTGCCTGAAGTTGATGATTGTGTAAACTCAGTGATGCACTTGGAAGGCATAATTGAGTGTGTTTGGAAATCCACTTGGAGGCCAGGATTGTGCGAACTTGGAGGCCATGATTGTGCGAGTTTGGAGATACACTATGGAGGCCTCAATCTGGTGAACTTGGTATCCGGGATCGAGCCAGATTGAAGGCCATCATTGCTTAAATTTCGAGATGCACTACGAGGCTGTGATCAAATATGTTTGGAAATGGACTTGGATGCCATCATCAGGCGTGAATGGAGGAGATCTTGGAGGCGGTTGATTTGAGGCCTGCTGGATGCTGATGAGATGGTATTCATCAGTTAGTTAGTAAGCATCTGTCGGAATGTGACGAGCAGACTTTACTTTTCAAATCTCCTGGAGATCAGTCTTGAGGAGGTCAGTCATGCAGGGAGGTATGCCCATGGATGAAGCTGCCTTGTGGGGCCATCTCGTAATCGTGAGAATGAAGGGATGACAACCAATCATCGGTGTATTCTATACAAATTGTATGTAGTGGTCAGAGTATACTGTATTTGATGTATGCTGTTCTCAGTGCATGCTGTACTCGGTGTACGCTGTACACAGTGTATGCTGTCCACAGTGTATGCTGTACTCAGTGAATGCTGTGCTCAGTATATGCTGTACTTGGTGTTAACTCATGATGACGGCATGGAGATATAGAGTGGGATAACATAACTTCTGATTCCGTGATGATGGTAGAGTTGTGGATGGGAAAGACAGATTGCAGACGAGGATGGGAATGCAAACAAGGAGATCAACAGACACAAGGAATCAGGAGTATGACTTGCCTGATGGAGTTTAAAATATCTCGTATTGGTGTTATTTATCGCTGGATCAGGAGTTCTACCTGCCATATCAGGTATGGTAAATTGACTTGCACACCAAATTCTCTTCAGTCCCAGTTGCTCATGATGATTCTCTGTCTCCTCTCATCGCTCTGTGTCTCGTCCTCAACTCTAACATCACCTAAGAACACAAAGTTAACTCATCACTCTCTGTTGCTACATGCTATAATCATTTGTCAACACCAAGTAGAGTATACACCGAGCTCTGCATCATGACAAGATTGACTGTCTCCTCCACCCAGCAAGGCTCTCACATCACATCCCTCGGCCGACCTTGTTGTACACAATTTGGTAAATTCCAAAAATTTCAAGTTAACCAACTAAATGAGTCACAGCTGATGTCACAACTCCTTTCGAGTCTACAACCCTCCAGATCAAGTGCCTCCCGTTTGACCACCACCTTATTGACTGCCTCCAGATCGACGGTCTCCAAATACTGCTCTAACCTCCAATTAACATGGCCTCCAAGTGCAAATCCCAATTCACGCATTTTGGCCTCAAAGTGAATCTCCAATATTGCTCGAACAGAGCCTCCACGTACATCTCTAAGATCACACTATCACGGTGCATGCGAGAGCACTCATTGTAACCGGAGGGGCTGTGTAAGAATGAGCTGTTTTCACTCGAGGAGGAGCATAGGAAGAGTGTGAGAGGACATTATGGGGTACCCAGCCATAAAGGTGCACACAAATTTCGTGGATCTCTGAAAGCTCAGTAAGTGTGTGTGAGGTACCAAACTTAATGGGTGGATCTATGAATGCTCAGCAAGAGTGTATGGGACCAGGAGCTAAGCAAAACAGACTGTCTATTTTGCATAATGAGATGATCTTTATATACTCCGCATTGCTCAGTCCATTTCAGGTATCCTTCAACCTCAGTACGGCTCTGTTATTCCTGAATCTCACTGTGCTCTCTACTAGCATCCCCATGTCAAATTGAATGGCGGTGGTGTTGAGAAACAGATATTCCCACCACAGAGGCCTCCAAGTGCATCCCTAAGTCCTTACATTCTGTGTCTCCTGGTGCTCCTCCGAATATGCTCCAGTACCATTTGCAGGCAGATTTACTGTACATTTATATATACAGCCACCTAGATAGATATTACATGCCATATTATGGTATAGTGAATCTTGTGACTGTAACACAGATGAATATTATAGATGGAATACCTTGTGGCTATGGAAGCCTAATAACTATGGCTGTGAGAATACAACACCAGGTCTCCTGCAGTGTGGCCCAGAGGTTTCTGCTGCTCTCCAAATCTCAAGCAGACCTGAGCAGAGGTCTCAGCGGCTCCAAAATTGACCATCCTGTAGGCAGCATCCTGAATGTACCTCTATAACTGCAGGTACATTCAGGGGCTCCTGAGAATGCCCTTGTAGAGTCTGAGAGTGTTAGGGGTCGTCCCTAACAGCGATAATGATACTTGTTTCTAAGGGAGAGCATACATATCTACGATATGCATAACACCTATGCGTGCAGAAATCAAGTGATCAGCAACATGCTCTTTAGCGGGAGTTCATGTTGGTCGCGCAGAGCGAGGGTGCTCTGTTCATCCTTGGATACTCTGCGGGACATGTGTTGTAACTACACATGGCAGTTGATAGTCATAAGCGATTAAGTTAACTCTTCTCCCCTACCCGTAACGGGCTAGGATCCGGAGAGGCACGTTACGGTCTTGAGAAGAGTCTCGACCTAAGCTTGACGTAACTGAGGGATTATGACGTAGGCAATTGTGCCTAGAGCGAGCACCACTCGTTAACTCGATGGTCTGGATCGCAATGTAATCT
>Ga0307515_10000914_pt1 | contig 67873 bp, 58 predicted proteins | sample 17_EM_MG_FD_194513 | JGI IMG/M metagenome (GOLD analysis project Ga0307515, IMG submission 194513) | Populus trichocarpa ectomycorrhiza microbial communities from riparian zone in the Pacific Northwest, United States - 17_EM | ecosystem: Host-associated > Plants > Roots > Unclassified | place... | reverse complement strand
TCTATGTGTATATTCTACAAAATGAAGTGTGTACAGCTACCACCATCGATGACGTGTGTGGAGGTCAGTCTCCCAGCCTCATTCTTCTTTAGGGTGGCCATCGATCATCGATAACAGAAGGTGATACTCTTAGCCTGCTACAGGATGAACACGGCGATGCGCAGGAGGGCGTTATCCCACGATATCTTGTCAAATAAGGTGGTCTGCACTCCCCTTTACTTCTGCAAAGGCGGGCATACTACAGCTTCACTTCAATTTCGAGGCACCCGATGTGGTGGAGACAAAGCATCCAACGTTTCAACGACAACCCGCTGGCTGTTCTGCCGCTGAGCCAGTAATGGCCCCATCACATCCTCAACTAACAGCGACGGTGTTTCATCTTCTTGGGTCGTTATATACTTTGCAAGCCGCGCTTGTTCGTCTAAAACGCTAGCTTTTCCATTGCCCAAGTGCTCCAGAGATAGGATCGTGTAGTGGGTCGCTCGTTCTGGACAATTACAGCGTTCATGCTAAAACAGTCGTTCCTTTATCTCTAATCCATCGTGCACTATAGGAACCTACACACGCAATTGAGTCCCCTGACCGTTGAGAGCACCTCCAGCAGCCTCTCATCCACATACCACTTCTCAACACTTGCTACCTTTGCACGAGGTCCCTTGATGGACCACATTCTCTCGCAGGAAGCGAACGACTCGCGGAGAACCCGCCAAACCGATACTATCTCCGTCCACTATCTCCGCCTTTACAACACCTGCTGATATCCTCTTTACCGCTCTGTTCTCTGGCCTCTGCGATTATTGCCTTAACAATTTGCAGGCCGTCTTCCGTAGAAACCTTCGACCAGTTGCACACTCTGCCCCGACGCACCCATCTCTCGTTATCACAAATCTCGTCCATTGCGCACTCATCGCTCGTTGCTAGCGCTCCACTCGGCGAGAGACAACCAGCCCCCTACGCCACTGCACACTCGACAACAAGACCATTCTCCCGCTCATCAGCCGACAGGAATATCCTCGACAACGGCCCTACTTACTCATTCTCACTCTCACTCATGACCATCAGGTCGAGCCTGTTCCTGCTCTGACCTCGTACCCTTTCTCTGCGCCGGCTTTCTCGCCCTCATCTTCACGTGCTCTTCGTCCTACACACTGAAGACGATTCAAGCGACAGCAAGGCGCTTGGCGAACAGCAGTCGCAATTCGCCAGCCACCAACGGCGGTTCGTCGGCTTGAGTGAGAAGGAGCGCGAATCGTCCATGCGTTCGCACTCGAGCGTCTATGGCTATTCTCCCGTCCCAACGAACGTCGCGGGTTCCCCAGCTTCGGTCACCGTTACTACCCAGATCAAGCCACCGCCAGCGCCAGGTGCCTCCAAATGGTCATTTGGTGCGTATCTATCGCTCTAGCACCCTCTTCCTCAACTTATTTATGTGCGGCTTGACTGTCCATCTCGCTGGTACTCGACCCAGAGCCTGGCTACAGACCTCATCGGCAGCACCGTGCTATCTATGGCGAAGCTGATCATACACCGACATATACGTATCGGCTTCTTTCGCTTCCCATTTGTCCACTTGACTCACATAACATCGCTCTTTCTCATCGCTTTTCAGCCTGTTCCACGCTCTGGATCCACCTTGCATTATTACATCGGCTACGCGCTCGCATCGACACGCATATCGGCGGTGTCGTACTGTCAGCCTCCTGCCATCACTCTTCCTCTCTCTCCAAACACCGCCCACTGTCCACTATTATTCGTCCACGACGGACGACGGGACCAAGCAAATCGTCAAGCACCTCAAGCACATGCACAACGCCAGGACTGCGACAACTATGACTCCGTCAGGTGTCGCTTGACCGTCCTGAGCCATGACAACTCTACAATCACGAATAGACACCCTACGCTCGCTCGATGTTTGTCGGTCGCCAGAAGTATGAAACGCGACACTATGCTCCACGGTGTAATGCGGGGATGTCCGTACCGCCCACCGCGAATCACTACCGGCCCGACTCATGTCGTTACCAACAATCCCTCGTCCGCTTGTATATATACTCTATTGCCTACGAACAAGCTATACATCCTCTCGTGTTTCCTAGCTCTGCTCATCGTTGCCGGACGCTCTTGGAACCTGATATGTGGCTAGGCTCGACTTATCTTCATTTCATGTCCTAATGCTAATGTGCCATTTTATAGCTCCTCTTCTTGTCGCTCATGGAACCCTTGGACCCCTTGATGATAGTTTTGAGTGCTGTAATCTGCCGTTTTCCCAGCGTTCACGTTCACTTGCCATGTGATCAAGTTGGCTTCCCTTTTTTAATCTTAAGAGATGTAACGCTCCAAATTATGTTATGTTCTATGTCTGAAGTCATGCCTGTCTTTCATTTTTTGGAGTGAGGTTTTGAAGGGTCGATCTATTCAAAAATTACCCGTGGGTAGTTGGAGGCTTATTACTGATCATAGGGTGTGCCAAAAGTCCTCTTAAAAGTCAAATTCAAATACCGAATAATCCAAATGAAAGCGAAATGAACGCCGACCAGCAGCCAGTCATCGAACTGGAGGCGTCTAAGTCGCAAATCCACCAGTCAGTGATGGGCGAGGTACCAGTGAGAGAGGCTGCAACTACCCCAGCTGACTCCTCCGAGGCATGAGAAGCGGCGGAAATGGGTGGACGCAGCGTTGGAGTTGGAGGCCGAGGTAGAAGGGCGCTGCTTGTATTTACGACGACCTCCTCCTGAGTGGGAAGAGGTGTTACGCTTGGAAATAAGACCCTTGACGTCCCAGCATGGGGGCAGTCACGAGAGAGGTGCTCCGGGGAGTCGCATTTCCAGCAGAAGAGGGCACTTGCTGCATTAGCAGAATCGGTTTCTGCCAAGTGAATCTGCTGACACGTGTCGAACCGAACACAGGCCTCAGTAGCCTTTGCGAGTGTAAGGTCGGACTGGGTGGTGAGGGCTTGACGAATGTGGACGGTATTAGGCCAGAGAGAAGAGCGAAAAGGCAGAGTTCTTCACTGCACTGCACAGCTGTTTGGCCGTCCGGGGTGATACGTTGGATCTTAGCGTAACGCGATTCTATGCGGTTGCAAAACTCGGTTGTAGGATTCGGCGGAGGACTTGCGGAGCGCGAGGAACTCAAGCCAGGCCTCATGGCGAAGCGAAGCATCTGCTGAGTGGCGCAGGCCGCAGGTTATTGTCCACAGGGCATAGACCGGGTTGCAAGACTTTCGGTATTGGCCAGAGTCCGTGTCGGACATCGCGAGGGCACGATCGGCGCGAAAGAGAGAGGGCATGGGAACGAGCGACGGTCTGGACGGTGGTGGAGAGGGAAATTCAGTCCCTTCACTGTCCTGTGCACGTTAGAGTTCGTCTTAACATCGCCCTCTGACCGAGCGAACTGGTCACCGCGAGCGCCTTGAAACGCTGAATCCGGAGCGACGTTAGCCGCACAATAACCTGGGCGCATCGGACGAGCGAATCAATTGTGAATTTCTTCGTGGACGCTGCAGGTGGAGACAAAGCACTCAAAAGGTTCAACATCAACCTAATTATTTCTTATCCCGCAATGGCGCCTTAATCACCTACTATGACCACCTGAACCGCACGTCGCTGCTGCCATTCAGCCTGCAAGTGTCCCACCACATCCACGCTGGCAGTGACGACGACAACATTGTGTTCATGTGTTCACAGTCATTCGTATCTCCTTGGGATATCAATCGACGTGATATACTTCGCAAGCAATGCTGGTTCGACTAAGACGCTAGCCTTTCCATGGCCCAACGGCATGCTCACCCTTGCGACTTGGAGAGATATGATGGTGTTATGGGTCGCTCGTTCTGGACAATGACAGCACTCATGCTAAATTCTCCCTCCTCATCTCTAGTCCATCGTGTCTTATCGGAAATCCACACAGGCATTCTAGTTTCCAACATCATCGAGAACAGCCCAAACTGGAGTCCAGCCGACCTCCCTGGCACGTAATAAAACCGCATCTCAATCATTGCTACTTCTGCATGTGGCTCTTCTGTGACCCACGTCCTCTCGCATGAATAAAGGCAACGACTCGCGGGCGCACTATCTTCACCTCTACAACGCCTAACTGCTGTCCTCTTATACAAGACCATGGCAAATCACTCATGATATACTCAAGTCTGATATCATGGTGCACCCGAACACGCGCCATGTTGTGAGAGATTCGTGACACAAAGTCACAGATTATCGCTATTACTTATTCCTCGGGGCATTGTAAAAGTAAGTAGATGTCCTCTCCGTGTACATACTATTCCCTATGTTTACACTCTACCGCTCTTCGCCAATTGCTGCTGCCTTTTTCAGAATAAGTACGGACCTTCGCCGTAGATGGCCACAGTGCACGGTATCGTGCACATCGAACGAACCACCCTCCTATCGACTCAGAATGCTTTACCCCACCACGTACCAGACCGTGCTTAAAACAACAGCAATCGGAAGTGGGGAGCGCAGCCAGAACACATTCGAATCAACGGACAAGCACCGGAATCTCTCTATTTTACAGTGGCGCTTAATTTTTTCATTGGCTGAATGAGCAGAGAATTCGACAATTACGATCTACGCTGTGCGATGTTCTTTTCCCTTACCGGAGGGACTATGTCCTAATAAGGCTATATTTCTAGGGCGGACTCCCACTGCCAGTGAAGGAGCTCTATTGTGTGAATTCCTACCACAGCTACACGGCGCGTTGCACACCGATTATTCGAATGAAGTTCCTCTCTTGTTTTCCGGGAGAAGCAAGGGACATACCCACATCTCGGACAAGCGGTGCTCTCTTGCATAGGCGATGTGAGCAGACCAGCTCTCTAGATTGGGTGCGTGTTGTCCTTACCTTCTTTCCTCCGCCTGACCAACTAGTATTCGCAGTTCGCCCTCCTGTTACGATCTGATGATACAAGGTCATCTCTCAACAACACACGGTGCTGACTGGCATACTCCGACATGACATTTTGTGGTTTATTCATTATCCCTTGTTCCCGCTCGCGGTGGACTCCTACCCCCAACCGTGGCCGTCTTCCTTAGTTTCGACCAATTGCACACTCTGCTTCGATGCACTCGTCTCTCGTCATCGCAAATATCGTCCATTGCGTACTCGCCGCTCGTTGCCAGCACTCCATTCAGCTAGACGACCAGTCCGCTGTGCCACTGCGCACTCGTCAACACAACAAGACCATTCTCCCACTCATCACTCGACAGTAATATCCTCGACAACGACCCTACTTGCTCACTCTTGCTCTCGCGCACGATGATCAGGTCGAACCCCTCCCTCACTTCTCGGCGACCTTTTACTCTTCCTCCGCGCCGGCGGTCTCGCCTTCATCTTCACTTCGCTCCTCGTTCTACTCGTCGATGACAATTCGAACGATAGCACGGTGCTCGGTGAGCAGCTGTTGCAACTCACCAGCCACCAACGGCGGAAAGTCAACCTAAGTGAGAAGGAGCGAATAGCCCATGGGTTCGCAGTCAAGCTACTATGGCGATTCTCCTGTCCAGAGGAATGCCACGGGTTCCCCAGCTGCGGCCACCGTTACTGCCCAGCCCAGTCACCACCAGCGCACAGTGTTTCCAAAAAGGTTATTTGGTGCGTATCCACCGCAAACGGTGCGTATCCCTCATCTTATCTATGTTCTATGTGCCCCTCGACCGTCCAGCTCGCTGACACACGACCTCATAGCCGTACCACCCCCGCCTACAAGTCCATCGCCCACACAGGCACCACCAACAGCACTCATGCTATCCATGGCGAAGCTGATCATGCATCGACATGTGCGTGTTGCCTTCTTTCGTTTCCCATCTGTGAACGGCTCACATAGCATTGCGCTTCTCATTGCTCTTTTTCTCGATGACGCCCTGAATCCACCTTCGCCGCCGCCACCACCACGCCCATGTCGACACGTATTCGTCGCCGGTATCGCTGTGTCAACCCCTGGCCATCATTTTTCCTCTTCTTCCAAGCACCACCCGGGGTCCATTATTATTTTTCCACGACAGACGACAGGACCAAGCTACTCGTCGAGCACGCAGAGCACGTGCACAACGCCATCGGCTCGCAATGCAACAGCAACCCCAACCCAAATCACACTCACCAGCACCATTACAAACGCTGCTACGACTATGACCCCATCATGTGTCGCTCGACTGTTGCCATAGCCTTGTTCGAGTACGTCATCGTGAGCCACGACGACTCCACAGTCACCTCGAATAGACACCCTACTCTCGCTGGATATTCGTCGGTTGCTAGAGGCATGGGGATGAAGTGAAGGTATACACTATGGTAATGCCGGGGATGTCCGTACCACCCACCGCGAATCTATTACTGACCCGATTCACGTCCCTCGCTCCCTCGTCCGCCCGTCTGCCTGTATATATACTTTATTGCCTACAAATGAGCTATACGTCTCCTCGTGTTCCCTAGCTTTGCTCGTTGGTGACTGACGCTCAGGATGTCCTCTTGGGACAATGAGTCTGCTGACCAGTGACTATGCGGCTGGGCTCGTCTTATACGCTTTGCATGTCCTAACGCCACTGTGTCATTTTTTGCTCCTCTTTTTGTCGCTCATGGACCCCTTTCCCCCCTTAATGATCAGTCATGAGTGTTGTAATTTGCCACCCGTCCAGTGTTCACCTTCATTGTCTTTTTCATCTAGTTGACTTCCCTTTGTTATCCTCAATAGATCTAACGCTCCAAGTTTTGTTATAGCCCATGGCCGAGGCCATGCTTGCAGTAAATGATTTGAAGGGTCGAGCCGTTCATGAATTGGCTGCGGGTAGTTTGAAGCTTATTACTTATCATAGGGTGTGCTGAGAATCCTCCTAAATTTCAAATCAAAGTACCCGAACAATCCAAATGAAAGCAAAATGTAGTATTACAGCTGAACGACAGTGTGCTCCTGATCTACCATTTGTACAAGATCATTCACATGTATGCACTGACCATCACCGACCCCTTTTGCTTCATGACTATGAACGATTTCCACCATTTCTCATAACGCTGCTGGTGTCCAACCGTCTGGTTAAAGAAGTGAAATGCTTTTAAGATGGAACCACACCAGACCTCCACATGCACCCTCCCGATCCCTCGCCATACTCCGTGCTCCGATGCCCCACAAAAGACAAAATCAATCAAGGAATCTATCCCCAAGCCCCGGGGAAGAGAAATATCAAGATTTTGCAAACAGGGAAGATTGAACAAGAAATCATGTAATGAATTGAATGCTGCCAAATCAAAGGTCTGCAATGAGCCTTGGTACCAGCTGAGACTTTGAACATTTAAACAGGAGAAGAAGCGGAGATAGCCCATTGAGCAGTACGCGAACTGTAATTTTGTGCAGGCAGGCAGGTCCACCTGCAGCCCCTCATCGGGTTCGTCTAATGGTGGTTCAATAACCCTGAGCTCTCTCAGAGCCACAAAGGTCCTCCCGAGCATCCAAGGTGGTGTCGAAAAACGCAGTTCAAGGGACTGGAGAGTATGAGTCAATGGCAAGTCAAGGTTCAAGGAATATCCAGGAATGGGTCCTCCTGAAATTTCCAGCCTCTTGATTTGTTCCAGGTATGGCAAAATATGGATTTCATGATTAGATTTGCAGATGAGCTCAAGATGCCGGAGCTGCCTAAAGAGGGTGGTGGAACTGAGTCGGAATAATGGGCTAGCATAATCGTAGATGGCCAGACGTTGTGTGACTATTGCCCTGACAATCACTGCGTCATGTTCTTTACTTGATATTCCAAGGTGCTTATCTAGATAGCCGGTGGAAGTGTAATCAACCGCAATGTCATCCATGACCCCTCTCCCCTCCCACACTTTCAAATGTTCCAAAGGAGGAGTCAGATACGCCCTAGTCCATCCAATGGCTCTAAGTAATGGGAAATTGTCAAGGCACTCAGACTGAGAAAAGCCTTTGGGGCAATGTATGCTCAGGAATTTCAGGTGCGGGAGGACATTGACATGCCAGGTTTGAGAAAAGCACCATTGCTCCCACTGTTCATGATGACGCCCATATAGGCACCATTTGGGCCATTCATCTGTAGATGGTTTCGCTGCCAGTGATTCAAGAAAGCCATGGAAGGACGGTGAGGGATGGGTAATGGATAAGACCAACTCTTGTAGAGGAATCAAATACTTTAGTACTTTAATTAAGACTTGTTCACTGCATTGAAATGTGAGGTGTAGAGTTGTAAGGTTGAAAACCCTTCCATTTACTCTGCATAGATGACGTAGGCATCGATAGACTCTCTGCTCATTGCAGTCATGGGATCTGAGGTCCATTGCTCTCATTTCGGGAACATGGAAATATTGAGCTGTCGTCATTGGATGACCATGATAGGCCAATTTAGTGCAGGATGGCAATTGTACGGCATGGTGATGAATTTGCTCCCAATGATGAGGAAGGAGAATTGCACACTCCTCAAGGTATGGGAATTGTCTCCCAGCCATCCATTGGATTGAACAGGCTCTCAGCTGCAGCTTCCGAAGAGTACAGAGAAAAGGCAGATTGGTATTGGGCTCATGAAATGGGAGACGAAGACGATTAGCCTCAAATGTCTGAAGCTGGGTAAAAGTAGGAAGAAGCTCAAATGGCTCATGAATATCGCTGCCATTGACAATAAGCACTATGAGATTCTGCAACGCAGGAAACCAGTGGAGTTGGAGAAAGTGGGTGCTGACGAATGGGGGATGGAGTCTCATCTCACAGAGAGGAGCTTCGGTTGGAACAAGATTCAGCAAATGAGCAAATGAGGGAGAACGCATACATCCAGCTTCTACGTGTAGCACTTTCAACACCTTCATTGGGCTTGCGACTTGAACACCAAGCTGACTCGCCAAGTTCTCAGGAGGAAATGAGGAAATAGTGAGCTCGTGCCACTGGCCAGTGCTTTTAAGAGAACTCTGGAGTGCAGCAAACATTGGAGTCCCAGATGGGCTTTGGCTATCTCTCTGGGGGTCAATGAAGACCTTCTTCAGATATGCCCTCTGCAACCAAGTATCAACCTGTTCTGTCTCAGTCCAGGTCCCAACCCTCAATGTAGACCATAGATGAGACATCGAGCTGATAACGGACCTCCAGTAGCGACAAACAGAAGCCAACTGACCAGATTTGATTTGATTTGATTTAATGCAATATAGAAAGATCTCTCGCATAAGTTCCATAGGAAGGTAGGTATTAATGGTTTTGCCGGAAGGCGGGATCAGAAGCATCCAGTCCGGATCGAGGTCCAAACCTGGATTGATGACCAGATTGAAATCCCAGAATGGATGGTTACGGTCAATGGCGGACATATCCTGAGCGTAGATGTGTTATTTTTTGAGTGAGATAGCGGCGAGGACATGGTTTGAAGAGGAGAACTTGATGGTGAGGCGCTGAAGTTGGGTGGGGCAATTGGGATGTACAAGAGCGATGACTCGAGTGCGGCGTGCAGTGTTTCAAGAGCGAAGTAGTCAATGGCTTTAGGGACTGACCAGCGTGGTGGTGAAACAAGCAGCGCAGTTCAGAGTCTGGTCTGCTGACTGCTCCAACGGATCACAGAGTTACAAGACATTCGCGCAGGTCCGATGGGCGTCTCGGCGGCCTATTCAGGCCAATCTGAGTACGTGAATACATGACAAGTGTGTACAGCTACTACCATCGATGAGGTGCGCAGAGGTCAGTCTCCCCAGCCTCATTCCTCTCGTTATCGATCAACAGAAGGGCCCAGAACATTCCAATGAAACAAACCGAAGCAATAACAATCGCGCAGTGTGTGGCTAGAACCCCGTATTTGTTTCCTCGAACACGGGCTGAGAATGACAATGACGGGATGATGCGCAAGAGGGCGTTACTGTATCCCACGATATTTTGTCAGATAAATTGTACTCTGCATTCACCTTCACTTCTGCATACATTCATAAGCACATTCCAGCTTCACTTCAATTCTGAGACCCGATGTGGTATAGACAAAGCATTCAAGGTCCGACCTGCTTGACCAGCCAGCCAACCCGCTATCTCCGCCCACTATCTCCGCCTTCACAACATCCGCTGATATGCTGTTTACCGCTCTGTTTTCTGGCCTCTGCAATTGTTGCCATAACAATTTACATGGCCGTCTCCCATAGAAACCCTCACGACGGCTGGGAGTAAATATTCCGGGGGTAAATAAGTCAGGAATAGGTCGGGAATTTATCATGACCACTAGTGGATATACATACAATATCCCATGACTATTTGCTATCGATTGAATGACATATTCCGCATGTATTCCGTGCCTATTCCACCACAAAGCAACACAAAGCAACGACCCAAATACGACCCAAACATATTCTGTGTATATTCCACTATTGCTTTGTGTTGCTTTGTGGTGGAATAGGCACGGAATACATGCGGAATATGTCATTCAATCGATAGCAAATAGTCATGGGATATTGTATGTATATCCACTAGTGGTCATGATAAATTCCCGACCTATTCCTGACTTATTTACCCCCGGAATATTTACTCCCAGCCGTCGTGCCTCGGCCAGTTGCACTCTGCCCCGATGCACTCATCTCTCGTCACCACAAATCTCATCCACTGCGTGCTCGACAACGAGACCATTCTCCCACTCATCAGCCGACAGGAATCTCCTTGACAAAGGCCCTACTTACTCATTCTCACTCTCGCCCATGACGATCAGCTCGAGCCTATTCCCGCCCCGACCTCGTACCCTTTCTCTACACCGGCCGTCTCGCCCTCATCTTGAGTAAGGCGCTTGGTGAACAGCAGTCGCAGTTCGCCAGCCACCAACAGTGGTTCGTCGGCTTGAGTGAGAAGGAGCGCGAATCGACCATGCGTTCGCACTTGAGTTACCATGGCTATCCTCCTGTCCCAACGAACGCTGTGGGTTCCCCAGCTTCGGTCACCGTTACTACCCAGATCAAGCCACCACCAGGTGTCTCCAAAAGGTTATTTGGTGCGCCTCTACTCAAGAATTAGCGGTGGATAGTTGGAGGCTTATTGCTGATCATAGGGTGTGCCAAAAGTGCTCTTAAAGGTCAAATTCAAATACCGAATAATCCAAATGAAAGCGAAATGAACGCCGACCGGCAGCCAGTCATCGAACTGGAGGCGTCTAAGTCGCAAATCAACAAGTCAGTGACAGGCGATGTACCAGTGAGAGAGGCTACAACTACCCCAGCTGACTCCTCCGGTGCATGAGAAGTGGCGGAAATGGGTGGACACAGCGTTGGAGTTGGAGCCCAAGGTAGAAGGGTGCTGCTTGTATTTACGACGACCTCCTGAGTGGGAAGCAGTGTTACGCTTGGCAATAAGATCCTTGACGTCCCAGCATGGGGGCAGTCACGAGAGAGGTGCTCGGGGGAGTCACATTTCGAGCAGAAGAGGGCCCTTGCTGCATTAGCAGAACCGTCTTTGCTAAGTGGATCTTCTGACACGTGTCGAACCGAGCACGGGTCTCAGTAACCTTCACGAGTGTAAGGTCGGACTGGGTGGCCGTCGTCGAAAGGTAGGCCAGAGAGAGGCGCTGCCCAGCTGTTTGACCGTCCGGGGTGACACGTTCGATCTTGGCGTAACCCGATTCTATGCGGATTCGGCGAGAACTTGCGGGCCACGAGGAACTCAAAAGGTGAAGCGAAGCATCTGCTGAGCAGTGCTTTGTCTACAGGGCATAGACCGGGTTACCAGACTTCCAGTGTCACAGTATAATCTCCAAATGGAGATCAGATGCAGTACAAATAACGCCGGGGGTTCCTGTTCGGAGCATCGTATTGAGCGGGGTGGATGCGCAGGTGGAGACAAAGCACTCAACGTTCAACATCAACTTGATCACCTACTATGCACACTTCGTGGCTGCCACCCAGCCAGCAAGAGTCCCACCACATCCACGCTGGCAATGACAACGACAAGATCATGTTCGCAGCCATTCACTGAAGGACTTCATGTCCTTGGGATATAAATCGACGTGATATGCTCCACAAGCCGTGCTGGTTCCACTAAGACGCTACCCTTTCCATTGCCCAACGGCATGCCCACCCTTGCGACTTGGAGAGATAGGATTGTGTTGTGGGTCACTCGTTCTGAACATTCACAGCACTCATGCTAAAATTCTCCCTCCTCATCTCTAGTCCATCGTGTCTTATCGGAAATCCACACAGGCAATCGAGTCTCCAACATCATCGAAAGCCTCCAACAGCTTGGACTAGAGTCCAGGCCGACCTGCCTTCCACATATCAAAACCACTTCTCAACCCTTGCTACTTCTACACGTGGTTCTTTGATGCTACTTGCAAGACCCGTTCCCTCACACTTGAAGGCAACGACTCGCAGACAACCCGCAACACCGAGATCTCCATCCACCATCTCCGCCTTTACAACATCCACTGATATCCACTGTACCTGTCCCTTTTCTGGCCTTTGCAATCGTTGCCTCACCAACCTGCTGGGCTGCCTTGTACGAGACCACGGCAGTTCACTCGCGATGATATTCTCGAGTCTTATATCATGACGCACCCGAACAAGCATCCTGCCGTGAGAGACTAGTGGTGCTGGGTCGCAGGTTCTCGCCATTCCTGAACGCTGTAAGTAGGCTTCTGTCGTCTCCATTCATCACAAGGTTGCTTCCCATTGGCTTCCACTCTGATCTGACATTCTATTTAGACAGTAGATCCTGTTGTAATCTGCCGTTCCTCGCCAATTGCAGCCGCGTTTCTGACAATATGTACAACCCTCGTACATCACCACACTTTGCGATATCTTGGGCGGCGAACTATTTTTTCTATCGGCTTAAAGCCTTTTCCCCAACACGTGCCAGGCCCACCACTTTAGGACATACGGCTGTTGATCATTCTCTGCACTCGATACACCAACTCGATATACCCCATGCATAATATCACGCAACCTTTCCGTGCTCCATTTTTTCACGTATGAGTTCATGCGTTCCGCTTTTGGCGCAAGCCGGTGACCACTCAACTGATATCCATTCATGCTTTCGATGACACAAACTGGTTCGGAAGTGGAGATCGTGTCGTTGCTCCGCTAGTCCCGCCCTCACTGATCTATTCAGTGTAGAACGGATTCGAAACTAGATCTCGAATGGGAAATCAATGAAACGGGCACCTTGAGTGGCTTATTCCATCAGTAGTTCTTTGGAGGTTGGTAAGATGAGTTAGGGACAGTGGTTCTCATCATGTACGACATGTGATCTCTCTTTCACCTCATCGCTTCCGTCGCGCGGCTGCCTGGTACGTTGCTCGCACAAACCGGAAAATGTACAATTGACTATTTGAACAAGGTTTTTCTTCTCCCTCCCTTTCCTGGTACCTACCGTGGAGAGGTGATCAGTCATATGCTGGTTCAAGATCTCCTATCTTCCCCGCTGGTGACACCATCAGAGTCTTAATAATTCTCGAAATTTAAGTTCTATGTACACCATCGTCATGGCTATGATACTCACTGCATTTGCAACTTTGTTGGCGGGGGGCACGGAGGTGAATCAGAATGGATTCGGTGGATCCACAGTCGGGACTACAGTACTCAACCACCCACTGGCCAGTGAGTTTCCCATCTGCTCTCGAGGTCCGTAGTCGATTCGTAGCAGTAAAAAATGCCTGTAAATAGACTTGTATATACTAGTAGTATATTTTTTGAGCGTGCCGTCACGAGGCAACATGCGCAGGTGGTTCAAACATTGATTGGCTGGTTTTGGCCACTTATCGGCCACTGGCCATTTTGCCTTCATGGCACATTGGGCACTAAAACCTTGCACTATCTTGTATGATATAAAACTAATTGTATATATAAAACTAATTTTCAGCATTCATATTGCGAAGTGAAGTGGGAGGTACACCAAAGGCGTTGGGGTTTTGGCTTGGCTCCAGATGCCAGAACATGTTTGTATTCAGCAAAAGCAAGCTTCAACTGCTCATGTTGATACTTTTGGTCTTTTTTAGACTGTGCTTGAGTCTTGTTGTATCATGGCATGATGGAAGAATGTTGCAACTGGGGCAAGAGGTGGTTGATCAAGAGCATTGGGCTCTGTACATAAGCCCCAAGCTTCAATAGTATATTTAATAAGTCTATTTATATCATTTACACCCGTATTATTGAGTACTAGAGGGCTCAAGGTGGATGTGGACAAGGTACAAAACTCAGATTGGCCACTTTGACCACTTTGACCTTGCATTGGCCTTGCACCTTCACCGGAAGACCACAAAAGGTATGGTATGAATCTTTCTATAATGTATTAATTACTAAACTACATTTCAAGCACTATACTAGGCCTCTAGTGCCCATTCGCCAGTGGGGGGTAGTGGCCAGTGAGTGGTATTTGACTGTACATATGTCCATTTGGAATTCGAATAGCGCTTAACGCAAGGGCAATCGGAAGTGGGGAAGGCAGCCAACCCGTGTTCAACTCAACGCACAAGTGCCGTTATCTTTCAATTTCCAGTGGTGCTTATAGTTGCGCGTTGGTCGAATGAACTGGAGGTGTTGGCCCTTATGATGCACATAGTACGATTCTCTTTTCGCTTACCGGGGGAACTATGTGCTAATCAGACTGGATTTCTAGGAATCTCGCCACTCAATTACATGGCGCGTTGCACACCGGCGAGGTTTCCCTTTCCTCTGTCATCATTCCCAGCTTGAGAGAAGACATCGACATACCAACTACTCGAACAAGCGGTGCTCTCTCGCCTAGGCGCTGTGAGCAGATCAATTATCTAGGTTGGGTGCGTGTTATTGATTTCCTCTTTCTTCTGCTGAAATACGAGTATTCGCAGTTCGCTATCTTGTTCCATGCACTCGTCTCTTTCGCGTGTCACCTCTCAACCACACTCTCACTCACCTGGTCGACAGCGACCTACTCGATTAACGACCCTACTTACTCACTCATACTCTCGCCCACGATGATCAGGTCGAGCCTCTCCACACCCCCGACGATCCAACGACTTTCTGGGACCTCGTACCCTTCTTCTGCGCCGGCGATCTCGCCCTCATCTTCACTGCGCTCCTCGTCCCACTCGTCGAGGACGATTCGAACGATAGCAAGGTGCTCGGCGAGCAGCAGTCACAGCTCACCAGCTATCAACGGCGGTTCGTCGACCTGAGTTAGAAGGAGCGCGAATGGTCCATGCGTTCGCAATCGAGCTACTATGACTATTCACCCGTCCGGAGCGTTCCCCAGCTTCAGTCACCGTTACTGCGCACGGTGTTTCCAAAATGGTTATTTGGTGCGCATCTATCACGCTTGGTCCCTATTCCTCATCTTATCTATGTGCCCCTCGACCGTACGCCTCGCTGATACTGGGCTTCATAGCCCTACCACCCTCGCCTACGAGTCCATCACCCACACAAGCTTCATCGACAACACCCATGCTATCTATGGCGAAGCTGGTCATGCACCAACATGTGCGTCTTGCCTTCTTTCGTTTCCCATTTGTCTGCTTGGCTCACATAACATCACGCTTTCTCATTGCTTTTTCACGATGACGCTCTGGATCTACCTCGCATCGCATCGTCGCCTCTGCCGCCTCGACACGCATTCGTTGCCGGTATCGCTGTCTCAACCCCTGGCTATCATTTTCCCTCTCTCCAGGCACCATCTATTTGTCCATGACGGACGACGAGAACAAGCTACTCGCCGAGCACGTCAATCACGTGCACAACGCCAACAACCCGCAGTGAAATAGCAACCCCAACCCAAGTCATACTCACCAGCACCATTGCGAACGCTACTACGACCATGACCCATCAGGTGTCGCTCGACCGTTGTCATAACCTTGTTTGCGTACACCGTCATGAGCCACGACCGCTCTACAGTCACCTCGAAATTTACACACTCCGCTCGCGGCATATTTATCGGTTTCCAGAAGTATGGGGGTGAAGTGAAGGCAGACACCATGCTACACGGTGTAAATACGGGGGATGTCCGTACCACCCACCGAGAATCCAGAACCGACCCGATTCACATCTTTCCTACCGACAACCCCTCGTCCGCCCGTCCACCTGTATATATACTTTATTGCGTACGAACAAGCTATTCATTCTCTCGTGTTCCCTAGTTTTGCTCATCGTTGACGGACGCTCGGAATGTCCTCTTGGAACACTCAGTCTGCTTACCTGTGACTATGCGGCTGGGCTGGTCTTATACTCGTACATGTCCTAATGCCAATGTGTCATTGTTTTGCGACCCTTTTTGTCGCTCATGGACCCTTGATGATCAGTCCTGGGTGCTGTAATTTCCCACCCGTCCAGCGTTCACCCTCATCTTCCATGTCATCTAGTCGGTTTCCCTTTTGTTACCCCTGATAGATATAACGCTCCAAGTTGTGCCATGTTCCATGGCTGAGGTCATGGTTGAAGTAGATGATTTGAAGGGTCGATCTGTTCTTGGACTGGATGCAAATGGTTGGAAGCATATTACTTATCATAGTGTGTGCTGCAAGTCCTCTTAAAGTCACATGAAAGTACCGAACAATCCGATTGAAAGCAAAATGTGGTATTACAGCTGAACGGCAAAGAGTGCTCCTGATCTACCATTTGTACAAAACTATTCACATGGATGCAGTGATTGCGACTCTTGTGGAGTATTCAATGGTGACTGTGAACGATTTCCACCATTTCTCATACTGTGGCTGGTGTCTAACTGTATGGTCGAAGAGGTGAGAGGCTTCTGAGGGAGAATTATACGAGGCGTCCACTTGCACACTCCTGATATCTCGCCATACTCCATGCTCCGATGCCCCACAAAAGACAAAATTAATCAAGTAATATATCCCCAAACCATGGCGAACATAAAATTCAAGGTTTTGCAAACAGGAAAGATTGCATAAGAAATCATGTAATGAATTGAACACTGCCAAATCAAAGGTCATGCTTTGGGACCAGCGAAAGATTCGGACATCCACGGGCGAAAGATCCCAACGGCAAGCCGTGCTGGAGTCCCACACACGGCGCACGGGCGTCACGGTGCATGATGCATTTCCCTTCCGTCCCCCACCAAAGAAAGATTAGGACATTCACTGCAAATAGAGGGTACGTGGCCCGGGCGGTTTTGGTGCCCACCGGCGGTTTATGCCACCAAAACCGACCAAAACCGGCCGGGCCACGGGACGTGGCACGCCCAGGTTAGGCACCCGGTTTTGGTCAGCTAAACGGCCAAAACGTCACATAAACGGGGTGGGTTATTCGTCGTGCACAGTGTAAAAAACAGCACGGGATATATGGTCTGGCCAGCCAGGGCACGTCCAGTGCACGCCGGCCGTCACATGGCCCGCTATCATCCCTTTGTCGTCGTCGTCGTCATCTGTCACTCGGCACCATGCCATGGCCTATTAAGGAGGATGGACTTAGTGTTTTTCTGGGTTCAACCTTGGACCTGACAACCACCCACTCCTTCTCGCTACTGTTCTCCTTCTCGCTAGTGTGCTCTCCTTCTTGCTAGTGTGCTCTCCTTCTCACTATTGTTCTCTACTCCTTGCTGCTGTGCTCTGCTTGCTACTGTGCTCTGCTTCTTGCTACTGTGCTCTCCTCGCTACTATGCTCTCCTCACTACTGTGCTTTCCTTCTCGCTACTGTGCTCTCCTCACTACTGTGCTCTCCTTCTCGCTACTGTGCTCTCCTCACTACTGTGCTCTCCTTCTCACTGTGCTCTCCTTCTCACTATTGTGCTCTTCTCGCTATTGTTCTCTCCTTCTCGCTATTGTTCTCTCCTTCTCGCTATTGTTCTCTCCTTCTCGCTACTGTTCCCTCCTGGCTATTGTTCTCTCCTTCTGGCTATTGTTCCCTCCTGGCTATTGTTCCCTCCTTCTGGCTATTGTTCTCTCCTTCTCGCGGCCCACTGTCCTGTTGTGGTTTCCCCATGTATCCAGCTTTTATGTCTGTTGTGTTCGGTAGTAAAAATTTAATATTAAACCTGTTTTATTTTATTGAGGCTGGGGTACACAAATATTGGTGACAAAACCAGGACGGGATAGGTGTAAAGAGTGTGTTTTGGTGACAAAAACGGGACGGGATAGCTGACAGGTTCAGGCCACGTCACCTAAACGGGCGTAAACAGGCGTGTTTTGGTGACAAAAACAGGACGGGATAGCTGACAGGTTCAGGCTACGTCACCTAAACGGCCTGTTTTGGTCGCTCGGCCACGCCATATAAACGGGCCCGGCCACGCCAGGCCAGGCGCCAAATCAGGTGATAACCCAGTTGGGTTAGGTCGTCTGGCCCGGCCTGTTTATTCCCAGGCCACGTCACCAAAACCAGACAAAAACCGCCCGGGCCACGTACCCTCTATTTGCAGTGATTTGAACAGGAGAGGAAGTGGAGATAGTCCATTGATGAACAGGACGACAACTTCAATGTTGTACAGGCAGGCAGGTCCACCTGCAGCCCCTCATGCCTAGAATAGTTCTCGGGTCTATCTTGTGGTCCCCAAACATCGAACTCTCTCAGGGCCTTGAAGGTCCTCCCGAGCATCCAAAAAGTTGTTGAAAACCTCAGCTCAAGCCACTGGAGAGTATGAGTCAATGGTAAGTCAAGGTTCAAGGAATGTTCAGAAATGGATCCACCCGAAATTTTCAGCCTCTCGATTTGTTCTAGGTATGGCAAAATAAGGATTTCGTGATTCGATCCGCAGGTGATCTCAAGGTGCAGGAGCTGCCTAAAGAGGGTAGTGGAATGGAGTGCGAGTAATGGTGTATCAGGAGGCGCAATGACCAGACGTCGTGTGACTATTGCCCTGACAATCGTTGCATCATTTACAGTACTTGATATTCCAAAGTGCTTATCTAGATAGCCGGTGGAAGTGTAATCAACCGCAATGTCATCCATGCTCCCTCCCCCCTCCCACACTTTCAAATGCTCCAAAGGGGGAGTCAGATATGCCCTTGTCCATCCAATAGCTCTAAATAATGGGAAATTGTCAAGGCGCTTAGACTGAGAAAAGCCTTTTGGGCACTGTATTTCCAGAAATTTCAGGTGCGGGAGGACATTGGCATGCCAGGTTTGAGAGGAGCACCATTCCGCCCACCCTTTATGATAATCCCTCAATGAGTACCATCCAGGCAATTTATCTGTAGATGGTTTCGCAGCCAGGGACTCAAGAAAGCTTTGGAAGGACGGTGAGGGATAGGTAATGGATAAGGCCAACTCTTGTAGAGGGATCAAATACTTTAGCACCTTCATTAAGACTTGTTCACTGCACTGAAATGTGAGGCGTAGAGTAGTAAGGTTGGAAATCTTTCCATTTACTCTGAAGAGACGGCGTAGGTGTTGATAGACCCTCTGCTCATTGCAATCATGAGATCTGAGGTCCATTGCTCTCATTTCGGGAACATGGAAATATTGAGCTGTGGTCATCGGATGACCGTGATAGGCCAATTTCTTGCAGGACGGCAATTGCACTGCATGCTGCTGAACTACCTCCCAATGACGAGGAAGGAGGATTGAACACTCCTCAAGGCATGGTAATTGTCTCCCAGCCATCCATTGGACTGAACAGGCTCTAAGCTGCAGCTTCCGAAGAGTACAGAGAAGAGGCAAATTGGTATTGGGCTCATAAAATGGGAGATGAAGACGATCAGCCTCAAATATCTGAAGCTGGGTAAAAGTAGGAAGAAGCTCAAATGGCTCATCAATATCTCTGCCATTGACAATAAGCACTGTAAGATTCCGCAAAACAGGAAACCATGTGGTTGGAGAAAGTGGGTGCTGGCGAATGGGGAATGGAGTCTCATCTCACAGAGAGGAGCTTCGGTTGGAACAAGATTGAGCAGATGAGCAAATGAGGGAGAATGCACACATCCAGCTTCTACGTGTAGCACTTTCAACAAATTCATTGGGCTTGCGACTTGGACGCCAAGCTGACTCGCCAAGTTCTCAGGAGGAAATGAGGAAATAGTAAGCTCATTCCACTGGCCGGTGCTTGTAAGAGAACTCTGGAGTGCAGCAAACATTGGCGCCTCAGATGGGCTTTGGGTATCTCCCTGGGGGTCAATGATAACCCCCTTCGGATATGCCCTCTGCAACCAAGTAACGACCTGTGCCGTCTCAGTCCAGGTCCCAACCCTCAGGGTGGACCATAGATGAGACATTGTAGTGATTCCAGACCTCCAGTAGCGACAAACAGAAGCCAATTGGCCAGATTTCATTTCATTTGATTCAATGCAATATAGAAAGATCTCTCGCATAATTTCCATAGGAAGGTACGTATTAATGGTTTTTCCGGAACGCAGGAATCGGAGCATACGTCGCCGGGTATGCTTTTCAGCATTAATGGCCGAGTTACGATGGTGACGGTCAATGGCGGACATAGCCTGAGCGTAGATGGGTTATTTTTCGAGTGAGATAGCGGCGAGGACACGGTTCGAAGAGGAGAAATTGATGGTGAGGCGCTGAAGTTGGGCGGGGCAATTGGGACTAGAGCGATGACTCGAGTGCGGCGTGCAGTGTTTCAAGAGCGAAGTAGTCAATGGCTTAGGGACTGACCAGCGTGGTGGTGAGACAAGCAGCGCAGGCGTAATTGACGAGTCCCTTGCGGTGCTGCTTTCACGCAGTTGCCTCGCGGGTTACAGACGGTTCAGAGTCTGGCCAGCCGACTGCTCCAATGAATCCGGAATCAATACGGACGAGCGCTACGAGACATTCGCACAGGTCTGATGGGCGTCTCGGCGGCCTATTCAGGCCAATCCGAGTACATGAATACGCGATAGCATTATAGGTGTATATTCTGCAAATGAAGTGTGTACAGCTTCTATCATCGATAAGGTGCAGGGAGGACAGTCTCCCCAGCCTCATTCTCCTTGAGGGCGGCCATCGATTGCTACAAGATGGGGGCCCAGAGCATTCCAGAGACAAAGATCAAAGCAATGACAATCGCGCGGCGTGTGGCTAGTACACGGGCTGGGAATGATGACGGGCGGGATGGGTTGATCCTATGCGCCGGCCACGATATCTTGTCAAATAAATTGTTGTCTGCATTCACTTTCACTTCTGCAAGCGCGGGCATGCATTCATAAGCACATTCCAGCCGAGACAAAGCATCCCAGGTTCAACACGACCGACTTGCCTGCGATGGCGCCTTCATCACCTTCTGCCGCTGAGCCAGTCATGACCCCAGCACATCCTCAACTGACAGCAACGGTGCTCCATCTTCTTGGATCATTGTATACTTCCCAAGCCGCGTTTGTTCGTCTAACACGCTAGCTTTTCCATTGCCCAACGGCATGCCCACCCGCGCGACTTGGAGAGATAGGATCGTGTTGTGGGTCGCTCGTTCTGGACAATTCCACCGTTCATGCTGAAATAGTCGCCCCTCATCTCTAGTCCATCGTGCACTATCGGGATCCACACAGGCGATCGAGTCCCCAGACCGTTGAGAACACCTCCAGCAGCAGAGTCCAGTTGCACGCTTTGCCCCGACGCCCTCGTCTCTCATCACCGCAAATCTCGTCCACTGCGCACCCACCGCTCTTTGCTAGCACTCCACTCAGCGAGACAACCAGCCCGCTACACCACTGCGCACTCGACAACAACACCGTTCTCCCACTCATCAGCCGACAGCCATCTCCTCGACAACGGCCCTACTTACTCATTTTCACTCTCGCCCATGACCATCAGGTCGAGCCTCTTCTCGCTCCGACCACTTACCCTTTCTCTGCGTCGGCCCTCTCGCCCTCATCTTCACCATGCTCTTCGTCCTACTCACCGAAGACAATTCAAGCGACAGCTAGGCACTTGGCGAACAGCAGTCGCAGTCAGCCACCAACGGCGGTTCGGCGGCTTGAATGAGAAGGAGCGCGATTCGTCCATGCGCTCGCACTCGGCCTACTATAGATGCTCTCCCGTTCCAACGAACGTCGCGGGTCCCCCAGCCTCGGTCACCGTTACTACCCAGATCGAGCCACCACCAGCGCCAGGTATCTCCAAAAGGTTATTTAGTGCGTATCTATCGCTCTAGCACCCTCTTCCTCAGCTTATCTATGTGCTCTTCGACTGTCCATCTCGCTGATACTCGACCTCAAGCCCGCCTACAAGTCCATCACTCACACAAACCTCATCGGCAGCACCCATGCTATCTATGGCGAAGTTGATCGTGTGCCGACATGTACGTATCGGCTTCTTTCGCTTCCCATTTGTCCACTTGACTCACATAACATCGCCCTTTCCCATAGTTTTTCGGCTTGTTCCGATGGCGCTCTGAATCCACCTTACATTATCACCTCCGCTACGCGCTCGCGTCGACACACATTCGTCGCAGGTATCGCTGTGTCAATCTCCTGCCATCACTCTTCCTCTCTCTCCAAACCCCGCCCACTGTCCACTATTATTCGCCCACGACGGACGACCGGACCAAATAAATCGCCAAGCACGTCAAGCACATGCACAACGCCAGCACTGCGACAACTATGACTTCGTCAGGTGCACTTGGCCGTCCTCATCGTGAGCCATGACAACTCTACAATCACGAATAGACACCCTACGCTCGCTCGATGTTTGTGGTCGCCAGAAGTATGAAAGACGACACTATGCTCCACGGTGTAATGCGGGGATCTCCGTACCGCCCATCGCGAATCACTACCGGCCCGACTCACGTCCTTACCAACAATCCCTCGTCCGCCCGTTCGCTTATATATATACTCTATTGCCTACGAACAAGCTATACATCCTCTCGTGTTTCCTAGCTCTGCTCATCATTGCCGGGCGCTCTTGGAACCTGATATGTGGCCAGGCTCACTTATCTTCATTTCATGTGCTAATGCTAATGTGTCATTTTATGGCCCATCTTCTTGTCGATGACGGAACCCTTGGCCCCTTGATGATAGTCCTGAGTGCTGTAATCTGCCGTTTGCCCAGCGTTCACGTTCACTTGCCATGTGATCAAGTTGGCTTCCCTTTTTTAATCTTAAGAGATGTAACGCTCCATGTTGTGTTATGTTACATGTCTGAAGTCATGTCTGTCTTTCATTTTTTGGAGTAGAGGTTTTGAAGGGTCGATCTATTCAAGAATTACGCGTGGATAGTTGGAGGCTTATTGCTGATCATAGGGTGTGCCGAAAGTCCTCTTAAAGGTCAAATTCAAATACCGAATAATCCAAATGAAAGCGAAATGAACGCCGACCGGCAGCCAGTCATCGAACTGGAGGCGCCTAAGTCGCAAATCCACCAGTCAGTGATGGGCGATGTACCAGTGAGAGGGGTTGCAATTACCCCAGCTGACTCCAAGGCATGAGAAACGACGGAAATGGGTGGACACAGCGTTGGACTTGGAGCCCAAGGTAGAAGGGTGCTGCTTGTAATTACGACGACCTCCTCCTAAGTGGGAAGAGGTGTTACGCTTGGCAATAGGATCCTTGACGTCCCAGCATGGGGGCAGTCACGAGAGGGGTGCTTGGGGGAGTCGCATTTCCAGCGGAAGAGGGCCCTTGCTGCATTAGCAGAATCAGTCTTCGCCAAGTGGATCTTCTGACACGTGTCGAACCGAACACAGGCCTCAGTACCCTTTGCGAGTGTAAGGTCGGACTGGGTGGTGAGGGCTTGACGAATGTGGACGGTATTAGGCCAGAGAGAAGAGCGAATAGGCAGAGTTCTTCACTGCACTGCACAGCTGTTTGGCCATCCGGGGTGATACGTTCGATCTTGGTGTAACGCGATTCTATGCGGTTGCAAAACTCGGTTGTACGATTCGGCGGAGGACTTGCGGAGCGCGAGGAACTCAAGCCAGGCCTCATACCGAGGCGAGGCATCTGCTGAGCGATGCAGGCCGCAGATCATTGTCCACAGGGCATAGGCCGAGTTACCAGACCTTCGGTATTGGCCAGAGTCCGTGTCAGACATGGCGAGGGCACGATCGGCGCGTAGAGAGAGAGCGTGTGAACGAGCGACGGTCTGAACGGTGGTGGAGAGGGAAAAACATTCCCTTCACTGTCCTGTGCACTCTAGTGTTCGTCTTAACATTGCCCTCTGACCGAGCGACTCGTCACCACGAGCGCCTTGAAACGCCGAATCCGGAGCGATGTTAGCCGCACACTTGGAATTTCTTCGTGGACGCTGCAGGTGGAGACAAAGCACTCAAGGTTCAACATCAACCCAATTATTTCTTTTTCACCCGCAATGGCGCCTTGATCACCTACTATGACCACGTGAGCCGCACGTCGCTGCTGCCATTAATTCAGCCTGCAAAGGTCCCACCACATCCATGCAGGCAGTGACGACGATAACATCATGTTCACAGTCATTCGTATCTCCTTGGGATATCAATCGACGTGATATACTTCGCAAGCAGTGCTGGTTCGACTAAGATGCTAGCCTTTCCATTGCCTAACAGCATGCCCACCCTTACGATTTGGAGAGATAGGATCGTGTTGTGGGTCGCTCGTTCTGGACAATGACAGCACTCATGCTAAAATTCTCCGTCGTCATCTCTAGTCCATCGTGTCTTATCGGAAATCCACACAGGCAATCTAGTTTCCAACATCATCGAGAACAGCCCGGACTGGAGTCAACCGACCTCCCTGGCACGTAACAAACCGCACCTCAATCATTGCTACTTCTGCATGAGGCTCTTCTGTGAACCACGTTCTCTCGCATGAAGAAAGGGAATAACTCGCGGGCGACCCGCCATCCACTATCTTCACCTCTACAACACCTAACTGTTGTCCTCTTATACAAGACCATGGCAACTCACTCGTGATATACTCAAGTCTGATATCATGGTGCACCCGAACACCCGCCACGTCGTGAGAGATTCGTGACACAAAGTCACAGGTTATCGCTATTACTTATTCCTCGGAGCATCGTAAAAGTAAGTAGATGTCCTCTCCGTGTACATACTATTCCCTATTTTTACACTCTACCGTTCTTCGCCAATTGCTGCCGCCTTTCTAGGAACAAGTACGGACCTCGTCTTAGATTCGCCATATCTGACCATAGTGCGCGGTATCGTGAACAGCGAACCACCATCCTATCGGTTCAGAATGCTTTACCCCACCACGTACCAGACCGCGCTTAAAACAACAGCGACCGGAAGTGGGGAGCGCAGCCAGAACACATTCGAATCAACGGACAAGCACCGGAATCTCTCTGTTTTCCAGTGGCGCATATGTTTTATGTTGGCCGAATGAGCAGAGAATTCGACACTTACGATCTGGATTGTGCGATTTTCTTGTTCCTTACCGGAGGGACTACGTCCTAATGAGGCTATATTTCTAGGGGGACTCCCACTGCCAGTGAAGGAGCTCTATTGTGTGATTTCCTACCACAGCTACACTGCGCGTTGCACACCGATTATTCGAATGAAGTTCCCCTCTTATTTTCCAGCTGGAGAGAAGCAAGGGACATATCGACATCTCGGACAAGCGGTGCTCTCTTGCCTAGGCGATGTGAGCAGACCAACTCTCTGGATTTGGTGCGTGTTATCCTTACCTTCTTTCCTCCGCCCGGCCAACTAGTATTCGCAGTTCGCTCTCCTGGTACGACCTGATGATACAAGGTCATCTCTCAACAACACACGGGTGCTGAGTGGCATACTCCGACATGACATTCAGTGGTTTACTTGTTCCCGCTCGCGGTGGACCTCCTACCCCCAACCGCGGCCGTCTTCCATAGTTTCGACCAATTGCACACTCTGCTTCGATGCACTCATCTCTCGTCATCGCAAATATCGTCCATTGCGTACTCGCCGCTCCTTGCCAGCACTCCATTCAGCTAGACAACCAGCCCGCTATGCCACTGCGCACTCGACAACACAACAAGACCATTCTCCCACTCACCACCCGACAGGAATACCCTCGACAATGGCCCTACTAGCTCACTTTTACTCTCGCGCACGATGATCAGGTCGAACCTCTCCCTCACTTCTCGGCGACCTTTTACTCTTCCTCTGCGCCGGCGGTCTCGCCTTCATCTTCACTTCGTTCTTCGTCCTACTCGTCGAAGACAATTCGAACGATAGCACGGTGCTCGGTGAGCAGCAGCCGCAACTCACCAGCTACCAACAACGGAAAGTGGGCCTAAGTGAGAAGGAGCGAATGGCCAATGGGTTCACAGTCAAGCTACTATGGCGATTCTCCTGTCCAGAGGAATGCCACGGGTTCCCCAGCTGCGGTCACCGGTACTGTCACCACCAGCGCCCAGTGTCTCCAAAAACGTTATTTGGTGCGTATCCACCGCACTTGGTGCCTATTCCTCATCTTATCTATGTTCTATGTGCCCCTCGACCGTCCATCTCGCTGACACACGACCTCATAGCTGTACCACCCTCGCCTACACGTCCATCGCCCACACAGACACCAACAACAGCACTCATGCTATCCATGGCGAAGCTGATCATGCATCGACATGTGCGTACCGCCTTCTTTCGTTTCCCATCTGTGAACGGCTCACATAGTATCGCGCTTCTCATTGCTTTTTTCTCGATGACGCCCTGAATCCACCTTCGCCGCCGCCACCACCACGCCCATGTCGACACGTATTCGTCGCCGGTATCGCTGTGTCAACCTCTGGCCATCATTGTTTCCTCTTCTTCCAAACACCACCCGCAATCTATTATTATTTTTCCACGACAGACGACGGGACCAAGCTACTCGTCGAGCACGCCGAGAACGTGCACAACGCAATGCAACAGCAACCCCAACCCAAATCACACTCACCAGCACCATTACGAACGCTGCTACGACTATGACCCCATCATGTGTTCGCTCGACTGTTGTCATAGCCTTGTTCGAGTACGTCATCGTGAGCCACGACAACTCCACAGTCACCTCGAATAGACACCCTACTCTCGCTGGATATTTGTCGGTTGCTAGAGGCATGGGGATGAAGTGAAGGTATACACTATGATACACGATGTAATGCCGGGGATGTCCGTACCACCCACCGCGAATCTATTATCGACCCGATTCACGTCCTTCCTACCGTCACTCCCTCGGTCCGCCCGTCCGTCTGTATATATACTTTACTGCCTACAAGCGAGCTATACGTCCTCTCGCGTTTCCTGGCTTTGCTCGTCGGTGACTGACGCGCAGAATGTCCTCTTGGGACAATAAGTCTGCTTACCTGTGACTATGCGACTGGGCTCGTCTTATACGCTTTGCATGTCCTAACGCCAATGTGTCTTTTTTGGCTCCTCTTCTTGTCGCTCATGGACCCCCTTTCCCCCCTTAATGATCAGTCGTGAGTGTTATTATTATTATTTTATTATTATTTGTGGGGGAAGGAAGGGAAATGCATCATGCACTGTGACGCCCGTGCGCCGTGTGTGGGACGCCAGTACGGCTTGCCATTGGGATCTCACGCCCGTTGGACAATCTGCCGTCTGACCTACCCACTAAAACCCTTCCCTGCCGGTTGGCTCGGCTACACCCCGTTAAGAAAAGTCGATGATCGGGTATGGGTCTGCGTCGAAGTTAACAACAGTTCCGTCTCCCCAGAGAGAACGGAGTTTACGTTGGCGAATTAGTTTCCTTGTTGGTTCGTTGCGATCCAGCTGTTCCTTATCAGGTTTGATAGCGTTTCTTTCAATATTTCTTTCGTCTCGTTTGGCACTACGTCCTGATGATTTATTGTATTTTGTTTCTTGATTTCCATATGGCCCATAATGTCATAGAAATCAGGATGAGTCGCTGAGTGTTATAATTTGCCACCCGTCCAGCGTTCACCTTCATTATCTATGTCATCTAGTTGGCTTCCCTTTGTTATCCTTGATAGATCTAATGCTCCATGTTTTGTTATGTCCCATGGCTGAAGTCATCCGCGGATAGTTTGAAGCTTATTACTTATCATAGAGTTTGCTGAGAATCCTCCTAAAATTCAAATGAAAGTATCCGAACAATCCAAATGAAAGCAAAAAGTGGTATTACAGCTGAAAGGCAACGTGTGCTCCTGATCCACCTATTTGTACAAGACCATTCACATGGATGCAATGACCGTCACCATCCCCTTTACATTCCTGACTTTGAACGATTTCCACCATTTCTTATAACGCTGCTGGTGTCCAACTGTCTGGTTGAAGAAGTGAGATGCTTTTGGGATGGTACCACACCAGATCTCCACATGCACCCTCCTGATCTCTCGCCATACTCCGTGCTCCAATGCCCCACAAAAGACCAAATTAATCAAGGAATCAATCCCCAAATCCTGGGAAAGAGAAATATCAAGATCTTGCAAATAGGGAAGATTGAATAAGAAATCATGTAATGAATTGAACGCTGCCAAATCAAAGGGGGGCTGGAATGAGCGCCAGTACCAGGTAAGGGTTTGGACATTTGAACAGGAGAGAAGGCGGAGGTAGTCCATTGGACATCGATACATATTCAATGTTGTGCAGGCCGGAAGGTCCACCTGCAGCCCCTCATCCTTAGAATGGTTCTCGGGTTCGTTTGACAGATGAGTAACGCTGAACTCTCTCAGGGCCTTGAAGGTCCTTCCGAGCATCCAAGTAGATGTCAAAGCACGTAGTTCAAGCCACTGGAGAGTATGAGTCAATGGCAAGTCAACGTTCAAGGGATATTCAGGAATGAGTCCTCCCGAAATTTCCAGCCTCTCGACTTGTTCCAGGTATGGCAAAATACGGATTTCGCGATTAGATTTGCAGATGAGCTCAAGGTGCCGGAGCTGCCTAAAGAGGGCAGTGGAACTGAGTCGGAATAATGGGCTATTAGGATAATCGTAGACCAGGTGTCGTGTGACTATTGCCATGACAATCACTGCGTCATGTTCTTTACTTGATATTCCAAGATGCTTATCTAGATAGCCGGTGGAAGTGTAATCAATCACAATGTCATCCACGCCCCCTCTCCCCTCCCACACTTTCAGATGTTCCAAAGGAGGAGTCAGATATGCCCTAGTCCACCCAATGGCTCTAAGTAATGGGAAATTGTCAAGGCACTCAGACTGAGAAAAGCCGTTGGGGCAATGTATGCTCAGGAATTTCAGGTGCGGGAGGACATTGGCATGCCAGGTTTGAGAAAAGCACCATTGCTCCCACTGTTCGTGATGACGCTCATATAGGCGCCATATGGGCCATTCATCTGTAGATGGTTTCGCCGCCAGTGACTCAAGAAAGCCGTGGAAGGACGGTGAGGGATAAGTAATGGATAAGGTCAACTCTTGTAGAAGGATCAAATACTTCAGCACCTTCACTAAGACTTGTTCACTGCACTGAAATGTGAGGTGTAGAGTAGTAAGCTTGGAAAACCCTCCATTTACTCTGAGTAGATGGCGCAGGTGTTGATAGACCCTCTGCTCATTGCAATCATGAGATCTGAGGTCCATTGCTCTCATTTCGGGAACATGGAAATATTGAGCTGTGATCATAGGATAACCATGATAGGCCAATTTCTTGCAGGATGGTAATTGCACATCGTGCTGCTGAATTTGCTCCCAATGATGAGGAAGGAGGATTGCGCACTCCTCAAGGCATGGAAATTGTCTCCCAGCCATCCATTGGACTGAACAGGCTCTCAGCTGCAGCTTCCGAAGAGTACAGAGAAGAGGAAAATTGGTATTGGGCTCATAAAATGGGAGACGAAGACGATCACCCTCAAATATCTGAAGCTGGGTAAAAGTGGGAAGAAGCTCAAATGGCCCATCAATATCTCTGCCATTGACACTAAGCACTATGAGATTCTTCAAAACAGGAAGCCAGTGGGGTTGGAGAAATTGGGTGCTGACGAATGGGGGATGGAGTCTCATCTCACAGAGAGGAGCTTCGGTTGGAACAAGATTGAGCAGATGAGCAAATGAGGGAGAATTCATGCATCCAGCTTCTACGTGTAGCACTTTCAACACCTTCATCGGGCCTGCGACTTGAACGCCAAGCTGACTAGCCAAGTTCTTGAGAGGAAATGAGGAGATAGTAAGCTCGTTCCACTGGCTGGTGCTTGTAAGAGAACTCCGGAGTGCAGCGAACATTGGAGCCTTAGATGGGCTTTGGCTATCTCCCTGGGGGTCAATGATAACCTTCTTCGGATATGCCCTCTGCAACCAAGTATCGACCTGTTCCGGTTCGGTCCAGGACCCAAGCCTCAGGGTGGACCATAGATGAGCCATTGTGGTGATGACAGACCTCCAGTAGCGACAAACAGAAGCCAATTGACCAGATTTCATTTGGTTCGATTCAATGCTATATAGGAAGATCTCTCGCAGAAGCTCCATAGGAAGGTAGGTATTAATGGTTTTGCCGGAAGGCGAGTCCAGAGGCCTCCGGTCTGGAGCGATGTCCGAGTCTGGACGGTTGGGGTCAATGGTCGACATATTTTTCAAGTGAGATAATGGCGAGGACACGGTTTGAAGAGGAGAAATCGATGGCGAGGCGCTGAAGCTGGGCGGGGCAATTAATTGGGACTAGAGCGATGACTGGAGTGCGGCACGCGGTGATTCAAGAGTGAAGTAGTCAATTGCTTCGGGACTGACCAGCGTGGTAGTGAGACAAGCAGCGCAGGCGTAATTGACGAGACCCTCGCGGTGCTGCTTTCACGGGGTTGCCTCGCGGGTTACAGACGGTTCAGAGTCTGACTAGCTGAGTGTTCTAATGAACCCAGAATCAACATCGACGAGCGCTACAGACATTCGCGCAGGTCGAATGTGTGCACTTCACCCTGACCAGGGCGACTTGGCACACTATTCAGGCCAGTCTCAGTACGGGAATAGGCAATAGTTTTCTATGTGTATATTCTACAAAATGAAGTGTGTACAGCTATCACCACCGATCAGGTGCGTGGAGTCAGTGTCCCCAGCCTCATTCTTCTCATCGATCATCGATAACAGAGGGTGATACGCTTAGCCCGCTACGCCCAGAACATTCCAGAGAAAAAGATCGATGCAATAACATGTGGCTAGAATACTTGTCATCTCGAACACAGGCTGGGAAATGACGACGGCGGACCGCCGATGGGTTGACCCTATGCGCAGGAGGGCGATATCCCACGATCTTTGTCAAATGAATTGTTGTCTGCATTCATCTTCATTCTGCATACACATTCCAGCTTCACTTCAATTGTGAGGCACCCGATGTGGTAGAGACAAAGCATCCGAAGTTTGAACGAATGGCTCCCGTCACCACAAATCTCATCCGCTGGACACTCACTGCTCGTTGGCAGCACTCAATTCAGCTAGACAACCAACCTTCTACACCATTGCGCACTCGACAACAAGACCATTCTCCCACTCATCACCTGACAGTAATCTCCTCGACAACGACCCTACTTACACATTCTCACTCTTTCCCATGATCATCAGGTCGAGCCTGTTCACGCCTCGACCTCGTGCCCTTCCTCTGCGCCAGCGACTACGCCCTCAACTCACTGAAGCGACAGCAAGGCGCTTGGTGAAGTCCACCAGCCACCAACAGCGGTTCGTCGGCTCGAGTGAGATGGAGCCCCAATCGTCCATGCGTTCCCACTCGAGTCACGATGGCTATTCTCGATCTCGCGTCCCAACGAACGTCGTGGGTTCCCCAGCTTCGGGCACCGTTATCACCAAGATCAAGCCACCACAGCGCCAGGTGTCTCTAAAGGTTATTTGGTGCGTATTTATCGCTCTGCCCCCCACCTTCCTCAACTTCTCTATATGCTCCTCGACCATCTCGCTGATACTCGATCTCAGAGCCCGCCTACAAGTCCACCACCCATACAAACCTCATCAGCAGCACCCGTGCTGCGCATTAGTCACCGGTGTCGCACTGTCAACCTCCTACCATCGTTTGTACTCTCTCTCTCCAAACACCGCTCACTGTCCCACCACAGACGACAGGACCAAGCAAATCGCCAAGCACGTAAGCACATGCACTACGCCAGCACTACGACAACTATGAGTCCGCGAGGTGTCGCTTGGCCGTCCTCATCGTGAGCCACGACAACTCTACAATCTCCTGACACGCTACGCTCGTTCGATGTTTGTCGGTCGCCAGGAGTATGAAAGGCGATACTATGTTCCACGGTATAATGCGGGGGTGTCCGTATCTCCCACCGCGAATCACTACCGGCCCGATACCGACGGTCCCTCACCTGCCCACTCGCTTGTATATACTCTATTGCCTACGAACAAGCTATACACCTTCTCGTGTTTCCTAGCTCTACTCTTCGTTGACGGACGCTCAGACTGTCCTCTTGGAACCTGATATGTTACTAGGCTCGACTGATATTGATTTCATGTCCTAATGATAATGTATCATTTTATAGCTCCTCTTCTTGTCGCTCATGGCACCCTTGGTCCCCTTGATGATCAGTCCTGAGTGCTGTCATCTACCGTTTGCCCAGCGATCACGTCCACCTTGCTATGTGATCTAGTTGGTTTCCCTTTTTTATTCTTGAGAGATATAACGCCCCAAGTTATGTTGTGTCCCATGGCTGAAGTTATGCGTCTTTCAAATTTTGGAGTAGAGATTTTGAAGGGTCGATCTATTCAAGAATTAGCGGTGGATCGTTGGAAGTTTATTGCTGATAATAGGGTGTGCCAAAAGTCATCTTTCAGATACCGAATATTCCAAATGAAAGCAAAGTGGAGTATTACAGCTGAACAGCATAGAGCGCTCCTGACGTACTTTGTACAAGACCATTCAGATGCATGCCCTGACTATCACCCCATCTCTTCCTTGGTGACTGAGCGATTTCCACCATTTCTCATAACGCTGTTGTTGTTCAGCTGTCGAAGGACTGAGGTGCTTGTGGGGACGAGGCAAACCGGATTTCCATTTCCACACTCGCCATACTCCCTGCTCCGATGCACCACAAGAGACAAAATGAATCAAGGAATGTATCCCCAAAGTCCGGGGAATATCAATATAGAGGTTGTACAAACAGGAAAGAGTGAATACGAAACCATATAATGAATTGAGAGCTGTCAAATCAAAGGTGGTGCACGCTGAAACTTTCTCCCGGCAAAAAATCTGGACATTTGAACAGGACAGGGAGCGGAGATAGTCCAACCAGCTGCAATGTTGTGCAGGCAGGCAGGCCAGAGTTCTTCACCGCGCTGCCCAGCTGATTGGCCGTCCGGGGTGATACGTTTGATCTTGGCGTAAGTCTTTTCGATTATATGCGGTTGGAAAGCTCGGTGTAGGATTCGGCGGAGCGCTTGCGGAGCACGGGGAACTCAAGCCAGGCCTGTTTGGCATAGACCGGGTTACCAGACTTCCGGTGTCGCATTATAATCTCCAAAACGGAGATCAGCCGAGGGCCTCCCGCTTGGGGCAGGTCGGTATTCGCCAGAGTCCGTGTCAGAAATGAAAGAGAGGGCGTGGGAACGAGCGTGGGCTCATAGCATGTGGCGCTCGCCCAGGATCGAGGCCCACCGGAGGAATGAATGGCACGTGGGAACTTGCTCAATCTCCGCCTGGTAAGCGCCCGATCGGGAGTAGGCCCATGGCGGTTTGGGACAATTTATGTTGTAGGGCCTGCCGGTGGGGCCATGTGGTGCCAATCTGTCCAGGTCAACTCACGAAACTGGATGAGGACGACCTCATCCACATTTTTGTTCAGAAGTGGTCCTTGCTACCGCACTCGATCTCGAGATTGTGAGAGTATGGACAGAGAAATTCAGGCTCTTCACTGTCCTGTGCACTCTAGTGAGTTATTTATGTGTTGGTCTTAACATTGCTCCTCTGACCGAGCGAACTCGAAACAGGACCGCTGGTCGCAATTATATGGGGGTTTACCGCAAGCGCCTTGAAACGCTGAATTCGGGACGACGTTAGCCGCACAATAACCTGGGCGCATCGGATGAATGAATCAATTGTGTTCACCTTGGTGTTTTGCAGGTGGACGCTGCAGGTGGAGACAAAGCACTCAAGGTTTCAACATCAACCAATATTTCTTACCTATCGATGGCGCCTTGATCACCAGTGTACTATGACCACCTGAACCGCACTTCGCTGCTGCAACTCAACCAGCAAGGGTCCCACCACATCCGCGCTTCCAGTGACGAAGACGGGATTATGTTCGCAGTCATTCGCCTAAGGGCTTCATCTCGTTAGGATATAAATCGACGTGATATACTTCGCAAGCCGTGCTGGTTCGACTAAGACGCTAGCCTTTCCATTGTCCAACGGCGTGCCCCCCCCTACGACTTGGAGAGATAGGATCGTGTTGTGGGTCGCACGTTCTGGACAATGACAGCACTCATGCTAAAATTCTCCTTCCTTATCTCTAGTCCATCGTGTCTTATCGGAAATCCACACGGGCAATCTAGTTTCCAACATCATCAAGAGCACTCCGGACTGGAGTCAACCAACCTCCCTGGCACGTAATTAAACCGCATCTCAATCATTGCTACTTCTGCATGAGGCTCTTCTGTGAACCACGTTCTCTCGCATGAAGGAAGGGAACGACTCGCAGGCTACCTGAACATCCACTCTCTTCCCCTCTTCCCCTCTACAACACCTAACTGCTGTCCTTTCATACAAGGCCATGGCAATTCAATCGTGCAATACTCAAGTCTGATATCATGGCGCACCCGAACACGCGCCATGTCGTGAGCACAAGCTGTCGCTATTACTTATTCCCTCGGAGCCTCGTAAGTAAGTATATGTCCTCTCTGCGTGCGTAATATTCCCTATGTTTACACTCTACCGCTCTTAGCCAATTGCTGACGCCTTTCTAAGAACAAGTACGGCCCTCGTCCCACTTCCGATCCATATATGGCCACACTGCGCGGTATCGTGAACAGTGAACTACCGTCCTACCGGTTCAAAATACCTTACTACACCACGTACCAGGCCCACCACTTTGGGACCCCGCTCGAACACACATGGCAATCGATTAACCTCTACACTAGACACACCCACTCGATACACCCCACGCATTATGTCGTACGCCCCCTTCTGTGCTCTAGTTTCCACCCATGAGTCCATGGGCCCCGCGTTGGGTTCAAACCAGTGACCACTCGACACCCATCCAAGCTTTGGATGGTATAAACTGGCTCGGAAATGGAGATCGAGTTTGCATTCCGCTAGTTCCACTCTCGCTGTTTCTGTTCAACATAGAACGGATCCGAAACACGATATCGAATAGGCGAACGTGTTGAGACCAATGGGCCTGACTAACCAGTATTCGCACTTCGCTCTCCTGTTACAACCTGATGATATAAGGTCATCTCTCAACAACACACGGGTGCTAACTGGTATCCCCCGACATGACATTTTGTGGTTTATTCATTATCCCTAGTTCCCCACTCGCGGTGGACCTCCTACCCCCCAGCCGCGACTGCTTTCCGTAGTTTCGACCAATTGCACACTCTCCCTCAACGCATTCGTCTCTCGTCACCACAAATCTCGTCCACTGCGTACTCACCGCTCGTTTCCAGCACTCAATTCAGCTAGACAACCAGCCCGCGATGCCACTGCGTACTCGAAACAAGACCATTCTTCCACTCATCACCCGACAGTAATATCCCCGACATCGGCCCTACTTGCTCACCCTTACTCTCACCCACGATGGTCTTGTCAAACCTCTCCCCGCCCCCGGTATCCTCGGCGACCTTTCACGCTTTCTCCGTACCGGCGACCTGGTCCTCGTCTTCACTTCACTTCGCTCCTCGTCCTACTCGTAGAAGACAATTCGAACGATAGGACGGTGCTCGGTGAGCAGCAGACGCAACTCACCAGCTACCAACGGCGGAAACTCGGCCTAATGCGGACGACCCAGGGTTCGCAATCGAGCCACCTTGGCGATTCTCCTCTCCAGAGGAATGCCACAGTTTCCCCAGCTCCGGACACCATTACTGCCCGGCCAGTCACCACCAGGGCCCGGTGTTTCCAACAAGATCATCTTGGTGCGTATCTATCGCGCTTGGTCCCTATTCCTCATCTGATCTATGTGCCCCTCGACCATCCATCTCGCTGGTACTCGACCTCATAGCCATACTCCTCGCCTACCAGTTTATCACCCACACAAGCTTCATTAGCAACACCCATGCTATCTATCGCGAGCCTGATCATGCACCGACATGTTCATATCGCCCTCTTCCGTTTCCCATCTGTCAACTTGGCTCACATAACATCGCGCTTTTTTTCTGATGACGCTCTGAATCCACCGTACATCATCGCGCCCGCCACACCCGCGTCGACACGCGTTATTGCTGTGTCAACCTCCGGCCATCATTTTACACGCCACCCGCTGTCCATTATTATTTGTCCACGACGGACGACAGGACCCGAGCACGTCAAGCATGTGCATAACACCAGCAACTCAAAATCATCCCCGATCCTGCTGCGACTATCACTAAGTTTCGCTCGTCCGTACATCCTCATGAGCCATGACAACCCTACAATCACCTCGAATAGACGCCCTATGTTCGCTCGATATTTGTCGGGTGCCAGAGTGATGGCGATGAAGTGAAGTCAGACACTATGCTACACAATGACACGATGTAATGCGGGGCATGTCTGTACCACCCACCAAGAATCGACTACCGACATGATTCACGTCCTTTCTAACCGACAGTCCCGTCCGCCCATTCGCCTATATATATAATTTATTGCGTACGAACGAGCTATACATCTTCTCGTATTTGCTAGCTCTGCTCATCGTTGACGGACGCTCAGTCTTGTCCTCTTGGAACCTGATATGGCACTTGGTCTGCTTACCTGTGACTATGCGACTAGGCTCGACTTATATCCGGTTCATGTCCTAATGTTAATGTGCCATTTTATTGCTCGTCTTCTTATCGCTCCTGGACACCTTTCCCCTCTGGGTGGTCAGTCCTGAGTGCTGTAAAGTGCCACCCGTCCGGCGTTCACCTTCATCTTCTATGTCGTCTAGTTGGCTTCTCTTTTGTTATCCTTGATAGATATAACGCTCCAAGTTGTGCTATGTCCCATGGCCGAGGTCCTGCTTGAAGTAGATGATTTGAAGGGCCGATCCGTTCGTGAATTGGCTGCAGATAGTTAGAAGCTTATTAATTATCATAGGGTGCGCTGAAAGTCCTCTTAATAGTCGAATGAAGGTACCTAATGATATAATCCGATTGAAAGCAACAGGTAGTATTACAGCTGAACGGAAAAGCGTGCTCCTGATCTACTACTTGTGTAAGCCATTCACATGGATGCTCTGATTATCACGCTCCTCTCTTCCTTCGTGACTGTGAACGATTTCCACCATTTCTCATATCGCGGCTGGTGTCCAACTGTCTGGTCGAGGAGGTGAGATGCTTTCAAGAAAGAATTAGACCAGATCTCCACTTCCACACTCCGGATATCTCGCCATACTTCCTGCTCCAATGCCCCACAAAAGACAAAGTCAATCAAGGAAGCTATCTCCAAACTCTGGGGAACGGAAATATCAAGGTTTTGCAAACAGGAAAGATTGAACAAGAAACCATGTAATGAATTGAACGCTGCCAAGTCAAAAATCTGGAATGAGAGTTGGGACCAGCGAAGGATTTGGACATTTGAACAGGAGAGGAAGCGGAGATATTCGATTGGACAGATAAACAGCTCCAATGTTGTGCAGGCAGGTAGGCCCACCTGCAGCCCCTCATCCCTGGAATAGTTCTCGGATTCGTCTGGGGGTCGATAAACCGTGAACTCTCTGAGGGCCTTGAAGGTTCTCCCGAGCATCCAAAGAGATGTCAAATGACGTAGTTTAAGCCACTGGAGAGTATGAGTCAATGGCAAGTCGAGGTTCAAGGAATATTCAGGAATGGATCCATTCGAAATTTCCAGCCTCTCGATTTGTTCCAGGTATGGCAAAATAATGATTTCATGATTAGATTTGCAGAAGATATCAAGATGCCAGAGCTGCCTAAAGAGGGCAGTGGAATAAAGTGCGAGTAATGGAGTCTGAGGAAGCAAAATGGCCAGACGTCGTGTGACTATTGCCCTGACAATCGTTGCGTCATGTTCTTTACTGGATATTCCAAAATGCTTATCTAGATAACCAGTGTTGGTGTAATCAACCGCAGTGTCATCCACGCCCCCTCTCCCCTCCCACACTTTCAAATGCTCTAAAGCGGGAGTCAGATATGCCCTAGTCCATCCAATAGCCCTGAGTAATGGGAAGTTGTCAAGGCGCTCAGACTGAGAAAAGCCTTTGGGGCACTGTATGCGCAGGAATTTTAGGTGCGGGAGGAAATTGACATGCCAGGTTTGAGAGGAGCACCATTTCTTCCACCCTTCATGATAATCCATCCACGAGTACCCTCCAGGCCATTCATCTATGTGTGGTTTCGCGGCCAGTGACTCGAGAAAGTGTTGGAAGGACGGTGAGGGATGGGTAATGGATAAAGCCAACTCCTGTAGCGGGATCAAATACTTCACTACCTTCATTAAGACTTGTTCACTGCACTGAAATGTGAGGTGGAGAGTAGTAAGGTTGGAAATCCTTCCATTTACTCTGCATAGATGCCGTAGCTGTTGATAAACCCTCTGCTCATTGCAATCATGAGATCTGAGGTCCATTGCTTTCATTTCAGGAACAAAGAAATATTGAGCTGTGGTCATTGGATGACCATGATAGGCCAATTTCGTGCAGGATGGCAATTGCACCTCATGCTGCTGAATTTGCTCCCAATGACGGGGAAGGAAGATTTCACACTCCTCAAGGAATGGGAATTGTCTCCCAGCCATCCATTGGACTGAACAGGCTCTAAGCCGCAGCTTCCGAAGAGTACAGAGAAGAGGCAGATTGGTATTGGGCTCATAAAATGGGAGATGAAGACGATCAGCCTCAAATATCTGAAGCTGGGTAAAGGTAGGAAGAAGCTCAAATGGCTCATTCATATCTCTGCTATTGACAATAAGCACTACTAGGTTCTGCAAAACAGGAAACCAATGGGGTTGGAGAAAGTGGGTGCTGATGATTGGGGAATGGAGTCTCATCTCCTCTAGACATGGGAATTGTCTCCCAGCCATCCATTGGACCGAACAGGCTCTGAGCTGCAGCTTCCGAAGAGTACAGAGAAGAGGCAGATTGGTATTGGGCTCATAAAATGGGAGTTGAAGATGATCCGCCTCAAATATCTGAAGCTGGGTAAAAGTAGGAAGAAGCTCAAACGGTTCATCAATATAACTGCCATTGACAATAAGCACTGTGAGCTTCTTCAAAACAGGAAACCAATGGGGTTGGAGAAAGTGGGTGGTGACGAATGGGGAATGGAGTCTCATCTCACAGAGAGGAGCTTCGGTTGGAACAAGATTGAGCAGATGAGTAAATGAGGGAGAATCCATACATCCAGCTTCTACGTGTAGCACTTTCAACACCTTCATTGGGCTTGCGACTTGCCAGCCAAGCTGACTCGCCAAGCTCTCAGGAGGAAATGAGGAAATAGTAAGCTCGTTCCACTTGCCGGTGCTTGTAAGAGAACTCTGGAGTGCAGCAAACATTGGAGCTTCGGATGGGCCTTGGATATCCCTCTGGGGGTCAATGATAACCTTCTTCGGATATGCCCTCTGCAACCAAGTAACGACCTGTTCCGTCTCGGTCCAGGTCCCAACCCTCAAGGTGGACCATAGATGAGACATTGTAGTGATAGCAGACGTCCAGTAGCGACAAACAGAAGCCAATTGACCAGATTTCATTTGATTTGATTCAATGCAATATAGAAGTATCTCTCGCATAAGTTCCATGGGAAGGTCATTAATGGTGTTGATTGCGGTCAAAACGGACCTCCAGTAGCGACAAACAGAAGCCAATTGACCAGATTTCATGTCATTTGATTCCATGCAATATAGAAAGATCTCTCGCACAAGTTCCATAGGCAGGTAGGTATTAATGGTTTTGCCGGTAGGCGGGACCAGAGCCAGAAGCATCCAGTCTGAAGCCATGTCCGAGTCTGAAGAGTCTCGAGTGATGGCCCGGTTTGAAGCGATGTCTGAGCCTGGAGCGATGGCCCAGTCTGGACGGTTACAGTCAATTCCTGAGCGTAGGTAGGCTATTTTTCGAGTGAGATAGTGGCGAGGACGCGGTTTGAAGCGTGCGGAGGAATTGACGATGAGGCGCTGAAGTTGGACGGGGCAATTGGGACTAGAGCGATGACTCGAGTGCGGCGTGCAGTGTTTCAAGAGCGAAGTGGTCAATGGCTTAGAGAGTGACCAGCGTGGTGCTAAGACAAGCGGCGCGCGCGGGTGTAGTTAACGAGGCTGGGAATATAATCTCCCTGCTTTCATGCGGTTGCCTCGTGGGTTATAGCAGCCAAGGTCTTTTGCAGAAGGTTCAGAGTCTGGCCAGGTGATTGCTCCAATGAATCCAGAATCAACACGGACGAACGCTACAAGACATTCGCGCAGATCCGATGGGCGTCTCGGCAGCCAATTCTGGCCGATCTGAGTACGTGCATACGCGATAGTATACTAGGTGTATATTCTACAAAATGACCTGTGACTATCGATGAGGTGCGCGGAGGTCAGTCTCCCCAGCCTCATTCTTCTTAGGGTTGGTATCGACCATCGATAACAGAAGGTGATACACTTAGCCGGCCACACCCAGAACATTCCAAAGAAGAAAGATCGAAACAATAACATGTCACTAGCTCTCCATATTGTCATCTCGATATGAACACGGGCTGTCTCCAAAAGGCTATTTGGTGCGTATCTATCGCACTAGCCCCCTCTTCCTCAACTTGTCTATGTGCTCCTTGACTGTCCATCTCGCTGATACTCGACCTCAGAGCCCGCCTACAAGTCTATCACCCTCACAAACCTCATCGGCAGCACACATGGCGCAGCTGATCATGCACCCACATGCACGTATCGACTTCTTTCGCTTCCCATTTGTCCACTTGACTCCCATAATATCGCGCTTTCTCATTGCTTTTTGGCTTGTTCCTATGACGCTCAGAATACAGCCTGCATTATCACCTCCGCGACGCGCTCGCGTCGACACGCATTCGTCGCTGGTGTCGCTGTGTCAACCTCCAACCATCATTTTTCCTCTCTCTCCGAACACCACCCACTGTCCGCTATCATTATCCACGACGGAGGACAGGACCAAGCAAATCACCGAGCACGTCAAGCACGTGCACAACTCCAGCACTGCGACCACTATGACTCCGTCAGGTGTTGCTTGACCGTCGTCATCGTGAGCCACGACAACTTTACAATTACCTCGAATAGACACCCCACGCTCGCTCGATGTTTGTCGGTCGCCAGAAGAATGAAAGACGACACTACTATCCATGGTGTAATGCGGGGATGTCCGTACCGCCCACCGCGAACCACTACCGGCCCGACTCGCGTCCTTACCGATGGTCCCTCGTCTGTCCGTTCGCTTGTATATATACTCTATTGTCTACGAATAAGCTACGCATCCTCTCGTGCTTCCTAGCTGTACTCGTCGTTGACGGACGTTCAGACTGTCCTCTTGGAACCTGATATGTGGCTAGGCTCGACTTATATTTATTTCATGTCCTAACACTAATGTGTCATTTTATAGCTCCTCTTCTTGTCGCCCATGGAGCCCTTGGCCCCTTGATGATTAGTCCTGAGCGTTGTAATCTGCTGTTTCCCAGCGTTCACGTTCACTTGCCATGTGATCTAGTTGGCTTCCCTTTTATTCTTGACAGATATCACGCTCCAAGTTATGTTATGTCTCATGGCTGAAGTCATGCCTGGCTTTCATTTTTTGGAGTAGAGGTATCAAAGGGCGATCTATTCAAGAATGAGCTGTGGATAGTTGGGGGCTCATTACTGATGATAGGGTGTGCCAAAGGTCCTCTTAGAGGTCAAGTTCAAATACAGAATAACCCGAATGAAAGCGAAATGGAGTATTACAGCTGAACAGCATAGAGTGGTCCTGACGTACATTGTACAAGACCATTCAGATGCATTTCCTGACTATCACCGCCATCTCTTCCTTGGTGACTGAACGGTTTCCACCATTTCTCATAGCGCTGCTGGTGTTCAACTGACCGGCCGAAGATGTGAGGTGCTTGTGGGAACAAGGCAAACCATATTTCTACTTCCACACTCCTGATATCTCGCCATACTCGCTGCTTTGATGCTCCCCAAAGGGCAAAATGAATCGAGGAATGTATCCCCAAAGTCTGGGGAACGTAAATATAAAGGTTTTGCAAATAGGAAAGAGTGAATATTACGAAACCATGTAATGAATTGAGAGCTCTCAAATCAAAGGTGGTCCACGCTCAAACCTTCCGCTAGCGAAATATTCGAATAGAGTCCGTGTCAGAAATGAAAGAGAGAGAGCGTGGGAACGAGCGAGGGTTCATAACATGTGGCGCTCGCCCAGGACCGGAGGAGGGAGCTTGCTCAATCTCCACCTGGTAAGCGCCCGATCGGGAGTAGGCCCATGTTGCCGGGCTGCTGGGAAACTGGGTGGACGACCTCATCCACATTTTTGTTCAGAAGTACTATGCGCTTGCCCCCACAACTCGATGTCAAGATCGTGAGAGTATGGAGAGGGAAATTCAGTCTCTTCACTGTCCTGTGCACTCTAGTGAGTTATTTATGTGTTAGTCTTAATATTGCTCCTCTGACCGAGCGATCTCGAAACAGAACCGCTGGTCGCAACCAATATATGGGAGTTCACCGCGAGCGCCTTGAAACGCTGAATTCGCACAATAACCTGGGCGCCTCGGATGAGTGAAACAATTGTGTTCACCTTAGTGTGTGGACGCTGCAGGTGGAGACAAAGCACTCAAGGTTTCAACATCCACTCAAGGTTTCAACATCAACCCAATATTTCTTACCCGTCGGCGGCGCCTTGATCACCGGTGTACTATGACCACCTGAACCGCACTTCGCTGCTGCAACTCAACCAGCAAGTGTCCCACCACATCCACGCTGGCGGTGACGACAACAAGATCATGTTCGCAGTCATCCGCCTAAGGGCTTGATCTCGTTAGGACATAAATCGACGTGATATACTTCGCAAGCCGAGCTGGTTCGACTAAGACGCTATCCTTTCCATTGCCCAACGGCGTGCCCACCCTTGCGACTTGGAGAGATAAGTAGGATCGTGTTGTGGGTCGCTCGTTCTGGACAATTCCACTGTTCATGCTAAAATAGTCGCCCCTCATCTCTAGTCTAATGTGCTCTATCGGAATGCACACAGGCGATCGAGTCCCCAGACCGTTGAGAGCACCTCCAGCAGCAGAGTCCAGTTGCACACTCTGCCCCCGACGCACTCGTCTCTCATCAACGCAAATCTCGTCCACTGCGCACCTACCGCTCTGTGCCAGCACTCCACTCAGCGAGACAACCAGCCCGCTACGCCACTGCGCATTTGACAACAACACCATTCTCCCGCTCATCAGCTGACAGTAATATCCTCGACAATGGCCCTACTTGCTCACTCCTACTCTCGCGCATGATGATCTGGTCAAACCTCTCCCGCCCCCGACTTTCTCGGCGACATTCTAGGACCTCTTGCACTTCCTCTGCCGGCGGTCTCACCCTCACCTTCACTTCGGTCCTCGTCCTACTCGTCAAATACAGTTCGAACGATAGCGTAACGCTCGTCGAGTAGCAGTCGCAACTCACCAGCTGCCGACCGCGGAAAGTCGGCCTAAGTGAGAAAGAGCGCGAATGGCCCATGGGTTCACAATCGAGCTACTATGGCAATTCCCCTGTCCAGAGGAATGGCACGGGTTCCCCAGATACAGTCACCGGTACTGCCTAGCCCAGTCAGGATCAGCGCCCGGTGTTTTCCAAAAAGGTTGTTTAATGTGTATCTATCGCACTTGGTCCCTATTCCTCATCTGATCTATGTGCTCCTCGACCGTCCATCTTGCTGATGCTCGGCCTCGTAGCCCTACTACCCTCGCCTACGAGTCCATCACCCACACAAGCTTCATCAGCAGCACCCATGCTATCTATCGTGAAGCTGACCATGCACCGACGTGTGCGTATCGCCTTCTTTCGTTTCTCATTTGTCCACTTGGCTCACAGAACATCACGCCTTCTTATTGCTCTTTTCCCGATGAACGCTCTGAATCCACCTTCGTCGTCGCCTCATGTCGACACTTATTCGCCGCCGGTATCGCTGTGTCAACCTCCGGCCATTATTTTTCCTCTTCTTCCAACCGCGCGCGGTCCATTATTATTTGTCCACGACAGACGACAGGACCAAGATACACGCCGATCACGTCAAGCAGGTGCACAATGCTAGCAACTCGCAATGAAACTGCAGCCCCAACCCCAGTCACACATACCAGCACCATTGTGAGCGCTGCTACGACTATGGGCCATCAGGTGTCGCTCTGCCGTTGTCATAGCCTTGTTCGCGTACGCCGTCGTGAGCCACGACACTCTCCGATCACCTCGAATAGACACCCTACGCAAGTATGGGGATGAAGTGAAGGTAGACACTATGCTACACTATGTAGATGCGGGGAATGTCCGTACCGCCCACCGAGAATCCACTACCGAGCCGATTCACGCACATCCTACCGTCAGTCCCTCATCCGCACGTGCGCCTATATATAGACTTTATTGCCTACGAACGAGCTATGCATCCTCTCGTGTTTCCTTATCTCGCTCATCGTCGCCGGACGCTCAGAATGTCTTCTTGGAAAACTCAGTCTGCTTACTGTGACTGTGCGGCTGGGCTCGCCTTATACTCGTTGCATGTTCTAATGTCAATATGTCATTTTTTGCTCCTCTTCTTGTCGCTCATGGACCCCTTTCCCCCCTTGATGTTCAATCCTGAGTGTTGTAATATGCCACCCGTCTAACGCCCACCTTCATTTTCTATATCATCTAGCTAGTCGGCTTCCCTTTTGTCATCTTGATAGATATAATGCTCCGAGTTTTGTTATGGCCCATGGCTGGGCGGGTCATCCTTGAAGTAGACGATTTGAAAGGTCAATCTGTTCATGAATTGGCTGCAAATAGTTGGAAGTTTATTACCTATCATAGGGTGTGCTGAAAGGTCAAATAAAAATACCGAACAATCCAAATGAAATCCAAATGTAGTATTATAGCTGAACGGCAGCAAAGAGTGCTCCAGATCTACCACTTGTACAAAACCATTCACATGGATGCAGTGATTAGAGCGTTTTTTAAGTCTGTCTGGGTGACTGTGAACGATTTCCACCATCTCTCGTAATGCAGCTGGCGTCCAACTGTCTGGTCAATGAAGTCGGATGCCTCTAAGAAAGAATAATTAAACCGGATCTCCACTTCCACACTCCTGATATCTTGCCATACTCTATGCTCCAATGCCCAACAAAAGACAAAATCAAACAAGGAATCTATCCCCAAACCATCGGGAACCAAAATATCAAGGTTTTTCAAAAAGGAAAGATTGAATAAGAAATCATGCAATGAAGTGAACGCTGCCAAATCAAAGGTGGTCTGCCTTGACTGTCCCCACCAGCGAAGGATTTGGATATTTGAACAAGAGAGGAAGCAAAAATAGTCCATTGAACACTGCAACAACCACAATGTTGTGCAGGCGGGCAGGTCCACCTGCAGCCCCTCATGCCTAGAATGGTTCTCCGTTTCGTTTGGCGGATAACCAACCGTGAACTCTCTCAAGGCCTTGAAGGTCCTCCCGAGCATCCAAGAAGACGTTGAACAATTCAGGTTAAGCGACTGGAGAGTATGAGTCAATGGCAAGTCAACGTTCAAGGAATATTCGGGTGTACGTCCATTCGAAATTTGCAGCCTCTCGATTTGTTCTAGGTACGGCAAAACAAGGATTTCATGATTCGATTCGAGGGTAAGCACAAGATGCCGGAGCCGCCTAAAGAGGGCAGTGGAATAAAGTGCGAGCAGCCGAGTATCAGGAAACGCAATTTCCAGATGTCGTGTGGCTAGCGTCATGACAATCGTTGCGTCATGTTCTTTTCTTGATATTTCAGGGTCCTTGTCTAGATCGTCGGTGGAAGTGCATGTGTAATCAACCGCAATATCATCTGTCATGCTCCCTCTCCCCTCCCATACTTTCAAATGCTCCAAAGGAGGAGTCAGATAAGACCTAGTCCATCTAATGGCGCTAAGAAATAGGAAATTGTCAAGGCGCTCAGACTGAGAAAAACCTTTGGGGCAATGTATGCTCAGGAATTTCAGGTGCGGGAGGACATTGGCATGCCAGGTTTGAGAGGAGCACCATTTCTCCCACGCTCCATGATAATCCATCCATGAGTCCCATTCAGGCCATTCATTTGTAGATGGTTTCGCGGCCAGTGACTCAAGAAAGGTTTGGAAGGCCGGTGAGGGATGGGTAATGGATAAGGTCAACTCTTGTAGAGGGATCAAGTACTTCAGTACCTTCGTTAAGACTTGTTCACTGCACTGAAATGTGAGGTGCAGGGTAGTAAGGTTGGAAATCCTTCCATTTACCCTGCATAGATGTCGTAGGTGTTGATAGACCCTCCGCTCATCACAATCATGAGACCTGAGGTCCATTGCTCTCATTTCGGGAACATCGAAATATTGAGCTGTGGTCATTGGATAACCATGATAGGTCAATTTCTTGCAGGATGGCAATTGCACCTGATGCCACTGAATTTGCTCCCAATGATGAGGAAGGAGGATTGCACACTCCTCAAGGCATGGGAATTGTCTCCCAGCCATCCATTGGACTGAACAGGCTCTAAGCTGCAGCTTCCGAAGAGTGCGGATAAGAGGCAGATTGGCATTGAGCTCATGAAATGGGAGACAGAGACGATCAGCCTCAAATGTCTGAAGCTGGGTAAAAGTAGGAAGGAGCTCAAATGGCTCATTCATATCTCTGCCATTGACAATAAGCACTATGAGATTCCGCAAAACGGGAAACCAATGGGGTTGAAGAAAGTGGGTGGTGACGAATGGGGGATGGAGTCTCATCTCACAGAGAGGAGCTTCAGTTGGAACAAGATTGAGCAGATGAGCAAATGAGGGAGAATTCATACACCCAGCTTCTACATATAGCACTTTCAACACCTTCATTGGGCTTGCAACTTGGACGCCAAGCTGACTAACCAAGTTCTCGGGAGGAAATGAAGAAATAGTAAGCTCATTCCACTGGCCTGTGCTTGAAAGAGAACTCTGGAGTGCAGCAAACATTGGCGCCTCAGATGGGCTTTGGGTATCTCTCTTGGGGTCAATGATAACCTTCCTTGGATATGCCCTTTGCAACCAAGTAACGACCTGTTCCGTCTCAGTCCAGGTCCCAACCCTCAGGGTGGACCATAAACTGGGCAATGTGGTGATAACAGACCTCCAGTAGCGACAAACAGAAGCCAATTGACCTGATTTGATTTGATTTGATTCAATGCAATATAGAAAGATCTCTCGCATGAGTTCCATAGGAAGGCACGTATTAATGGTTTTGACTGTGGTCATAACAGACTTCCAATAGCGACAAACAGAAGCCAACTGACCAGATTTCATGGGATTCGATTCAATGCAATATAGAAAGATCTCTCGCATAAGTTCCATAGGAAGGTAGGTATTAATGGTTTTGCCATAAAGCGGGACCAGGAGCATACGTCGCCCGGCACGTCGAGCAATAGTCGAGTGCGGGCAGTAGGTATCAATGCCTTCGGAATAACGCGGGGCGAGACGCGTACGTCGCCTGGCACGTCGAGCAATGGTCAAGCGCGGACGGTCACGGTCAATGGCGGACATATCCTGAACGTGGATGAGTTCTGTTTCGAGTGAGGTAGTGGCGAGGACACGGTTTGAAGAGGAGAAGTTGGCGGTGAGGCGCTGAAGTTGGGCGAGGTAGTTGGGGCTAGAGCGATGACTCGAGTGCGACTTGCAGCGTTTCAAGAGCGATGTAATCAATGGCTTAGGGGACTGACCAGCGTGGTGGTGAGACAAGAAGCGCAGGTGTAATTGACGGGTCCCTCGCGGTGCTGCTTTCACGCGATTGCCTCGTGGGTTACAGCCGCCAGGGTCCATTGCAGACGGTTCATAGTCTGGCCAGGCAACTGCTCCAACGAATCCAGAATCAGCACGAACGAGCGCTATAAGACATTCGCACAGGTCAAATGTGTTCGTGTGTCTCCACCTTTATGGGTCTCGGCGGACTATTGAGGCTAATCTGAGTACGCAAGTACGCGATAGTATTCTACATGTATATTCTATCAAATGAAGTGTGTGCAGCTACCACCATCGATGCGGTGCGTGGAGGTAGTCTCCCCGTCCTCATTCTCCTTGAGGGGCGGCCATCGACCATCGATAAGAGAAGGTGATACACTTAGCCAGAACACTCCAGAGAAAGTAATAACAATCGCGGTGCGTGGCTAGAACACGAGTTGGGAATGACGACAGCGGGATGGGTTGATCCTATGCGCAGGGGGGCGTTATCCCGCGATATTTTGTCAATAAATTCTTGTTTGCATTCATCTTCACTTGTGCCAACACATTCCGGCTTCACTTCAATTTTGAGGCACCCGATGTGGTGGAGACAAAGCATTCGAGGTTTTCAACGACTGACACGATTCCTGTAGAATACTTGCAGACATTTCTGACAAAGAGACAATATGATAGTCACAACCTATCGATCACGTGGGTCGAGCTCTTGTGGTCGGGAGTAAAAGACGAGAACGGCTAAACACACGTACCACCTGCCTCTCCAATATTACGTTGGACGTTGGTGAACAAAGAAGTATAAAGGAAAATCTTGAAATCGTCTTCCATGCATATACGTTATTATCAACACAGAATGTCTCCATCCCTTACAATATCCCCAGTGCTCACCTTCATTTCTAGCCAATCAGCAAAATTCAAGTACCTTAGCTCACTTGTTTATTGATTCCAACGTTATAGAATGATACACAAAATGCGGACTAGTCGTTTTGTGAATACCTAATCTCTATGAAGCGCCGAGTTATGTACCCGGAAAGAATAACCAATAATTACGAGCCGAGCCACAAGTACAAGAAATGGAAGCGACGACGTCCCAAGCCACAAGAATGCAATGGAAGACAACAAAATGCAATGGAAGACGAGACCGATGCTAAGGGCACAGCGTATCTATCTCCAACACTCTGAGGATTCTTCCCGATCGAAGGTATCCTGGCGTATCATTCCGTGGAGTAGTTCAAGACAGGCCGCCAAGGTTCGTGCACACCGGAGCGCGAATATATATGGAGGGATACACAAAATCTCATCCTTGTCTTTATCAATCAAGGACTTCATACAAGCAAATAGGGCGAATAAATAGAAAAAGAGTACTGTTCGTTCATTAGAGTCCCATCATATCGCCTACTTCCTGTGTCTACGTAGGCACTGTGGCATTAGCAAAACCTAGGTGGCAAGCGAAGAGATGTCAATTTATGCCCTCGACTCCCTGAAGAAGTTAATGCGCACCAATAATTCCACACGCCGACCGGTTACCAGAGTTGCCAACTGAGAGCGAGCCAGGGTCGCCTTTCTTACCAAGATCGTCGGTTCCCTGTGTTCCGTGCCCCATCGTCAGCTATTGGTGCCTCTCAGTGTACGCTGGATATGACATACATCATGAACTACAAGCGTGCGCCTGTTCCATTCCAGAGTGAACTGTTAGAGACCGCATTCCCTGAACCCATAAGGAAAGCATGGGACGTACCCAATCACACCAAGATCACCGTACAGCGTAATCTTCTTGGACCAAATATTAATGTGTGCGACGCCTTGATCATCCGATTGGATATTTCCCAAGTCGCCAATGTGTCATGTCCCTCATTATCCCCTCCTCCGCCGTGATTGACGTTCTTGGGGTTCCAGTGGAGGCCTGAGGAGGCGCATCCATTGGTCAGGTCGCCGAATACGCTGTGCGGTGGGTTAGCCAGAGTTAGTGCGCATAGTGTTGATAGTGGTGGGGAGTATGAGAGAGCGAGAGAGGAAAACTAACTGGATGTGCATCCCCCGCTGAGCTTTCTTAGCCAAGCCCTCGATGGTCCCAGTAATATGTGTTGCGTTATCGGGACGGTTTTGCCAAAACTTGAGCGTCCCGCTTACAGTTGATGGACCCTTGAGGACTACCACGGCCTAGAGAGGGAGGGTTGGATATATCAAGAGTTGATTTGATTGTGTACATACAGCGAGGGGTTTGTTATCATATGCTTCGTCGTGGTGGGCCCTGTTGCGCAGTGAGTGGTCGAATCCTTGGTCTCCGGAGGGGCCTAAGCCGTGCACAAGGAGCGAGAAGAAGCAAGAGGTAAGGAAGAAGACGAGGAGATAGCCGCGCCCGAATGGCTTGGAGGGGGCCATGTTCTATGTTGTCTGGCGAGTCGTCCGGAGTACTAGAGAGGAAATAGAGTTATTGGGGAATTTCGTAAATTCCACAAAGATGCTGGAGACGAGTGGTCCTACAGCAAAAGAGTGTGTCAGAGGAGGTACACAATCAGAGCGGAAGTCGACTAACAGGTGAGAGGAAGGGACGAATGCGAATGCTGGATGCTGAGTGTCGAAGAGAGAGATTAAATACCGCAAAGACGTATGAAACGGATCGTTTCGGAAGCGACACATCGGGGGAAGGCATCACCCCCACACCGCGATTGACTTTGGTTCTTTGATTCTTTGGCATACAAGTATACCTGATGACGACAGCGGCAGTGGCGGTACACATACAGCGGCGGATAGGATGTGAAAAATTATAATTACCAGGCTATGGGCCGTGTTGATGGGCGCAGCGCACTCTCCAACCAAATCCTAAGTTCCAAAGCGGAGAAAATATACGGGCACCCACTTGCCTGACCGCCGTCAGGCGGTCGATCACATCACACCACCCGTTTAGCACCGCACCTTCTATCCTGGTACTCAGGGCAGTAATGGGGCCCTTGACGATTCCTGGTCTAATTCTACTTAATCTAAGGTGGTGGCTGTTAAATGAATTCCCGCCGCGCCGCGATGGGGACCTTGGTCGCTCCTAACTCACTGCCTCGATCCCGGCCCAACACTACCGGTGCATCATGGACGGTACCGTTACCGAGCATCCAGTGTCAAGGGCATCAGCACAGTATTTTTGTCAATTCCATGATGGCTGCCTTCCAATTCGACCTCAACGCCTCCCGTGCTCCTCGCTGAGACTCCCAATCATACCAACCTCCCATTATCATAATGGGTTTGACCCCAGTATTCGCCTGTGCAGAGGACGTTACTATATTTTGTACGGAGAAGCATTTTTCGACCGTGTCAACGTCTAAATAACGCCTTCCCTGCACGACCCATCATCCCTGCACTCAACATCATGAACCTTATATCGGTCGGTGATTGAGGGGCACACATGAATTGGCCGCGAGGCACTCGGAAATGAAATGCTTGATCGGCGAAGAGTTGTCCCTGTGCTCACTCAGCCATGGCCCGATACAACGGAACGCCGACGTATTGATTGAATGATAATAATCATGACTCCTGTTCCTGGTCCGGGTAAGGTTTGCATTTTTGTGTGTTTTGGTCTGCATGGCTCGTCCTAAATTGTCCTCCCCTAAGAACATTCCGGGAATAACTGGGATGTTTGAGTCAACATGGAATCCATTTCGTTTACTTGCTTCCAGCAGTTGCCAGTTCGGACAATCTCCCTCTCTCAACTTTCTTTCATCGCTGTCCCGTCTGGCATCCGCTCTTCCGCTGCTTCGTTCACATTCTCAACAACACTTCCTCAGTTTGAATCTGCATCGCTCGGCTAGGGTGACCATTCACAGAAGCCTGTCCAGTTGTTTGAGTTTGGGGAGTTTGGGGGTTGAGCCATCGTTTTAATGGACCGAAGGCCGGACCAGAGCAGGCGCTTAAGCGCGAGGCCGAGTAAACCGACCTCTTGCTTTGTATCGTCTCCCGAATACCGAATACATCGTAAAGGTACGTTATTTTAGTCGGTCGTTGTAAAACTTTAACCACCCCGCTCGGCAAGAAGCCGTCTTTGGCGGCACGACAGGGCAGTGCAGTGCCACAGCTCATTGATTACTATTGGCCACAAAATCGATCTCACAAGTCGGAGTGTCGGGATACGTCTTCCCGTGGTCGTGCACACCTGAAAAAATATCTAATATATAGGAGGAAGATATATCTACACATCCATCTACGTCTGATAGGTTTAAAAGACCCACGTCTCGCCTCGGGGATGGCCCTCGCTGAGAGCGGCAGACACCCGTCGGGTTGGCCGATTATGCAGGCTGACCCAGTCACACACTGCCGACGCACTCGTCTCTCGTCCCACTCATCACCCGGCAGTAATCCCCTCGACAACGACCCTACTTGCTCATCCTCACTCTCGCCCATGACAATCAGGTCGAGCCTGTTCCCGCCCCGACATTCTCGGTGTCCTCGTACCCTCCCTCTGCGCCAGCGGCTACGCCCTCATCTTCACTTCGCTCCTCGCCCTACCCACTGAAGATGATTCAAGCGACAGCAAGGCGCTTGGTGAACAGCAGTCGCAGGTCGCCAGCCACCAACGGCGGTTCGTCGGCTCGAGTGAGATGGAGCACGAATCGTCCATGCGTTGGTACTTGAGCTACCATGGGTATTCTCCCGTCCCAACGAACGTTGTGGGTCCGTTCCCCAGCTTCGGTCACCGTTACTACCCACATCAAGCCACCAGCAGCGCTAGCGTCAGGTGCCTCCAAAAGGTTATTTGGTGCGTATCTATTGCGCTAGCCCCCTTTGCCTCAACTTATCTATGTGCTCCTCAACTGTCCATCTCGCTGATACTCGACCTCATAGCCCGCCTACAAGTCCATCACCCACACAAGCCCCATCGGCAGCACCCATGCCACCTATGGTGAATCTGATCGTGCACTAACATGTGTGTATCACCTTCTTTCGTTTCCCATTTGTCCACTTGACATCACGGTTTCTTATTGCTTTTAAGCTTGTTCTGATGACCCTCGCCTTCGCTGCACCTGCGCCGACCGCATTCGTTGCCAGTATCGCTGTGTCAACCTCCAGCCATCATTTCCTTCTCTCCACACACCACCCGCTGTCCACTATTATTTGTCCACGGCGGACGACAGGATCAAGCTAGTCGCCGAGCAAGTTGAGCGCGCGCACAACGCCAGCTATGCGCAGCGCCGCGGCAACCCAACCCAAGTCACACTTCGAATGCCGCTACGACGGTAGCCCCATAAGCTGTCGCTCGGCCGTTGTCACAGCCTTGTTCGCGTTTGTCATCGGCAGCCACGACAACTCTACACTCACCCTTGAATAGACACCCCACCCTACAAACGCTCGGTGTCTGTGATGTCGCGCGGCCGTTGTTATGGCCTACGTCATCGTGAGCCACTACAACTCTACAGTCACCTCGAATAGACACCCTACGCTCGCTTGATGTTTGTCAGTTGGCAGAAGTACGGGGACGAAGTGAAGGTGGACACTATGCCATACGATATAAATGCGGGGGATATCGTACCACCCACCGCGAATCCATTCCCGACCCGATTCACGGCCTGCAGACCGTCAGTACCTCGTCCGCCCGTTCGTCCGCATATTTGCTTTATTGCGTACCAACGAGCTATACATCCTCTCGTGTTTCCCAGCTTTTCTCATCGTTTGACAGACGCTCAGAATGTCTTCTTAGCACACTCAGTCTGCTTACCTGTGACTACATACGGCTGGGCTCGTCTTATACTCGTTTTGTGTCCTAATGTCAATTTGTCATTTTTTGGTTCCCCTTCTTGTCGCTCATGGACCCCTTTCTCCCCTTGATGGTCAGTCCTGGTCACTAGGAGATTCGCCAAAATAATCATAATAAAGGTATCGATGTGAATGGTCTTGTACAAAGGGTGGATTAGGAGCACTCTTTACCGTTCGGCTGTAATACTACATTTTACTTTCATTTGAATTGTTCAGTAGTTCCATCTTTTAGGACGATTTCAGCACACCCTATAATAAGAAATGAGCTTTCAACTATTTGCGGCCAATTCATGAACTCTAAAGATTCGTTGTACTTGTCGTCCTCGCTTGGTCTCAGAGATCATGCGATAATATCGCCTTTTTCCCCTCTTTTCCTCTTAATTCCGACGTTCTCCGCTCCCTCCGGTCGCTCCGACAACCGCCCTCTGGCTCCGCCCCCATCTCCGCTCCTCTTCCGATCCCCTCGCCCCGTTCCCCGTCCCCTATGACTCGTGTCTCGTGCTACGGACTCTTTCTGGTGTTCACTGATTTATTCCCTGTATTTCCCCGCGCTTGTATCATTCTCCGCTCGCTGCTAGACTCGCTCCGATAGTGTAGGCCCTCCGCCCCGCGCGCTCCACTATTCCCTCTTCGCTTCCACCTCCGTTCCACCGCGTTCGCATAGCCTCCACCTCACTGCCCGTGTGTAGTTTCCACCTCCACACCACCCCCGCCTCTGCTTCTTACCACCTACACTATGCGATGCCACCCACCTCACCGCCTTCCACTCCACCGCCTCCTGCAGTCTCGTAGCCACATGTATGTAGTTTAGACTTTGTATTTAGGCTCGGACTCGATGAGGCATGTACCTCACTCGACGTCTCGATTATAGACGTACGTTATTGCGCCCCGCCTTGCTCGATAAGAATCCTGACGCCCCGCCCTCGCTCGCTCGCTCGCTTCGGCTCGTCGAACCTCGGACCTCAAGACCGTGTGGATCATTCCCCCGCCCTCGCGTGCTAATTCCCACCCACAGCACCGCCGGGCTAGCCAGCCGGACCGAACCCCCGCTTCAGTCAGCCCCTTCGGTGTCGCACCTAGTCAGAGCGTTTACGCCAAGACAGATTGGGCGCCCGTCGTGCTTTTGGGCAGTTGCTTGGGAATTAGGTCTGACAAGCCCGTAAGCCGTCGTACTCATTCCCTCCCCTTTCCTGCGGAGATTATATTCCCGCCGGCGCGCGTGGACGAGAGGAGATCCTATTTCCGTCGGCGAACGGACTAGCCTCAAGACCCTTCCTATTCCTCTCGGCTTCCGTCGCATTAATCTCTGTCGGAGATTAGCGGAATTACCGATTCCATCGCAGTACGTCGAGTACCCTACGAGGCGCCGCGCACTTGCACGAACGTTCGCGAACGTAAATCGCAGAACCAGAACCTGACCACGACCCCGACACAGAACCTGAAAAACCGATCCCACCGATGGCCCCGTTTGCTGCCCCGAGGTGGACCCCGAAGGACAAGGCCTCACCCTTGAAGGATGAAATTTCCGCATTCCATGCACAGGTCACCCGATTCCGAGACCGCGTCGAGGGAGCCTTGCAGGACTTCCCCGACCTCGCCGATAAACTCGAAGAAATCCCCGCGCTACTCGATTCGTTTAACGATAAGCCGCAGAATCTCACCCACGTCACCGACCTTCTCTCTTTCCTCGCCGACGTCCGGGTCCTTTATGAGGATGCCCAACGAAAGCGTTCGGAGGCCACACTGTCGACTAGGTCGACTTCTTCAGGGCCCGCTCCGACGGAGCGTGGCGGAGCCCTGAAGGTGGCGCTCCCTTCGCATTTCGACGGGTCATGCTCTAAAGCCCGCGTCTTCCTCGCCGAGTGCAACAACTTTATGGCACTCAACACGTCACGATTCGCCTCCGACGAAATCCGCGTCCAGTGGGCTCTCCAGCTCTGTACCGATAAAGCCGCAAACTGGAAGCGCGTCCAGTTAGAGCTCGCCATGGACGAAGACCACGCTCCCGCCTATCTTATGAACTGGAGGTTATTCCACGACGAGGAAATGATCACCTCCGCGTTCTATATGGGCCTCAAGTACGAGGTCAAGCGAGACCTGGTCGGACGCAAACCCGACAAACTCGAGGACCTCAAATCCGTCGCCATCTCTCTTGACGAAGAACGAATGGCCGCCCAGGAACCCGACCGACGCGACACGAAATCCAAGTCCGCCTCCCGCACTTTCGATTCTGCATCTCCGACACCGCGATCCGACACCGCGTCCCGACAGTCCACCCCGGAAATCAAGGCTGAGTCCGCCCGTATCGGGACTCGCCTTTCGGAGTCCGACAGACTCCAATACCGGACTGAAGGCAGGTGCTTCGGATGCGGAGAAAAGGGCCACATCCGCCCAAATTGCCCGAAAAAGCCCAAGGCGCAGATCGCAGCAGTGGAGCCAACTACTGATGACTGCCCTTCGGACGCGACCCCGACTCGTGAAGAGTCAAAAAACTAGATAGTCCAACGGAGCCTGTCGCGCCCGCGGACTTTAATGTATTGGATTCTGCTTCGGAATGTAGTTCGGATTTGTCTTCTGAAAATACAGTGTTGGTTTCGGCTGTCACCCCGTACCAATTAGTAAGACATTTAACTGCTCCAATCGTACTTGCAGATACGATCAAGACGACAGCCATGGTGGACTCGGGCGCCATGGGGAATTTTATCCACCCGAGATTTGTCGAACAACACGAACTGGTCACTAAAAGCCACAACCCGCTCACTGTTAATGATGTAAATGGCCGTCTCCTTTCGCACGTAGACCGACAGGTCGAGATCCGGATGGCCGTTGGCAACCATTCCGAGACTCTCACCTTTGACGTCGCACTGCTGGGAGGGCATAACATCGTACTCGGATTACCGTGGCTCCAGCAGCACGATCCGCAGATACATTGGTCGAGCGGTAAGGTCACTTTCGCGTTGGATTATTGCGAGAAGCACTGCCTCGCATCGCCCGCAAGCACGTTCTTCAGTCAACGACCTCTCATTCGAACATCGGAAACCGTCGAAAATATTCCCGACGCAGAGCTAGATCCGCTCACCGCAGAGGAAATCGAACTTTACGCAATCGACATTCCAGAACGCCTCCAGTCGATAGCTACGGATATTCCGGAGTACTACCACGATTACATGGACAGGTTCGACGGAGAGAAAGCCGCCACTACGCTCCCCGATTTCTGACCGGATTCCGACTTCACAATCGACCTCGACCCTTCGAAGCCGCTCCCGAAACCGAGTCGACCGTACCATATGAATCAGGAGGAACGCGCCGAATGCCGAAAAGTCCTTGACGAGATGCTCAATGCCGGTTGGGCTGAACCCGCTGACTCCAACTGTCCGATCGCCGCCCCTATGTTCTTCGTTTGGAAAAAGGACGGAACCCGCCGACCAGTCATCGATTACCGTAAGCTCAACGACATCACGATCAAGGACAGCTACCCGCTTCCGCGCATCGACGAGATGATGGACCGCATCCGCGGATCGGAAATCTTCACGAAGTTCGACTTGAAATCCGGTTATAACCAGGTCCGCATCCGACCCGGTGACGAATGGAAGACCACGTTCATGACTCCATTCGGCCCCTTCCGACTCCGCGTAATGACTTTCGGATTTACGAACGCACCGCCGTGCTTCCAACGCCTGATGGACAAGGTCTTCGCCCCGCTACTTTACAAGAACCTCGAAAACTACCTCGATGATGCGCTCAATCATCATCGGACTTTAGAGGAACACATCGCAGGAGTCCGCCAAACGCTCCAATGTCTTCGGGAAGCTAATCTGTTCTGCAACCCGAAGAAATGCGAGTTCCATAAGCCGAAAATCGAGTTTCTTGGTGTCGACATTAGCCAACATGGGTTCGAAATGGACGAAAAGAAGACCTCTGTAATCGCGGAATGGCAAAACCCGACGTCGGTACGAGGCGTTCGGGAATTCATCGGATTTGTGAACTTCTATCGGCGATGGATCCCTGGCTTCTCCGACGTCGCACGACCGCTCCACGATCTATTCCAGAAGAACCAGACTTGGCAATGGACCGAGAACAAACAGATGGCCTTTGAACTCTTGAAGTGGCGCGTTTCTCAAGCCCCCGTCCTTGTTCATGCCGATCCCGATGCGCAGTTCCGCCTGGAAACCGATGCCTCGAATTACGCCTATGGTGCCGTCCTCTCACAGAAACAGACCGATGGCCGCCATCATCCGATTGGCTTTATGTCGAAATCCATGAATCCGGCTGAGCGGAATTATGGGATTCCCGACAAAGAAGCCCTCGCGATCGTAAAAGGTCTCCAGAATTGGCGTCACTGGCTCGAACAAACTCGTCTCCCGGTCCACATCCTTACCGACCACAAGAACCTAGAGTACTTTGCGAAACCTCGAATCCTGAATCGCCGGCAAATGCGTTGGTTGGAATTGCTCACTCATTACAACTACGAGATCCACTACTGACCTGGTGACAAGAATTCCGCCGCCGATGCACTGTCCCGACGCGCTGAACTCCGACCCGCGGACGGCGAAGACGAGGTCCCGCAGGCTCTAATCCCTGCCGAGAACTTCACAGAGCTGGCTGCCTGTGAGGCTGAGATGACTCCTTTGGACTGGGAAGGTCTTGGAGAGATTTTCGTGGCTGCCCTCGCCGTTTCGGACTTGGATATTCTGGCGGAAACCCGCAGGATCGCTGCGGATTGGGAGGATAAACCCGAAGGATTGGTTTGGGATGACGGATTAGGAAGGAAGGACGGACGGATTTGGATCCCTGAGTCGGACGACCTTTGGAAGAAGGTTATGGGACTCTATCACGATTCTCCGGTCACTGGCCACCTAGGAACTTCGGGAACCCTTGAGCTCGTCGGCCGCAGCTATTGGCGGCGCGACTTGGCAGCTTGGGTGAAACGATATGTCCAGGGGTGCCATACCTGCAGACATGCGAAACATCGGAACCAGCGGGAATTCGGAAAGCTCCAACCGATTCCCGCTCCTGACGGACCTTGGCAATGGATTCAGTCGGATTTCGTAGGTGAACTCCCCAAATCGAGTGGTTTCAATGCCATCTATGTCGTCTCTGACCGACTGACGAAAATGGCCCACTTTATTCCTACGACAACCGATATTTCCGCTCCCGACTTGATGAAGTTACACATCCGACACATCTGGAAATTACATGGAATCCCGCTGGTACATGGAACGGACCGAGGATCGACCTTCACCGCCGCGTTTACGAAGAGCCTCTATAAGGGACTTGGAATCGAACCCCGCTTCTCGACCGCCTACCATCCGCAGACGCAAGGACAAGTCGAAAACAACAACAAATGGATGGAAACCTATCTCCGCATGTTCTGTTCTCATCGTCAGGATGATTGGGCCGACCTCCTCCCGATGGCGGAATTTGCGTACAACAACCATCACCATCCGTCGATCGATACAACTCCGTTCTTCGCGAACTTTGGTTACCACCCGACTCTCTCAAATGTCCCGACAGCGGCCCAATCCGATGAGCCCGACGTGCGGATACGGCGGATCCACGAAGCCCAAGAGGAATGTAAACGCACCATCGAACGGTCACAGGAGATCTCGAAACGGGCTTACGACAAATGGAAACGCGACAATCCCGGTTTCCAAGTCGGAGATTCGGTGTGGCTCGAAGCTACCAACCTTGCAACCGATGAGCCATCCCCGAAACTCGCGAGTAAACGTCACGGCCCGTTCCGGATTAAGGATAAACTCTCGGATTTGACCTACCGATTGGAACTCCCCGCTCAATGGAAGATCCACGACGTTTTCCATGTCAATGTCCTTTCCGAAGCAACGCCCGACACGATCCCGAACCGCGTAAATCCCGCTCCACCTCCGATCAAGGTCAACGACGAGGAATTCTGGGTGATAGAGAAATACCTAGATTCCCGGTGGTTCCGCAATAGATTCCAGTTCAAGATCCGATGGGAAGGTTTTACGGAGGAACACGACACTTGGGAAAACGCCGAGGATATCGACTCCGATGCCGGACCTCGCCTCCTACAAGACGGAGACGACGATTTCGACCTCGAGGAGGACTTTTATCGCCGACATCCAGATGCCCCTAAGCGAACTGACCCTCCTGCCGCTCGCGCATGACCTGCCAGACGAAGGAGAGTCCGTCGATAGTCAGCGAGGACGCTGACCCTTGGTGGGGGGTACTGCGATAATATCGCCTTTTTCCCCTCTTTTCCTCTTAATTCCGACGTTCTCCGCTCCCTCCGGTCGCTCCGACAACCGCCCTCTGGCTCCGCCCCCATCTCCGCTCCTCTTCCGATCCCCTCGCCCCGTTCCCCGTCCCCTATGACTCGTGTCTCGTGCTACGGACTCTTTCTGGTGTTCACTGATTTATTCCCTGTATTTCCCCGCGCTTGTATCATTCTCCGCTCGCTGCTAGACTCGCTCCGATAGTGTAGGCCCTCCGCCCCGCGCGCTCCACTATTCCCTCTTCGCTTCCACCTCCGTTCCACCGCGTTCGCATAGCCTCCACCTCACTGCCCGTGTGTAGTTTCCACCTCCACACCACCCCCGCCTCTGCTTCTTACCACCTACACTATGCGATGCCACCCACCTCACCGCCTTCCACTCCACCGCCTCCTGCAGTCTCGTAGCCACATGTATGTAGTTTAGACTTTGTATTTAGGCTCGGACTCGATGAGGCATGTACCTCACTCGACGTCTCGATTATAGACGTACGTTATTGCGCCCCGCCTTGCTCGATAAGAATCCTGACGCCCCGCCCTCGCTCGCTCGCTCGCTTCGGCTCGTCGAACCTCGGACCTCAAGACCGTGTGGATCATTCCCCCGCCCTCGCGTGCTAATTCCCACCCACAGCACCGCCGGGCTAGCCAGCCGGACCGAACCCCCGCTTCAGTCAGCCCCTTCGGTGTCGCACCTAGTCAGAGCGTTTACGCCGAGACAGATTGGGCGCCCGTCGTGCTTTTGGGCAGTTGCTTGGGAATTAGGTCCGACAAGCCCGTAAGCCGTCGTACCCATTCCCTCCCCTTTCCTGCGGAGATTATATTCCCGCCGGCGCGCGTGGACGAGAGGAGATCCTATTTCCGTCGGCGAACGGACTAGCCTCAAGACCCTTCCTATTCCTCTCGGCTTCCGTCGCATTAATCTCTGTCGGAGATTAGCGGAATTACCGATTCCATCGCAGATCACACGCAATGTAATCGACTCCCTATATAAAGAGAAGCAATGATACTGATGTGATGAAGTGTCTAAGACGGTGGCGGAGGAGTTTAAGTGATGAATGACCAAACACTAACCAACCGAGGCCAGCCAAATACGGAACGCGTGGGTAAGCCAAATACCTTACATGAACAGATCGACCCTTCAAATCATCTACTTCAAGCATGACCGCAGCCATGGGCATAACACAGCTTGGAGGGTTATATTTATCAAGGATAATAAAGGGAGTCCAACTAGATGATATAGAAAATGAAGGTGAGCGCTTGACGGGTGGCATATTACAGCGCTCAGGACTGACCATCAAGGGGAGAAAGGGGTCCATGAGCGACAAGAAGGGGAACCAAAAAATGACAAATTGACATTAGGACACAAAACGAGTATAAGACGAGCCCAGCCGTATGTAGTCACAGGTAAGCAGACTGAGTGTGCTAAGAAGACATTCTGAGCGTCTGTCAAACGATGAGCAATTGAAAATATATATAGTAAATCGGGATCTACCCACTGAGGCTGCAGACTGAATTTTGAGTGCCCTTGGTACGTGTTTCTTTCTGCCCTGTGCATTGCCTCCAGCCACTGTGTGAGATCGGGCCACTGAGTGAGCCAGAAAAACACTAAGTCCACAACAACACAACTTGGACCCGACCACTCCCTTGTCCCCTCATCAACCCCACCACCAATGCCTCGAGAACACACCAATAAGTCAATCACATTCAATGATCTTGATAGTGGTGAGTGCAGACACGTCCTGCTGCACCACTCATGCTAAAAAAAACCCCGGAACAGAGTAAACAACAAATAGCACGTGACACATGTTGACTCAACGCGGCAGCAGCCATCACCCCCTTGTCCCTGCCCTCATTCTCGTTCGTCCTCCCTACCCTCATCCTCCTACCACATCGTCTACGACAGCGGCACAAAATATCTCAGCGGGCACCACGATCTCATGGCTGGTGTGGTCACCTGCAACCATGAGGACGTCGCAAAGGCGAGTGAGTCCTCCCACCAAACATCCCAATCCGCCTTGGTCGAATCGCTTACCTCGCTGAATAGAAACTCGCATTCACGATCAACGCAGTGGGCAATGCCCTCACGCCATTTGACTCGTTCCTTCTCTTACGAGGCGTCAAAACACTTGCCATCCGTATGGACCGGCAGCAGGCCACGGCGATGACCGTCGCATCGTACCTGCACCGGCTCGGCTTCAAAGTGCACTACCCTGGGCTAGCGGGGCACCCAGGGAAGGAGATTCACGACCGCCTCGCGAGCGGGCCGGGCGCCGTGCTCAGCTTTACCACTGGCAGCAAGGAGCTCAGCGAGTGGATCGTCGGGGCGACACACTTGTGGGGGATCAGCGTCAGCTTTGGTGCAGTCAACTCGCTCATCAGCATGCCCTGTGCCATGTCGTAAGTTCCCTCCTACCACTCTCCCTCTCTCCTTACTCGCTTATTATGACACATCTGTAGGCACGCCTCAATCGACTCTGCGACGCGCGCAGCGCGGGGCCTGCCAGAAGACCTCATTCGACTGTGCGTCGGCATCGAGGATGCACAAGACTTGCTTGAGGATCTCGAGAGTGTGTTGATCGAAGCAGGTGTACAGCTGCCCGCCCTCTTGCCTTCGGTCGCAGAGCTCAAGTCTCCCTTTACATACACAAGTGTACTGGCTGTACCCGTGGCTATTTCAAGGAGCGGTGGCGTACAGTTCCCGAAGCGGGAGTGGCTGGTTTCGGCACCAGGCAAGGTCATCCTGTTCGGTGAACACGCTGTAGTCCACGGTGTAGTAAGTTGGCCTGTACCCGTGTGCATTGAATAATTTCTCAAGTGCATTTCTTGCCACTCCGCACTGACCCATGCTGACCTGTTTGTCACACACACAGGTCTGTCCATGTGAGTTCGCCACCCTAGTCTCCACCTCAGCTCCACTCACAGTGCCAGACCCCTCTTGAGGAAGACCCACCACGCACAAGGGGCAAGGGCAAGGAAAGGGCACCACTGCCCCAGTACCGCCCAAGTCCTTTCAACACTCTCGTCGGTGTCCTATTGTGAACATATGCAGCAGTGATGAACGCTTCTGCCCACAGAGAGTCCGGTCTGAGCTTGTGTCTCAGCAATCAGGGGTAATGTAAGTAAAGGTTTGCATGCATCATTACAATATAGATACTTGTATTATCAGTACGTGTCATGTATAATATACATTTATTATTGTAAAGCATAAATGATCAAAACCACCAGTCGTCCTGACTGGTTCAATCCACTGTTCAAGACCTATTCACCGGCTCTTATGACTGGTAGCACCGGGTCACCAGACTGGCTACCAGCTCGGGGTCAGAGAGCTGGGCTCATTTTTACTTGACGGGACCTGGTGGTGACCGGGTCTGTCACCCAGGTCCGGGCATCTCCCCCACCTGGTGATCACCGGTGCTCTCGCCCGGTTCTTCACCGGTTCTCTGACCCGGAATTTGTAACCACAGAGTTCTGTCTCAGTCCAGGTCCCCACCCTCAAGGTGGACCATAGATGAGACACAGTAGTGATAACAGACCTCCAGTAGCGACAAACAGAAGCCAATTGACTAGATTCCATTTGACTCGATGCAGTGCAATATGCCAAGATCTCTCGCATGAGTTCCATAGGAAGGTAGGTATTAATGGTTTTGCTGGAAGGCGGGGCCAGTCGAGCAACGGTCGAGGGCGGGCGGTTATATATGGTCAATGGCGGACATACCTAAATGTAGACGGGTTATTTTTTGAGTGAGATGATGGCGAGGACACGGTTTGACCGGGCGGCACGGACCCAACGTCAATTGAGTGACCCGAGTACGACGTGCAGTAGTCAATGGCTTGGGGAACAGACCAGTGTAGTGGTGGTGGTGAGACAAGCAGCGCCGGCGTAGTTGACAAGTTATGGGAACCTCTCCTCGCAGTTCACGCGATACTTGGGCACGGGCGCCAAGACAGTCCAAATTCTGGTCGGCTAACTGCTCCGGTGAACCCAGAATCAACACAAACGAGTGCTACACGACCGTTGTCACCGCGTGCGCAGGTCAAATGTGTGTCTTCGGCCTGATGGGTGTCTCGGCGGCCGTTCAGTCCAGTCTGAATACGGGGATACGCGATAATGTTCGAAGTGTATATTCTACAAAATGACGTATGTACGGCTACCACCGGCGATGAGATATCTCCAGCCTCATTCTCCTTGAGGGCGGTTATCGAAGGTGATACACTTGAAATGAATTGGCACCTTTCAACTGCCTTGAGGGCCTGTAACAAGCCGGAAGACATCTTCTCTCTCTTCGCCGCAGGTGGAGACAAAGCATCTGCGGTTTCCTTACCCCACGACAAGGTCATCTCGCAGACGCTCGACCAAGGGTTTCATCTCCTTGGGACTTAATCAACGTTACATACTTCGCAAACCGTGGTGGTTCGGCTAAGGCTGGCTTTTCCATTGCCCACCCAACCCTACTTGGGAAGATACGATCGTGTTGTGGGGGGCCACTCATTCTGGAAAATTACGGTATTCATGCTAAAATAGTCCCTTTTTATCTCTAGTACATGGTGTATTATCAGAAACCCACACAGGCAATCTAGTCTCCAACACGATCGAGAGCAGCCCGGACTGGAGTTCAGCTGACCTCCTTTCTATGTATCAAACTGCTCTCCAACCGTTGACGAGGTTCATCGATACTTGAAAACCCGTTCTCAAGTTCACCACTCGCGGACAACCTGCCAAACCGATATCTCCATGCACTATCTTCGCCTCTACAACACTAACTACTATCCTCTGTACCCTTCTCTTCCTGGCCTCTGCGAGAGGTTGCTGCCTTAACAATCTGCAGGGCCGTCTTGTACGAGACCATGGCAATTCACTCGTGATGATGTACTCGAGTCCAATATCATGATGCATATTTGTGAGAAATTGGTGACGCAGGGTCATAGGCTGTCACTATTGCTCACTCCCTCGGAACACCGTAAGTGACTCTCTGTCCTCCCCGTTCATCACAAGGTTGCATCCCATTTGTCACCACTTTGACCTCACATACTCTTTCGACGATGCATACTGTTTCCTATGCTCAAATTCTGCCGCTCTTCGCCAATTGCTGATGCCTCCCTAAGAGCAAGCATGACCCTCGTCCCAACTTTCGGTCTACTCGAACACACACGGCAATCGATCGACCTCTGCACTAGATACACCCACTCGATACACCCCTCGAATTACTTCGCGCGCCCCTTCTGTGCCCTAGTTTCCACCAAGAGCCCATGGGCCCCCGTTGGTGCAAACTGGTGATGACCCGACACCCATCCAGGCTTTGGATAATACAAACTGGCTCGGAAATGGAGATCTAGATTGTATTCCGCTAATCCCGCCATCGTTGTTCTGTCAGCATAGAGCGGATCCGAAACACGACATCGAAGAGGCGAACGTGTCGAGAGCGATGAGGCACCTCGAGCAGCTTATTCTGTCAATAGTTGATTGGGAGGTGGTTGGATGAGCCAGAGACGCTGATTCTCATTGTGTACCTCGTGCGGTCCTTCTTCATCTCAGCACTTCCGTCGCGCAGCTGCCCGACACGTCACACGCACAAACTAGGAAATTTACAAACGATTACTCGAACAATGGTCAATTACTGGTTCAACGTCCCCTATCTTTCCTGTAGAAGCAAGGGACATACCGACTATTGGGACAAGCGGTATTCTCTTGCCTAGGCGATGTGAGCAGGTCAACTCTCTAGATTGGGTGCGTGTTATCCTTACCCTCTTTCCTCTGCCTGACCAACGAGTATTCGCAGTTCGCTCTCCTGCTACGACCTGATGATACAAGGTCATCTCTCAACAACACAAGAGTGCTGACTGGCATACTCCAATGCGGTATTTCGTGGTTCATTCAGTATCCCTAGTGTCCCCCTCGCGGTGAACCTCCTACCCCCCAGCCGCGACCGACTTCCGTAGTTTCGACCAATTGCACACCCTACCTCAACACACTCGTCTCTCGCTACCACAAACCTCGTCCACTGTACACTTACTACTCCTTGCTGGCACTCCATTTAGCTTGGCAACCAGCCCGCTATGCCACTGCGCACTCGACAACAAGGCCATGCTCCCACCCATCAGCCGATAGGAATGCCCTCGACAACGACCTACTTTCTCACTGTTAATCTCACCCATGATGATCAGTACAAACCTCTCCCCGCCCCCGACATTTTCGGCGACTTTCAGGGACCTCTTACCCTTCCTCTGCGCCTGCGGTCTCGCCCTCATCTTCACTTTGCTCCTCGTCCTACTCGTCGAAGACAGTTCGAACGATAGCACGGCCCTCGGTGAGCAGTAGTCGCAACTCACCAGCTACGAACGGCGGAAAGTCGGTCTAAGTGAGAAGGAGCGCCAATGGCCCATGAGTTCGCAATCGAGCTAGTATGGCGATTCCCCTGTCCAGAGGAACGTCACGGGCCCCCCAGCTTCGGTCACCGTTACTACCCAGCCCAGTCACCAGTGCCCGGTGTTTCCAAAAAGGTTATTTGGTGCGTATCTATCGCGCTTGGTCCTTGTTCCTCATCTTATCTATGTGCTCCTCGACCATCCATCTCGCTTCAACTCGACCTCGTAGCCTTACCACCCTCGCCTATGAGTCCATCACCCACACAAGCTTCGTCGGCATCACTCCATACTATCTGTCGCGAAGCTGGTCATGCACCGACATGTGCGTATTGCCTTCTTTCGTTTCCCATTTGCCCACTTGGCTCAAATCTCATCACGCCTTCTCATTGCTTTTTTCTCGATGACGCTCTGAATCCACCTTCATCATCACCTCCGCCGCACCCACATCGACACGTATTCGCCGCCGGTATCGCCGTGTCAACTCCCGGGTCATCACTTTTCCTCTTCCTCCAAACATCACCCGCGGTCCATTATTTTATGTCTACGACAAACAATAGGACCAAGCTACCTCGCCGTGCACTTCAAGCACGTGCACAACGCCGGCGACTCGCAGTGCAACAGCAATCCCAACCCAAGTCACTCTCACCAGCAACATTACGAACGCTACAACGACTATGACCCCATCAGGTGCCGCTCGGCCGTTGTCATAGCCTTGTTCGCATACGTCATTGTGAGCCACAACGACTCTACAGTCACCTCGAGTAGGTACCCCACGCTCGCTCGATATTTATCGGTTGCCAGAAGTATGAGGGTGAAGTGAAGGAAGACATTATGCTACACGGTGTAAATGCGGGGCATGTCCGTACCACCCACCACCCACCACGGATCCACTACCGACCCGATTCACGTCCTGCGTACCGACAGTCCCTCGTCCACCCGTCCTCCTGTATATAGACTTTATTGCCCGCGAACGAGCTATACACCCCCTAGCTTTGCTCATCGTTGGCGGACGGGAACACTCAATCTGCTTACCTGTGACTATGGGCTGGGCTCGTCTCATACTCGTTGCATGTCCTGATACCTGATATCAATGTGTCATTCGTTGCTCCTCTTCTTGTCGCTCATGGCTGACGATCAGTCCTGAGTGCTGTAATTTGCCAACCGTCCAGCGTTCACCTTCATTTTCTATTTTGTCTAGTTGGCTTCCCTTTTGTTATCCTTGATAGATATAACGCCTCAAGTCGTGTTGTGTCCATCGTTGAAGGCATGCTTGAAATAGATGATTTAAAGGGCCGATCGGTCGGCACAACACGAAAAAGTCAGGGGAAATGCTATAAAATTCACGGCCGCTTTCAGAAGATACACCAAGGCAGCATCCGGAATACGACCAACTGAGGCGTTAAAGCTATACAACGCGATGGCGATCCCACGAATATGCTACGCTTCCGATGTTTGGTACAAACCCCCACACAGGAACGACACGGAGGCCAAAAGAAAAGGTTCGGTGAAACTGACCAAGCAGCTCAAGGCGATCCAACGACAGGCGGCAATATCCATCATCGGTGCTATGAGGACTATGGCTGGCGACGAGGCAATCGTTCACGCTAACATCAGGCCAATTGCGATTCAACTCAAGGAAACGGTACTCAAATCATACGCTCGGTTCACAACAAGACCTTCATCCCACCCCCTCTATCCGGCTATTCAGAAAACCGCTAAACGCTCGGTCAAAAGACACAAAACGGCCCTACATCTCCACGCGAAATCCAGCAAATTCAAACTGACAGCAATGGAAACCATAACTGCCACAAGAGCCCCTCCGGGAACAACCAGCCCACACACCT
>Ga0307515_10000913_pt1 | contig 67991 bp, 73 predicted proteins | sample 17_EM_MG_FD_194513 | JGI IMG/M metagenome (GOLD analysis project Ga0307515, IMG submission 194513) | Populus trichocarpa ectomycorrhiza microbial communities from riparian zone in the Pacific Northwest, United States - 17_EM | ecosystem: Host-associated > Plants > Roots > Unclassified | place... | reverse complement strand
GGGGCGTGGCCGAGATAACTCTATCACAGCTAAGAAGAAGAGTGAGCTATAAAGAGCAAGCGATGGTCGAAGGAATTGGGAATCATCAGCGAGCAAAGTTAGCTATCAGAACACCGAAGACGATCATAAAATATTATTAAGAATTCTATCTATCTATTTACCTTTTAAGTTACCACTATTTCTTCCTTAATCAACTTACGCGATTACCCCTTATATGCCTGGACACAGGTATACAGCCGCAGAATACGCACTCACTCGGATTGTCGAGACTTTCGGCAATTTGCTGTTTACGTTACAAGAGCACAATCAAATCCACACCTACCGAGTGGTTTTTCGTTTCGTTCAACTCGAGAATATCGACTACCTGGTGCCGCGATATCTGAACACCGGGTTGTTACCATTCGAGGAATTTTCCGAGTGCGAGTGCTGGAACGAGGAAGATTGATTTACGTCTACAGAGGAGAAGGTCTGTGGTACAGGTTTAGAACGGGAGTTCTCGTTGTACAGGAACGAGGAGTTGAGTCTTAGGATAAGACGAGGAAAGAAAGAGACATTTGGATAGGCGGCTGTACTTAGTTCAATAAAGTGTTGTATTGATTATTGGGACTAAGAACCCCCGTAACAGGAACGCTATTCCCACGCTGAGATTCCTCTACGCACTGGGGACTGGTTCGGTGATGTCCACCCTGCTGATCTTGACCTCCTTCCTGACGAATCATACGATCCTCGCGCTGAGATGCTGATTAATATTAGCGAATGGCACGATGTCATTCAAAGGCAGGTATGCGAAAGGGTTAAGCGCGATGCGGCGTTCGACAACGTTCCCCTCGATAACCCGGACTTGGTTACGCCCCCGCGGCCTACGCTTAAGGTCTTCCCTGCTGATGAAGGCCAAACATGGCAATAGGCCACTCCCCTTCATTTTACGATTATGAGTATACATCCTTAATTCTGTTTCCTTTGGAATTCATGTGTGTGGTTTCCTCTGTGTTTGCATTGTTTCTTTGGGTCTGTTACTGGGATTATGGTTTGGGGTTTGTTTTTCTTTGCTTTGGGATGGGAATGCATAACGGTTTAAGGCTATAGGGTATCTTTTGGTGGCTCTGGGTTGGCAGGATATCAAGGGATTGGGTTCTATTCACTTATGGGCTTGGAATTTGCATTCTGATATATATAGCTCAGATACCAGAATAGATGCTCGGATTTGTCATCGGACAGTGGTATTTGGACCCGGAGACAGTTCTGAATATTGGGAGACTCCCGATAAACTTAGAGTTACATCAGAAGCAGGGCTGCCGTATTAGGAAGCTCTGATGGCTAAAAGTAGCGCCCGATCGGACTTGGCTAAACCGATTAGTTCCAGACTCTCACTAAGTCGGAGCTCTTTCGTCAGAAAGTGGCTGAGACGCTAAGAGAGAGTCTGGGCATGAGACTATAGTTGTATATCTTTTGAACTTCCATATCATAACTGTCCTACTTCATCATGGTGACTATCTTGTGCCTCCAGCTCTATGGGAAATTATCTCGACTATAACAATAATTTCTTTGGTTCTCACCACCTTCCCTACTAGCACCTCTGTTAGGTTCGCCTAACTACAGCATTTACATCAGCTGCTTCCAGTGCTAGTACTGGGAGTTAGAGACTACAAAAATTCGTTGAGTTTCCAAAGGAGAAGCCGAATGCCCAAAAAGAGTCATGCGAGTCATCCTGTTGGCAAGTGGGTTGACCAATAGGCCAAAGAGTTGACCGCTTTGCCAATAGGTTAACCGTTTACCAATGGGTTGACCCATACTCCAAGCCTTCCCATTGGCCAGCGGAAAAATTTGGTGTATGGGTCGGAACATATCTGTTCTTTCGCCCTCGGCGTGCCCGAGGTAGTACGGCCGCAGCTGTCATAGACTGTCTGTGGGATGATTTGGGTACTTTTATCGCCCTCGGCGTTACCATCGGACTGGTCTCAAAAAGGCTCAAGACCCCTTAGAGAGATCGTAAAATACTGAGTGGAGCTCTGGGGAAGCTCGGATAGATGAATTTGGAGCAAAACTACCGAGATATTTGGAATCTGTGCGAGCGAGAGAGCGTATTTCAGATGTGTGCAGACTAAGAAACGAACTTGTCTCCGAACATCTGGCTGCGCGTGAATAGACTCGTGTCTGTGAGCGTTTCCTCAAATTCTGATTGAAAGGAAGCTGAACTTGAGGCCAATATAGAGATCGGGGTTGCCAATGCACTCCCTTCTAGTAATGTAATTATTGTATCCGTATCATTGTCGCCACGTTTTGCTCCCTCGATCAGTGTCAATACTCGTACATTCGTTGAAGCCAGCTTCTGGACTTCAGTACGCAATTGGTTCATTGTAGTTTCTGCACGCGAATCCGATTGACTGAGTCCCGTCGTTAACTTCGTGATACAACTGTTCATTAAGTTTACTCACCATAGCAGTACCATTAACATCAGGTTCAAACTCATCTTGTGAACCGCAAGCCTCTCCACAATACTGCGCAAAGAAGCTTACTTCTGTACCCACTTTACCCGGTCCCGCCAGCCTACCTCTTCGTCGACAGTCCCGAGATCGTTCACCTCTGCCTCCAGCTCCGAAAATACCATCACGCATCCTGTCAACATAATTACCAGCTGATCCACTGACACCACGGCCACATGGCCTGCTTCCAGTTGTGTGTGTTGCAAGAGCAGGTTTTGGAATTGGTCGAAAATTGTGGCGAGGCTTTCAGTTTCGCGAAGGATATCGTGTATGATTTCCGGAGCACTTGTAACAGTGGAGGCGAACTTTTTCAGCGTGCAGACAATCTTTCCAGCGAGGGTTATCAAACCGGCAATTGAAGCGCCGACTGAAAGTGGTTCCATTTTGCGATCTATGGAAGGGGAAGATCCAGCAGCAATTGACGGTGTTGGATGTGAAGCTCTCAAGGCTGAGTCGTAATGCAGGATGATGCGCGTTGCACCGCTCTCAACAAAGGACCACATACGTTTGTTATGCCTTCATAGAACACTTTCTGATGGATATTATCTAGGTTGCGCAATTCATTCGACTTTCCGCCATAGTTCCTGGTGCTAGTGTGCTTTGGGCTGGTGATATAGGGCTAGCGGTAGTAATGCCATTAGAGTAAATACCAGGCCCGGGCCCTCGACTTCATATATTCGCCTTATCCAATAGCTAGGCCTATAGCTATTCCAACCTCTGCTGTGGGTCGTTGAGAATGACCATCAATCCGATCTCCTCGAAGTTAATTTGAGACAAATTTTGCGTCCTACTTATTGGTCTTCAGCCTCTGGTTTATGGCCGAGTGTTGATTTGCTACGTGAAGTGGCAGTCATTTGAGGTGGACGGCTCACTCCAGTTTGTGATGTTTGTGGAGGGGTACTACAGGCGCATCAGATTCCGCTCTGCGTGCCTAGTGGAAGGATACGAAGATGACGCAGACTACGATGTTTGGTAGACACTTTTAAGGGAACATGATAGCGTCTAAGTGTTTAAAATTGTGAGTTGGTGTTATCTGCAGAACTGCTGTTCCTGGCACATCTAGTAGATTCCTTAAGCAACAGCAGCTCCATCCGCGGCCATAGTAATGAGTAAATATCTTGATGGCTCGACTTCTGAGTGACTTGTTATAGCTGAGACTGTGAAGTCAGAAGCGTATACAGATTGTACCTGAGACTTATAGAAAGCCCTGAAATTAATTCCTCTCTCCATCGGATCGTAGGAATTCGTACAGAGATTCTTGTGAGCTCGTATAACAGCACTGTACTCTACTAGATCTAGAACTCCAGGTAGTATACGATATTTCACCAGAACGGTCCGATGACATGCAAAGACTCAGATCCGTATACCAAGGAATTACATGAGCAGATACGAAATTCCAAAGATAATTAATTCTGCACTCCGGTTTACTGCCTAAAACGCATATCCATCATAATTGAGACTTGTCTTCGCTCCATAGTACGTATGAGACATGAAAACTGGAAACGATATCCAGTCGGACATCATACGTACGTCTGCACGCCCATGCACTCGAAAAGTACATTATTTTCCCACAGTTGATAAGGCCAACAAATTGTATTGGACCTTTTTGAAAACTTTAAGATGCATTAATATACGCGGTAGCTTCACAGCCTTGTGCTTATTCACTGCTATGTGAGCTCGTGGCTCCCTCTTGCTTTTTGTGGATGCAAAACAGTTATGTATTCAAGACTCAAGCTGTAAGTCAATTCCGATCACCCTGCCTATCTGTTTTTCGCAGTCACGACATTTCCACTTTTCTCGAGTTTATTCACAAGTACAACGACTCAGCAGGTTTGATCCAATTTCCGTCTCGGCTCTTGCTGTCGCAGTCGTCACTGCCATTTTTCAAGGCACCCCTCTTTTAAAGGCCTATGGGATCACCTGAAAGCGCGATTTAGCAGAGCCTGCACCTCTGCGCGTACGTTCACCCCCCCGTGTCTAAATAATGAACCCCAAGCTCTAACTATAGTCTTATTCCAGGCTACTTTCAGAACATGAATCAAAACACCTTGACAGATGCAGTCCAATTGCTCTTGAGGCAAAATACGCAGCTGCAGACCGAAACAGGAAGCGATATATTAAGAATATAGACTATGATACAACAAGCAGGGACTTCAGCGATTTCAGTGACTTTTAATAGGACGTTAGAGACGCTGGTATGATAAGTTTCTCTCTCGGAATTTGTATCTACTAAGTTCGTGTTTAGTTGGCATGGTCAATCTCATTTTCGTTATGGGCTGTAGAAGTTTTTGGGCACCTGTGGGTCACTAGGCAGATATTACAGTGCCAATCAAGAACGCTAAAAACCATGCCGGAAGTTCCGTAAATAGAGTTGTTCCGTAAACCCTTGGAAACACACCTTCCACACTCTAATTCCAAGCGTTCTGTATGGTGCTGACTGAATATTGAATGCGCCTGGAGGCTGAACCTTCCAAGGCGCTGCGGAACAAATCCAATCATACAACACAGTGCTCACTAAGCTGATCGAATAACACCACACGAAGGTCTTAATAGTCCTCAGTCGTTGCACCAAATAAGGCTGCTGCATGCAGAAATAACCCATTAACAATATGACAAGTCGAAAGCAGCTATTTCACGTCATTTTGAAACGACTTGGTCAACACCCATCCACAATAGACGTCTTGCTCTAGCCAAATCTGAACATTACAACAAGTGCAAAAATTAGTTTCGGAGTGTGGTACACGCAAAAAGGTCTCTGCACAGTCCTTCTCGCATCTGCAAGACTACATATAGAAGCCACAGATTACTGCTACATACTGCGTTAATTTAATCATTCATCTCTCATACCTCTTTGTTTATCTCTATCTCATCGTTCCCTGTCCCTTTTTAGTCTATCATGGGTCGATTTAGAAGGTGGCTCTGCTGCTGCTTCTACGTCAAAGTACGCGAAATACTTGACCTACCCAAATACTCATCCGGGGAATACGACGATTTCCAGGCCGTTAGCTATTTCTCTGACGGGGCTACGTACACATGGAGAGGGCGCCCTTGGGTTCTTGCATGGGAGGATTTCAAAGAGGCTTTGGAGAATAGGGTAGAGTATGTTATAATGAATATATGGGTGAGCTTTCGGAGATTTGCGGAATGATGTTGGTAGACTTCTATATGAATTTACGTCTTGCAGGTGAGTTTATGGATGCTTAGTATATTTGAGAGCTAGTGTTGAGCTGAGTGGTGGGGCAACCTTTTTGAAGGGTGTACGTAGTAAGGAGAACTGATGAAATGGCAACAAGGAGAAACCCGTTCGTGTGTTCTTGATTATATCTCTTCCTTCTCTAGATATTTATCATAAGCATGTCCTTGTCAACAGAAAGTAAAGGGCAACTTTAGGACTTTGAGTCAATAGGGATTGGAATCCTGTATCTCAGAGTTTCCCGTTTTTAGAGTGCAAAACTGCTCCTATGTCTAGATTAAGTGACTGGTTTTCGAGTACAGTAAAATAATTCACGTTGAATGGATCCTAATTTCATATTTGTTAACCTCATGACTATCATCCTAACAAGTAGCTGTGTAGCTTTATGGAACGGCTTGCAAGCATTAGCATTTCCAATGGAAACCTTTAGCTGGTCAATTGCTTCCATGGATTACTTGGTTCTTTTTAGGAGTGAGACTAAATTAGGACGTAATTGGTGGTCATAGAGGCTTGCAGACGTTTCCTGATTTGAAATATGCAGTTCGCCTTGTTTACTAGATCAAGAATGCAAGCGCTATACTCGAAGCGTGCAGGTTATGTTCCAGGAGCTAGCTTGCCACAGCAGCTATAGGTGCAGTATATGAAGTTCAGCTTTCAGGAATAGAGCCATGGTTGCCAGAGAACGGTGGTCTGTACACTATAAAGCAGATATTCTCAGAGGACTTGTCGCTCGCTCGATCCTGGACTCCTTAAACTTTCCAAGATTCGGTCTCTCTACATTCACCCTCACAATTCGAAAATATATCTACTCCTAATGGACAAGAATAGTGGTGCTGTAATCCAGCTCGCGAGAGGCGGAAATCAACTGGTACGAGTCAATACTCCACGAATTCATTTCAAGACTACGAATCAACACGCCTATTTCAGATACAAAGGACCCGACTATAGCGAGCATACCAAGAAAGCTCTCGACATATCCGCCCGCGTTGTCACGAAGAAGTAAATTTCACTAATCTACCTGGCCCGGCCCTTCATGTAAGGATTCATCGTCATAATAGAGCTAGAAAAGGTACAATATCTGATCTGCCTGTGACAATAGACGGGGGCAAGTTCACCATCTTAACAATCCGGTAGAGGGAAGTGGACTATGTCCAATGATATGATTGATGATAGGGAGGCTGGGTCTTGCATGCCGCAAGGGGTGTATTTTGCGTTCGGGCCTTAGATAAATATAATTAAGTTAATCTAGAGAATCGCATACTTGTGCTCTTGAAATCTCTCATTAACCAAACTTGCCCTACCTGCAATCTATTCTAAGCGTTAGGAAAACTGAAGGCCTTTGATATAGAATTAGTACACATGATTAGTGAAGTCAAAAATTGTAATAGGATGCGCAATTAATTTGTGATGTTGTCACTCTACGTGCGCACCAAAAGAAAAGTCGTTGTGTATAACCCTAAGCCCTAATTTGTCTCGTGTTGCGCGATATAACTCAGGAAACTCCTTCGCTCGGCACCTGGCCAAGCATTGCCTATACATCCTGAGAAGCGGGCGGTGAACTTTATCCATCCCTTTGCAGCCACCATACCTTTTCCAATTGGGCTATGCAAGCCTGAAGGAAAGAAGGGAAAAACGAAAAAAACCAGTCTCAATTCAAACCAGGGAATGTTTTACATCATCCATAGCTCGTGAAACCCAATCGCACTCAACACCAGTGCGGTGAGGGTGTTTTTACGAGCTCTGTTCTTACCGCTTTATGTATAGCAACAAATTCATGCACGGTTATCCCAAGGGGGTTACTGGATGATATTCACTGCTTATCAGGAAATGTGTCTATTTGTGGGGATTTGACAAGGCTGTCATATCATCAAAATGCACTTACTCGTACGTTACTATCTAAGGCGTACATTGAGGGTAGTATGAGGTGTTTACTGCTGTGCTGGGCAGTGATTGAGGTTATTACTGCTTAACCTTCGGGAATTGTCACTACCCACAGTAATTCACTTCTCAGCGCACGATACTCTGCTGAAAACTCATCTGCTTCGAAATGACCAACACTGTAACAAGATGCAAGCTTTCTTGAACAACGACGCGAGAATATATTCGGACGCAGAACAGCCAGACAACCCATACAACCGTGCGGGAAAAGCGACCTATTACAGTTCCAACAGAGTAACAGTGGGTTTTACGACTCTGTTCCAGCTGGGAGCAAGCACGCGAAGAGAATCCAGCAACTCTGCGTGAATATGCAGACCGAACGGCCAGAACAGCCAGCCCGTATACATCCGCATGCTCAACTCATCCAGCGAGCTCCGCAGCAATCGTTACCCTCCTCCGTCCCGAAGCCCCAGAAGGTGTACAGAAGATGATAGCAAAGTCACGTATCATTGCAAGTCTGATCGCAGAGAACTTTATGTTTCGGCTCCTCATGGGAGTGGCGTTTGATATGGTGGCGAGACAGATGACTACTTCAAAGTATGTCTGATATTTGAGTTATGATATGTTCATGCTGATGAAGAATCAGGCGAGAAGAGTTGAGTATGTCCAGAGTAATACACAGGAAATTACAAGGCGCGGTATAGTTTGGCCGTGGAAACGTTGAAAACTGTGGCTGTCAGATTGCTGAGTGTCGACGGGAATCGGATGGTGAATTTGAAAGTCGTTTATTTTGGTTTGGATACGGAGATTTCAGGCCTCAGCTTGCTGATTGGTGGGTTTGGAGCTAGGGGATGGTTGATGAATACTTCGACAAAATATACCATTTTTCTTTGTCTAAAATATCCGATTTCCAGATTGTGAGTTCCCATCCACCGAGTAGGCTACATTTAGGTTCTCGTAAGTTTCTTAGAACCAAGCAGCATGGCCTGGAGTAGTCGTTCCCCAGGCCATGTGCAGGTAGAGGCAAAGTACTGAATGTTGGACAACTGGGTGCTGTGCCCACCATGATTGTATTTATCCTTCCCACTGGTGCATCGGTCTACAAACCACTAAAATGAAGCCACCGATTTTAGTGTGCATTCTATTAGCTGTTCCAACCATACTGGTGAGTGTGAGATGGCGACCTCCGCCGCTTCGCTAGCCATGTGGTCATAGGAGTCCAATTCACTTTTGGTTACTTTTGATATCACTCCAGTCTTTATTTCAGCATCGGGTGACTAAGATTGATAGCTTCGCCTGACTGATTAGTAGACCGATGCAGCACATATCACCAGTGCGAGGGGTTTGTTTGTTTGTAATCATATTGCATTCGGCCGCTGGCGGCCATGGCATATCCAGTACACATATCCTCCCCGCTTCTTCCGTAACATAAAGAAACAATAGCAAAGTCGGGAGTCCTCTTCTCCACAAACAAAAGAAAACCGCCAAAAAAAAACAACATCAAACTTTTACACCCCCCCATCACTCGACTCCTCGTGATCTGAGTTCTCCGCCTCCTCCACCACTCCGCTAATTCTGCCGACATCTGTACACGATACAAAATCCATCAGAGCCTGCGAACATTTTTCTTCTGCAAAAACGAGAGACATTGGCAATGAAATCTTTGGCTTCTTCAAAACCTTTTCAACGCCCTCATACCCATCATCCCCCTCTTGCTCATCAACCCAAAGCCTTTTTTGTTCTCGTTTCCATCTTTTGCACCACTTAAAAAGGTGGTCTCTTGTCTGATACTCATGCCCACACCACCAGCATTTCATATCACTTCTTTTTCCGATCCGCAATAGGTATTTCGCTATCAGTGCATGTCCTGACTTAAGCTGATGAAACCTCGCCACAATCGTCTTTTTGGCTCCCATCACCGCACCGTTACCACCCCTCTTCACCAAATCATACTGGTAACTGTGCTTTGACTTCTTCCCCATCTCTTTTATTTCTTTCTTACTTTCTTCCCATTTCGTCTCAGTCAACCTTTGACTAACATGGGAGAAAGAAACATAATCTAAAAACGGTGGCGGATTTTGCGTTTCGGTATAACTTCCGCAATGCTTATACGCCGCCTTTGTCGCTTGTTGATCCGCTTCTTCATTGCCTTCAATTCCCTTATGGGCAGGTACCCACCGGTACTCTACCTGGATATTCTTTCTGGCTAATGCATCGGTCCAGTTCATCGTTCGTAACGCTAGCACCTGTCCTGGTTCTGGTTCGTCCGATTGTATTCGTCTTAAAGTTGCCTGGGAATCCGTAAAAACCGTTACCCTGGTAACCTCCTGTTCTTCTGCCATCTCATCCGCAATCTTCATTGCTTCTGACATCGCATACATTTCCACATCAAAAGCTTCTTTCTGTCGGCCTAAGTGCACCCTCCTCTTTTTCCACCTTCCTTCTTCTTCCCATACCACTGCACACCCAACCCACTCATCTTCTTTTCTCGATCCATCAGTCCAAAAAACAAGCCCATCCCTATCTAACTTTGCTTCTACCAATGCTTGTTCCTCATCCTGAATTATCACTTTGCCTTTAAGGTATCTTTTTTCCGTCGGTAATGTCGTCCCTTCATAACTCCTCCTCTCGAAAGGTTTATCCTCCGGGATCAACTCATCAATCCCCTCCACCCCTTGTAAGACATTCCTTCGTACTTCTAACATTCTCCCTCCGCCTTGAGCATCGGGCATCATCATCTGTCTCAACTTATACCGTCGTACCCGGTTATTAAGAAGAGCCTTTGCCGGTCGTAAACCTGCATCATTCATTAAAGCTCCCTGAGGTGTTGTCCTAAAGCATCCGGTTACCCTTCTGCCCTGTTCATTCAACAACCTTTGCACCTCCTGAGCTCGATTTTCTTGTCCACGCCACCACAATTCAGACCCATACAACGCCACTGCCTGAACTGCCGCAACTTGAATTCATTTGCATCCTTCTGAGCTTAATCCTTTCTTCGTCATCAAGGATCTCACCCTATTCTGCGCTTTCCTTGCTTTTGCTAAGGTCTTTTTCGTATGATCATTCAGGGTAAGCATATCATCCAGCCATACCCCCAACCATCTTGTAACTTCTTTATTATATGGAACCTCATGATTTCCTACCCTTACTCGGGCGTTCATCTTTGGTTCCTTATTCTTTCTTCGTCTTGTGAACAACATCGCCTCTGTTTTTTCGATGTCGAACTGACAGGCATTCTTCTTTGCCCAATTTGTTGTTTCCGCGGTGCATCTCTCCAGTTGTTGTGTGCATTCCCCCACATCCTCCCCTTCCACCACCCATGCCACATCATCGACAAAAGATATACCCTCACTTCCACACTCTTCTGCTTCCATTTCAACTTTGCCAAACAACCCCGATAGGTATATGACGAAAAGTACTGGCAACACTGGCGACCCCTGCGCAACTCCCGTTTCCACATCCATACTGTCTCCCTCCTTTCTGTCCATCGACATTATCACTTTTCTCTCTTCCATAAAGCTTTCCACCCACCTAACCAGGTCGGCTTCAAACCCCATTTCTTCCATTCTTTTTATCAAGTTCCCCTTCGCCACATGTGGAAAGGCTCCCTTAACATCCATCAACAGCACTGCCGCGGTATTCCCCCTCCGGGCCCACGCTTCTTCAACTCTCTTCATTAACCTTCCAACCGCATCTATTGCTGACCTTCTCGTTCTGCATCCAAACTGTCCATTGTGAAGTAACCTCCTTCGCTTACACTCCTCTGCTATTGCGTTGGCTGCCACCTTCTTGACCACTTTTCCCAAACAATTTAACAATGTTATCACCCTATATGCTTTGGCGACTCCGTAATCTGGCTTATTCGGCTTTGGTATAACCACCCCCTTCACTTCCTTCCAAACTCGCGGGTGTATTCCTAACCTAAAAGACGTTTTAACGACATTAATCATCCTTTGGGAATCCCACTCCCACAATAATCGTATCGCCTTAAACCCCAGTCTATCCGGACCGGGTGCCTTCTTAACAGACTGATCGAACAGAGCCACTCAGATGTCCTCATCAGTAATCTTTTTCCACATTTCTCCTCCCTCTTCTTGGGCCTTTCTCACAACACCCTTCAAAGGTTTCGGAAACGCTTCTTCTTTAATCAACTCCGCTTTTTCTTCCCAGGACTCCACCACCTTCCCACTCCTGGATTTCAAAGCCTTTGTCATTTGTTGTCCGCCTGGTTTCATATATCTCAACGCCTGCCAGACCTGATCTCTTGTGGCCGAAGTTAGAAACTTCCTCCACATCTCCATTTTCGACTGTCGGATTATTCTTCTTAGGTTGCTTCGCTGCCTCTTAATTTGTTGCTGCGACGTCTCCCCCCTCTTTTGGGCTCTTTTTATCGATCCCAAAATCTTTCGGTTTTCTGCAATCTCCGCCGTCCACCACCGTTTTGATCTTGCACACACCTTAACCTTTTTGCAGCACCTATTGAGATCATTAACAAAGTTCCGCTGTATCCACTCAGCCTCTCTCTGTAACTCATCCTCGCTGCTCTTCTCATCCAAAACAGGTCTCTTTGAGCTCTTATCCTCCCACTCTTTTTGTGCTGTTTTATAATTTTCTTCCTCCTCCTTTGACTTGAGCCCATCGATATCCCATCCTGTAATTTTTCGCGACACTTTGGCTCCTTCCCCTTCGTCCCATCTTAACTGGGCACGCACCACCGCGTGATCCGAAGTAGTTGCCAAATCTGTTGAAGTCTCTAATCTATCGGCCATCGAGGCTTTAACAATAAAGAAATCAATAAGTGATCCCGAAGTTTCGCCGTTTCTTGTATTCGAATGGGTTTCTTCCCCGTCCGGAACGTTGATTAAATCGTACTCATCCATAAGATTTTCCAAAAAGTTCGCATCTCGTTTCAGTGGGCATTGCGGGTCCCATCTATCACTGTGAGCATTCCAATCTCCTCCTAAAAGGATCTTTTCCTGCTCCATAATTTCGCTCCATCTTGCTGTCTGTGCCGGTCTGCCTTGACTTCTCACTCCCCCTTCTTGTCTCAGCTGATCATACACATTCACCAATCTCATTTTTCTACCCGACAGGTATCTTATATCAAACACCTGTACATCTCCGTCTCCCCCCTTATCAACTTCCGAAAACTCCAGGTGTGTATCTCTCCTTATTGCTGTCATGGTTCTTCCCCCTCTAACCAATCTATATCCTGGGTGACTGATGTTGTATCCTTCTCTCTCCACATACGGTTCTTGCAACATCACAACATCAGCCCCCCAAACGATTCCTGTTTCCAACGCCATCATAGTCGCCTCATACCCCCTTCCACAGTTATGCATTACGCATTTCACCATGACTTCACAGGGGGTCCTTGGGTCCCTGCGTTGGAATATTGTCCTTCGGTCTCTTGTGTCGCTGCTACTTGGACTTCCGGTTCCTTTTCGATTTGCTCATCATCCTGAGCCTTCTTTTCCGCATCTGCAGTCGATGGTCCCCCATCCACTGTATGATCCGGCTTTTTCTGTTGATCAGTTGCAATATTTTGACGTTCCCCCTCTCTCTCCTTCCAGGTTTGTCATTCTTCTCTCGCTACCTTGATGGCCTCCTGTTTCTTAACGCAACAGTTGGCCTTCACAATATGATTCCCCTTGCAGTTGACACACTTGTCGACATTATGGGTGCAGTTCTGTCCTGCATTAGCTTTGCAACCTACCATGTTGCACTTATGATCCTTCGTTAGATGCCTTCCCGCACACAACATACATGCCGGCATCTTCAAGGACCCACACTTTGCCTCAACATGTCCCCATCTGCTGCATACTCCGCAAAAGAAATCCGGGCCAGCATTCATAAACTTCTCCACATCATACTTCACTCCTGCCGCCCTCAAACCTCCCTTCAAAACTTTTTCGGCCATTTTGCTTCCCTTGACCGCGAATACAATCGAAGATGCTTTCTTTCATTCCGCCTTCTTCTTCTGCACATCCTTCAGTCCTCCAATCCAGTTGATGGCGAGGGGTAACACCACCCCCTCGTTCTCAGCCTGCAATTCCTGCCTCAATTTTTTAAGTCCTCCCCCCATCTTCTTCCCCAAATACCGATCAAAATTGACGCCATGCATTTTTACTCTCTCCCAGAGTTCATTTGTCTCGATGTCCACAATTCCTGCGTCCACCTTCCTTGCTGCTTTAATCACTATCTCCCTATACCATATCAAAATTTCGGCCGTTGCTGCAGGGGTCGTGATCGTAGACAGATATCCGCGGGTGTTCTTCGTAACTCCCTGGATGCGAACAAAATGTGGGACCTTCGCCTCAAAAAGTGCTCTATTCACTTCCGACGAAATGTCCAAATCTTTCTTCTGAGAAAGGGGGAGGCCATTGTCCCTCTTAAAGGTAACTCTCCTCTTCTCCATCAAATTTTGTCCTGGGGGGACCGGCTTTATCTCCTCCTTCTTCTGCTGTCTTTTTACCTCAACAAAACCATCCCCCCTCTTCTTCGGCTGCTGTTCCGATTGCTGTTGTTGTTGTTGCTGTTCGGGTTGCTTCTTTGGTGGTGGTGGCGCGGCCGCCCTTTGCGCCCACGTCTCCTTATTCTTCTCTTCCGGCTTCTTTGCCGGTTGTCGCTGTACGGGTTTCTTAACCTCCGGCTTCTTTTTCTCTCCTGCCTTTGGTCCCTTTGGTGTCTCCTTCACCTCCGGTTTTTTCGCCTCCTTTTTCTTTTGTTCCGGCACTGCAGGCACAGTAACCGGTCTCTTTGCGATCGTAACTTGTCCACTCGGCGTGAACCTCGGAAACTCCTGCCTCTTCTCTCCCGGTGGGATAATCGGTGCATGTTTAGATGCCTCCAATTCTTGCTCCTCCACCTCCATTCGTTCAAGCACCATTGCTACCTTCTCATTCTCATCCTCCGAGAAAGTCACACCTGGCTCAAATTCGATATCGCTCTTTCCATCATTCTCAGGGGTGGCTTCTACCTGTTTCCCCCTTCGAATTTCCCCCTTCTTTCTATCTTCTTCAGCTGCATCCTCAAACCTCTTCACCACCCTATCCGTCAGCTGATCTATCATCTTTTCCATGCATCCACTTAATGCATTTTCAATTGTCTTAGCCATATTCACTGGAGCGATCTTGGCCAATTTCTTTTCAATCTTACTCAACCTATCGTCGAGTTTTCCCGCCCTGTCTCCTGCATACTCCCTTTCTAACTCCACCTCGGTGAGTATGTTTTGAGCAATTTTTCGTGTCGACCCCACTGCCGCGTCCGTATGATTTTGCCTTGCAGCTATGTGGCCCGCCTGTTCACCACACCACTCCGAATAACTATCCTCAAATTTCGCCTTGTTGATCATAAAATCCCTCAGCCTATTAGTGTTCCTAAGATACTCACCAATAAATGCCTCGAGATTAACCTCCTTGTTCTCATTGGTCACCTCCTCTGCAGGCTTGGCCCAATCAGCCTCCAGCTTCTTCCTGCTAGGTGTCTGCGGCATATTCGGAATTGGTCGTTCGGGCGTTACCGGCCTCTTAACTCCCTTCCCCTTATTGCACTTTTTTCCCTTCTTCGTTGGCGTCATGTAGGGCTCCTCATCCCTCCACTCCACCTCTGTCATCGTGTCGTCCTCGTTGTCACTGCTATCTCTGCTTTCGAATTTCCTCGGAATGGGTGTGTAGACTTTCCGGGTCTCTTCCATTCCCCCCTCCTTTTCGGCGTGTTGGCTGGTATTTTCCTCCAACTGAATATACCTACGCGCGATAATTCCAGCGCTTGCCCTGGGAGTCGAAAAAGGATCCTCGGGAAGAGCACTCGGAGGTAGGCCCAAAAGGCTTCCCTCATAATTCTTGTTGGAGGAGGGGACAGGGCCTTCTCCTTCGGTGTTTGCAACGGGAAGGAAATTTCACTTCCCCCGTAATCTGTAGTAGGTGGCGGTGACAATGAGGAATCATCACTCGAAATCGTATGAACGGCGTGCGAGCGCCTATTCCCATATTCATCAATAACCTCAGCCGTTCCCCAAATCGGTTCGATCACTTGGCTCGGATGTCCGTCTGCCCTCACTTCGGCATTATGAATCCTTATACCGTGGTTGAACTGTTCCCTGGTCAAAGTAACCACTGCCGGTTGAACTTCACCCAGATAATCTCCCAACTCCTCTCGAGCGATTTCGGAGGTAGTAGCTGTTCCATCAGGATCCGTTGGAAGTGGTCCCTGTTGTCTCTCTAGCAGCTCACCAATATGGCTGCTTTCATCCGTCCCAGCTGGGCTGGCGGTCTCTGACATTAACTTGTCCATTCTTTCCTTGGCTCTCTGAAAGGTAGACGTCTTTTTGGCTCCGAAGAGGCTCATTTTGGCTTCTAAGTAACTGATTTCAAAGAAAACAGCTGAAAACCGAAGCAAAAGTTTTCTGACGATAATAGAATTGATTGGACGATAAAGGTCTTGGCAAAACTAGAAGGTGGTGTGGTGTGTTGTCGGAGGTATATATACCAGTGCGAGGGGTATGATGTATACGATGTACTAGTACATACGAGAAGTTGTGCGCTTGATATCACTCGACTTTTAACGCCCACTAGCGTTGTTACACACGAACTGGCTGCTAGATCTAAGGTTGGCCACGATTGACGCCATGCAGTAAATGCCCTTGTCTGCCTGTCCAACTTCTTCAGTGCAACTCTACATGGATATGCAAGCTTTACAGGAGCTCTAGAAGAGACGCGGGCTCCAACCGCAACCGCACTTAGAAGAGTAACCGGAACCTCTGCCTCTATCTTTTCACCAGTCCTCGAACCTTTGACCTAAGCAACTTAGCCTCGACCATAGCACATAGCATCGAACGGCAGCGGGGAGTGATGGGTTAACGTAGTTATACCTATTAAATCGAGACGGATATGTTCTGGTTTCTCGGGTTCTGGGGGTGACAGTAGTGTGGGTTTGGGTTTCTGATATTGAATTGCTGAGGCTCGGTTTGGGTTTCTATGACAAGCTTTGGCGTATTCTTGGATGCTGAGATACTTCTATTAGTACGGTGCTGAACTGAAAAACAATCGGCGTATATACCCAGTGTCCTTGGTGTCATAAAGTATGTAAGGTTGAGTGCATGTTTACCCAATTGCTGTTATATCCTCAGTCTACCAAACTTTGGTACTGCAGGATACTGATACCTAAAACTGGTCCTGTGTATGTTGATTAACCTCGAGAGCTGTTAGTTCCTCTGCATACCCACTGCTTTAGGTGGGGCAGTCAACGTCGAATTGCTCCGAAGAATGTTAGTTGTATGGTCGTTGATGAGTGAGTGGCATTTGGTTTGTGGGATCTCAGGACAACGAAAGGTTTCTAACAGATATTGTCTGAACTAAAATGCATAGCAGAAACGATACTATTAGCGGGCACTTGGTATGAATGATAGGTAACGTGAAAACTAGGCAGTGTATATAAGAATCAAAGTTCAGGCATCAGGCAAACAAAGCAAAACAAAAGCTAAACAAAAACCAGTATGCTAGTTCTCAAAATGATGAATACAAATGATTATAATCCCTATTTACGCCCCCTTTCGCTACGCAACAAGAGTGAAACTTCCTTACTTCCCCTTATCCGCTTCCAATAATGACACATCATCTGCACTGCATATATAAAACTCACTCTCCGGTCAGTGTCCATTAATCAACTACCTCAACGTGCTACACCACCCCAAATACACCTAGAACACACCAAACTTCTTTTTCTTCTTCTTTTTGTCCTCCTCATAGTAAGGTCGATTCGGCTGATGGTGCACCTTGAGCCCTCCCATCTCTTTCACTGGCGGTTTTGGTATCGCGGGAGCTTGGGCAGTAGGAGCAGGTGGTGGTCTTGCATGCTGTCCGGGTGGAGGAGTGGGCTTCGGTACGGGATCTGGCTCTAAGAGGTGTCTAGGCACTTCCTTCCTTGGGGCATCCGCAACCAACCCTAGCTTCTCTCGCCCGTCCTTCAACGCCTTTAATTGCGTCAAGAAACCATCTGGGGTAAGAATATGGCTAGTTCCCAGGAACACATCCCTCACGCTCGACTTCGAGATCTCATAGCATGCTCTCACTTCCGAAAGGGTCGCACCTCCCGCCATGAATACAATGACCCTTTGCCTCGGCTCCACAACGCTTAGTCTGCTCTTCGCCCACGTGGGCTTCGCGCTTCTCAACGAAGCCTGAGATGTTGAGTCAAATGAGCTTCCGGTTCCCGTGGGAACTAGTTCGGGTTTAATATATGGGAAAGCTTGAGAATCAAGGACGCCCTTAACGTGATCTTCTAGCATTTGCTTTAGCACAGTTGTATAGCGCGAAAAGTCGTTTCCCTCCTCATCTTGTTGGGGAGACTTCGGCTTTCGGCTGCGGTTGCGGTTTGGTGTAGGATCTTTCAAAGGTTTGGTGACGCGGGCACCGAGCATATCAAGAGATCGGATGACCATCTCGTCGTGTCGGCGCAAACCGGAGTGACGGATGAGCTTCTGGATATCACCATCTAGGAGGCCGTCTTTGTAAAGGAGGTAGATGGCGATTAAACGGAGACGTTCGGCAGGGCTTTTGATATGTCAGCAGAAAGCCTACATGGCGGATGAATGAGTATCTACCCTAAAGCCGGGTCGTCAAGTAGGCGGACGAGATCTGACGCTGCGTCACGTGGGGGACGGCCATTTTCATCCAAGCCGGTTGAGAGTGACTTTTGATGAATATAAGTGACTACTCGTGGCTGGGACTAAAGATCATACCTGCTCCAAAAGTGCAATCTCTGGCAACTTCTTTTTTTCAAACTGCCCCATACATTCCTGCGCCATTGTTAGGTGTAGAGAGTACATATCCTTTTGCCCTTGATACTGTGGCAAGCTTGCCATCATGTCCCGGATGGCATACAGACTCGTGGAGGATTGGCTGTCCACAAAGTTCTTGTTGTCACCTAAAAACTTTTGAAAGTCTGCCATCAACCGCTCAATCGTATCCTTCATGTGCTGATGCCTATTCGCAACCCAGACTTGATCCTCATCACTGATAGTCATCTCCTTCTGTTCGGTCTCTCCTGTAGCAGTTGTTATATCGACTTTGTATGTTATCTTATCGCCTTCTTTGATCGGGAGAAGATCATGTGCCATTGCCTGGTACGTAAACTCGTGCAGAAACGGAGCATAAAGATCCATTGATCTATCAACGATAAACAGTACTCCTCTTGGCCGATTCGACTGCGGCGGAAAGTCCGGGTGGTTTTTCGCGAAAGCATCGAGCTCATCCTGAACATTTTTCGCTAGAATTTCTGAGAGTACACGAGCTTCGTGCAGCATATGCGAAGGTGGCCGGAAGTACCGAATCGTGGGATACTCTCCCAGTGCACCACATACACATACAATCTTGCGGGCTAGTTCCCGGAGGTGTGAAGATACTAGAGACCGACATTCTGGGTGGTAAAGGTTAAAGAATGATGTAGGTTCACGAATTGTAAAGAGATGAGACTCGCGGGGGTAGAAATCGATTGAGAGTACCCTTTCGCCGCGTATAAACTGACGTGTGGGGGAGTCAATTATCATTTGTCGAAACTTATTGTCGAGCTCTGGGTGACAACGGAATTAGTCCGGCGCGTCTCTACCAAAGGACTAGACACGATCGTACCAGAAGTCCATAGCAGGTGTGCACCGCTATATCGAGGTTTTGGTCGCTCAAAATCGGATAACAGGCATTTCACGATGTGCTCCACCGGCGTAAGGATATAGATGCACTCCATGGGCTGAGGTACGCGCTTCTCCTCAATCTTTCTAACCTCTTCATTATGTCACATGTCAGTCCTATCCCCTTCAGGAGAACTACGTGTAGACGTACCTGACACCTTTTCGTCGAGAATATTGTGCTCCTCCATAACATTCATCGTCAGCTTGAAGCTGGTCTCATCCATGACAACACATCGCCACTATATCACCTCGTCAGCTTCCTGGGGTAATACGGCATAATTCAGAAGCATAGCGGACCGTGTTCGGTGGATTGATATTTCGGATCGCATCAATGATAGCTGTAAGAGAGAGCTATCAGTCTGGCTCAGAGATTTCACGTGTAGCAAGAGATACTCACTTTGTCTCTGGACCTCTATCAAAGAGACCATAGCTGCAGTCCTCTTCTAGCCGGATATCGGGCCTGTAGCGATAATATGAGCTTCTTGAGGACTGGTTCAGTAGCAGCGGTAAGACTGTGGAGGAGGTGGTTCTGGCGCCAAAGGTCAATGAGGGGTTCCGGGGGTAGGTAAGGATGTATTTATTGCATTGATGTCACGGAGGAGTTGTACAAGCTGCCCTTCAGGGCTTTGTAGCGTATGCCAAGCACGACGTATGGAACACATCTGGAGATGAATGGAACTCATGCAAATTGTTTTACAATGCTCTGATATGACTTTGATAGTGTTCTCTGCCTTTGAAAGGCCTCCGTATGTTATATTTATTGACTCCTCCACTATCTGACGCATTCACAGTCTATCACCCGCCATACAGCACTTCAGGTCCAAAGCACATAACTTCATGCGCACAATTGCGCAAAGTCCCGTGTCAACGGGATTTAAAGACAAAGACAGTACAAAAACTGGGTATACTTAGAACAAAAGAGACAGCAGATAAGTATGTACGCCTGCATCCAAAACTGAAATCCAAAAAGTCAAAAGCAAACAGGTATTTACCGGCCAATCCAAATCCCACGTTACTCTCATCCGAGTACTACGGGTATATGTGGACTTCTTTCTCTTCTTCGCGTTTCGCAGCTTTTTCATTCTCTTTTTTCTCCTCTTTTTTCTTGTCACCTTCAATCTGTTTGACCTTCCTCGTCTCCCACCAGACCTGTCCACCTGCCATTCCAGCAACAATGCAAGCCAATGCAACGAAAAGCCCCGTACTCCAGCTCGGCCGGTCATATCGATTCATTCCCCACATAAACCCGCACAAGCAGCATTGGAAAAAAGTGTTCCAGACATAAAGCCAAATAACATAATCGAGCTTCCATGATTTTGTTGGTGGTGCCTTCTTCCCCGTAATTGTGTCGATCTCGTCCGCCGCGGTGTCAGTTGACCAACCTCCGATTTCTGGAGATCCAGAAGCTGCTGGCCTAGGTCTATACCAGCTCTGGTTTATTTCCTGTAGCTTGATGTATCCACTTTGCTTTCCATACCATCTCCATTTGAGGAGATAGTACAAGTCTCTGAACCGCCACGGTGCAAGCCCAAAGCCAGTCACACAGAAGAGGGAATTGAGGATTTGCGAGTCGATTTCGATCCATATGCGGCGAGGAGAGTTGATGGCATTGCATGTCGGCTTGCACATTGCGGGCGCAGCATTGCACAGGAGTAAAAACAACATCCCTCCCCAGGCAACGACTTCGCGGTAGTCAGCAAAAGTTCCCGAAAGGAAAGAAGGAAGAACCCCGTACTATTGAGCAAATATATCGTAACGAAGAACCCAACCGGTTTCGTAAACCACTTCGAAAATTCCAGTAGCCCACTCTTAGTGGTCGCCCATGCACCGGGATTTTCGTCGTCTATGCTTTCTGTCCCATCTCTCGGATTGCCACTATCCCGTGAACTTAGTTTCTCGCTCTCCTCTGCAGCGTCGACCAAACTATTGGCAACTGCCGGTTGTCTCATGGCCTCTCTGATATCTTCGATTTTCCCCTCTTGTATCCCCTCTTGTATCGGTATGTTCTTGTTGACTCCTGTGGGACTCAGTCCACCACCGGTACTTATTGAGCTCCCCCTTCTGCCCATGCCAATTCTTCCACTGCTGCTGACCGAATTCCTGCGCAGATCTGCCCATGAAGGAGCTCTCCCGAATGCTTCGCCGGTAGCTGCCAATGCGCCCAGAGGAGGTCTCGAGTTGAGGACTGATTCCGTAAAAGACGAGCCCCTCGAACGCCGGCGCGTTGTCGAGGCGGGAGAAGCTGGAGACGCGGCCTCTGAAGGAGATTCACCGGCAGACGCTACTAATGGAGCAAAATCTTGAAGCGTTGGAGAAGCCATTTCTTTGGAGCGGCACAGCAAAAATGCCGAAGCCGAGAGAAGGAGAGAGTGGTGTGGTGATGATGGCGTGAGGTTTGTGTTTATTGTTTATGACCTGTGATCACCGACTTTCGACTCCTCGCTTAAGCTTGCTTCGAGTATCCGGATATTTGTGCGGTATTTTATCTCCGACAATGAACGTTCGACTGATTGCTGAAAAGAAGAAGGCGAATGCTTATAGCTGAAGAAAACTGAAAGAGAAGAACAGCAGAAGAAAGAGAGAAAGAGTTGCTTTTTTGTTCCAAGAATTCGTTCTTTCGAAACTGGCATAAACCCTGTTAGTAGCAACGTCATGAGGCTTGAGTGACTTTGCTTAACGCCGATCATGAATGCTACTGCTGCTCCGGTTATATAGAAAGGTAGACTTGACCAATGGAACCTGCCTACGTACCACACCCAATTTTCAGCTACTCTCAATGCCCATAGTTATGATGACTTTTTTCGTTCTGCGCGCCTGTCACTAACAGATTATTTGTTCTTACAGCAGTTGTCGCTTTGCTTCAATCTCTCGTGATGTCTGCGAGTCTTCACCGGCACTCGTTGTCTAACGCCACCAAGTGCCTGTGATGGAATCCCTCCAACCAATCACACAAAACCCAATGGCTTGTTTGCTGATGTCCCCATCGCTCTAGTTATCACCAGTTTTGTTTCGGCCATTGCGGAGATTGGATGCATCTAGCTCGAGTACTCTCACGACGAATACTATAGATTGTTTCTTTCGGCATGAAATGTTTACGCTGACCGGCGCCCACTTAGTAACCCCATGCCCAAGAGTAGTAGAGATGAAAGTACCGATCACTTTGGATTACCATTATCTCGACATACGCTCTAACCCCAAAAAAACCGTTCATATCGTAGTATCCATCAAGCCTTCTTCTTCCCCAACTGCTGCGCAGCCGCCTTAGCCCTCTTCTTCTGCCCACTCTTGATCATAACCATGCTCAAGAAGCTGCCCACGACGGCGGCCCCAACCAACACTATCGCAACCGGAATTCGGATCGCCCAAACCCTCGGCGGGAAGAAGTTGTGGAGTTCAATGTTCTCGTCGACAAACGGCTGAAGCGGTCAGTAGGGAGAGAGAGGGGGAAAAGTTTATCGTAGCGCACCATGAATAGTGCCCATATGGTATAGTAAAGAAAGGTGACTGTAGCAATGATGATCATCGAAAGTCCAGCGAGTTGGGCGAGCTGTGATCCTCCAGTGAGCGCAGTGCAATGGGAAGAGCACAGATAGAACTGTTAACTCACCATGGTTGGTATCTTGAGGCGCGATGCCGTGCAGTAAAGTGATAGTAGAAAAAGGAGTGTGCTGATCAAAGTTGAAAGTTACGAATGTTGATTTGCGACGTTACTGTAGCTTTTGCTTCTGTGGTCTCATCGTAGTGTTATAGAAACGCTGCGCGTGTGTAGACTTGATACCAGCCTCGTCCTCGTGATGTGGGCTAGGTTTTCTACATTGGTATCTAATTCTCTCATTGAGGAAGAACATTTGAAGGTGCAACTATGTACACTTCCACCAAATCTATGTGCATAATGTACAGAAGCCTATATCGAAGTCCCTATCCTATGTGCAGTCCCGTCTTAGTATCTTGCCCACTCATTCCTACTTCCTCTTTAAATTCTTCTCCACCACACTCCTCAAACGCGCAATTACCGCCTTGGGATCCGTTGCACCAAACACGGCTGTTCCTGCAACAATAACATTCGCGCCAGCCTTAGCAGCAACATCAATCGTACTCGGTCCCAAGCCCCCATCAACCTCAATATCCAGTTCGGGGTACCTCCTCCTCAGCTTCTCAACCTTGGGCACACACCTATGCTGGAACTTCTGGCCGCCAAATCCGGGTTCTACTGTCATCACCAGTACCATCTAACACCAATAGCATTAGCACAAGTAGTAAGCGTGTAAGTAGAGTAGAGGAGCATACATCCGGTTTCTCTCCCTTACTGTCAAGAATGGGGTATAGCACATCGACAGGAGTGTCGGGCTTGATTGCAACACCAGCTTTGAGTCCCTTCGCGTGGATCTGCCTGATGAGCTCCGTGCTGGGCGTATGAGGAGCCTGACTGGCTTCTGCAGCCTCGTAATGAAAACAGTAGAGATCGCAACCGGCCTTCTTAAAGTCGTTGAGCCATTTCTGGGGCTATCATTCTCATTAGCGCTAGACCAGTGTCGGCAGTAAAGGGGTTAGGCTACCTCAGTAACCATCATATGGCAGTCAAAAACGCCCTTGCTCCAGTCTTCCGTTCGTTCCACCGAGCCGCGGATACACGTTATTACCGGAGAGCCGATTGTGATGTTGGGTACAAAGTGGCCGTCCATGATGTCAATGTGCAGCCAGTCCGCGCCTTCATCGTTGACGATGCGGGAACATTCGTGGAAGAGGTGGCCAAAATCGGAGGCGAGAATTGAGGGTGCGATTATGGCTTTTGGTGACATTGTTGTTGTGACAAGGTGGTGGTGTTGGATTTCCGCGGAGGAGGAGGAGTACTTCTTTTTGAATCTTAAATTTTGGAGATGCGCGGGGCAGCTTTAATAATTGGGCATGCAGGGGTACATATGCCCCCCACATCACGGTACCTAAGCGGCGTATATTGAGTACGATACTTTAAGTCAATAGGCTAACAAATCGATATCAATTGGGCTTCAATTCTCAATTCTTCTTTGCATGGTCGGCGTGGTGGATATAAAATAATAACCATAACTTCAAGTTTCACCTTGACGAATATGAGACGAAAGACAGTAATGACGTGACACCTGTGGTACCCAAGCACCGCTCGTTATCTATTCCTTCATATTTACACCTCAGGCTTATCAATGTCTAAAATCGTCCCACCTAGTGAACCCCTCACACCGGCCTCATCCTTGGAGCATCTCAAACCCTTTCTGTATTCGATCGTACAAGCACAGCCATAGACTTCCCAACCCTAATTACCACCGACTCTGTCGACAAGATCCTCGTAGTTTTCATCCGCCACTTCTACTGCGGCAGTTGTCAAGAGTTATATTTCTCCCCCACTCTCCACTGCCAGTGCGGCACAGACTGACTGAAAACGTAGCTTTGTCCGCGCGCTCACCACCGCGCCTTCCCTCACACCCTCTGCGCTCACCAACCGTAATACAAAACTAATAATCATCGGCTGCGGCGACAATAGTCTTATCTCTGAGTATGCATCTCAACTTTCGGCGCTATGGGAGTTCTTCTCCGATCCGTCAGGTGAACTGTATGACACTCTAGGAATGTACAAATCACTAGCAAGTGGCAAAAAGCCAGATTACATCAAGACAGGAATCTTGAGTGCTGCCCGGAGCGGTGTTGTGAGTGGGCTAAAGAGTGGGCCAACCAAGGGAGGAAATATCACCAGGGTTTGTATTTAGTTAAATTGGACAAACTTAAGCTGACGATGAGCAGAACGGCGGCGAGTTTTTGTGGGTAGGTCCGAAGCTGGAATGGTGTCATAGAACGCAGAATACCCGAGATCATCTGGAGGTACCACAGATTGTCAAACTCTTAGAGGATTTGCCAAAGTTGCAGTGAGAACATCCCGGGGGTTTCCTGTACATCACATCAAACGTATTGAACCCAGTTGGCTAGACAAGATGTGAATAGCACCAACGCCAAAATGATTGAAGAAATCTGTTGTTTTTCTTCAGACTACACTATGTAGGATGCCAGTTGATGGCAAAAGATGGTTGAACATACGCCCCCAAATCCGTCCCAACCGATGACCCGAAATGTACAAAGAAATTGCAAAACCAAACCCAAGGTGAACTTTTGTTGAATGCCCTAACTAACGCCGAGTTGAATCCGCGCAACGCTTCACCCCGTATACAAAGGAAATTCGTAAGTCGAGAGAAAATTTATTTGGAGTACTGCTCACGGAAGTGCTTGGCCGCGGAGACCATGTTCTTGAGGGCAGCCCGAGTCTCGGCCCACTGGCGAGTCTTCAGACCACAGTCGGGGTCGATCCAGAGCTGCTCGGGCTTGAGGTGTCCCAACATCTCCTGGATGCGGTCCTTAATCTCCTGCTCGGAGGGAACACGGGGAGAGTGGATGTCGTAGACACCGGGTCCGATATGGCGGGGGTAGGCCTCGTCCTTGAAGACCTTCAGGAGCTTAGCATCGGACTTGGAGTTCTCAATGGAGAGAACATCGGCGTCCAAAGCAGTGATGGCGTGGAAGAAGTCCTGGAACTCGGAGTAACAGAAATGAGAGTGGATCTGAGTGTTGTCGGTGACACCAGTAGTAGCAAGACGGAAAGAGTTCACAGCCCACTTGAGGTATGCCTCACGCTCGGGTCCAGACCTCAAAGGAAGACCTTCACGAAGAGCAGGCTCGTCAACCTGGATGACCTTCACACCGCCAGCCTCGAGATCAACAACCTCGTCACGGAGAGCAAGAGCGAGCTGCTCAGCCTGGACGGACTGGTGAACGTCGTCACGGGGAAATGACCAACGCAAGCAGGTGATGGGACCAGTAAGCATACCCTTCATGGGCTTGCTGGTGATGGAAGCAGCGTACTTGGACTCCTTAACGGTCATAGGGGCAGGGCGGGAGATATCACCGACAACAATCGGGGGACGGACGCATCGGGATCCGTAGGACTGAACCCAGGCGTGAGTGGTGAAAACGTAACCGTTCAACCGCTCACCGAAGTACTGAACCATGTCATTACGCTCGGGCTCTCCGTGAACCAAGACATCGAGGCCAAGGGCCTCCTGCTCCCTGACGACGAACTCAATCTCCTTCTCAATGAACTTCTCGTACTGCTCAGCAGTGATCTCTTTCTTGGTGAATTTTTGGCGGGCAAGACGGATCTCCTTGGTCTGTGGGAAGGATCCGATAGTGGTGGTGGGGAAGAGAGGAAGGTTGAGGTGAGCTTGCTGGGCCGAGATACGAGCAGGGAACTCAGAATTGCGGTTGTACATCTCGGGGGTGATCTTGGATTGCCGCTCCTTGACAGCGGGGTCGTTGGTTCGACTGGATGTAGCACGAGCCTTGACAGACGCAGCGTTGGCCTCGAGCTCGGTTTTAACAGCTTCAGGGCCGGATGTGGCAGCCTTAGCGATGATGGTAACCTCCTTGGCCTTCTCGACGGCAAAAGAGAACCAATCTGCTACCTCAACAGGCAAGCTCTTCTCGGATGCGAGGGTGTGAGGGGTGTGGAGAAGGGAAGATGAAGTAGCAACAACAACACGCTCGGCACCCAAAGACTGGATGGCATTCTGGACAATCTCGATTGCCTTCTGGAAGTTGGTTTTCCAGATGTTACGTCCATCGACTACACCAGCAGAGAGTGTCTGGCTGGGTGCAAGAGTCTTGATAACCTCCTCAAGCTGCTGAGGAGCACGGACAAGGTCAATGTGGATACATGGAACAGTCTTGGGAAGAACAGCCAAGTTGTGAACGATGTCTCCGAAATAGGTTGCAAGGGTAAGCTTGGGGATCTTGCTGCCCAAGGCAGCGAACTTCTCGTAGGCAGGACCGAAAGCCTTCTTAGTCTTCTCAGGAAGGTCAAGAACAAGGATGGGCTCATCAATCTGGACAGCTTCGGCACCAGCCTCGGCCAACTTGGTCAAGAGCTGCTCGTAGACAGGTAGAAGGGCGTTAAGAAGGGTAATGGGGTCGACGGAGGCACCACGGTCAGGCTTTCCGAGGTGGAGGAAAGAGACGGGGCCGAGGATGGCCGGGCGAGTGACAACACCCTGGGCCTTAGCCTCGAGGAATTCGCGAACAGGCTTAGGGTCGGCGGAGAGGATGAAGGTCTGGTTATCCTGGAGAGTGGGTCGGACGTAGTGGTAGTTGCTATCGAACCATTTCACCATTTCCTGCATAATAGATAAATTAGCCGTTGTGCCAATCAATGCTATCACACTTGCATATGCAATTTAAAACTGCCTGCATATGAAGTGCGAGGGTTTCGCAAGCAACTTACCAATGCAGTAACATCAACGGCGGCAGCAGAGTCGGTAGCAGGTCTCTGCAATCCACGTCCCATAGCGAAAAACTCATCAAGAGCATTAAGATCGTACTTGCGGTATCTTGAGGGTACGGCCTAATCATTCTGCAGGTTAGCCGATGGAACGAAATAACTCTAAATTCCAAGGCTACTTGCATTGAACATCTGAATGTGGTCCAAAACCTGGTCGTAGAAGGAAAAGTCGTTGCTGGCAATGATATCTGCACCAGCATCCTTCTGAAGTTTCCAGTGAGCAGCACGGAGGGTCTTTCCGGTCTCAAGCAGAGACTCCTGCGAGATTTTTCCGCTCCAGTAAGCTTCAGTGGCTTTCTTGAGCTCACGGTTTGCTACACAAAGGAATTGACGTCAGTCCATACAAAGGCAACATTGAGCTCTCTTCAAACGAACCTCCCATGCGGGGAAACCCAAGGACTGATCTGTTTACACAATTAGCCAAACATTTCTAACACGAGGGTTCTGTGTGGGTTTACGAACGATTGAACCATGATTGATTGTTTAAGACTCGACTTGGTGATATATTGAGGGAGAAGTCGAGAAATTGAGGTAGAGGGGGATTAATAGAAGAAGGGAAGGGTGAAGAAAGTTGAGATAAATAGGGGAAAGAGGCGGGGTAAGTCTTGCGGGGGGTGAGAGAAAATTCAAATCGATAGTTCAAAGTCTTGGCGTTACCGTTAGCGAATTGCGTGCCTGAAACTAGTCTGGAGACCCTCATCAGTGACCAAGCAAACTTGTGAGAGTATCGCCATGCTGAGATATCTAGTACAGTTAGCCCTGGCTATACCGGTCCCTCTTCTACCGGATACCTGACAGTACCGGATGGAGAAAGGGCGAAGGTTTTTCTACAGCAGAATCTCCCTAGATATACCGGATTTACACTAAATACCGGACTGGATGGGAGTTCCACTAGTACCAGAACCCTGTATCCCATACAAATGATTTTGGCTATACCGGATGTCAATGTAATTAATGTCTAATTTATGCCTAATGTGGCAGTTAAGGGCTGTATATGAGCTAGTCTCAAGTTATGTGCTGTCCTAAAACCCTCAAATATTAGAGCCTAAACCTAATTAGGTAACTAAACGTGATTTAGCCACTTAATTGTTGTTTATTAATTCTTTTCCATTCCGGATCCTGGCCATACCGGACGAAATACAGTGAGCCAGGGCCGACTGTAGTTTGTCATCTTTGAATCACCGTATTTGATAGCAGTAGTGGGGTAGTAGTGGCGGTTAGCTTTTGCAGAACAGACTGTTTGGCTAGTCTTGTTCCCAGCGGTTGGAAACGAGACTACTAATCGCCAAGACTTTTCACCGCCACATGCAACTCTGGGCTGTTTGGATTTCAATAGTATAGCAATTGTGCTCGGACTTCCTCATCAACCCTGCTCTCACAGCAAGATTCATTACGCGGAAGGGAGAATCCGAATCTTTATTGCCTGCTTTGAGTATCTGTTTTAACAATACGAGGTGTTCTTTTTGCAAACTACCGACCGTTCAACAACCTTCAAAAATGCTCGGCAGTAGCTCATCGCGTCAGCGCGCCGCTAAAGATATAGTTGATGTTCTGAACGAGATATCGATGCTTTTGGTAGTCATTCGAGCCGGACTTTTCACCTTCTCACTGACCAAACGAAGCATACTGGGCTGGATAGGACAACGCTCTCATTGTGCGTGTCGTTGATTGAGAACGGAGTTAATCCTGAAGCTTTAGCCGTAAGTCCACATAACTGTTTAGAGGATTGGTGCTGGTGCTGTTGCTAACGAATTTTAGCAGACCGTCATTCAGGAGCTCAGGAGAGAATCTCAGGCTTTGGGGCAGACTGATGGAACTTAATCCGGTATCAGTCCAGGACGAAAATATGTCAATAATGCTGTTGAAGCGAGGAATCACACTGTTTTCGCAGTTCAATGTTTTGATCAGAACTCCGGCAATCGCATGAAGAAAATATGAACTCAAGAGACTACAAGAAATCCTGGGGTCTTTGGACTTCTATGTAACTACTTCCACTAGGTAGCACTCTGGTACAAGATATACTTAGCATGGTGACTGACACCACAGGGTTTTTGGCGTAAATTCCGGGCAACTCACCGAATCGTAAATGTCCACCAGGTTCAGTGTGAGCAACGAATGAGGCATTCTGAAAGATGTGCACCACATTCCGAAAGACACGTATACCCTCACCAAAGGAGGCGAACCTGCTTTGATTTCAGTGATTTGGTGGGCTGCTCTGATCTCATAAACCTGCCCTTCTCCAAAACCCAGCGAGCGTCAAAGTCTATCAGGGCTGTTCGGAAGTTATGCCAAAAACCCATATGTTGGTGGCCGGTTCGAGACTTCAGGCAATCAAGCAAAGTCATCATCATCCATTATCCATCACTCGTAAAAGAAGACATCCCAAACAGCAAATTCGCAATATGTAATCAATCATTCTGTCAGGCGGCATTTATCGCTGGTGCGTAACGCCGTATCAAGCCGTCCGACAGACAACTAATCCATCGTAGATACTAACGCCATGTCCATGCTGAAAACTAAACAAACTGTGCACAAAGGATATCGTAACTTCCATCAAACGGACCACTCTGCAACATCATCAGTAGGGAGTACAAACGGCTCATCAATCCTCTTGATGGCAAATTCACTGCACAAAATGCTGTCAAAAATACAAGGATTAGCTTAGACCCTTCCCGAGATCAATGGTAAAGTATTCTCACCACTCTGATGCGATGAGATTGTCCAAATCCTCGACCGCCTTGTCTCTTCTCTTTCCTGGGACAAGCCCCCCTTGCTGAATATGGTTCTGCAAGTCTTTAATCCTTCGACTTTTGCCAACACCGGAATGCTTGACAACTTCTGTCATCAAACAATCACTATGGAATGCATGTTGACATGGGAATACAAAGAACTGCCGGGAAAGTAATGGGTATTGACAAATGTAACATCGCTCGCCGGGTTCGACGATTGCGTATCTTCGATCCAGGGATGCGATGTCTTTTCGAATGTGCTCTGCAGTAACGGCAGATTCATCCATTTCTTTCTTTAATTGGTCGATGTTGTGACTGTAATCCTCCAGCGCCGTGCAGATCTCTTCCTTGAAGTCATCAATGACCACGAAATCAGGGAAAAAAGGTATTAAATCCTCAATTCTCAAAAGTTCGCATCGCCGCAAAAACTCGATGGCACTACCAAGTAGAGGGTTAGAGTATAGAGCAAAGTAAAAGACACAAGGAAGTAGGTACCTCTTAATACTTTCAGCCTGAGCAATGACTTTTTTCGCAACCGACAACCACAGCTTTTTCCGGAGCACAGGGTCGTCTTCCGGTCTATCAGCGACGATGCTTGCCAGCTCAACGTTTCCGTGCTTCAATGCCAACTCTACTGCATCGGCGAATTGGCCCATGCTCGAATAAATATGTACACAACTCTGGACATGTCCATGCTGAATACACAGTCGCAATGCGAAATCCGAGTCGTACTGCGAGTCACCAGTGTGTGCTTCCAAGTATTGCAGCAGCTGTTGCTCGTCCTGGGAAGGATGAGAGGCATATATACTGATGAGTGTGTTGTGCACAGCGGCATCTTCGCTCCCCAATTGATGGATCACGTAGAGGAGGTAGCGCACTGCTTGGTTCTGTTTGCTATTAATACCGGCAGCGATGCAAGCAATGGCAGACATACCTGATTCAAGGGTACGCGTGTGAACTTGTTGTAGTTCAAAAGTGCAGGTATAAGGTTTCTTGGCTTTAAGTTGGATTGCCTCATTAATATATCTACAGTCTCCATTGGAACGTTCGCCATTAAAACGCTCGAGTACTTGTAAAACATTTCGGGATCAGTCTGCCGTTTGAGAACACTTAATGCCTCGAGCCATTTCTCTCTTTGGACCCAATATGCCAGTACGTAACTATAGTCGTTGATAGTATTTGCGTAAAACAGAAGCTCGTATTGTCGTCCATGCGACGATATTATCTCGTATGTCGTCTTGCGGTCCAGATCACCATTGTACTTGCTAACGAAATGCTGATATTCCTCCTTTACCTTTGATAGCTGAGCCTTTATGTCATCAGAAGATGTTTGTGATGCATGTGCATGCGATGTAATCGTAGATAGCTGGTCCTCGAGCGAGTTAAGTCGTGACATGAACACCTCTACTAGCCAACTTGCTACCATAACTCTCTGCATCAATGACTTGAAATAGTATTAGCATCCTCTTTTTAGACAACTTCCAGAAATATACTCACAGACGGTTTGAGAGTATTTAACTTTGCCAATAGATAGGTCCTTAGGGCATCTTGTTCCCCGTTTTCCAAAAACGTAAGTGCTACCTCCTCGAAGCTCTTGCTGCTCTTTCCATAAACTTTAGCCGCTTCCACATACTTCCCATGAGCTACGAGATGATCGCCATGGGCTACGGCAACCTGATCCTTCTGTGCTGGCGTTTTCGCAAACCGCGTCGCTGCGTCGAAAGATTTGTCTGCCAACAGAATCTTCCACACATCTCTATCTTCATCCATAACAACTACCTCAAAAATTTCCGTAGTAGTAAAGACCCAAAACGTAGATTTTTTAACATCAGAACACAAACCCAACACTGTGGTATCAGGATCAACAATTGCTTCTTGAAAAACAACGGAATCATCCAGTCGATTGATGGCATAAATATCTGTCCCACAAAGAATGATGACATGATACTCCGTTAAGGCTACTGAGGTGATTGGGGATTTCATTGTAGGGATGGCAGCTTTTGAAAATAGCTTTGAAGTGGAAAACACATGAGCACCGAGTTCAGGATTGGTAGGTTGTATAAGAAGTTTGCCGTGGTAAACACCGGGACCAGTCAACCAAGCAAATATTCGAGCAGGATCCTCTTCATCTGTGGAATCTGGTGATATCGAAAGCATACTGTAAGGTGACGAATTGTCCCTGAACCCCTGGGTAGCTATGCGGCCTTTCAGTTACCCAAACAGACAATTTGTACGGAAGCTAGAGCTTACTGGGGCCCTCCGAATCGAAGAACTTTGCAAATATCGACGCGATATCTGCATGACCATACCGCTGAATTCTCCCGACCCAATGCATGATAGCACTTGGTGTAGTAAGGATCACCCTGCGCAAATCCGGCTTTCCTGGAAGCATGTCTACCCACAGTCCCGCCACTGGCTGCCCTTCCGGTGTTTTGTACACCAGCTTAGAGTATTTCTCCTCTCGTCTCATGAAGCTCTCTTCCAAGCCCTCAATATAGGTTTCGTAAACACTTCCATCTTGTGCGCCAACCAGTATTTCGCGCGTAGATGTTGAAGGTAGTGCTGGCGACCAAGCAACACACTCAATGTGAACGGATTTTAACCGCGAGAGATGACGAGGCTTCGTTGACCGTGAGTGAAGGTAAAAGTTCTCACCGTGAGTCGTCGATACGATAAGGTGGGAAGCAGTAGGATCGAGGAAGACCTTTCGAATGGTCCCGACTTCAGACGACTTCTTGGGCAAGTCAATGTCTAGTAACCATTGTCAGCCACCATACATTCCAGAGTTCAAAGCTGTTGCCCCGTTCTCACCATCGACATCCTGTGGGTTTGCCAGATCTATCCGCAAGATCCTCCCGGACACAAGAGCCAAGATTATGACATTATTTGCAACCTGGACAGCGGCGAAGTCAGCAGCTACCTGGAACTGTAGCTGAACTTGTTCGACATGGAAGATCGGAGAAAGCTCAGCAAAGTCGGTGGAGAACCCCGTAGGGTTGAAGGCCACCGGATCAAAGGCCATTCCACTCTAGAAGTTCGCAGAAGTGATTGAAACGATAATGCTGGGCTTCGGAACACCTGTACCAGCACTTGCTAAGCTCGACGATGTCGCGTTAGATAGTGTACTATACACATACCCACGTGTGACGTTGGAGGAGCCGCATAACATTTGGCTTGGCTGTATTATTGTCACTCGAGCTCAAAGATTTCGGAATTTCGGAACAACCTTGCTGGACGGATTTATATTGATGGTCTTCAACAGCCTATATACATCCAAATCCTTATTCTTCCTACGTATGTGTATCAGCTTTGCTCCACCCGTTCAATTCACCTGGTGAATTGTGAACGATAGAAACGGATAATTCCGGTTAAATCGAAGCTTATCCTTTGGTCACAGTACCACCACCGCAAGTCAAGAGCTGCCCACTCGGTTTTGTGGTACATAAAGAGCAGAGATCACTACCATGCCATTACCATTAATCTATTATACAGTAGCTATTCGTTCACTTTCACTTTTCGGCTCGAATCCCTTTGAACTAGCCTTACGATAAACTTTCATTGAACCAAACGAAGCATGCCTGCAACATATATTGGCTTTGACCTCTCGTCTTCAGGCTTAAAGTGTACCGCTTCCCTCAAAATAGAGACTTTTTCGTTCAATTCTGATTAGACTGAATGCAGGTCTTGCCGTTACCGACGACCTCAAGGCGATACACGAAGAGGCCATCATCTTCGATAAAGACCTACCCCACTATGGCGTCGTGGGCGGGGTACACAAGAACGTCCAGGAGAATGAGGTCTATGCACCAGTAGCTATGTGGATTGAGGCGTTAGATCTTATTCTCGCCCGGATGAAAGAGAGTAGATTCGACTTCTCCTTAGTCAAGGGTGTTTCTGGCGCAGGCCAGCAGCATGGAAGTGTGTGAGTCCTCGTCCATGATCCCACTATATTACCTAGCGATTTACTGCTAATATATTCACGCAGGTACTGGTCAAGTAAAGCCAAAAATATTCTTGCATCTCTGGACTCCAAGGCACTTCTCGTTGAGCAGCTGGCCCCGGAGGCCTTCACACATCCCTGGAGTCCAAATTGGCAGGACCATAGCACGCAGGCAGAATGTGAGCAGTTCGAAGAAGCTGCAGGCAATGCGGAGACACTGGCTCGAATAACTGGCTCAAGAGCACACCATGTTAGCATGACCAAATCAACCTCAATCTATCGGCATGCTCACACTTGATTTTATAGCGTTTTACTGGACCTCAGATCAAACGCTTTCACCGCCTACGCCCCGAAGTATATGAAAAAACTGCTCGCATATCTCTGGTATCTTCTTTCCTATGCTCTCTCTTCCTGGGGAAAATAGCACCTCTGGATATTAGTGATGTTTGTGGGATGAACCTGTGGGATATCCAAGCAGACGATTGGGATCAGAAGCTATTAGCACTTGCCGCAGAGGGCGAGAAAGGTGGTGTATTAGCACTAACAGCAAAACTGGGCGATGTGGAGCGCACCCATGGGAAAAATCTTGGAGGTATCTCCCCATGGTTTATTGACCGCTTCGGATTCAATTCTGGTAGGCCTCCATTCCATAATTGCAGTAACCTCGTTTAACATGCCCTATAGAGTGTGCAATCTGCCCTTTCACTGGCGATAACCCAGCAACAATTCTTGCACTCCCATTGAGGCCCATGGACGCAATTGTATCCCTGGGAACATCGACCACGCTCCTCATGGCCACTCCCACATACCACCCATCTATCGAATACCACCTCTTCAACCACCCCACCACTCCGGGCCTCTACATGTTCATGCTCTGCTACTGCAACGGCGCTTTAGCGCGAGAGAGTATCCGTGACAAACTGAACAAGTCCCTCGGCAGCGACCAAAGCTGGGAGGAATTCAACAAAGCCGCCCTCTCCACTGCCATCGTAGGAAAAGCCTCTCACTCGGATCCTGCCAAAATCGGCGTCTACTTCCCGCTCTCCGAAAACATTCCCAACGTCCACAAGGGCACATGGCGCTTCAACTACAAAGATGGGAAAGTAATTCGGACAGAAGACTGGAACATCCCCCACGACGACGTCCGGGCTATCCTAGAATCACAAGCGCTCTCGATGCGTCTTCGCTCCGAACCGCTGCTTTTCCCCGGTCCCAAAGCGAGCGGAAACTTACCCCAGCCCCGCCGTCTCTACATCGTCGGCGGAGGATCCAAGAATCCCGCGATTGCATCGGTTATGGCTGATGTCCTGGGTGGTTTCGAGGGTGTTTATAAACTAGATATTGGCGGTAATGCATGTGCTTTGGGTGCGGCATATTATGCAACCTGGGCACTCGAGAGGAAGGACGGAGAGGCGTTTGAAGACTATGTTGCCGAGCGCTGGGATGAAGATAAACAGGTCAAGCGTATTGGAGATGCGTACAAGGAGGGCGTGTGGGAGGAGTACGGTGAGGTGCTGAAGGGTTTTAGATTGGTGGAGGAGGAGATTGTGCGGAGTGCTCATAACTAAAGGTGTCAGGTGTGCTTTTTGATAGAGTGAATTTGTGCTGCTGGGTTCCTCTTTATACCATAGTGTCCGTCGTACACAATTCTGCTCGCATAGTGGCCTAAAAAAACTGCCTGAATGCGGGATTTGCAAGTTGAAAGTTTGGAGCATATGATGTAGGTAAAATGCGAGAATAGTTCAATACACTGTCAACGCTGGGTAGTACATCATGCTCTAGGTCCCTCTTTCTATCACCAACTCGTCTTTACAATTTTCATTACTGTGCTTGAGATTTCTTCCTATATACTAAGTACATGACCATGACCATAACAATCATCACCCATCTGTGCCTTCCAATCCGTTCATCCCCCCAAGCGCTTTTATAGTATCAAACACTGCAATAGAAACAACCCGCTCAAATACTCAAATATGTAATAAAAGATCAACTCCTCTCCTACCAAAAGTCATGAAATCGTAAGCCATCAATTACCAATCTCAAAGAAAAAAGTTTCAACAAACTCCAGTTTGACAAAAACGCTTTATCATGCCCCCCAGCAAAAGAGATATAAAAAAATGCAAAACCTGCTAATCCCAAAAAAAAAAAAAAATGCAACGCAAAATACCACACACACACGTAAGATACAACAGTAACGAGACGGGGTATATATCTATCATAGATCATGATGAGGACAAGCGGCTACCTAGGTCCACTGTGACTCTGGACCCTTTGGCCCATAATACCCTCCATCTGCCGCACTACCTCCTCCTTGGCTAGTACCAGCTCTCTCCTCTCTCCTCTTCCTTCTCCTCTGTTCCTTTATAATCTCCTGTTCGATCTCCGAGTTCTCAGCCGTTCCAGTACCACTAGTGACACTAGCACGCTGACTTGATGAGAGCGCACCTGCAGGGATTGGAGATCTTGTGACAGGCTGCATTCCAATAAGCGGGCTCATGGCGTTGAGGGGACCGAGATCGTTCAAGGGTGTCGGCGTTTGAACATCTCCACCTCGTCCTAACAGACCGCCAGATGCTCCGGCAATGGTTGTGCTCTGTCCACTGATGCTGGGTGTGTAGCTAGTGGCTGGGCTTCGCAGTTCCGGACGGTCGTCTCCACGCTCGCTCCGGTCTACCGAGTCCATGGTGTCCTGTCGCGGTTGACGACTGCTCTGGGGGCGACGAGCCTGTCGTTCCCGCTCAATTTCCATTTCTCGTTGAAGTGCACGCTCCTGTCTTGCGCGGGAGCGTTCGCGTCGTTCTCGTTCGGCCTCCTCCGCGGGTAGACGGCGAACGGTGACGGATTTCCCGTCGGGGTTGAGCTTGACTTGTACTGCAACATTGGCTTGTCCTCTTTGGCTGCCTTCGGCACCACCGCCAACCATAATGGTTTGGCCCTCACCAGCATACTGTTCAGGTGATTGAGCTATGGGTAAGCGGTTTCCACTGTCGGTAGATCGATCTCTTCGATGCGGAGGAAGTGGCAATGGTCGTCCCGGGGAACCCTCGGCTGGAGTAGGAACGAATCCGTTCTCTGCTTCCACATACCCACCGCTGCCCATAGGACTGGAAGGCATCTGTTCGAGCCGTCCAGGAGGTGGCTGCTGATATGAACGACTGTTACGACGGCTATGACCAGAGGACCGAGGATTGGCTCCGAGAGCTGGCGCAGGGTACTGATCGTACTGACCCAAAGGTGACTGGGGTATCTGCGGTTCCGGCATTTCAAGTGGAGTATGCCCGGGACGGGGGCCCAGCGTTGTACTGTCCCTCAGTACCGTATCCTTCAAACCGGTCGGATTTCCATATCTCTGTTGGAAATCTACACTTGGAAGGCTGCTAGAGCTATGCTGGTTCTCGTAGTGCGCGGGCAAGGCTGGAACAGGCGGAATCTCCCCCTGTCTACCTGGACCAGGCGCAAGGCCTCCAATAGCGGGACTCTGAGCACTTGGTGCCCGACTGGTGTCCATGCTCGTCGTTCCGTCGTAGTGGTACGGTATTCCAATGGTTTCTACGCCCTTTTGGGAATTGCGACGACCGAACCATGAGCTGAATCGGGAGGATTTCTTGGGTGTTTGTACTGGAGTTTCGTCCATACCAACACGCCTATAGCCAGGCTCAACATCTGATGGGGATCGACGAACTTCGCTATTGTGCTCCGACATCTCAGGTACGGGAGTAGGTTGGCCACGGAATCTGGAATCGAACCATCCGCGGTTCCGAAGGTATTCCAAAATGAACCAGGAAAGAAGGAAGAGGAACGTAACGATTGCATAGAGAACGAACAAGGCCTTTGGCGAGCCGTAGACGTACAGTCCGATGGGAATCTGCGCCATTCCCAGCATAGCGAGCGCACGGCCGAGCCATTGATGGAGCTATTCAAACACAAATTAGCATACGAATTATACATGTAGTGGATTGATAAATACCATCTTATATAATGGGGGTGCAGTCCTGATCTTTAGATGAACCCTCCATCGAACGAATGTGCCAAAAAAGACCTGGAAAAGCATCCCGCCGTACAGTATCGCACCAATGATCTGCAACCCTAAAAGTTAGCCCTGTGCAATCCCCCAAACTCGGGGCGTCTTGGGACAATCTCACATGGTGCGGGTTCTTTCCCCAACTTCCTCTGTCCACAGCAAAATAGCCTGTGATAAACGTAATCGTCAAGCAAATAACACTCGCAATCTGGAACCCGATGTGACCAAACATTGCGAGCCGAGGTCTTGGGCCATGAATCAGGAACCGCGCACATATGATGGCGGCGGGGGTGAAGACAAGGAATGCAAATGCCCCGAATAGCGCATGGAGGATAATTAAACGATAGTAATTGGGGTCTCCAGCATGTCGCGCTCCTTCACCTGTGTAGAGACAAGACAAACAATGGTCAGCATGGCGATCTCGAACATAGAGAATGTTATGGCCTACCATTAGCTTCCATCTCACTGAAGGACAGACCCTGTAATGGCGCGAGGAGGATCCTCCCGGCGGAATCGACGGTGGCAGCATATGGTGATCGCGTAGGCGTGGGAACTGTTACAACTGATGACATGATGGCAGTGTGCTCTTCGTCGAGGCGAGACAGGGTCCAAAACTCCTTCCTTCCACGACTTCCTCGCGGAGGAAGAAATATCGATTCGAGTGACAGTCGATGGTGACAGGATCTCCGAACGGCGAAAACAAGGTCTGATTCTGGGATGGAGTACCGAATGACGGGACGAGAAATCCAATGGGGATTCTCGGAAAAGCAGATGTGAAGAGGGAGAGGCGGGAGGGAGAGCAAGCAAAGGGAGTGGAAGCGAAATCGTGGTAAGGAAGAAGGTAAAGAAAAGTTGAGGCTGAGTGAGTTAGGTGTTGATGCTGAATGTGAAGAGGCTGGATGAACACCTCATTTAGTTGTCTGAGTCCCACCAACCTCTGAATTCTCTTTTCTCGGCTCCAGCAGTTTTCAAAAAACAGTTAAGGTGATGAGGAGTAGCAGCATAGTGTGCACCCAACCACCGACATGCCGTGCGACAGGGTTGACAGCTCACCAGGCAATTGGACAGCTCAGCTATGCAACCAAAACAAAGACGCCGACGTGGTTGGGGGGCCAACCCACCAGCGCCAATCTACCCGCCACTTCGTTAAAACTCGATACGTATTTGTTGGAAGCTAAAGAGGCTTCTTTCTGGTACGCTTGGGTTTGGTATCCGATTGGCAGCGGCTACCATACCAAAACAATCCAAGATCGATCTCGTCGCATTCACGGGTTGGAAAGTTCCAAAGTTGTTACTCAAGTACAGAAGATGTCACTCGATCTTGATAGTGGGTTAGGGTCCATGAGGTGTCTACGTGTCGCCCGGGCCGAAAGTTCGACCGAGAAATATTGATAGCAGAGCACGCAACGACCATATAGAAGTGAATAGCCAGGGGGTCTGCTCTTTCTAGAAGAGACCGGTTAAACAAAGACTCCAGTTTTGAGCATAGCAATCCAACCAGAGATCCCTAGCAATCTCTCCCATTGCAAGATGTAGTGTTATACAGTAGCAAATAGAAATCCGTTTTAAAACAAAACAAGAAACTCCCAATCAAATATTACGCACTATGGTATCCCATCACTTATTATTTCTTCGTCTTGATCTTCTTCTTAGCCGGAGCCTCCTCGTCCACATCGGGAGCATCTTCCATCTCCTCGTCATCGGCCGCATCCGGCGCATCCTCATCGTCCGATCCACTACTCTCGTGTGCAGAGTCGTATTCTTCCGCCACGTCGGATTCGGAGTCAGCCTGAAAGTCTTCATCAACAGATTCTTCGTCTTCATCTGCGGATCCCCGATCCGCCCTCGCAGCCGCAACTTCTTCGTCATCCATATCTTCGTCATCGTCAAGGGCAGCCGCAAGAAGAGTGCTAGAGTCGTCGACCAAATCATTCTTAATTTTAAGGTTCTTTGACTTGAAGAAATCTTCGAGCGATGATTGTTCCTCGCTTTTAAACTATTAGTTAATACTTCGAGCAGATTGAGAATGCATTACCGATTGATATTGTTGAACTGATGCTCTCCGTCACCGCCTTTCAGCGTCACAGTAACGTCAAATGTTCGGCTCGCGGAAACAGACCCCCCGACACTACCGAGGAATTAGCGAATGAACAATCATCGGCGAGAGGGTCAGGTTCTTACCGCGAAAGAGTAACGTGCGAAACCCGCTCAAATGGCACATAAACAGCCGGCTTCGGTACGAACAAAAATGCTTTATCCAAGAAGAACAAGTGTCCCTCGTTTGCTTTTAAGGAGCACTTGACACCTGACTGCTGATGGTGGCTCACGAAGTCCCGGGAAGGTGTGGTGACTTTCCTGCCAGTCAGGCCCTTGAAAATCTGCGACACAACTTGGTAGGCGGGGTTTTCGTAGTGCATCTGAAGCTTTCCGTCGTATTTCTCCTTGAGGGTTTCCTCGGTGATGTTCAAATCAAAGTCCATATCCTCTTCTCTCTTGAACTGCATCACCAAGAAGGGATATTTGGTTTGACCTTGCCTCAATGGTGGTTCCAAGCCAATCACTATCATGTAATGGACTTCGTCGGGCTTAGGAAGCAAGAAAAACTTCTTGACGTTCTCAAACTGAATCTTGTAGTCATAAGTCTTTCCACGAAGACGGAATGATGACTCGTACATGTCAATATCGTAACGTCCTCTGACACTATATTAGAATAATATCCTCAGAGAAGGCTGAACCAAGATAAATACCTGGGTGTAAGGAAAAGGATGTCCAGAAATGTTGCAAACGTATCCCCAGCAATCTCCCCGATATCCGCCTTTTCTTTCAGCGTGTCGTAGAAAAGTGTGGCGGCGCTCATCTCCTCTCCCTCAGCACCGCTATCCCCGTCTTCACCTTCACCTTTTTTCACGGTACCAGGAACATAGAATCTCATCTCGACAAGCTGATCCACAGCCGCGGAGTTCTTTTTCTTCTTCCTCCCGCCATCGCCATTCGCCGTAGAGCTTCCATCTTGGGTGGCGAACTCGACCGCAATCTCATTTTTTCCAGCAAGATTTGAGTTCGAAACCTCTGAGAACGGAATCTCGAATGCGGGCTTGTTGGCAACGTTGAAATGAAGTTCTGACTTAGAAAATTCGGCCTTGCCCCAGTTCCAGCCCTTCAGTGCGTGCTCCTTGTGTTCGAGATTGACCTTGTAATAAGCTTTGAAAGCTTCTTTGACCCTGTCGAAATCCTATCGTTTATCACACCAAAAGCAATCAGCAAAGGGATACAAGAGATGATGTTAGTTACAGCCAAACACACATCTTGCTCGAATCCATCCAGTTGTACGATCCCCATAGTGCGTGTGTTGATTTTAACTTCATAGCCCTTTGCCGCCCGCGACCATTGTGCAGATGCAATCTCGGTGTTCTGAAGGGTCCACGTATCGCCACCGCTTGGTTTCCAACCCATTCCACTGGCAGCGAATCTGCATTTTCCAGGAAGTCGGGAAAGGTCCAGATGGATGCCCTCAAAGGTCTCGTAGTCTCCGGCCATTCCGGTTTACTTGGTGGTACGATTCGGATCGTAAAAGATGATGGATAAGAGTTAGGCAGTCGCAGCGCGTGCGAGTGAAAGGAAACGCGGTCAAGTCACAGAGCAGTGTTCACGGCGTTAGTACCGCCAAGCCATTCTGGTGCAAGGGCAAGCAACGGTGGTAATTTTCGATACCCACCTTCTGCTGCCCGCACCGAAAGCATCAGCGGTATCGATATCTCAACCCCTCCTTTACAGAACACATCCCCACCACCATCACGATCATCTCGAAGGAATCTCTCTTTCGTCATGTCGCCAATGAATCTTGATATGAGCAATGCTCAAATGGTCCGGGATGAGAACGGACGACCTTTCATCATTGTTAAAGAGTCAGTAGAATTGCTATAGCCATCGGAATTTCCCAACTAACAACGGCATGGTACAGTCAAGGAAAGAAAAAACGCCAGCATGGAACTGATGCTATCAAATCACATATCCTAGCCGCCAAAACTGTTGCAAGCATTGTCAAATCTTCATTGGTATGTACGCATGGGATGTGGAGCTTTGAGAGAATCTTAAGTGCTGACATCCATTTGTAAAGGGTCCTCGAGGACTCGACAAGATCCTCATCTCCCCCGATGGCGACATTACGGTAACGAACGACGGAGCAACTATCTTAAGTCAGGTACGGCTGTCGGTTCACCATCTCACGAAGCTCTCAGATGTTGATTTGAGGACAGATGGAAATTGAGCACCACGTCGCCAAGTTACTGGTCGAACTCTCAACCTCCCAGGACGATGAAATTGGAGATGGAACTACTGGTGTCGTTGTTTTGGCTGGTGCTTTACTAGAGGCTGCGAGCGATCTCATCGATAAGGGAATCCATCCGATAAGGATTGCGGACGGCTTCGACCAAGCTTGTGAGGTCGCGGTAGAGAAGTTGGACGAGATTGCCGACACGGTAGAATTCACGCGGGAAAACACCGACAATTTGCTACGATGTGCGAAGACCTCGCTCGGAAGCAAGATGTGAGTGCCGTACCCCAGAAGAATCACTTCCATCCACTAACGTCGTTTAGTGTCTCAAAGGCCCATGACAAGTTCACTCAGATCGCTGTCGATGCCGTGTTATCAGTTGCCGATTTGGAACGAAAAGACGTCGATTTCGAGCTCATCAAGGTTGATGGAAAGGTCGGAGGTGCCCTCGAGGACTCATTGCTCGTCAAGGGTGTGATAATCGACAAGGACATGTCACATCCCCAGATGCCCCGTATAGTCGAAGACGCAAAGATTGCTATCCTTACATGTGCTTTTGAGCCTCCCAAGCCTAAGACCAAGCATAAGCTCGACATCACCACAGTCGAGGAGTTCAAGCGTCTTCAGACATACGAGAAGAACAAATTTGAGGAGATGATTAAGCAGATCAAGGACACCGGTGCCAACCTTGTCATTTGCCAGTGGGGTTTCGATGATGAGGCAAACCACCTGTTGTTGACAAATAAACTACCCGCCGTGCGATGGGTGGGAGGCCCAGAAATCGAACTCATTGCAATCGCAACGAACGGAAGGATTGTACCCCGGTTTGAGGATCTATCGGCTGAAAAGCTTGGACACGCCGGTCTCGTTAAGGAACTGTCATTCGGTACTACGAGAGATAGGATGTTGGTAGTTGAGAAGTGTGCCAACACAAGAGCGGTGACAGCTTTTGTTCGGGGAAGCAACAAGATGGTAAACAATCTTTCCACTCTCCCCCGCAAATTTCACCGGCTTATGTAAATATATTAGATTGTGGATGAGGCGAAGCGAGCTCTACATGATGCTCTCTGTGTCGTGCGAAACCTTGTCAAAGACAACCGCGTTGTGTACGGTGGAGGAGCTGCCGAGATTGCATGCTCTATCGCCGTTTCCGACGCTGCAGATAAGGCAAGCAACCCCATACGTGATCCGAATAGCTCAATATACTAATACTCTCTCTTTCATCCAGACACCGGGCATTGAACAATATGCCATGCGTGCCTTTGCTACTGCTCTCGACAACATCCCTATGGCTCTAGCTGAGAACTCTGGTCTTTCACCCATTGAGACTCTGGCGGCTGTCAAGTCCCGCCAAGTACGGGAAAACAACTCGCGGTTGGGAGTGGATTGTATGGGAACTGGTCAGAACGACATGAGAGAGGCTTTTGTGATTGACCCGCTGATCGGAAAACGGCAACAACTTTTGCTTGCCACTCAACTGTGTAGAATGGTGTTGAAGGTAAACAACGTAATCATTTCGGGAAGCGGTGAGGATGAGTTCTAGATCTAGCATTGTACTTAAGTAGTCAGGACAAAAAGTTATGACGAGATGAATAGATTGGGCCGTCTGTCATCGAATGGTTTTTCTATGCCTGCATGGTAGTTTCATGAGGAGTATGGCAAGGCTGGATGTAGACCATACATGCACATGCGTAGAGGAAACCAAGGGTATGGACGGGCATTGGTGGCCGCGCCTGGTGACAGTCGTCTCCCTGTGAGCAGAGCATCAAGTTCGGTATGATTCATAACCACGACCCCGTGTGATACACCATGACTTGTGGAACAGAAAAGTTGAAATGATATCCCGCTCACTACCGATCAAGATCAAGCCTTCACTTGCACTAAAACACAGCATAATTCTACAGTTTTTAAACAAGACATCAAACTCGAATCCCATGAAAAATAGTCCCCCACTATTATTATTCACCGCTAACAGACGATATGAATGGAGTGCTCTATTCTTCCACGCTCGAAACCTTTTCCCACTCACCCTTCAACGTCTCCTTCCACAGCGTCACCTTGTTATCACCGCCGCTCGCCGCCAACACGTTCCCGCTCAAGCTCCAAGAAACTTTCCACATGACAGTATCCATGTGTAGCACTTTCTTTGACCAGGGCCCCTCGGGCGACTCTGCGCTCCAGATGATGACGCTCTTGTCTTGGCTTGCTGTAGCGATGTAGGATTTGGGGAGGATGCTGGGTGCCCAAGCTACATCGCGGACCCAGTCCTGGTGGCCCTCGAGCATGGTTTCTTCGGTATAGGTTCCCAGTTCGGCGCTGTCTGAATCAGCTTCATAGACACCGGAGGTGGGGTGAGAGGAGACAGACTTGTAAGTCCATATCTTAACCTTGTTATCGCTCCCTCCAGTCACAAACTTCCGCTGTGTAGCGGGCGCAGAGGGAACGGTGGTCTGTACCAAGCTTCCGGGGGTAGTAGCTGGAGCCCAGGAAACGCTGTTGCAGCCGATCGCGTGCGCGGAGAAGATCTTGGAATCCCACGAGCCATCCTCTCGGAGTTCAAGGACTGAGACTTTTCCGTCGGAGGAGGCACAGGCAAGGATTGCACCGAGCTCGTGAGGGCCCCATTGGACAGCGTTGACTATGGCAGCTAGTTAGAACGTGTACAGGCGATGGACGAGTAGGATGTGTAAATACCGGATGCGTGATGGTTTGCGTGCTCGGAGATCTTCATCCATTGCCCTTGTCGTTCTTGCCAGATTATTACCTTTCCATCGTAGGAGGCACTGGCGAGGATGTTGCCGAACTTGGGGTGTGCCCAGGAGACCTCCCAAACGGGGCCGTCGTGCCTGTAGTGAGAAGTTATTATTAGCTAGCTGTGGTTCATGATGGGTTAGTTACAATACGCAGACATACCCTCGTAGCGTATCAATCAGGCGGTGGTTCTCACGGTCAACCTCAAAGATCTTAATGGTTTTATCGGACGAGCAGGTCTAGTTTCGGGGGTTCGTCCGTCAGTCATGATCTCCGTAATAAGACGGCGAGGTGGCATTACCGCGAGACGTTTCCCATAATAATCCAATTGGCAGTCATGCTAAAAACCTAAATATCAACACCGGCGGAGGAAGGTGGGATGTAGCGGCGGAGGAAAGCTCACGATCATATCCTCGTGGAGGTTTGCCATCTGTGTCTGTGTCTATACACCCTGATGTCAACATTCGCCTACATCCCACCATAACAGGACAAACCATGATTGTAGTTTGCAGCCGCGCTGAGAAGTCGTTAGGTTTGTTGCGAGGTGAATTGGAGAATCGTATTTACGGGTGTTCTGGCGTAGGGAGTTGGACAAGCTGTTACTTCCAAGCTATCTGTGGTTAGGGTTGGGTGTGTGCTTGCTGTAGTAAATTACCCGGCAGCTCTTCAACATCTCCGGCTCAGCCTCACGCCCCTCCCCCACATTTTGAAAACCACCAACCTGCAGGGCCCGATATATCTCTCGAGCTTTCTTTTTTCTGACCGACGCAGAGACGCCGAGGTATTCCGCGTTCTAGCTCAGGCTATATTTTGAGCCCTATTGCCTAGACATATATATTGCGTGTGCAAAAAATGCCCCTCCAGAGAGAAAAAACTTCAGCTAACTACTCGCGCAAGCACCTTTCGAAACCGCAACATCTAGTTATGACAACTATGGCAGCAAATTCAATCAAGTTACTTACGGGAAACTCGCACCCGGAGCTCGCAAAGCGGGTATCGGAGCGGTAATGCCACACGATCCCACCGAGCAAGAGCGCCAATCTAATCAGCCGCTCATAGACTTGGCGTTGAGGTGCTAGACATGTCGGTCTTCAAATATTCAAACCAAGAAACCTCCGTGATAATGCGCGAATCGGTGCGCGACGAAGATGTCTTCGTCCTGCAAACAACATGCCCCGGTGAAGACCTCAACGACCACCTAATGGAGCTTCTTATTATCGTTAAAGCCTGCAAAACTGCCTCTGCTCGCCGCATCACTGCAATCATGCCGAATTTCCCCTACGCCCGCCAGGACAAGAAGGATAAATCCCGAGCTCCCATCTCTGCAAAACTCATCGCGAATATGATCCAGCGTGCTGGCTGCGACCATGTCATTACTATGGACCTGCATGCATCTCAGATACAAGGCTTTTTTGATGTACCAGTTGATAAGTGAGTTTTTTCCGCCACTAAGAAAATACCGCAGAGACTGATATGGCTGCCGTAGCTTGTACGCCGAACCCCTAACCCTCCGCTACATCCGCGAAAACTTCGATTACAGAAACGCCGTAATCGTATCTCCTGATGCGGGTGGAGCAAAGCGTGCCACCGCTCTTGCCGACCGTCTCGACCTCAACTTTGCGCTGATTCACAAGGAACGGTCACGCCCGAATGAGGTTTCAAGGATGACGCTAGTCGGAGACGTCCAAGGCAAGATTGCAATCCTAGTGGATGATATGGCAGATACGTGCGGGACGCTGTGCAAAGCTGCAGATGTGTTGGTGCAGAACAGCGCGAAGGAGGTAGTTGCAATTGTGACCCATGGAATCTTGTCCGGGGATGCATGCGACAAGGTGTCGAACAGCAAACTGAGTAGACTAGTGGTGACGGATACTGTGCCACATGATGAGAAGAAGAAGAAATGTCCGAAGATACACACTATTGACGTTGCGCCAACGGTATGTTGCCCCTCTGCCTAGATTCCAACATCCGAGTGCTAACTAGTGATGGCAGATTGCGGAGGCGTGTAGAAGGACACACAATGGGGAGAGTGTCTCTTACCTATTTAGCCATGTGATGGTATAGGACATTGTCGAGTCGCTGGAGTACGGAGTTTGGAATTATTGTGTGAGTATCAAGAATGAGTGTAATAGCATTGGGATAAAATTGTGTTTATGATATCAATGATAGGACGAACCAAAATCGGTGTTATAATAGAAGCGTACTAGTACCGAGAATGGAATGTAATTAAGCGGAGTAGCGAGTACACGATCAATTAAGTGAGAATGAGCGATAACCAAGGGAAGTCTGAAGCGTTCGTGGATCTTATAGAGCACAGTGCAGGGTGATAAGTACAAAGTTGAGAAGTCTGGATTTGAGTCAGGAACAGAAAACTTCCGATGAGATTATATATACCACCGAGAACGGCTTCTTGAGCCAGAATAAAAGTACCTTACCAACCCCAGAAACAACACTGGATAAACATAAAGAAAGAGCCGTACCCAAGCATATTTAACCCCAGAACAAGACGAACGCTAACCAACCTCCTCCTTCTCCTCCTCCTCCTCCCCTCCCACTTCCCTTACTTGCAAGTCTCAATCATCTTCCCCACCAATCCCATCAACGTCTCATTTTCCAACGCACTCAGAACCCGCTCCTTATCCGCCAGCTGCTTGTTCAACTGTTTATCGGTGGTATGCGTTCCCTCGCGGCACTTAACATCGATCCTGAACCTCGGCGGCAGCGCCTGCTGCAGCCGCACCACCAATCCGAGTCCTATCACGGTTGCGAGATGGCAATGCGTGATTGTGGGCGTGAACTCCAGCGACACCGTCGATGTGAGTGCGTTTGGATCTTCGTGCACGCTGATGTGTTGCAGATTCACGACTGCTAACTCGCCCAGCGTTATTGGGTGCTCCGGGTCACACATTGTCGCCACTAGGTCTGCGCGGAGTGTGTTAGAAGGTGTCGGGAAAGCTGGGAGGGGGGAGGGGGGAGGAACCGTAGATTTCTTGTGGATCGATGTTCTCGACAACGGAATCGTCTTCATCTTCGGAGTCGGTGAGGTCGGAGAGGGAGGAGGCGAGAGGCGAGAACGGGTCTGTGGAGTAGGATGGCGGGAGGGAGGCGAGGTGGCAGCGCGGGCGTGTAGACGCCGCGGATTTGCGGGAGGGAAGGTCGGAGAGGTTGAGGATTGTGGGATTAGCGTTTTGCATCTCCATTGTTGCTGTGAGAGTGTTGCGAGTGGTGGTGGTGGTGGTAGTGGTGGTGGTGGTGGTGAGAATGGTAGCTGTAGGTGAGATGAGATGACGTTGAGGTTGCCAATGGAATCGCAACCCCACTATTGCCCCACTATCATCCATGCTAAATTTCCACATTACAAATTCAACCACAAAGGAAGTTCATCACACCAACCGTAACTCACTCTCACTCATCTATACACTCAAAATCTCTGGTGCGCCTCTTTTACTTACAAATCTTCAGCTGCTTTTATATAAGTACCAGTGCTGACTTCCATTTTTCTCCAGTTATCCTCCCCCCTCCAGCCTCCTCCTCCCGCCTACCACCCTATTCTCTCCCCGTCAAAAACACATACCCTCCACACAATGGCCGTCTCCGGACCCCTCAACCCATCAGTGGAAGACCCGCACTCCGATAATGAACTCGACCTCGCCGAAGTCGAAGAGATCATTCCAGAAGACCCAGGCGCAGACCACCCGATGGACGAAGATTCCGATGGCGACGACAACGCAATGGAAGAAGACACCGAACTAGAAGTCGCCAACGACTCCAAAGCCTATTTCGATGGGCATTCCTCATCGTCCATCTTCACTATCAGCGCACACCCTACAAACCCCTCATTATTCTTGACCGGCGGCGGCGACGACGTAGCCTACATCTGGACATCAGCACTGTCATCCGCCGAAGATGCCGCCGTGGTGCCCCGCGAATGCAAAGTCGTCCGGAAGCTCGAAGCGCACAAGGACTCAGTTGCCGCTACTACATTTACCTCACCGGGCGGAGAATACGCCGTGACAGCGGGACTCGACGGACAGCTACAACTTTTTGCCGCCGCAAACGGGTGGAAGAAAGTCGACTCAGCGCAGGAGGTCGAGGAAATCGTCTGGCTGGCCTCGCACCCGAACGAACCCGTGATCGCGGTCGGCACAAACGAGGGCTCCGTCTGGCTCTACGACATTGACAATAACGCATTCACAATCCGGCACGTACTCTACTCCCACACCGCTTCGTCGACCGCAGGGGCGTTCACAAAGTCTGGAGCGCTCCTCTGCACCGTCTCCGAAGACGGGAGCTTCTATGCCTGGGACACGAGTTCCGGCCAGTCCCTCGTCGCATTGACATCGAACGACCAGCGCTTTGCCATAGAAGGCGGATTATACTCTGTCACCGTATCCCCATCTGGGAACGTGGCCGCGGTCGGCGGCGCAACCGGAGAAATCCGTGTCGTTGGACTCCCCGGCGGTGCAGCACCGGCAGCTGGAGGCCGGCGCACAGCAGGACGTCCGCAGGCTGGTGGTGGCGGCTCATTAGGCGGTGGACAAGCCGGACAGATCATCGCGAGTATCCACACCCACAGCGAATCAATAGAGTCGCTCTCTTTCCACCCCAGCATGCCGCTTCTGGCTTCGGGCTCCGTCGACGGAAAAATTGGCCTCTACGATGCAGCCCGCGGCTTCGCGCTGCGGAAAATGTTGGAGGGCCATGTCGACGCGGTTGTCAAGGTGGAATTTGTAGCCGGCCTCGGCCCGCAGGATGGGTGGGTTCTCACGTCGTGCGGCATTGACGGTACGCTGCGGAGGTGGGATGCAAGGACTGGTACCGAGGTTGCGTGTTTGCGGGGACATCTGGGAGGAAATGGTGCGGAGGGTGAGGGTGGGATTCTAGGGTTTGTGCAGACCAAGGAAAGGGTTGCTACTGCTGGTGATGACGGCGTGGCATTGATATTTGAGTTGGAAGGGGTTGCTGCGACCGGAGGTGTTGCGGCGCCGATGGTTGGGTCACAGTCGGCAGCAGCGAGGTAGTAGGCTGCCGGGAGAAGGGGTGCAAAATAGAGATGAGTGAGAATATGTGAACGTGTAAAATACCACGATATATGAAGGACTGATTGTTAATGGTGATTCATAATTCTATTGCTCATAAAAGCCAGTCATCCACCCATCCATCAAAACCAATTACCAAGAAACGAATATTCCAAACCGCGGTAACCCCACAATGTTGAAAGAACAAACCCCCCGTGAGAAGAAGCAGAAAAAACTCCGTAAACAATAAGAACAGGTGGAGATGAAGAATAAGGACCCAGCGGAGAAACAGAAAAGCTTTATGTGAGATTAACAAGACACTACACCTACAATATCAACGGGGTGCAAGTCCATCACCACCAGCATGAGAGCACAAGAGGGAGAGCAGAGAGGGGGAGTATAGGGGGGAGCAGAGAGCAAAAACTATATGTAAACAAAGCTATGACGCAAACACCCTAACACTCATATCCACACTTCCTGTAGCAATAACACATCTCACATTAACTTTTGCTGCATCTTTGTTCGGTGTTCCATTTAATTTCGGCTCTCCATTCACCGGCAGTTCCTTTGCCGGTGCCGGCGCCCATCGTATGCAACTAACAAAGTGGCTATGCGCATCCTCCACTGTCTTCACGCACCGCCCATCCTGTGTCAAGTCCCAACACCGTATCGTCTTATCGTCACTCGCCGAGAGTAAGTATTTTCCACCTGGATGGAATACCAGCCCTCGCACCCAGTTGTCATGGCCAGTTAACGTCTTTAAAAGGGTTCCCCGTACATCCCATAACCGGATCGTCTTGTCTCTGGAGCCTGTGGCGATGAACTCCGCCGACGAAGTGGCCGGAGGTGGTTTCTTGATACCCGCGATCTGTGCAAGATATGGATATGCTGCTGGAGACGCAAACACGCCACATTCGATAACATGTTCATGACCAATAAACGTGGCCTTGTGCTCTGCCGTCGACGCATCCCATAATCTCGCCGTCTGGTCGTTTCCAGCCGAAAGCAGCCATCGCCCATCAAATGAAGGCGACACATCCCGGATCCAATCGGCATGTCCTTGAATAGTCTTTATACAGTAACCCGTAGCCACCTCCCATATCCTCAATGTCTTGTCCCGTGACGCAGAAACCAGGTACTCTCCCGCCGCGCTGGGTATGAACCGCACCGCTGAGACACTGTGATCATGTCCGGTGAGCGTGCGAATGTTCTTGTACTCGTTGGCCGGATCCCATAGCTTGATCGTAAGGTCACTCGAGCACGAGGCGAGCAGTATCGCGGCCTTAGGACCCCCGAAGTCAACGTCCAGAACAGCTTTCGTGTGGCCTTTTACCGTTTGCTCCAGTTCCCCCATCTCCCAATCCCAAATCTTGATCGTAGAGTCCTCTGCGCCCGACGCTAGCACCGAAAAAACAGGGTGGAAAGCAACTGATGTTACAGGATTCCGGTGACCGGCGAGGTTGTGTCGCGCCGGTGCCCGGGGAAGCCATGATGTGGGATCCGCGTTCTTCCGTATCAATGATGTGGGCGTTGTCGAATCGAGCTCGTTCTGTAGAGAAGTTATCCGGGATTCCAGTTCCATGATCTGTGTGTGCACAGGCCCGTTAGCATCCAGTTTTGCCGTCATCGGAGAAGTTCACCACCGGTGGGCATCAACACCGGGTGGCAACAGCAGCTGCAGCAACAACGCACTTTCTTCTGTAGACGAACAACCGAGGTCCACTTCTTCTCCAGGAGACCCTCATACTTCTTCATCTTTCCCTCGTCCAGAAACTCATCACCGACCCCGAGCTCTTGACGCAGAGCGGCGCAGGTGTTTGGTAGTCCATTGGAATTGAAGTATGCAAGTATGGATTTATGCCTGCAATTGGGGGACAGCAACGGTTAGTTTACAACAACACCGGGACGCGAGTTAAAGGGGGAGCCGTGGCTAAACTGAGAAGAGAGCAGGAGACTGACAGCTCGTCCTTTTGCCGAGGAGCAAGGATGTTGATTGTATTCATGACGATAGAATTTGAGGGTGGCGAGGCAATACTGGCATGGAGAGGATGGAGCAGGCGAGGCGAGGTGGACGAAGCGCGTTGATGCAATAGGACGGGATGATAGCACAGCACGGGCTTGAACGAAAGGGGGTAGGGTAGGTAGGAGAGATCGGTCAGAGGTGGTAGGAAGAGCACTTGGTATGGATGATGCACCTAGTGTGCTCTAGTATGATCGGACCCTGAGGAGGTAAATACGGTGTGGCTTGAGTTCGGTTGACGGGCAGGCAAGAGCTCTTTTGAAGATTTTTCGAATCAAGATGAAGATGGTATTTGTCTTATAACCAACAAACTTGAATCTCTCAACACACTTCCAAAAAGGAATTAATCAACAATGGTAACCGGCTGAAAGAGAAAGAAACAAAGAAGCACCAGCAAAAATCGAAACAGACAAGGGACAGCTTCCTTTCTTCAATATCTCAAGAAATATCTCAAGTCCTACCGATCTGTTCCTGACGCTCACTCGCTGTTTTCTGTCTAATGATATGAAACCTGTTGCTGCAAGCGAAAATTAAGCGAGAGAGCGTGCGTATGTGCGCCGGGTAATCGCTGCTACAGCTCTCCCGGCGATAAGGATGAGCGACGATCCCAGCATGTCAGTCAACGCCCGTCGGCGTTTCACCTTGCCCGACGCAGCCTGAACCAAACAAACAAACATATCTCCGATCCCTAGTCCCACCACTTCCTCACGTCACACCACACATGGCTTCAGGTATTTGCCAACTCTCCCCCCGCATAGCTCCAACCACCCGCTAACCAATATGTCCACCTCAGCTTCGAATCAGCGCGAGCTGCCCTCCCCTCCGTCAGATGCAATTTCCTCTCTAACGTTCTCCCCTCACACGCCGACGCGGCTTCTCGTCTCCTCGTGGGACAAGTATGTTCATCTTTACGACACGCATAGTGGCGTTGAACAGCCCGTGGGGTCGGAACTGACGCGATTTGCACATGCAGCGGCCGTGCTGGACTGCTGCTTCGGCGAGGGCGATGGCGAAGTCTTTAGTGGTGGATTGGACTGGACCGTGAACCAGTGCGCCCCCTCTCCTCTCTAGCTCCCGCAGCTAAGTACTAACTGTGGTTGGTGAAATAGACTCGACCCAGAAACCGGCAATGTCAAAACCCTCGGCACCCACGACGGCCCCGTGAAAACCATCTACTACAACCCAGAAATCAGTACTCTCCTCCAAGCCTCTACGCGCCTCATCCGACCGCTAATTCTTGACAGAATCTCTAATAACGGGCTCATGGGACCAGAACCTCCACCTCTACGACCCGCGCTCGTCCAACCCTCTCTCCAGCAAGCACCCGCAGCCTGAAAAGATCTACTCCCTCTCGTCGACAGGGAACACACTAGTAATAGCTATGGCGGCGCGCAATATCCACCTTTACGACCTGCGCAACATGTCGGAGCCCTGGCAGCGTCGGGAATCCAGCCTCAAATTCCAAACTAGAACCGTCGAGTGTATGCCAAACGGGCTGGGCTATGCGTCCTCCTCAATTGAGGGAAGAGTCGCCGTTGAATTTTTTGATCCGAGCGATGAGAGTCAGGCGAGGAAGTATGCCTTCAAATGTCATCGACAAGTTGAGGGGGGTGTTGACGTTATCTATCCGGTCAATGCACTTGCATTCCATCCGACTTATGGCACGTTTGCTTCTGGGGGCGGGGATGGTGTCGTGAGTCTTTGGGACGGGATGGCGAAGCGGCGGTTGAGACAGTATCAGAAATTTGGAGCTAGTATCGCTGCGCTGTCTTTCAATAAGGAAGGGAAATACCTGGCGGTAGCTAGTAGTGCTGGGTTCGAAGATGGCAGGAGTGATGGGGAGTGCCTACCAGAAACCGTGAAGGTGTTTATTCGGGAGATGGCGGAAGGCGAAGGCAAAGGGAAGGGACAGTGAGCGACGTTAGGGCATGCACTGCTAGAGTATTTAATTGATGTGGCAGGAATTTCCACGGAATGGTGATGTTCATTGTGTAAACTATTGGGCAATGGGGAGTTGGGTTCATTTTACATGTCTGTTAGCCATTTGTTGCTTCTTCTGCCTGTCTACATCGCATTATCTTAACCCTCCACCAAAAACCAACGAGAAGGGGACTATATACAACTTACATGATACAGAATGGAACGAAAGGGAGTGAGGATAAGTATGGTAGGAATTCATCTTGTCCACCCCTTCTTAGTACGCAACCAAACACCCTTCGCAGTAGCAATTACACCATTTAAAGAAAAACAGCAAGTCCAGCCAGCACCCCGATTTACATAAACCCAGGACTAAAAAATCGTACATCCACAACGCATAAAACTTAGAAAAGAGGAGTGTATGATAGAGAGAGCTCTGGAATACACATGTAATATATCTAGTGGATTCGTAACTTGATTTCGTCCCCATTGATTTTATGTTCTCCTTTTTATGATCATTCATCATGCAGAGTGTGCTGTTTACTCAAGGTGGCCGGTCTCATCGTCGTCAGCGATAACACTGCGGTCAACAGCGAGCATCTCGGCGAGGAGGTCAAGAACGTGCTGATTTGGTTAGCGTATTGAAGATTGAGAATTCGTGATTCGGCTATCTGGGCATACCTTGGGTACAGTCTTGTCGTAGATAGAGATCAGATCCTGCGGCTGGGGGTAGACCTTCAAGGCCCTGTAGAAGCACAGCGCAGCTTCAACGGCGCTGTCGGGACCTGTGACAAACACACAATCAGCATTAATCACCATACACACAGCACCAAACGTCACCAACCTTCCGAGCACAAACTCTCACCACGAGCAACTTCGCTCATGAAGTATGCCTCCTTCTCCTCTACATCCGTTGGGAACCCTTCCGCTTGTGCCTGACGCACTGCCTCGCGGAGCCGTTCACGCTGGCTCTCATTCTGTGCATTCGCCTGAGCTTTCTGTTCCTTAGCGTGCAGCTTCTTTTCCTTCCTCAAGCTCTTGCGGAAATTGGGGTCGTTCCGACGCTTGTAGTCGAAGTAGGCGGCATCTGGGAGAGTGTTAATTGATACTGAGATGGGATGACTGTTGTTGCGGTGGTTGTGGTAGAAGAGGGTAACAAAACGTACATGCTAGAGTAGAGGAAGCATAGGTTAGTTTTGACGAACTGGATATCAGGATGAGGCGTACCACTTGTAAAAGCAAAGGCTGCAGCTGCCCCATAGAGAACAACGGTTGAAACTTGCATGGTGGAAGTGAGAGGGAAATTTTGGAGGGTATCGGAGGAGATGGGGTGGGTTGTTATCGAAGCTGGAGGAGATTCGCCGAGATGAGTTTCGTTCGTCACCCAATTTGTGGCAGCCCGAAGAAAAGTTACACCTAGATTCCTTAGGAGCGGGACATTGCGAAAACCTTGCCACACCGGGCTCGGCTTGGCTATGTGATTAGATTAGATGGATTAGATTGATGGATTAGATCGAACTGTGTGGTTAGCGGGGTTGGGGTCTTGCCTTGGGAGAGCATTCCGCATCACCACACGCTGTCCTCATTGCACATCCACATATTCCCCTGCGGTGTTTCGCCTCCGATAACGATATCCAACGTCGAGAAATCAACCTCATAGAAATCAACGCTTCTTACCTGCAAGCCCTGAAAGGGCTCTGTTATTCTCCCCTGACTTTACCGTTACTTTTTCTGTTCTTCTAGTTCCCGAGTCGGAATACCTTTGCTTCGCCTAGCCCGACTCCCGTCGTTCCTACCTCTCAGTAACGACACATAATGGCATCACCTCCTCCATCTGGCGCTCCATATGTAGACCCGAACCAGCAATACCCATACCAGCAGCTTCCCCCAGGACAAGCTGATCCGTACCAACAGCAGCAACCCCCCGCACAGTATGGCCAGTCTCCGCAGCCTGGATACCCTCCTCAACAACCTGGCTATCCACAAGCAGCACCGGGATTGGTACCCCCTCCTGTCGCCGGCGCTCCTCAGGCCGGCCGGGGAAAAAGACGAGGTTATGCCGAACAGCAGTATGAGTTTGGTCAGGGCGCCAATTCCGCGTTGACGCCAACTGCCGGGGGTGGACCTTACCAAGGTGGCCCTGGTGGGCCTGGATATCCAGGTGCTCAGCCGGTAGCTGGTTACCCTCAAGATCCAGCTCAGCAGCAACAGCAGCAACAGCAGCAGTTCATCCAGCCGATGGGGATGCAGCAGCCTAGCTACCCCGGGGTTGCAAGCCCTAGCACACTCGGCGGATATGATCCTACTGGAGGGGTGGCGGGAGTGACACAGCAGTTTGGACAGATGGGGATGGGTGGAACACCGGCAACACAGCAGACACCGCAGATGATGCCCCAACCGCAGGGGATGCAGAAGGCTCAAGGCCTAAATCCATTGATCACTGTCGACTTGATGCACCAGCCCTTTAATGTGGCCGAATTAGACCTTCCTCCCCCGGAAATCATCTTACCTCCCAATGTGCGTTTCCTATCTCTGTGTGCGGTTGTCCGCAGGCCTAGTGGTAGGAGCTGATTGAATGAACGACTATAGGCGGCCTTGACCCCTAGCCCAAATGCGAACTGCCCGCCGCAATATATGCGCTCCACCATAAATGCAGTTCCAGCAACAAACAGCCTGTTGAAGCGGTCGAAATTACCTTTTGCACTCATCATTCAACCGTACACATCGCTGCATGATGCAGAGGACCCTGTTCCGCTCGTTTCGGACACTGTCATATCGCGTTGTCGACGATGCCGGTCTTATATCAACCCGTATGCTACCTTCCTAGATCATGGACACCGCTGGCGTTGCAACATGTGTAATCTCACCAACGATGTCCCTCAAGCTTTCGATTGGGATCAGGCGGCACAGAAGAACGTAGACAGATGGCAGCGAGCAGAGCTGAACCACAGTGTCGTGGAGTTTATTGCCCCCCAGGAATACATGGTCCGCCCACCACAGCCCCTCGTTTATCTCTTCCTTCTCGATGTCAGTTTCCAAGCGGTACAATGTGGCCTACTCGCCACAGCAGCACGGACAATTCTTGAGAGCTTGGATCGAATCCCAAATGCCGACAGGAGAACGAGGTTAGGGTTTATTTGCGTAGATAGCTCGCTGCACTATTTTTCACTTCCTCGGGATAGCACTGAGCCTAGCATGTTGGTTGTATCGGATTTGGATGAGCCTTTCCTACCGATTCCCGGGGATCTTTTGGTCCCCCTTGCCGATTGTCGCGAGGGTATTGAGAATCTACTTTCGAAGATGCAGGATATGTTTCAGCACACTCAAAACAATGCTAGTTGCATGGGAAGCGCTCTTCAGGCAGGCCACAAGCTCATTTGTGCTATCGGTGGAAAGATGGTTGTCCTTACTGCAACGCTTCCGAGTATTGGTGCCGGAAAGCTGGAAATGCGAGAAGACAAGAAGGTGCTAGGTACCAACAAGGAGAACTCGCTTTTGCAAACCGGTAACAGCTTCTACAAATCATTTGCAGTGGAATGTTCCAAGAATCAAGTTTCCATTGATATGTTCCTCTTCGCCAACGGTTATCAAGATGTTGCTTCGCTCAGTAATCTCCCAAGGTACACAGGAGGCCAAACGTGGCATTATCCCGGATGGAACGCTACACGTAGCGAAGACGCCATCAAGTTTGCCAGGGAGTTCTCGGATCATCTGTCGGCGGAGATTGCGCTCGAGGCGGTCATGAGGGTTCGTGCAACAACCGGTCTTCGGATGCAGACATTCTACGGTAATTTCTTCAACCGGTCTTCGGATTTGTGTGCTTTCCCGGCATTCCCCAGAGATCAAGGCTATGTCGTTGAAGTTGCTATTGATGAAACCCTTGGTAACAAGTTTGTCTGCATGCAAACCGCCGTCCTTCACACTACCTGCAATGGCGAGAGACGTATCCGTGTCATGACGCTCGCACTACCGACAACTCAGAATATTGCGGATGCCTATGCATCTGCAGACCAGGTTGCAATTACCACATACTTCTCCCACAAAGCTGTCGAAAAGACCTTGAGCAGTGGCCTTGAACCTGCACGGGAAGCACTCCAGACCAAGATCACCGAGTTGCTGACCACTTATAAAAAGGAATGCACCGCTTCGCATATGGGTGCTGCCGCTCCTCTCTCATTCGCCGGCAATCTCCGTGGACTGGTTGTTCTCTTCCTTGCGCTGATGAAACATGTCGGTCTTCGCAAGTCCTCCCAGATCCCGACAGATTTGCGATCTGCCGCTCTGGCTCTACTCTCCACCCTACCCGCCCCATTGCTAATGCAATATATCTACCCTCGTCTGTACTCTCTTCATGACATGCCGGATGAGTGCGGAATTGTTGATCCCACTACGGCCGAGATTGTGATGCCGCCTCCTATGAACCTCTCTTCCGAACGTCTTCACCCATATGGACTGTATCTCATTGATGACGGTCAGACGCAATTCCTGTGGATCGGTGCACAGGCCGTGCCGCAGCTTATACAAGACGTCTTCGGTCTACCTTCAATTGAGCATGTCAAGGTTGGCAAGACGACACTTCCAATTGTGGAGGGAAGTGACTTCAACGAGAAGGTCAGAAATGTGGTTGAGAAGTCCCGAGACCACAAGTCAAAGCACGTAGGAAGCATCACGGTGCCGCATTTGTACATTGTGAGGCAAGATGGAGAGCCTAGTTTGAGGCTCTGGGCTATGACTATGTTGGTAGAGGATAGAACGGATATGGGGGTTAGTTTAACACAGTTTTTGGGGACGTTGAGAGAAAAGGTTGGAAACTCATGAGCTGCTTGGAAGGGGGCTTGAAAGGAAACAAACGGATGGATAGAGGGGGGCATGGTGTAGGTGGGTAATGCTGTATGAACGTCAACGTTATGGATTTGCGGTTGCTTGTTGTCTGCTTTTTCCTCATCTTATTAAATGTTTATGCGTCTTTTGTGTCAAGAATTTCATCCTTGGGATATAAAAAAAGTATGACGACGAATGATAGTCAGTGTTGCTGGCTGGAGGTCAAATAAATCGGTCGCCTGTTGTAAATCCCATTCGTGTTGAAAACTGGCCATCTCAGTCGCGCGGCTCATGCCGAGCCAAGCCACCCGAAACCCAACGTCACCTCTCCCTAGCTGACACCAGCTCACGCAAAACAAAATCCCTATCGACCCTCCACTCCATATCCACGGCTACGATTCTCACTATGGCCGACATAACCCCTCTAAACCCAATCCACGCGCCCTTCTTCGGGTTTGCTGGTGTGTACCACCCCCTTCTCCGTTCTCCTCAACCACAACTAATACTCCCAGTGCCTTGGCCATGATCCTCTCCGCCACCGGCGCTGCCTATGGCACTGCAAAAGCCGGCATCACGATCGCGGGCGTCGGCACCTTCGCGCCACAACTGATAATGGTCCCTCATTGCCGTGATCATGAGCGGGATCATCGCGGTGTACGGGCTTGTGATCGCGGTTCTGATCACGGAAAGTCTGAGCCCGGCCAAATCCTACTCGCTGTTCTCGGGGGTGGTACATTTAGGAGCAGGGCTGAGTGTCGGGTTCGCGGGGCTGGCCACCGGGGTACGCGATCAGGATCGTGGGGAATGCCGGGGTCAGGAGGGGAGGGAGGATGCTGAGGGGGGGATGTGATATCATAGGGTGTTTTTTTCGATTCTTGTCTTCGTTCGTGAGGGGTTTGGGTCGAGGGTTTTCTTTTCCTTTGCGAAGGTAGAATATTCGGTGCAAACTGTAACTGTAGCTTGATTTTTTCTGACAGCGGGTTCTCCGTTATCCATTTCAGTTGAAAGATCGCGTAAGCCCGTGATGTTGGGTCAAATCTAATATATTATGAGTGACACATTATGACGGCCCATCACATGTACTAGATTCCCCTTCCCTAATGCCATGCTGAGAGAAGTTGGTGCGCGCAGGCACCGAAAGCAAAGTGGTACCGGTTCCCCACCGACCTCTTGTTCTAGTGTGATCTAAGGAGTAAATATCACAACACATACTGTCATTGATATGAGGACGGAAGAGAAAGCCGCGGAGAAAGCCGCACCCGCACAAAACCGCCGCCAAGAGAGATAAAATCCAACCCCACCCGCTCTCAGCAGGCTTCCATTCCAACCTCCACGCCACCGCCACCATAGCCAATAAAGTGCGGGGAAGCCTATATTAACGGAGCTCGAGCTGGTTTGGATGCAGTTCCCCAATAGATCCAGTACGTCCGAATGCAAGCAGGCGGGTCCATCAGCAACACGCAAGACTTCCCTGTGGCATTACTATATCTGGACTGGACTACCTACACGGTATATAGTACATACCACACTCCGAGACCCAGATTACACCGAAATTCCTCCAGCGCTTTTGGGGTATAAACTACAAACTCGATTCTTGGCGGCTGCGAATGAAGCCTATAACCCTAGCCCTGTTCACTGACCTCACTACATCACTCCATGATGGCATAATTTTTATTGCATTCTTCGTCGGTAACACTATTTTTTTGTCTCGCCTCTCTACCGTCCGTCCCATCCACTCCATTCCATCACATCACTCATCATGAAAGACTCGAAAGGAAAAAAAATACAGATGCCGCCGTCCAAAAGGACTTGAAACCAAAAACATGAACAAAAGAACCCAATAAGAGAAATAAAACCCCATATTAGTTTGTTTATGCAAGGTAGGTGGAGGCAGAGACATTTCCTCCTCTTCCAGTCCAGTTGATGTGGATATCCTTACCCCCTGGAAGGGTGGAGCTGGCGCACTCAGGCTTAACACGGAAAGTGTGGGCACCTATTCGACGTTAGCACCGGTGGATATCGATTGACACAACAGAGGGGGGCGCATACCAAAGTAATCACGCTGGGCCTGAAGAAGGTTGGCAGGCAAGTTCTTGGTCCTGTAACCATCATAGAAGGACAGAGCAGTGGAGAAGGCGGGTGTTGGGATACCGAACTCAACACCCTTGGCGACGGCGCGTCTCCAACCGGGCTGGGCGTTGTGGATGGCAGTCTTGAAGAAGTCGTTGAAGAGCAGGTTCTCGAGGTCAGGCTCAGCGCGGTAAGCCTTGGTGATGTCTGCAAGGAAAACGGAGCGAATAATGCAACCGCCACGCCACATGAGGGCAATAGCGGGGTTGTTGAGCTTCCACTTGTACTCCTTGGCAGCCTATAGGATAGTTCAAACGTTAGTCCGTGGTTCGCAGTGGATTCACACGCGGATGGGTAGTGGGTGGAGTAGAGAAGGGGGGGTAAAGAGATAGATAGTGGGACGGTCTTACCTCACGGATAAGCATAAAGCCCTGGGCGTACGAAATAATCTTAGATGCGTACAGCGCCTATAGTTAAAACTCGTTAGCCTAACACTCTAAGCTACAGGTTGAGGGATTTGCGGAAGTCCGGAATGACATTCCAAACTCCTCGCTAAAACTTATTGCCGAACGGATAAACTAACCTGTTCAAGGTCGGCAATAGCAGCTTCTTTGTCACCGGTGAAAGCCGAGATTTCAGGTCCCTCCAAAATGGTGGACGCCCTTGTTCGCTCAGCCTTGATGGAGGACAAACATCTAGCGAAAACAGCCTCTCCGATCAAGGTGACGGGCATGCCCAAGTCCAGAGCATTGATGGCAGTCCACTTTCCGGTACCCTTCTGGCCGGCACTGTCAAGAATTTTCTCAACAAGAGGTGCTCCGTCATCGGGGTCGTTGTACTTCATGATATCACGGGTAATCTCGATCAAGAATGAGTCGAGGACACCGGTATTCCACTTGGTGAAGACGTCGCCAATCTCAGAGTTGGACAGGCCGTATCCGCGCTTCATGATGTCATAGGCCTGGATTCATGCGTCAATACTCTGCTTTCAGTTGAGTATGGTGGGAGTATGAAAACGCACCTCGCAGATCAACTGCATATCACCGTACTCAATACCATTGTGGACCATCTTGACAAAGTGACCAGCACCTTCGTCACCAACCCAATCGCAGCAGGCCTCGCCGTCGGTTTTGGCTGCAATGCTCTGGAAGATGTCCTTGATGTATGGCCACGCCTCCTCGTTTCCACCGGGCATGAGCGAAGGACCATATCGGGCACCCTCCTCGCCACCAGAAACACCAGCACCAACAAATCGGATACCCTTGGTAGCCAGCTCCTTGGTACGGCGGTTGCTGTCGGGGAAATGTGAGTTACCACCATCGATGATGATATCGCCCTGGTCAAGGAAAGGGAGGAGGGCGGCAATGAAGTCATCGACGGCCTGTCCGGCCTTGACAAGTAGCATGACTCTTCGGGGAGTCTTCAGCTTCTCGCAGAGATCCTGGAGTGACTTGGCTCCAATAATAGATTTGCCTGGAACATCGTTAGCAACTATCCTCATACTACAGTATCCAGGATTAAGACGGACCCTTGGCCTCGTTCGCCAAAAAGTGGTCGACCTTAGACACAGTCCGATTGAAGGCAACAACAGTAAATCCTATCAATACCGTCAATGAACAGTCGCAGTTTCCGATTGCATGAATCGAGATGCATACCATGGTCAGCGGCATTAAGGATCAAGTTCTAATTTGCACCGTTCCTGCATTAGCCCTCTGCACGATGTACTTTGGATGTCAAGGATTCGATATCAGGGCTCGGGAGGGGTAGTGCTCTATCATCAACCTACCTGACCCATGACGGCCAAACCGATGAGACCGAAATCTTTCACACAACAAACACCCCACGTCAGCTACACATCTACACCGCGGAGAATTTCTCCGCCCAAACCTCAAGAGCAAAAACTGCCCATCCGAGTCCGAAACGAGGATGCCATAATTGTTCGAGAAGAGATATTCGGAAGAGATATTCAGGAAAACTAACCGCCACTAGGTACCGGTTGCGCGAGACCGCCAGTGATGGCAGCCAGTCGCGCCCTAAAGTTAGCATCGAATTTTTTAACATGAACCTTCAAAACCCAAAATCAAAGCTTTCAAAACATAGCAAAAGGTCCGTGAAACGGACGAGCTGCGTGCCCATTTGGCGCTGTTTTGCAGAAGTGAGGATTGATCGACCTGCATTGGTTGAGGATGGGTGGTAGGGCAGCACAATGACGAAATGGTTACACCTGCAAGCCACAACAATGTGGAAACAAACTTACACTGCTTTGTCTGCCATGGTGATGATGGGTACTCTTGAGGTAGTGTAAAGCGAATAAGGTGGTATAGCAAGAAGGTTGTAGAAGTGGAAGTGGGATTGAAGAAGAGAAGTCCAGGTTTGAGACACCGAAGAAAGAGGGGTCGCAGAGTATAATATAATAAGCCGCAACTAACAGGAAGACTAGTCCGCGGAGGCGAGGAGGGGTACCCAGAGCGTTTTTTTTTTCTTTTTCTGTATGGGGAGGTAAGGTTTATGTGTGCGTCCGAATCCGCCGCATTTCACAGGGTGAAACGAATAGCTTTAGAAATCCTGTAACAAACGGGATGTTGTCCATCCCACGTCCCACGCCTCAGTTGCTGTCACAGAGACAGACCTACGGCCGACATTCGAGAGCGTTAGTGTTACTCTTCACGGCAGACGAGACAAGGCAGGCAAGACAGATTATTGATTCATCATCACACCGCACGGCCAAGAGCGGCACCCAGGCTGCCACCGTGCCACTACCCGACCTCCGACGATATGCTGAGGGTTTTCGGATCCGAAGAAGCGACATCGGAGACCGAAAGTGGTGGGACAGAGCCATCCAACTTCAGAACCCCCCAAGCCAATCCAGACGGGTGTTCGTTGCCGCAAATGCCGCTAGACGAGGGAACGAGTGAATGTTGAACTGCAGGCCAACGAGCAAGGGTAGGGCGAGAACTGACAAGACGCAAGACGACCGACAGACAACCCCCCAACGGCAAATCGACATCGGACCCGGTGCCCCCAACAACGACCAACGAACAGACAGACACATCGACAAGGAAGCTCCAGTCCCCCCCAGTCATCGCCAATCCGTCCCACAAACCTTTACCACCACCGCCGCCGAGTCGCCGATACCACTCCTACTGCCACCGACATCCCTCCAACAAAAGAAAAATCTCAGCTACTCTAGAAATCAGTCGCAATGGCTGCCGCTATCAAAGCCATCAATGCTAAAATCCGAAGCAATAAATACACAGACTACTTCTGCTCCACCCGTACGCTACCTGAACCTGCTTGCCTGCCTGCCTATACCCCCTCTAGATCTACCGCTACCACTACCCTCGATCTATACTGCCCCATATACGGGGGTGTGTCGGTCACCGTCGGGCCACAATGTGCTGATACAGACATGTCGGAACAACAGACTTCTGGGGGCCGGCGTCTAACTTCGGTATCCCAATCGCAGCGGTGATGGACATCACTGGCAAGGAACCGGAAGTGTATGTGTTGATGACCAAGCCCGTCACCCAAAGCTGTCAAGACTGAATCAATGAATGGATGAAACAGCATATCCGGCAAGATGACCTCAGCTCTAATAGTCTACTCTGCCGTGTTCATGCGTTACTCTATGGCCGTCACACCACAAAACTACCTCCTCTTCGGTTTGTAATCTTCCGATCCAGACTCTCCGAGATCTGTGACCCCCCCGGTCGTGCACGTGCATCAGATATCTAACAGAAGTTCACTTTCCCCGTAGGATGCCACTTCGTCAATGAATGTGCACAGCTCGCTCAGGGATACAGATATCTTCAGTACTGGAAGTACGTTTCCCATGTCCTTTCCTCGTTCTACCCCAATTGCGGATCTTACTCCCGCTGCTACCTGCATACGTTTCCCCAATGGCTGCTCTACATCTACCCTGTCCCCGATGCCTTCTTCCTGGATAAGGGCACGTGCTCAGCGTTACACCGAGTGCCACTTTCTCGCGAAGCGCCTCATTTCTTCTCTGACGTCGTTGGGTGTTGGCGTTTCACATACTCCATACACGCAGCGTCACTGTGCATCATTTCCTTCAGATCGTGCACTAACAACGCTTCACATCACAGTTACGGCGGCCGCGAAAAGAAGCTCGCAGAGCAAGGCACTCCAGCCGGTATCAAGGCAGCCGTCGACGCCTCAGAAGCCGTTGCAAACAAGGCGACCGGCGCCGCGAAGTAAAATACCCTATCTAGGATACCTACACTACCCATGTAATGAACGAGATACATAAAAAAAAGAAGCTATCTGTAACTTTATGATTCCATTCCCCGAACCCCTGCTACGACCTGCTACCTCTACTTCTGCATCAATTGGTATGTGTGGTGGATGTCTTCGGATAATAGAAATAGACGGGTTCAACTTTTCGATGTTCAGCCTGTAGTACGATGTGCAATTGCGGCGGGGGCGTGAGATATCAATTCCCCTCCCTCCGGTGCTACTCAGTACATATATGACTCGCCCATACAGTGCTCTAGTTGTGATCTTATTTACAGGTTATGCCCCCAAACTTAGCAAATCGCCAAGTCGACTTCACCGTCGCAAACCAGCTCCCAAAAGCATATATAAACCTGGAGAGGAGAAATCATACAACCCAACCCAACTCATAACCAATAACATGACTCAATACACCCCACCCCAGCCCTTCTCAAAGAACGCAAATCCCCCTATTCAATCCTGGCCAGCTTCCTCCCAACATTCCCAAAGCAAACACACGAGCAAAACAACACGCTCGCGATCCAGGTCCCGCACGCAATCCGTTCCACGCCAGACCCCACAACCATAGCCGGGTTCGCGCCCATCAACACCGCCGTCCCAGCCACCCCCACAACCGCAGCAAACAAAAACCCGCTCCGCGTACGGTCCACCAGAAACCACAGGAACGGATTTACCAGAGCCAGCGCGAGCGAGACCTGCAGGGTCGATTGCCACGGGAGTCGTCGCTGCCACCGTTAGCCACCACCACCATCACCATGTACTGCGTAGGGGGGAGATACAATGCCATAAGCAATCCCGACAAAAGCACCAATACCCCGCACCGCAGGACTCCAATCCCACTTCCTCTCTGGCGGCGCCTCCCCCGCGTCAAGCCACGGCAGGACACACCCCAGGGCCACGCCGGCCAGGCCCCAGAACGCGAGGTACGCGCCGCCCCAGCGGTCCGAGGGCAGGGAGAGCAGCACGGGCGAGCGGTCGTGCAGGTGCGTCATGACCACGCCGTACGCGAGGCCGAAGGCGAAGAGGCTGATTGACCTTGTGAGCAGGGTTGCGGGCGACGAGGGGGGGTTGTAGCGCGGGCGCGGGACGGGTTTGGCCGGCTCCAGCGAGACAAGGTTCGTGGTTGAGTTGTTGCGCGTCACGAGCGGCGTCGACGGTTCTTCGGTGAAGGCGCGGCCGTAGATGCCGAAGAGCGTGGACGCGGTTAGGGATACTGCCGAGCGGGAGCGTTTCGGAGGGCTGTCGTCGTCGGGCGAGGTCGGGGTTAGGTCGTCGGTGTCGAAGGGCCGCCGAGGGATTGGGCGTTGGAGTAGTGGGGGGGTCGACATTGTGGGTGAAGGTTGGGGGGAGTGTTGGTTTTGAAGGGACGCGGTGATTAAGGCGAGGACAGTGCCGACTGGGATGTTGAAGGAACGGTGTCTTCTTCCCTTTGGGTCGCCGGCGGGGGCTGTAGTCGGTTTTGGCGCGCGCGGCTGGCACGAGGCTGGGGGTGTGGTTTTGTGGCGCCGTTTGGAGGGTTTGATGTTGATTGAGGTTTTTGGGGGTATAAACTCGGGGTTTCCTGAGGGTGTACACACTTAATGGGGGGGGGGAGTGAAACGTTTGCAAACGGAGAGCACAATGAGGCTCGATTTTGCTAGTTTCACATGTCAGTCGACCCTTTTTTCCACGGCCATGCGTGGACAGGGGTTTGCAGCAGAACCCCAAATCGCGCATGCGCAGTGTGTTCGGTCGTGTGTTCCTCAACAAACTTTCCGTCCGAACGGGCTTTGCAGTTCGTATCAGTAATCGTGCTTATGTGTTTTATTCTGCGGTGCAACAAATGTAGCCGAATATTGCCCAGAACAGTGAAGGCTTTCACGGAGTCACCGTGAACTGTGGAGTGTAGAGTACAAGTTGTCCTCATGTGAAGAGATCGACATGGACTAAGGTTTCCCATGTGAGATCTACATGACATGCACATCATCGAAGAATTTACAGCAGAAAGCAAGGCAAGCCACCAGATACCTGATATCCCAGTATAAAACACAACCCCCTCCTCCATATGTCAAAGTACCTAGAGAATAAAGAGGCACCTATTGTGATATGGGCAAAGTCCTCGTTATGAACTGCTTAACCCAGCCCCAAGAATGACTGAACATATCCTATTTAAACCGACCTTCTAATGCTCCTATGAGATGCCAAGGTACAGTTTGCACCTCTCATAGACGAATAAACTCGATCTGCAATCAAAAGTCAGCACTGTCGTGAAGAGTACTTACCATGGGGCCACTCTGACATACCCAATTGATAAGCCGACAAAAAACCCCAACCCCGTTCTCCCACCATCGTCTCCGCAACCGCACATCGCCATTCACCCTATCCACCTGCACCCATCTCCAATCACTTCCAACGGGTACCGGGCAGTCCGACCTGCCATGTCCGCGAAGCCTCCACTCACCAACTCCGCCCACGCTTCAAGACGGGTATCTCGAGAGCCGTCGTATTTGAGTGGCTGATGGACGGCATCAGGTTATGGAATTCGCCATCCCATATGACACGGTCAGATGGAGAACTGGGTATGGGGGGGGGGGGGGGGGGGTGC
>Ga0307515_10000912_pt1 | contig 67995 bp, 58 predicted proteins | sample 17_EM_MG_FD_194513 | JGI IMG/M metagenome (GOLD analysis project Ga0307515, IMG submission 194513) | Populus trichocarpa ectomycorrhiza microbial communities from riparian zone in the Pacific Northwest, United States - 17_EM | ecosystem: Host-associated > Plants > Roots > Unclassified | place... | reverse complement strand
AATCTTCACAGCTAATATTCCAACGTTTTTAGCAAAACTAATTGGCGTTTCGCTTTCTTTATGTTTTATTTGCAAAAAATAACTGCTTAAATGGCCAAAAATTTACTGATAGTTGAATCTCCGGCGAAAGCCAAAACCATCGAGGGTTACCTTGGGAAAGACTTTATTGTGAAGTCGAGCTACGGGCATATCCGCGATTTGGTAAAGTCTGAAGATGCGATAGATATAGGTAACAACTTCGCTCAAAAATATGAGGTACCTGCCGATAAAAAGCAGGTAGTGAGCGAATTGAAGAAATTAGCTAAAGAAGCAGAGATGGTTTGGCTGGCATCGGATGAGGACCGCGAGGGAGAAGCCATATCATGGCACTTATTTGATACTTTAGGATTGAAAGATGCTACCACCAAACGCATCGTTTTTCACGAAATAACCAAACCAGCCATTTTAAAGGCAATTGATACGCCACGTAAAATTGACTACAATTTGGTAAATGCACAGCAGGCACGCCGTGTATTAGACAGGCTGGTGGGTTTTGAACTCTCGCCTGTTTTGTGGAAAAAGGTTAAGCCATCGCTTTCTGCAGGCCGTGTACAATCAGTAGCAGTGCGGCTGATTGTTGACAGGGAACGCGAAGTAAATAAATTTACTGCCGAAGCTGCTTTTAAAATAGTAGCCATATTTGGTAAGGGTAAAGATGCTTTTAAAGCCGAACTGGCCGAACGTTATGCCAAGCCTGAAGATGCAGAGAAATTTTTACAGGATTGTATCGGTGCCGATTTTGACGTACGCTCGCTGGAAACCAAACCAGCCAAACGCTCACCGGCTGCACCTTTTACCACATCCACCTTACAGCAGGAAGCCAGCAGGAAACTGGGCTACTCGGTAGCACGCACCATGCAGGTAGCACAACGTTTGTACGAGGCCGGGTATATTACCTACATGCGTACCGACTCGGTAAATTTATCAGATACCGCGTTAAATGCTGCTCAAAGTGAAATCGTATCAGCTTATGGCGAAAAATACCATCAGCTAAGAAAATATAAAACCAAAAACGCAAGTGCGCAGGAAGCTCACGAAGCTATCAGGCCAACCTATTTCAACAATCATACTATAACAGTCGAATCGAACGAGAAACGCCTGTATGAACTGATCTGGAAACGGGCTATAGCTTCGCAAATGAGTGAAGCTCAGTTTGAGAAAACCACCGCAAAAATTAGTATATCAACCCGTAAAGAGGATTTAACAGCCAATGGCGAGGTGATGAAGTTTGATGGTTTCCTGAAAGTTTACCTTGAATCAAGCGATGATGAGGATGAACCGCAACAGGATGGCGAAAACGCAATGTTGCCACCTTTAACCCGTGGCCAGCGTTTGGCGCTGCAGGAAATGTCGGCAACAGAACGCTTCTCGCGTCCGCCGGCAAGGTATACTGAGGCCAGCCTGGTGAAAAAGTTAGAGGAGTTGGGTATCGGCCGCCCATCTACCTACGCCCCTACCATCTCTACCATCCAAAACCGCGGTTACGTGGTTAAAGAAGAGCGCGAAGGTAAAGTGCGCAATTTTAGGCTGATGGTCCTGAAAGATGGCCAGATTGTTAAAGAACAAAAAACGGAGAATACCGGCGCCGAGCGCGGCAAGTTATTCCCTACCGATATTGGCGCAGTTGTAAACGACTTTTTGGTACAATACTTTAAAGAAATTGTAGATTTTAACTTTACCGCCAGCGTTGAAAAACAATTTGACGAGATAGCCCAGGGTTTAAAAGACTGGACAGCCATGCTGCACGATTTTTATAACCCTTTCCATAAAGGTGTGCAAAGCACTATTGAAACAGCCGATAAAGCAACCGGTGAACGTGAATTGGGTGTGCACCCTGAAAATGGTAAAAAAATATCTGTACGTATTGGCCGCTACGGCCCCTTTGTACAGGTTGGCGAAAGTGCAACCGAGGAGAACGAAGAAAAGCCGTTATACGCCAGTTTAAGGACCGGACAAAGCATTGAAACCATTACTATTGATGAGGCCCTTGAATTATTTAAGCTGCCCAAAGTTGTTGGCGAATATGAAGGTAAGGTAATGAAAGTGGCTATCGGTCGTTTCGGCCCATACATTAGCCATAACAGCGCATTTGTATCGTTACCTAAGGATATTGACCCCTTGGATGTAACGGTAGACCAGGCGATAGAACTTATAGAAGCCAAACGTAAAAAAGATGCCGAGAGACTGATTAAAGCGTTTGACGAAGACCCCGAAGTAAAAGTATTAAACGGCCGCTGGGGGCCATATATTGAATTTGGCAAACTTAACGTTAAGATACCCAAGGATAAAGATCCCTTGACCTTAACTTATGAAGAGTGCAAGGCCCTGGCTGATGCCATGCCTAAGGACACCAAAAAAGGCCGCTTTGGTAAAACGGTAGCAGCTGCAAAACCCGCAGCCAAAAAAGCCCCAGCCAAGAAAAAAGCGCCGGCTAAGAAGAAATAGGTTATTGGCGAATGGTTGATTTGGTGAGTAGTTGGATTGAAACAATTGTTTGGAAAATATTGATTAAGTAAGTGGTTGAAGTAAATGTTATTTATTGAAAACAAACCACTCACCTAATCAACTCAATCAACCACTCACCAACTAACAAACCACTCACTTAATCAACCCAATCAACCACTCACTAAAGAATGCAATGATCAAAGACCTGCCCGAAAATAACGTTAAAGATATTGCCATAGCGGTAGCCTTGGAGCGCGAAAGTGTGGAGAGCAAAATTTGGTACGTGTACCTCATCAACCTTAAAAATGAGCCTATCGAGAATGTGCTGATCACCTCTAAAGGGTACGGCGAAAAAAACGGCGAGCAGGTAAAAACTTCCGTTTTACGCCACATGATCCCAGTGGTTGACAGCAAAGGCTACAAACTTATCGAACCCATTGACGAGCAAACTTTCGGCCTGAATAATGAGTATTGGCTAAGCTATTACATCGGCGGTAATATTTACGATAAAAAGTTCATTTTCCTGCCTGAGAGCATCGTAGAGATGAATTTTATCAAACTTCCGGTACTGAATAAGCCTGGTGTTATGATATTGTAGCAGCCAAAGTGAGTGGTTGATTAGGTAAGATTGAGTTGATTAGGTTGGATTAAGTTGATTGAGTTAGTCATAAATTAAGTTGAATTAAATGCTTTTTTTCTCTCCTTTAAACTACTCAATCAACCCCAATCAACCTAATTAACCACTTAACCTAATCAACCATTCACCTAATCAACTCAATCAACTCAATCAACTATTCTCCATTTAAATATTTCTCAATTAATTATTTGTTGTTATAAATTTTATACATTCATGGAATAAATAAACCTATTCCATGGAGAACGGATATACCAGGTTCCGCAAACGTAAAAGCCTAATTACATTCGGTACCGCGCTCGCAGTGCTGCTTATTATTGCCTATCTTATTGTTAATGGCCAAAAGAAAAATGTGGTCGACCCTGCCTTTAGCAAGTACATCGAGTCGTACACAACCGGGGTAATTTCCAAAGCAAGCCCCATTACCATTCGCCTTGCCAGTACAGTGCAAATTACCCATCAACAAAACGAAGAGGTTGAAAACAATCTGTTTGATTTTTCGCCGTCGGTAAAAGGCAAGGCTTACTGGACAGATTCGCGCACCATTGAATTCCGGCCGGATAAAAAACTCGATCCTGATAAAACCTACAATGTCGAATTTAAACTGGGCAAACTGATTGACGTGCCTTCCAGGTTTAACAGGTTTAAATTTAACTTTCAGGTGGTTAAGCCCGACTTTAACGTTGCTTTTAACGGGCTGCAAACCGCTACCAGCACATCTACCGACGAGATGAAGATGGAAGGATCGGTACAAACGGCCGATACCGAGGATCCTGCCCTTATTGAAAAAGTAATTATTGTAAACTATATGCTGCCGGTGAAGATCAGCTGGGAGCACAACACAGCCGCAAAAACCCACACCTTCAGAATAACTGGTTTAAAGCGGCAAAAGGGCGAAGTTGCTGCGCTAACTGTTAATTGGGACGGCAGCAGTATCAACGTTGATAAAAAAGGCGAGCAGCATTTTGATGTACCTGCTATAGGTGACTTCAAAGTGCTGAACGTTCGTGCCGTACAGGATAATGACCAATATGTGCTGGTGCAATTTTCAGATGCGATTATGGTTGGGCAGGAGTTGGCAGGCCTTATTGGCATTAACAATGTAACCGATCCGGCCTACGCCATCGAGGGCAGTACCGTAAAAATTTACGCTCCAGAAAGGCTCGAAGGCGATTACAGTGTATTTGTAAATGAAGGGGTAGAAAACATATCGCATAAAAAAATCACCAAAACCTACACGGCCAACGTGTTTTTTGAGAATAGGCTGCCCGGCGTAACTATTCCGGGCAAGGGAGTTATCCTCCCCGATTCGGGCAAGCTGATGATGCCTTTTGAGGCCGTTAACCTTAAAGCGGTTGATGTATCGGTAATTAAAATATATGAGAGTAATGTTCCTCAATATTTTCAAAACAATGATTTTAACGGCAACCAGGAATTGCGCCAGGTAGGCAAGCCTATTTTACAAAAAACCATCAGGCTTGATAACGATAAAGGGCTTAACCTGAATAAGAAAAACCGTTTCATGCTTGATCTTGATCAGATGATCCGCACCGAACCGGGAGCAATTTACCGGGTTATCATCGGTTTCAGGCAGGAATATTCCTTATACAATTGCAGTATAGCAGGCGCAGCTAAAAAAAGCGGCAGCGATGATGACGAATATGGCGGTGGTGATTACAGCTATAGCGATAATGCCGGCAAGGTGAACGACGAGGATAACGATTTTTGGTCGAGATACGATAGTTATTATCCGGAAGGTTTTAACTGGCAGGAGAAGGATAATGCCTGCACCCCATCCTACTACACCAAAACCCGCTGGGCAACCCGTAACATCATTGCATCAAACATAGGGCTGATTGCAAAACGGGGCAATAACAATAATATGCTTATTGCGGTTACCGATATTATGAATGCCAGTCCGATGCAGGGTGTTGAACTGCAGTTGCTGGATTACCAAAAGCAAGTGTTGCTAAAAACCACCTCGGGCAGCGATGGCCTGGCAAGTTTCGACTTAAAGCGCAAGCCTTATTTGCTGGTGGCCAAAAAAGGAAACCAGCGTGGCTATTTAAAACTTGATGATGGCAATACCCTCCCACTTACCCGTTTTAACGTTGGCGGCGACGAAGTACAAAGTGGGCTGAAAGGCTTTATTTATGGCGAGCGTGGGGTTTGGCGGCCTGGCGACAGCATATTCATGACCTTTATACTGGAAGATAAGCTAAAGACCCTGCCAGCCGACCACCCGGTAGAGTTTGAGCTGAAAGATCCCAACGATAAATTGTATAAACGGATTACAAACACCAAATCTGTTGATGGCTTTTACAGCTTCCATACCGCTACCGAAACCTCGTCGCCTACCGGTAACTGGACGGCTACTGTAAAAGTTGGCGGGGCTACTTTTGAAAAGAAAATAAAGGTTGAAACCATTATGCCTAACCGCTTAAAGTTGGGCTTAACCTTTGGCGGCGCCGAAGAATTAACCAAGGGCAATAATGCCAACGGCAAACTAACTGCCCGCTGGCTGTTTGGCGGGGCTGCGCAAAATTTAAAGGCCAAGGTTGATGCCTTTTTATCGGCACAAACAACCACGTTTAAAAATTACAAGGATTATGTTTTTGACGATCCTACGCTGGCCTTTAACATGCAAACGCAAACCGTTTTTGATGGCAAGCTGAGCGCAGAAGGCAATGCCGATGTGGATGCCAATATCAATATTGAAAAACAAGCCCCTGGGAAGCTGAGGGCCAATTTTTTGGTAAAGGTGTTTGAACCGGGAGGCAACTTCAGCGTTCAGCAGGTTAGTTTGCAATACAACGTTTACCCCGGTTATGTAGGTATTAAAACGCCCGAAGGCAGTGCCCTATCCGGAATGCTGGTTACCGATAAAGACCAACAGATTGATATTGCCGATGTAGATGTAAACGGCAACGCCCTTGCCGGTACCCGCAACGTGCAGCTGGAATTGTATAAAATACAATGGCGCTGGTGGTGGGACGAAACCGGCAATGAAATGACCAACTTTACCCAGGGTAAATACAACAAGCTGATTAAAACCCAAAGTATTCAGTTGACAAATGGCCGTGGCAAATGGACGCTGCGTGTACCCAAAGCCGACTGGGGCCGGTACCTGATTAAGGTAAAAGATGACCAGACAGGCCATAGCACCGGTAAAATTATTTATGTAGACTGGCCAAACTGGTCGGAAAGGTTACAGCAAAGCAACCCTACCGAAGCAGCCATGCTTTCGTTTACATCAGATAAGCAAGCCTATAACGTTGGCGAACAGGCTACATTAACCATCCCTACCGCGGCAGATGGCCGGGCATTGATCAGCTTTGAAAATGGCAGCAAGATTTTAAAAACCACCTGGATTGATACTAAAAAGGGCCAAACCCAATACAGCTTTACGGTTGAGCCGGATATGGCGCCCAACGTTTTTGTGAACGTTACCATGCTGCAGCACCATTCGCAAACCGTAAATGATTTGCCTATCCGCATGTACGGGGTGATACCGCTTATCGTTAACAACCCGGCCACCATATTAAAACCGGTGATCGCGATGCCCGATAAGATCAGGCCCGAAACCCAATCGGCCATTACAGTATCAGAAGCTACCGGCAAGGAGATGACCTACACCATTGCTATTGTTGATGAAGGCCTGCTGGATATTACAAGTTACAAACTCCCCGATCCGCATAATACATTTTATGCCAAGGAAGCGCTGGGTGTTAAAACCTGGGACTTGTTTGATTATGTAATTGGAGCCTATGGCGGCGGCCTTAACCGGATATTGAGCATAGGTGGCGACGGTAGCCTGGGCAATAACAGAAACGTGTCTGTAAACCGGTTTAAGCCCGTTGTAAAATTCATGGGCCCATTCCACCTCGGGGCAGGAGAAAAGCAAACCACGGGCTTTAAATTACCGCAATACGTAGGCTCGGTTAAAGCCATGGTTGTTGCCGGGCACGATGGTGCATATGGTATAGCCGAAAAAGCCGTTGTTGTTAAAAAGCCCTTGATGATCTTGGCCACCCTACCGCGTGTATTGGGGCCATCAGAAAAGGTGCAATTGCCGGTTACTGTTTTCGCAATGGAGCCAAACATCAAAACGGTTACGGTATCGGTGCAAAGCAACGCCTTCAGTAACCTGGAAGGTAATAATACCCAAACCCTCACCTTCGCCAAAACCGGCGATCAGATGGTAACCTTCGATTTAAACGTTAAGGATTTTGTGGGAATAGGCAAGGTGAAAGTAATTGCCAAAAGCGGTTCAGAAACAGCGGCCTATGACGTTGAACTAAACGTACGCAACCCTAACCCGCCGGTTACCCACATATTGGAGAAAGAGCTTGCAGCCGGTGAAGCCTGGAACATAGCTTACCAGGCCGTAGGCATTAGTGGCACCAATAAAAATACGCTGGAGATAGCATCCATCCCACCCCTTAATTTGGGCAAACGTTTGGATTACCTGATTGATTATCCTCATGGCTGCGTAGAGCAAACCACCTCGGCTGCATTCCCGCAACTGTATTTAGGCCAGCTGCTCGACCTTTCGCCAAGGCAAAAATCCGAATCTGAACGTAATATTAAGGCCACCATAGCAAGGCTAAACGGCTTCCAGGTTCCTGGTGGCGGCTTAAGCTACTGGCCCGATGGTGGTAGTGCCGATGAATGGGGAACCAATTACGCGGGGCACTTTATGCTGGCTGCGCAGGCCAAAGGCTACAGTATGCCTTTGGGCTTTATGGAACAATGGAAAAAATTCCAGAAACAGAAGGCATTGAGCTGGTCGCCGGATAGCCGCAGTTTTTATGGCGACGACCTGAACCAGGCCTACCGCCTGTACCTGCTGGCCCTCGCCCGTTCGCCCGAGTTGGGTGCCATGAACCGCCTGCGCGAGTTTAAGTATATCAGCATTGAAGCCAAATGGCGGCTTGCGGCAGCTTACAAGCTGGCGGGGCAGCCCGAGATAGGTTCACGGATGATTGCGGGCTTACCAACCGTTATTAAACCTTATTACACCATGTTTGGCACCTATGGGTCCGACTTAAGGGATGAGGCCATGATATTGGAAACATTAACCTTACTCGGCCAGCAGGCGCGCGCCGCGGCGCAGTTAAGAACGGTAGCTGCAAAACTATCCCAGGATGATTGGTATAGTACGCAAACAACCGCCTACTCGCTGATAGCTATTGCGCAATATTGTGGTCAAAACAAATCATCGGGCAAAATGACATTCAGCTTCCAGGGTGGTGCGGTTAACTCGCAATCGTATATCTGGCAAAACGTTTTAGCTGCGGGTGGCGGCAAAGTGGGCCTTAAAAACAACGGCGGCAACAGGTTGTATGTAAGGTTAATACAAAAAGGACAGCCATCATCGGGCCTTGATTTAAAAACCTTTATCGACCCAAGGGTGTTGCAAATGCGCGTAGGATACTTTACCTTATCCGGTAAACAGATAGACCCATCATCATTAAGGCAGGGTACCGATTTTGTGGCCCAGGTAAACATCAAAAATCCGGGCAAACGCGGGCGGTATGATAATTTAGCGCTAACTCAGATCTTCCCTTCTGGCTGGGAAATTTTGAACAGCCGGATGATGAACAACGATGAGGCCTTTAAATCATCCCCATCCGATTACCGCGATATCCGTGATGACCGGGTGAATACTTATTTCAGCCTGCCGGAGGGCCGCGAGGTTACTTACTACGTAATGCTGAATGCCGCTTATGCTGGGCACTATTACCTGCCTGCCGTTTATTCCGAGGCGATGTATAACAGCTCGATAAACAGTTTAATCAAAGGGCAGTGGGTTGATGTAACGAAGTAGAATGGGCGGTGAAACAAAAAGCCCAGAATTGGCAGGTGCAAATCAAACTTACGAAGTTTTAAAAACTTCGTAAGTTTGATTTGTTTGATCGGGCTTTAATTTATTGTTCTCTTTTTTGTGCGCTGAATGCCAAACCAACTGCAATGCCCAATGATATACCTATGGCCACGTTGTGAAGCGCTATACCCAGCGCCAGGCCTATTGCAATACCTATCGCTAAATACGATGAGTTAATATTTTTCATTTACTTATAATAAATTTCCCCCTACTGACATGCCTTTGTCATTAAGGCCTGATAAATTTACAATATAACTCAAACACAATCAATGAAAGATAACCTTTTAGCCCGGCTGCGAATGTATAACCAGTACATTAGCAACCCTGTTTTTTGCAACCCGGAGGATGTCGTTAAAACGATGGTGGCCGTGCAGGCCCAGGATTACGCCGGGGCTAAATGGGCCATTGGTATACGTATGACCTCGGCAAAAGAAAGCGTTGTTGAACAAGCTATTACCGATGGCCGTATATTACGTACCCACCTATTGAGACCTACCTGGCATTTTGTTGCGCCCAGGGATATCCGTTGGATACTGGCGCTTACCGCGCCGCGTATACATGCCATTAATGCGGGCATGTATAAAAAATTTGAACTAAATGCTACTGTATTCAATAAAGCTAATGAAGTTTTTATCCAAACCATGCAGGGCCATAAACAACTCACCAGGGCAGAATTAACCGGCGCGCTAAACGGAAATCATATCCCAACCGACGACTTACGCTTTACCCTTTTATTGATGCATGCCGAACTTGACGGTGTTATTTGCAGTGGAGCCCGCGTTGGTAAACAATTTACCTACGCGCTGCTTGACGACAGGGCACCCGCCGCGCCATCGCTAACCCACGAAGAGGCATTAAATAAATTGGCAACTGGCTTTTTCAATACACGCGGCCCCGCTACTGTACATGATTTTGCCAACTGGTCGGGGCTTACTATTGCAGACGCAAGTACCGGTCTTGAACATATAAAGGGTCGCCTGATAAGCGAAGTAATTGACGGAAAGACATATTGGATGCCTCATCATTCAACAACTGTTCTAACTAAAAATAAAGCGTACTTGCTGCCTGCTTATGATGAATTTGCCATAGCCTATAAAGACAGGGACGCGCTGGTTGCACCCCAACACAAAGAGCAGGCCAGGTACGTAATTTTCGATCCGGTGATTGTGATAGATAACCAGGTTGTTGGCAACTGGAAAAGGACTATTAAAACAAATGACGTTGATATCAGCTATAACCTGTTTGGTAAGCTGAATAAAATACAGGATAAGGCTTTAGAAGCTGCTGCAAAAAGGTACAGGGACTTTTTATTATAGACGGTATTTAGAGGAAGTAATAAAAAACTTTGCGGCTTAACGTCTCTGCGTGAAAAAATGCGTTTGGGAAAATTGTCCATGTACTAACGAAATTCATCCATGTTGTAAGTTTGCCGCTGTGTGCACTTTTGTATTGTCAATAACGACAAACAAAAAACATACTACAATGGCACGTTTAAAAGCATTAAGTCCTGACGAAGCTACAGGCAAAACAAAAGAGTTATTTACTGCTATACAAAGCAAGTTAGGTGTTGTACCTAACATGATGCGCACCATGGGCAATTCGTCGGCCTTATTAGAAGGTTACCTGAACTTTAGCGGCGCATTGGCACATGGCAAGCTTGGTGCAAAAACCGGTGAGCTGTTGGCCATGGCCGTATCCGAAAAAAACAATTGTGATTACTGTTTATCCGCACATAGTTATATTGGCGAAAAGTTGGCACATATTGACGCTACAACTTTAACAAATGCCCGTAACGCCAATAGCCAGGATGCTAAAACAGCTGCAGCTTTGCAATTTGCAACCATATTAACAGCTAAACAAGGCCTGGTAAATGATGCCGACGTTGAAGCAATAAAAGCAGCCGGCTTTACTGATGGCGAGATAGGCGAAATTGTTGGCCACGTAGCATTAAATGTGCTGACCAACTATTTTAACAATACCGCCAAAACCGACATTGATTTCCCGGTGGTAAATGCTTATAAAGCTGTTGAAGCCTTGTAAAAAGAATCAAGAGGCAAGAATCAAGAATTAAGACAGCTCCAGGTATTTTTAAAAAGAATTAAGTGCCGGCGATCAATAATTAGGCCGGGTGCAGTTTTTTCATGTTGATTCTTGACTCTTGATTCTTACTTCTCGGCCCTCTTTCACTAATTTTATCAACTTTAAAACAACTTCGTCATGGAAAACAAACGTTATCCCCTTCCTCCTTTTAATATGGAAACAGCACAGCTGAAAGTGCAGGCTGCAGAGGATGCCTGGAACACCCGCGACCCTGAAAAGGTGAGCCTTGCCTATACCATTGATACCGAATGGCGCAACCGCACCGATTTTATAAATGGCCGCGAAGAAGTTAAACAGTTTTTAACGGGTAAATGGGAGAAAGAACTGGATTATAAATTAAAGAAAGAACTTTGGGGATTCCGCGAAAACCGTATGGCCGTAAGGTTTGAGTACGAATGGCACGACCATACCGGGCAGTGGTATCGCAGCTATGGCAACGAGCTTTGGGAATTTGACGAGAACGGCTACATGCAAAAACGTTTTGCCAGCATTAACGATATGCCTATTGCCGAAACCGATAGAAAACTGTTTTAAAACCAGGATCATGAATTACGCGCAAATTGCTTTTACTGATGCCGTAAAAGGTTTCCAGGAACGCTACGGCAGCCGGGCTGGTTATGCACGGCAGCAAGAATTTAAATACACCGATGGTTTTACCGAAAGCGAAGAGGATTTTATAAGCCAGCAGGATAATTTTTATCTATCCACTATTAGCGAAAGCGGGTACCCCTATATACAATTTCGCGGTGGACCTAAAGGCTTTTTAAAGGTGTTGGATCATGAAACCCTGGGGTTTATTGATTTTGGAGGCAACAAGCAGTACATATCCGCAGGTAATTTGGTTACCCATAATAAGGTAGCTTTATTCCTGTTAGACCAGGCGGCAAAAGCCCGGCTTAAGATTTTTGCAGAAGCGAGTATTTTAGAAATCGAAAATAACACCGAATTGTATGATAAGCTAAACCTGCCGGATTATAAATTTAAGCCCGAAAGGATCATTATATTAAAGGTAAAAGCTTACGATTGGAACTGCCCACAACATATCACCCCAAGGTACACACTTGAAGAGATTCAACATGAGTTTGCCGCCCAACACGAATACATCAATAAATTGAGAGCCGAAAACCAGGCCCTTAAAGCACAATTAGCATCAAAATAAATGGCAGACAATCAAAATACATTTACCCTGGTTGATCCTGTGACCGGCAACCTTGCCTTCAAACTTTTTTTATTTGAGGATAACAGCTATTTTGACCATTTACAGCGTAATAATTATTTTTCGGTTATCTGGGTAAAAGAAGGATCGGGCAGGTTAAAATCTGATTTTTCGGAATACAGCTTTGAGAAGGACAACCTGCTGGCTTTTACGCCCTACCAGCCGTTTATGCTTGCTACAGAGCAAGCAATTAACGGCGCGGCTATTCAATTTCACCCCGATTTTTTTTGCATCCATAAGCACCATAAAGAGGTATCGTGCAGTGGCATTTTGTTTGATAATATTTACCATCCTCCATATATAAAAATCGATTCCACCAGCGCGGCTACTTTTGATATGGTGATAAACCAGGTAAAAGCCGAAATGCAAAACAAGGGTATGGCCCAATTTGATATCCTGGTATCATATCTGAAAATTTTTTTGATCACGGCCTCCCGCCTAAAATCCGAACAGCAGTCGTTGGACAGGGACCCCGACAAGGTAAACAAAGAGCCATTTGTTTTACAAAGCCTCCAGGATGCCATCGAAATACATTACAAAACCAAGCACAGCGCGAGTGACTATGCCGATATGCTTAACATTTCGGCTAAGGCCCTGGCACGTATCACCAAAAGCCATTTTAATAAAACCATCAGTAACCTGATTGCCGAACGCATTATCATCGAGGCTAAACGCGAATTGTATTTAACCAATAAACCTGTAAAAGAAATTGCGTGGGAGCTGGGATATGAAGACGAATACTACTTTAGCCGGTTTTTTAAAACCAATGCCGATGTATCGCCACAAATGTACCGGGATACAGTAGGATTTGGCAGGGCAAGTGACAATCAGCTGGTAAATTAAAAACTAATCCGTTTATATTTGGTTTGATTTTTAAAACATCAACCACCATGCCCGAACTACCCGACCTGCAGGCCTTCAGCCACAACCTTGATAAAAAACTTGGCGGCAAAACCGTTAAGGAAATTATTATAGTTAATGCCAAAAAGCTTAATGTAAGCCATCAGCAATTAAAGGATACCCTTGAAGGTCAAAAGCTGGATAAGGTGTACCGCGAAGGCAAGGAGCTTTATTTAAAATTCGAAAATGGTGATGTACTGGCCCTGCACCTGATGCTCCATGGCAAATTGTTTTTGTTTGATGGAAAAAACGAAAATAAATATCCCATCATCGAATTACACTTTACCGATGACACCGGCCTGGTGCTAACTGATTTCCAAGGTATTGCCAATCCCACGTTAAACCCGGAAGAAAAAGAATCGCCGGATGCCATGGCAATTGACGCTGATTTTTTAAAAACACGGTTAGTGAAAACCAAAACCAACATAAAAACTGTTCTATTAGATCAAAAGATCATCCGGGGTATTGGCAATGCCTACGCCGATGAAATATTGTGGCATGCGGGCATCTCCCCTTTTTCGGCAAGCAACAAAATACCCGAAGCCAAGCTTAAAGATCTTACTCATGCCATTCACGATGTTTTAAAAAATGCTGAAAAGGCAATCCTTAAGTCAAATCCGGATATCATCAACGGTGAAGTTCGGGATTTTATGCTGATCCATAACTCAAAGAAAACCCACAGCCCAAAAGGTGCAGAAATCAAGGTGAAAGAAGCATCGAGAAAAACTTATTATACTGATGAGCAGGAATTGTTTGAGTAGCTAGCTGATTAAACATTACTTAATTATCAGCTAACGCCATGGACAATTGTCGTTATCTACTTCAACTTCTTTACCAGCACGTTAAAATCTGCACCGACAACCGGTATTTTTTTCCATTTGTCGGTTCCTGGCTCTTTGTGGAAAGTGCCACCATTTAGCAACCCGCAGGCAAAACTTATTTCAGATCCATTTTTAGTGGTCAAAAACTCAATAGCAACCAGGATCTGCCCGGATACTACAACATTATACGGTGAGAGGTCGACAGTTACCAATGGGTGCTCGCCACTTTCATATTTGGGGATGATGTCCTTTATTTCTGCAACAATAAGATTGGTATCTACAGGTAGCTTGCCGTTCATTTTATACTCATTCACTTTAAAAGTAACACTGTCACTTGCATGGTTGGCGGCATGAAAGTTAAGCTTTAGCAATTGAACCTGTTTGCGGCCGGCGTTCATCTGAATTCCAATCTGCCTGCCTTTTACTACCGAAAAGGAGTTGTTCGCCGATCCTTCGCGGGGTTTGTTACCTATTGTTTTGGTTTTATTCTGTGCAAAGCTGCTTATTGCAAGCAAACAGAATAAACAGCTAAAAAAAGATTTTAAAATGAATGTTTTCGATGATAGGTAAACCGGTGTTTTCATGGTATTTATATATAATTTAAACAGGAGACGATACCATGACTAAATTGGTTGCATGACAAAATCTTAATTCGATTCAAATTATAATACTGTTATTAGATGCTTGTTATAAATAGTAACGATAAGCAACAGGAAAATGGCTTTTCCGGCTATCAGATATAAAGCGATAGCAACTACCGTAGTGAAACCTACCGCTTGACCATTTTATAATGCATCATCCCGGCTTCTTCAAACTCCGCCCCCGACTGCTCAAAACCAAACCTGGTATATAATGATACCGCCTGTACCTGCGAGTGTAGGTAAATGTAATCTGCTTTGGCCGGTAAAGCTTCCAGCGCTGCACTTACAAGAGCCTGGCCAATACCCTGTCCCCTGAACTTTTCGAGTACGGCAAATCGTTCTAATTTATAGCCTTTCCCGGTTTTCCTAAAGCGGCAGGCACCGGCCGGCTCGCCATTCACAGCTGCCAAAAAATGTGTCGATTCATCATCAAATTCAACCTCAAGTCCGGGTGGGCAATCCTGGCCAATAACAAATACTTCATATCTAATGGCTGATGCCTTGTCCAGGTCTGCTTGTTCAACTACTTTTCTTACTTCGGTTTTTGATGGCATTGGTGTAATGTGTACTTGTTTTAAGGTGCTCTAATTTGCTGTTATGGTTTTCGGCGGCCGCGTCGATCGAATGGGTGCAGGTAATGTCATCTTCCAACTCGGCAAGTTCAGATAATTGTACATAAAACTTATGCAGTTGGTCAAGTTCCATTTCATTAAGGTCTTCAATATCTACCATCCGGTTACTTGCTCCCTGGTGCGAGGCCAGCAATTCATTCAGCTTTAAATGTATGGCTTTTGAATCTTTATTTTGCGATTTCTGGATCAAAAAAACCATCAAAAAAGTAACTATTGTTGTACCAGTGTTAATGATGAGCTGCCAGGTATTGGAGTACTGAAAAATGGGCCCCGTTACGCCCCATACGATGATGATAGATACAGCGCCTATAAACGCAGCAGAGCTTCCGGTAGCAATAGTTGCCCAGTTGGCAAACCTTTCAAACAGATTTTTTTTCTTTTTTGTTGTCTTAGCCATTTTGTAGATGTTGCTTAATAACCATTTCGGCTAAACAACAAAGCGCCGGTACATTTGTTGTACCGACGCTTTAATAGTTTTAAAATTGGTTATTTATAGTTTGCTGGTGGCATCGATACAATTAAGATCTTCAAAAGCTGCTGCAAGCCTTTTCACAAAATTCTCTTCGCCTTTGCGTAACCATACGCGCGGATCGTAATATTTTTTGTTTGGAGAATCTTCACCATCAGGGCTGCCAATTTGCGATTGCAGGTATCCTTCTTTTGATTTGTAGTAATCTTTAATACCTTCCCAGTATGCCCATTGCATATCGGTATCAATATTCATTTTAACAGCACCGTATGAAATAGCCTCGCGGATCTCTTCCTGGCTTGAACCAGAACCACCGTGGAACACAAAGTTGATAGGCTTTTCTTCGGTTAAGTTGAATTTTTGTTTTACATACTCTTGTGAGTTATGCAAAATAACCGGCTGTAATTTAACGTTGCCTGGTTTGTAAACGCCATGTACGTTACCAAAAGCAGCTGCCACAGTAAAACGTGGGCTTACTTTTAATAAATGCTCGTACGAGTAAGAAACCTCTTCTGGTTGCGTATATAAACGTGAGCTGTCAACATCAGAATTGTCAACGCCATCTTCTTCGCCACCGGTAACACCTAATTCAATTTCAAGCGTCATACCCATTTTGGCCATACGCTCCAGGTATTTAGCAGATATTTCGATATTTTCTTCGATAGGCTCTTCAGAAAGATCAAGCATGTGCGATGAGAAAAGTGGCTTGCCTGTTTCGGCAAAAAACTTCTCGCCATGATCTAACAGGCCGTCAATCCACGGTAATAATTTTTTTGCGGCGTGGTCGGTATGCAAAATTACGGCAACACCATAATGTTCGGCCAGTAAGTGAACATGCTTTGCAGCCGATACACCACCTAAAATACAGGCTTGTAGTTTTGAATTATCTAATGATTTGCCGGCGTAAAATTGCGCACCACCATTTGAGAGCTGAATAATAACCGGGGAATTTACCAGCTTAGCTGTTTCCATAACCGCGTTAATAGTATTAGTACCTATAACGTTTACCGCCGGCAAAGCAAACTGATGCTTTTTAGCTGCTTCAAACAGTTCCTGCACCTGATCGCCGTGCAGAACACCTTTATAATTTTTTAAATCCATGAGCTTTTATTTGGGCCTCGAAGTTATAAAATTTCTTTGTTTTTGGTAAGAAATGTTACTATTAATAGTTGAATATTAACATTTTGTTCAGCTTTATAAGCAAAGTATATTAAAACGATAGTTTTAAAGGGAAAAATGATAATAAAAGGGCAAAACCGGGTTAAAATCTGTCCTTTTATTATCATTTCAATAATTTCATGTTAACCTTAAAGTTAACTATATAATCAATTTACATAATCGGTACCCGGTTCAAGGTCGCTAAAATCATGTTTATAAGGCATTGGGCCATCATATTTGATCAGCCCAAACACCTGTTGGCTAACAACGCGCTGTAGGCAAATATCAATAAGCGTAGTTGAATTGGGTTGTATAACTTTTTTCAAAAAGTCATCGTCGGCCCTTATTTCAAATGGCACATATTTAATAAAACCGGTATCGGGCCGTGGATTTACAATAAGACCCAGCTTTTCCGCTCCAAATAATTTCGGTCGTAATTCCTTCCCATCAAATATAATAGGGGCACTGCCGTTCATGATATCATGGTTAACAAAATAAGTTACCGTTTGCGGCGATATACTATTTTGCTGCCTGTCGGCAAAAAAGCCCTCCGGTAAATGATTAGGATCGGCATTGTCGCCGGCGGTAAAAATAAGGTCATAATCTGTTAGCGGGTAATCCTCCGAATCATGAATCCTGAAAATCACCATCGAGAATCTATCGTGAATGAAATACCTGTCGTGCAGAAAAAAGCCTTCCGATACTTTCTCCACCTGCTCTACTGCCTGAACTTCATCTGTTTGAGTTGCAAATGCATCGGCAAGGGCGTTGTAATCAGCTATATTATTTACTTTAATACAATCCAATATCGCTTCAATCAATGCAGCACTTTCTGCACTATCTTTGGAAGTATCTTCTTTAGGGCTGGCCATAATTCCCATAGTGGTACCCGAGTGTGCCTTCCATTTAACAACCCTGAAGGCTGTTTTAGGGGCAGTATCAAACTCCACCGTCATTGCCTCCGGTGTATCTTTACCACCGGTATTAACAACAGGCCCCTGCTTTACACTCACATAAGTAGCGTTTAAATTAGCGGCCGCCGATCTTACCACCCCGTCAGAACCCAGTTCGCCGGTGTACGAATTAAGGTTATCATAAAACGCGCGGTCGATAGACTGTCCTATTATACTAAAAGGAAAAATGCCATTTTCACCAATCTCCCCTCCTTTTCCTTTTATCCACTTTTCATTAAGGTCCCATGATTTATCACTGCCAAGCTCAAGCCAGTTAAGTACGCCCTGCCCTGGCTCCACTTTCTCAAACCACGATTTTAACCTGCTTATTTTACTTTTCCCCAATTGTGCCAATGCCGAACCAAAATTGGCTGGCGCCAGCATAATCAAATGGCTCATAGGGCAAACGGGGGCATCAGATTTATTATAATAAAAGTCAAACCATTCCCTCACCACCGGCCCTCCTGTAGAATGGGTTATACAAACAAAGCGGTTATTGGCGGCTATCTCGGCCGATAATTGCTCCTGAACAGCATGTTCAAATGCCCGGGAGATATCATGCAGCTGTACTTCATCATGAAAGCTGACATATTGCCCAAGAAAAATATCTTTAACTGTTACTGTTGGGGCAATGTTGGCAGCTTCTTTTTTTAAACGCAGGGGTAATTCGCCGTAGGTGTTAAGGTTGGTAACACTCCAGCCATGAACAAATACAAGTACAAGGTTGTCTGATTTCATCGGATTAAAATTTAGGTAATTAAAAATATAATGTTACAAATTAAAAACCATACTATTTTAATTTAAACACCTTATTTAAAATCAAATACGATTACTACTAAAGGCGTAAAATACATTTTAGGATTGCTTAAGCCAGGCCAGCGCCCCTGCCGATTTTTCTTCACTAAACAGCACTATATGTCTGGTTACAAGCTGTAAATTACAGTGGGGTAATTTTTATGAACTTATTAGTAATCCATATTTAAGCAGTTTATAATTTTTTTCGTTTCTTTGTAGTCAATTGAAAGAGTTAGACATAGATATGGCGTGGTTTAAACGAGAGTTGAAAGGGATAATTACGACTACTGAGGAAAAGAAGGAAACCCCTGATGGTATCTGGAATAAGTGCCCCAATTGTAAGAAACCTTTACACTATTCTGAGCAGGTTGAAAATCAATATGTTTGCCATTACTGTGGCTTTCACCTGCGTATAGGTTCAAAAGAGTATTTTTCTGTTTTGTTTGATAATAACGAGTTTACAGAATTATTTGCCGATTTAACATCAGGCGATCCGCTGCATTTTGAAGACACCAAAAAATATACTGATAGACTGACAGAAACCCAGGCAAAAACCGGTTTAAAAGATGCTATTCGTGCAGGTGTGGGCAAAATTGACGGACAAGACATTGTGATTGCCTGTATGGATTTTAATTTCATAGGTGGTTCGATGGGTTCGGTTGTAGGCGAAAAAATTGCCCGCTCGATAGATCATAGCATTGCTAACAAGATCCCTTTCCTGATGATATCCAAATCTGGCGGTGCAAGGATGATGGAAGCCGCGTTTTCGTTAATGCAAATGGCCAAAACATCTGCCAAGCTGGCTTTGCTATCGCAAGCTAAAATCCCTTACATCTCTTTATTAACCGACCCTACTACAGGTGGAGTTACAGCATCATATGCTATGTTGGGCGATATAAATATTGCCGAGCCTGGTTCATTGATTGGCTTTGCCGGCCCAAGGGTTATTAAAGAAACCATTAAAAAAGATCTGCCTAAAGGATTTCAGACTGCTGAGTTTGTTCAGGAACATGGTTTCCTTGATTTTATAGTTGATCGCAGAGAAATGAAAGAGAAACTGGCGTCGTTTTTGAAGATGATGAAAAACTAAGTTTCGAATAGTATGATTTAAATAAGAAAGGCCCGATTCGGGCCTTTCTTATTTAAAATGATTTTTATATCTAATTACTTCGCAAAAAAAGCAGCAATGCGTTTGCCAAAGGCCACTGTTAAAATACCCACAAGTACTTTTGTTATTGATGATATTACAGCGTTTTGATCGTTTTCGCTGGATATGTTATACAAACGATACAGCAAATCGGGAACCGTATTAACAATAAGTAAGCCGCCGATGATAATAAGCGCTATTTCATATATCACTTTTCTATCTGCAAACAGTTTTACATTTTCCTGCTTATCTGCACTATTTGTAATAAGCCTGGTAATCAGTTTTGTGCCGGCTATTAAAAAGATGGATAAGGCCAGCATAAAAGCAAAGTTTATGATATTTAGCCAAAATAAGTTCATTTGTTCAGTCGCATGGTCGGCACCCGAAATAGCACTGAAAGTTTTTAAGAAGGTGAAAAAACCGGGAACTTTGGATAGGTTGGAAACCAGCAGGTAAACACCAAGTATCTTTATAGTTATTTCATAAATATCAGATTTCTTCATTTTTTAATTTAGCGTATGGTTTATAATTAATCGGGACGACTAAGATAAACAAATGCGCTGCATATCCATAAAAATCAAACCTCAATCCAAATAATAATGCCTTATCTGGTTTAACCCATGATCCAATTCATAAACCCAGGGTGTAGCTGTGGGTATTTCAAGCTGGGTTACCTGCTCATCGGTAAGGCAATCTATATACTTAATTAACGACCGCAGGCTATTGCCATGGGCAACTACAATTACCTTTTGGTTACGGCGCATGGCACTCACAATAGTTTCGTTCCAAAAGGGCAATACCCTATCCATGGTCTCGCTGAGGTTTTCGGTTAGTGGCAGCTCGCGGTCTGTTAAATCTTTATAGCGCAAATCATGACCAGGAAACCGTGGATCGTCACGTGTTACAGCAGGCGGGTGCTCATTAGGGTCGCGGCGCCATTTTTGAACCTGTTCGGCACCGTATTTGGCTATGGCTTCATCTTTGTTCATGCCCTGTAAAGCGCCGTAAAAACGTTCATTCAGCCGCCATGACTTCTCAACCGGAATCCACAAATGGTCCAACTCTTCCAATATAAAATGCATCGTTTTAATGGAACGTTTTAAGTACGAGGTGAAACCAACATCAAAGTTATAACCATTCTTTTTAAGGATCTGCCCTGCTTTGTGGGCCTGCTGATAGCCATTTTCGGATAAATCGACATCCTCCCAACCTGTGAAACGGTTTTCAAGGTTAAAAATACTTTCGCCGTGGCGTATCAATACTATTTTTTGCATAGGTACTTGCTTAACGCAAAAGTAAGGGCAGAGTTGTAAATAAAATTGTAAAATATTCATAAATCATTTAGCTTGCATTATAAACCAATTAATACTAAACCAATATGATCCCTACTTCACCTGCCCCTGTAAAGGATGGCATCGCTAATCCGGCTCCGCTTGGGCTTTGCGCCTTCGGCATGACAACCGTTTTATTAAACATTCATAACGCCGGTTTTTTTGAAATGAACAGCATGATACTGGCTATGGGCATTTTTTACGGCGGCCTGGCCCAGGTTATTGCGGGCGTTATTGAGGCAAAAAAGAATAACACATTTGGGCTAACCGCATTTACATCCTACGGTTTTTTCTGGCTATCGTTAGTTGGTCTTATTGTAATGCCAAAACTTGGTTGGGGTACAGCACCATCTGAAGGCGCCATGTGCGCTTATTTAGCCGTTTGGGGTGTATTTACCTTCCTGCTGTTTTTTGGTACTTTAAAGTTAAACCGCGCTTTACAGTTTGTTTTTGGCTCGTTAACCATATTGTTTTTCTTATTAGTGGCAGGCGATGCAACAGGTAATCCTACTATTAAACATTTAGCTGGTTATGAGGGTATTATTTGTGGCGCATCGGCCATTTACACAGGAATTGCCAACGTATTAAATGAAGTTTACGGTCGTGTGGTATTGCCAATAGGCCCTGTAAACGTTTAAAATAATCTTGCTAAATTGCGCAGGTGAAAGATTTTAAAAAATACTACAGCATACCGGCAACGCCCGACGAAATTTATATGGCATTAACCAACCCCATAACTATTGAGTTATGGACAGGTGAAACAGCCCAAATGAGTACCGAACCAGGTTCGGAATTCTCGATGTGGGATGGCAGTATTGTTGGGAAAAACATAGAATTTGAGCCCGGTAAAAAAATTGTACAGCAATGGTATTTTGAAGGAAAATCGGATGATTCGATAGTTACTATAAAACTACACCCCGACAAACAAGGTACATCTGCCGAGCTTAGGCATACCAACATCCCGGATGAAGATTTTGATGATATTACCGATGGTTGGACTTATAGCTATTTTGGTGGTTTAACAGATTTTTTTGAAGGCGAATAACTGAAATCGGTGCGGTAATAAGGTCAAAACAAAAAAAGCGATGAGTAGAATTCATCGCTTTTTTAATGTCAAATAAAGTCCTGAGATAAATCTTAAAATTTCAAGAGCTTCATGGAGGCTGGTTGGCCTTTATATTTCTACTGCCGGATGAACAAATACCTTTGATTTGATTTCCGCGCCGGCTTTACCAAGTGTAGCGGCCACAGAGCAATATTTATTTAATGATAACTCAACCGCACGGGCTGCTTTATCTTCATCAATATCGCCATACAAATGAAATTCAACCTCGATATCCTGCCATAACGATGGTTCTTTGCCGGCCTCGCGTTCGCCGTTAACTACCATTTTATAGTCCTTTACTTCCTGGCGTTGTTTTTTTAAGATGCTGATAACATCAATTGCCGAGCAACCTGCAAGGCCCATTAATAGCATTTGCATCGGGCGTATCCCAAAATCTTCGCCACCACTTTCGGGGCTGCTATCCATTTTTACTGTGTGACCAATGGAATCAACGGCCTCGAAGCCGAAATCGCCATGCACACGTTTAAGTTCTATTGTGGCCATAGTATTAAAGTTATAATGATGCTAAGTTAGGTAATTGTTGGCGTTTGCAAATAATAGCCGATGATTGTTTACGCTGTTATTACGAAAAAAGTTTTAAGCCGATGATTTTCTATCCTTTACCGGAATAACCAATTTTAAACCCGACCAAATTTCGTCTACAGCACAAACCTTTATATCAACCATTCCTATTTTAAGTGCGAAATTCCGGATCACATCTTCCGTAATATCGGTAACTACTTTCGACGCTTTCTTGGGCCATGAAACCCAGATAATCCCATCGGGCTTTATTTGCTTCATCAATTGTGGCAAATTGGTTAAAAATTCATCCTTGCTTTTAGTGAAAAAATGAACCAGGTCTTTCTTAATGCCGACATCAATCACAAAATAAACATCCGTGGGCATATCGGTAAATAACTGGAGATAATAATCGGGCGAATTAATCAGCATTACTTTTGCCAAAGCCTTTATGCCCAGTTTTTTTGCTAATGGGGTGCCGGAGTATCCTGCCGTGTTCATCAGATAGTTTTTAAATGATGTATCAGATGTTCAACATAATCATTAGCCAGCCATTCAACAGTTTGAAGGTTGGGTTCACCTTTGCTGTTATCGCAACGGGCGTTAAGCCTATCGGCGGGGTAGCTTTCCCAAACCCTTATTATTTGCCTGTTAAGCAAAATCCAAAGGTCGAGCAATTCTTTAATATCAACGTCCTGGTAATGCTGCACGGCTACGTAGGCATCCTGCTGGTAAACCAGTTTAAAGTTTTCCTCATAGGTACAACGTACAAAACGCTGAAGGTTTATTTGGGCGCTATCAATCAGGTGGCCAATGATCTCTTTTTTAGACCATTTTCCAGGCGCCGGCCTCAAATCCCATTCGTCATCGGGCGACCTGGTTTGCAAAAAATCGGTTATAGCTGTGTTTAAAATGGCAGAAGTAGTGGTCATTGTGTGTTTTTAAATTGAGTATTTAAAGATTGTTATTTCATATTGAAATACAAAACCATTAACTTCAAAGCCTTAAAGATACATATGGCCCTTAATTATATCTGGATAGCATTTTTTTTGATCGCTTTTGTTGTAGCACTTATTAAGCTTGTTTTTTTTGGCGATGTAGAGGCTTTTAAATTGCTTGTTGACGGTATTTTCAATTCGTCAAAATCATCAGTAATGGACATTGCCTTACCATTGGTTGGCGCTATGGCTTTTTGGCTGGGGATATTAAACGTGGGCGAAAAAGCAGGCGCCATAAATTTCCTGTCGCGCCTGGTAGGGCCATTTTTTAGCCGCCTGTTTCCTGATGTGCCTAAAAAGCATCCGGCCGTGGGCCAAATGCTCATGAACTTTTCGGCCAATTTGCTTGGGCTGGACAATGCAGCCACCCCACTGGGTTTAAAAGCTATGGGGAGCCTTCAGGAGTTAAACCAGGATAAAGAATCGGCATCAAACGCTCAAATCATGTTCCTGGTACTGCATACTTCGGGCCTGCAGATGTTGCCGGTAACTATTATAGCTCAACGCGCAATTATGAATGCCAAAGATCCCGCCGATGTGTTTTTGCCTTGTATTATTGCCACCTATGCTGCCACTGTGGTTGGTTTATTAATAGTTGCAATAAAACAAAAAATCAACCTTTGGGATAGGGTAATTATAACATGGCTTGGTGGCTTAACCGCTTTTATTACCCTGGTAGTTTGGTATTTTACAACGCATTTATCACATGATCAAATTAGCATCGTATCGAAGGTTGTAAGCAACTTTTTGCTCTTCTTTATTCCGGTAGTATTTATTGTGGGCGGGGTGGTAAAAAAAATCAATGTATTTGATGTTTTTGTAGAAGGTGCCAAGAGTGGCTTTGAGACCTCTGTAAAAATTATCCCCTACCTGGTTGCTATGCTGGTAGGCATCAGCGTATTCAGGGCCTGCGGGGCTTTAGATTATATGAACGATGGATTACGCTGGGTTTGTGTTAAAGCAGGTTTAGATACCCGTTTTGTAGATGCCATGCCGGTTGCTTACATGAAACCGCTAAGTGGATCGGGGTCAAAAGGGATGATGATAGATGTGATGAAACATTTCGGCACCGATAGCTTTGCGGGCCATCTGGGCAGTATATTCAACGGGTCGGCCGATACTACTTTTTATATTGTGGCCTTGTACTTTGGTACTGTTGGCATCAAAAAATCCCGCTATGCTATCCCGGCCGGCTTAATTGCCGATTTAGCCGGAATCATAACTGCCATATTTATTACTTACCTGTTTTTTGGCAATTTAAAATAAGCTCAGCACTGTTTTTGAATTATTAATCGGCAGCTACCTTTTAAAGCTGTAAAGGCAATTTTTTGTCGATTTTTGATAAAATGACGCGTTTTCGAAATTTTGCTTTTTGCAATGAATTCAATTAATATTTGAAAATAATTACTATTTTCGATCAAACTATTGAATTGTAAGCAATTTTAGATCATAAAAGCAGGTGAATGAACAAAATATTTACTAAAAATTTATTTTTTTTTGCTTTATTTAATTTAGTTGCTTTTTCCGCCTTAGCGCAAACAATAACTATCGGCAATATTGACGCTGGCCCTTACGCGCCTGGATCGACAATAAGTGTTCCCATACAACTAACCGGTTCGTGTATAAATCCCGCTAACACTTACAATCTTTACCTTTCAAATGCCAGCGGAAGTTTCGCGTCGCAAAAATTAATCGGCAAATTTACGGGCAACTATGCAACCTTTGTAAACGGTATCATCCCTGCTGGCACTGGTACTGGCAGTGGTTATCTGGTTAAAGTGGCGGCTACCAATCCGGCGGTTACCAGCGGTGCGTCGGCTGCATTTTCGATTATAGCCGGCACAGGCACTGTTGCAGCTTTAAATTCGCAATCGATAGATGCCAATTATCCCGAAGTGTTTGGTTCATGTTCGGGGGCCAGCAATTCTTCTTACAATTTTATTAATACATCAACAACAGGCGCCACCGTTACTGCAAGTTTTTACAATGAGCTTTCGCAGGTGACCGAGGCATTGAACGTTGATTTTACCAACAACGGCAATTTTACAGCCAAAACAGCCAATTATACGGTTAGCGTAAAAGCTACAGCAGGAGGCATTGTGGGCACTTATGCATATACCCTTGTCAATAACCTGGTTAACAATAGTTTTGGGGTTGAGGGCAGCACCACAGCATGCCTTGGCAGCGGGGCTACCAATTTAACTTACAACATCGACCCTAATGTTATAAAAAACAACTATCCGGGGCTGCTTTATAATGTTTCCTGGGGCGATGGTACAGCATCTGTATCTTATACCTACTGCCAGGTACTTGCAGCCGGCGGCAAAGTTTCGCACGAATATGTTAAGGCATCGTGCGGAAACATTGTTAAGGGCCAAAACAATTCGTTCGAAGTAAAACTGCAATTAGTTAGCCCTTTTTGTGGTAATGTAGGTACGCCTGTTGCCAGTTACGCAAAGGTAATAGCTCCACCAATTAACCTGCCGGTTGTGCCGGTGGCTGCTTGTGTAAATACAGCGGTTAAATTTGTAAACAATTCGTTTCCGGGCGATGATCCCAACAGCACATCAACAACCTGCTCAAACAGCAAAGCCCGCTATACCTGGCTTGTTGATGGTGTAACCAAACAAGTTAATTACAAACTATCTGATGCCTTCCTTTATACTTTTACAACTACCGGTACACATACGGTAACCCTGCAACTGCAAAACAACACCGGCTCATGCGCGGTTGCTGATGTTACGCAGGATATTTGTATCCAGGAACCTCCTGTGCCCGCCTTTTCGCTGCCTGTTAATTCGGGTTGCATTCCTCTTGCAGTTACCCCGGTAAACACATCAAAAATCGATTCAAATTGCAATAACACCAATAAATACGTTTGGACTGTTACCGGCCCAACGCCGGTAGCTTATGCAAACGGAACAAATGCCAACAGCCAGACACCCCAGTTTTTGTTTAATAAAACAGGTGTTTACACTATCAAACTGGCCATCTCAACAGTAAGTTGTGGCCTGATAACCGATGCCACTGTACAAACCGTTGTAATTGATGATACGCCCACGGCCACACTATCAAAAGACACCGTATTTTGCGGAACAAATACCACCCTTAAATTTGATAATACCAACAACAGCGCTACCAGGGTAACATTTTCCGGATCGGCGCAAAACACTGGCGCAACCTACAAATGGACGGTAGCCGGCGGCGCCTTTACATTTGTTAATAATACCAGTGATGTTTCACAGTATCCGGTCATAAAGTTTAACGATTTTGCCAGGTATACTGTTAGCGTAACCAATACCAACGTTTGCGGAGCGCCGGCCAGCAGTAGTCAGCAATTAGAATTTATAGCGGCACCAACTGTCACGGCGGGCACCTACCCTGCTGTTTGTGCCGGAACGCCTGTTAATCTGAATGGTACATCCAATAATACCTCAATAAAAATGCGCTGGGCTGGCGGTACCGGTACTTTTAGCGACCCGAACCTGGCGCAAACTGTTTATACACCATCGGCGGCCGAAATAAAAGCGGGCAAGGTTACACTTGTCTTTCAGGGCATAACCACGTTGGCTGCCCCCTGCGATACCATAACCGACCCGACAACAATCATCATCAATAAGGCCGATTCAATTACAAGTAAAAATACAGTAACTTCATGTGCAGGAAAGCCGCTTAGTTATAATATCACGGCTGCGAAACCCACCACAACATTTACCTGGGTAGTTGATGCCTCAAAAACCAGCGCAACCGCGGGTGGTTATACGGTAAACGGCAGCGGCAGCTTTATCAACGATGTTTTAACCAACAGCGATTTAAACGACAATGCAACTGTAACCTATAATATTATATCAACCAGCCAGGGGTGTGTGAGCGGTGTATTTGTGCTTACTGTAACCATACCTCCTGCTATTGCTACCCCTTCATTCACCAAGGATAATAGTACCGCATGCGGTAATCTGCTGGTTCAGTTCACCAATACTTCGAAGCCTTTAAACAGCGTTTTTTTATGGGATTTTGGAGATGGTTCAACAGATACGGGGATTAATCCCCAACACACATTTTTGGCAAAAACAGACGGACGGGATACTGTTTATCACATTAGTTTAAGTATTGTAAGCAATTGTAATATAGCCCCTCCCTATCTCGATTCGGTGAAGATAAGCCCACAGAAACCTGTTGCAAGGTTAATTCCAGATAGAGTTGAAGGTTGCTCTCCTTTTATAGTAACCGGCAAAAACTCATCGCCTGGGAAAAACTTACAATACACTTACTACCTGTATGATGGACCGTTGCTGCTGGAATCAAAGGTGTATACAGATAAAAGTGATTTTAAATTCGACACGCCGTTAAATACCACCCGCACAAAGCAATACACCATATTTATGATTGCCCAGGATTACTGTGGTAATACCGATACTACACTGAAACGTACCATAACGGTATCGGCCCCAACCATTACACCAGATATGTTTTTTCTGAATAATAAAAACAGCGGTTGTGCACCTTTAAATTTAACGTTTGTAAATAATTCATCAGGCGGCGATACATTTTATTATACCATTTATGATGATAAATATGCTGTAGTAACCAATGTAGCCGCCGGTACCGATAATTTGCCTTACGTGTTTACAAAACCAGGCTTGTATTACATAACCATTACGGCTTCAAGTAAATGCTCGTCAGGTGTCGAGTCATCAAAATCAACAAACCGGGTTATGGTATATGATATACCAAAGGCCGGCTTTGCAGCATCAGATACCACAGGTTGCCGAAATGTTACAGCATCATTCACAAACACAACCTATGCCGACCCTAATACGCAGCCGGTAGCTTTATCCTATACCTGGTATTATGGGGATGGTGCCACAGCAACCGGATTTACGCCGCCGCCGCATACCTATAGTTTTAAAAATTCGCCATACACGGTTAAACTTGTAGCTGTTAACCCGCTTACCGGCTGTGCAGACAGTTTAGTAAAAAAAGACTATATCAAAGTTACATCGCCCCCGGGGACTGTTTTTACGGCAAGCCCTGATACGATAACCAGTATACCAAATTACCAATTTCAGTTTGTTGACCAAACCACGGGATCACCAGCCAACTGGGCCTGGGATTTTGGAGACGGAACCTTAAGCGCCCGCCCTAACCCATCTCATACTTATGCCGATACCGGAAAATACAAAGTGACACTGATAACCAGCACTAAAGATTTTTGCGATAGTGCGGCAACACACTATGTGCGCATAACCGGCATTCCCGGCGAACTGTATTTACCAAATGCATTTATGCCCACCAGCGGTACAACCGAGCTAAGAAGGTTTGCAGCTAAAGGATCGGGTATTAAACAATGGCACCTGCAAATATTTAATGGTTTTGGCCAGTTAATTTGGGAAACCACCAAACTATCGGCCCCTAAAGGCACCCCTATTGACGGCGACGGTTGGGACGGTACTTTTAAAGGCGTACCGGTAGAGCAGGGCGTTTACGTATGGCAGGCTTCGGCAACGTTTATAAACGGCAGCGAGTGGAAAGGGATGTCGTACAATAATTCATTACCCAAACGAACGGGTGTTGTTCATTTAATAAGATAAATAATGCGCGTTTTGCTCAAAGGATATATCTTGTGGTTATTAATACTGTTGTGTGGCAAACTGGCCGTTGCCCAGGACCACATGTATTCGCAGTTTTTTAATTCGCCTGTATATCTTAACCCTGCATTAAACGGGCAGTTCCAGGGCGATCTGCGGATGAATTTAATTTATCGCAATCAATTTACATCGGTGCCCGGTGGCTTTAATTATCTTACCGCATCTGTTGATTACAATATCCCGCAGTTTGGTGGCGGGATTGGTTTAATATTTACCCGGGGCAACGAAGGTACCGCCGGGCTTACCAAAAACAATATAGCCGGTATTTATTCTTATAGTGTTGGTTCTGATGATTTTGTATTGTCGTTTGGCATACAGGCGGGGGTAACCAACCGCACCGTGGATTATGGTAAATTGATATTTAGCGACCAGATTGACCCGCGTTTAGGGTACATCCCCGGATCGCCAACAAATGCCGAGTCACCACGATTCGACAACCGGTTTTATTTTGATGCCGGCGCCGGGGTAAACCTCGCTTTAAGCGATTTTAATATTGGCGGCGCGTTGCAGCATATCAACCGCCCCAATGAATCATTTACCGGTACACCCGCAAAACTGCCTATGCGCGGCACAGCACACGTAAGCTATAGATGGGACCTTAATAGGGATGAGAATCTTGATGAGGACGAGAAATCATTTTTTATTCCATCGGTAGTTTTTTATAAGCAATCAACGGCGCAATCAATAAATATAGGGCTGCAATATAAAAGGCATAACCTAAATGCCGGTTTATGGGTGCGTACTGCCGGATCAGGCGGACCCTCGGCTATTACATTTTCGTTAATATTTGATTTGTTTTTAAACAAAGAAAGCGGAGAGAAATTCAGGCTGGGTGTAAGCCACGATGCGCCAATTTCGGGACTCAATTACAGCAACACCAGCGGCACAACCGAAGGAAGCATTGGTTATGAAACCACCCTACCCTCGCGCACGGATGCCTACCACAAGTTTGAAGGGGCAAGACGTTGTTATGATTTTTATTAAGAATTTTATTTATATCTTTATCAGCTATATATCCTGAATTAAGATGGAGAAAATCTATCAAAAAGCAAGACCTGACCAGTCTTATCTTAAAGACAAGCAACATAAAAAGAAAACAGCCATGATAGGTGTATGGATGTTGGTGCTTTTTGGAATTATTTTTATGATAGTGGTGGTGAAATTTGCTACATCCGGCGGCTCATCTGATATGCTTACCTTTACCATGTTCCCAAACAGCGATGATGCTTACCAGGTGGCTAAACAGTACATTGCCCCTACTATCAAATCGAGCAATCTTGCTTTTGCCGAAGACCGTTACCAGTTTGCAAAAAAGTCCGACTCGGTATTTGTAATAAAATCTTACGTAACATCAATTGATGAAAAAGGAGCAAAAGTAAAAACCAATTTTCAGATCACGTTAAAATATGACGGAGGCCCCAAAGCGGTGCAGGATAACTGGACAATGATTGATATGAATGAGGTAGCAGAATAGTGCTTCAATATTCAGGACGGTTCGCGATCTATAAAACGTTTTAATAATACCTTTTGTATTGTTCTTCCACTTCTTATCAGGAGAAAACGGATGACAGCGGGCGATTTTTATCGTAAATAAGCTTTCTTTAAAAAAAAAAGTAAATCCACAGGCAACCCTTTATAACATAAATACGTGTTAGTTGCAAACAGGAATTAATTAAACAGGTAGCCCGTATATATGGGAGAAGCAGAACTACAACAATTGATTGCGGGCTGTTTACAGCAAAGCCGAAAAGACCAGAAGATGCTATATAAAGCGTTTTACGGCTTTGCTATGAGTATATGCCTTAGGTACGCAGGCAATAGGTATGAAGCTGCTGAAATCATGAACCAGGGTTTTTTAAAGGTATTTACCAACCTGCAGAAATATGACGCCAGCCGCCCTTTTATTGCATGGGTTGGCAGGATTATGATGAACACCTCGATTGATTATTACAGAAGTAACCTGAAGCTATCGCTCACTGATGATCTTGATGCCGCCGAGGACATAGGGCACAATGAACTCCCCGACCAGAAGTTAAATTACGATGATCTTATTGGCATGGTGCAACAACTGCCTAACGCTTACCGTACGGTGTTTAACCTGTTTGCTATTGAGGGATTTTCGCACGAGGAGATAGCGTCGAAACTAAATATAAGTACGGGTACGTCAAAATCAAACCTGTTTAAAGCGCGTGAAAAATTAAAAAATATGGTAATCAATTCCGGCAGGTTGCCGGAGAGTAATTCCGGCAGCGGCCAACATACCATTGTGGCTATTGGCACTATAAGTATCAGCATGTCGGTATTAATAGAATTAATAATGAAATGAAAGAGAAGCACGAAAATAAACTGGATCAATTGTTCAGGGACGGCTTATCCGGTCCTGAAGACCACTTTGCTTTTCGTGAGGAGGATTGGGAATCAATGGAACAGCTGTTGGATAAAAAATCCAACAAAAAGGCAGGGTTTATCCGCATCATGTATTATGCATCCGGCATTGCAGCTTTATTGCTGCTTGCTTTGGGCTTATACTTTTATAGTAAAACCGATAAAATAGATCCAACCAAATTACAAGGCAAGGTTAAAACTAAAACAAGTAATGATAAAAGGCTTATCGGCTCACCTGATCAGTCGCAGAGCAACGGCACAATAAGAGATACAACAACAGGCCTTGCTACAACCATCCCCGCTACTAACAGTAAACATGCACAGGGGGATACCCTGTTTGGCAAAACAAAAAATACTGCTGTAAATGAGGGTGTTGTCAAAAAACAATCTTCAAAAGTAAACACAGCTGCAGGTGGCAGTCTTTACAATAAAGCTGCAAATATGGCTATCAACCATGCTTTACCTGGAAACGCTGCGCCGAAAACCGAAACAAGTAACAAAGTTACGCCGGGCACCGATGTAACTCAGTTGGCCGCAAACAAAACACAACCGGCGAATCAAATAACCAAAAACAAAACAGCTGGTATTGATACACTTTTTGATGGCAATAAAATAGCATCGGCAAGTAATCAGGTAAAAAACAATATAACAACAAATCAAAATACGGATACACTTACCGGTAAGGCTAAAGAGCAGGAAGCAAAAAAACAGATGGCTATTGTTAAAGCATTAGCAATAAAAAACAGGCCACAGTTTTCCATCAGCGTATTGGCCGCATCTGATGCTAATGCGGTAAATTCATTTGGACATAGCCAAACAGGCACCAATTATGGATTACAGCTTTCGTTACGTGTAACAAGGAAGCTCACCATCAGTACTGGTGTAGCATACGCTATTAAGCCGTATTCATCAACACCTACCAGTTATTCGTCTGCGTCTTACAATCCGTCAATAGCGCCTACAAATGTCCAGGCAAACTGTAAGGTACTTGATATTCCTTTGAATCTCAGCTACCAGTTATATTCAAAAGGAAGCAATACTATTGGTGTGGGTACAGGGTTATCGTCCTATTTTATGCTTAAAGAAAACTACAGGTTTGATTACTCGGCCGAGAGCGGTTGGAAGCCTTATAACTTGGAAGTACGAAATCAAAATACTCACCTGTTTGGCGTACTGAATGTAAATGTTAATTATCAGCGAAGAATAAACTCAAAGTTTAGCGCGGTTTTACAGCCTTACATGAAACTGCCACTTACCGGTATTGGCAATGGCAAGGTCGATCTTAAATCAACCGGCGTTGCGCTTGGTATAAACTGGAACATTGGTTCGGGCTTTAAGCCATGATAGTCTGAAGTCTTAAGTTTGAAGTCGAACACTTTAAGTTATAAAACGATTTTGGGGTTTTTGACTTAGGACTTAATACTTTCGACTTCAGACTTATTTTAATGGTCAACCTTTAACCAGCCGGTAATGCTCATCCTGGGTGTTTGGGTGCACAAAACTTCATGGACAAGTTCGTTACTTTTAAAGAATACCGTACGACCGTTTTCAGGGCCGATATTTTGCTCGCGATTTCCATGGTGTATGCGCAATTCGCCACCATCGGCGGCTAACCACCCTGTGTTTAAATACATGATCATTGAATATTTGCGGCTATCGTTATTCCTAAACTGATCAAGGTGTTTTTTGTAGAAAGCCCCTTTTTCATACAACGTATAATGAAATTCATAGCCTGTAATACCGGTATAACATGTTTTATTAAGATAAGCTACAAAACTATCCATCAGGTCGAAAAAATCATTTTCGCATGGGGTGTCATGTTTACGGTCGAGCCAGTAAATATGGTCACCCCTAACCTTGGTGTCGTGGTTCACGGTTTTATCGTTACCAGTTCCGGCAGATAATAACAAGCTTGATTTAACAAGTGCCAGCAGATTAAGCTTAAGATCGGCAGCAAGCGTATCGCTTAAAAAGTGATCGGCAATGCCAACTTTGTCAGCAAGATAACTATCGATAAGGCAATTGAATGAGTCTTCCAATAAAGGTGGGTTAGCATGTTGGTCCGGCTAATGCAGGCATGTGGTTAAATATACCCCTTTTAGTCGGCCAAGCGGCATTATTACTTAGCCAACGCTATAATATCTTTCCCTTCTATCACTTTTTTGGGGTATGGGTGGTTCACTACCTTTATCATGGCGGCAGCCAATTCCTCCAAAGTGCAAAACCCGGCCGGGTAAAGCGCGCGGCCAACCGGGAATAGCCAGTTGATATATTTGTAAAAACTGTGGGCATTTTTCAAGCCCTTTATCGGTTTTATAAAACCTGGTCTAAAGGCGTACACTTGTTCAAAAGGCAGTTTCATCAAATCATTCTCTGTTTTACCTTTTACCGCTGCCCAGCCATTGCCCTTTTCATTAGTATCTGTGCCGGCGCCCGATACATAACAGAAAGTCATGTCAGGATCTTGCTTTGACAATATTTCGGCCATGTGAATGGTTAGCGTATACGTAAGCTTATAATATTCATCCGCTTTTTTGCCAACCGAAGTAACACCCAGGCAAAAAAAGCATGCGTTATAACCGGCAAGCTGATCATTGATTGGCGAGAGATCAAAAAAATCGGTGTGAATGATCTCCTTTAATTTTGGATGCGATACTCCCGAGGCCTTGCGGTTAATCACTAAAACCTGCTCAACATCCGGACTTTGCAGGCATTGATGCATAAGCCCCTCGCCTACCATTCCGGTTGCACCGGTAACAATGGCTCTTATTCCTGTTTTCATGTGGTAAAATGTATTTGTATAAAATTAACGCTTTAAAATGAGGCCGGCACGCGCTTTTTAAAATAAGTTTTCGGCATGCGGGCAACCCTTCCACCTAAAATAACGATATAGTTAATAGATGCCTGCTTCTTCTTGTATCACTTGAAGCGACAGACACCGACTAACATTACTATAACATGAATCCAATTTCTGTTGTGATCATTACCAAAAACGAGGCCGGTACCCTTGTTAAAAGCATCCCGCTGCTGAAACAGATCAGCGACGACATTATTGTGATTGACAATAACAGTACCGACCAAACCGTGACTATAGCTAACGCATATGGCTGCAAAGTATTTCAAAAAGTATGGATCGGCTATGGCGCCAACAAAAATAAAGGCATTCAGTTGGCGCGAAATAACTGGATACTGAGCGTTGATGGCGATGAGATACCCGACCAGGCCCTGATCAACTCAATAAAGGGAATTGCCCGCGACGATGATAAAACTGTTTACGATATAGCTTTTAAAACATATTTTGGCAAAAAGCTTATCCGCTTTGGTAACTGGGGCCGCGATCACCATATCCGCCTGTTCAACAGGCAATATGTTAAATGGAACGAAACGCCGGTACACGAAACACTGCAACTGCCACAAAATGTTATCATAAAGAAACTGGCTGGCAACCTGCACCACTATTCAGTAAAAAACCGGGCCGAATACGAGAAGAAGACAATACACTACGCTCAATTAAGTGCCATAAAGTACCTTAAAGCCGGAAAAAAGGCAGGCCTGGTAAAGCTGTATTTGGCGCCCGTATTTCATTTTGTAAAAACCTACCTGTTTTTATTGGGCTTTTTGGATGGCAAAGAAGGCTTCATCATCTCGCGGATGGCGTTTAAAAATACATGGCTAAAATATTATTACCTTAGTAAAGCTACACAAAGCGTAAGAGATAAACCTTTATACCAGCATGACATACCTGCCATGGCATATAAGCTTAATACCCATGCGCGTGTTGAATAAACCGCAACATTGTTCATGAAAAAAAAGCTGGTAATTGATTTTTCGGCAAATACATTGCAGCTTGTCATCAACCAGTTGTTTGGGGTGATCATTTTTTATATATTATCTGTAAATCTGGATAAAAATAGCTTTGGGCAGATTAACCTTGCTTTAGCAGTGCTGCTATCTGCATTCAACATCCTTTCTTTTGGTATCGACCAGGTGGTTATTAAAAAAGTAGCGCATGGCGATGATGCCCAAACCGTTTTGTCGCTTTACGCTTTCCACGTATTGTTTACCGGCGGCCTGTTTTATGGTATCCTGTTATTTGGCCGGGCGTTTTTTATCCACGATAATGAAGTATACCGGCTTATATTATTATTGGGCATGGGCAAGCTCATGATCTTCTTTTCTACACCGCTAAAACAGGTTTCAAGCGGCATGGAGCGGTTTAAAGTATTGGCATGCATGCTGGTTGTATCCAACGTATTAAGGGGCACCAGTCTGCTTGTGTTAGCTATTTTACACCAGGTAAGCGTCGGCACTATAATATGGGTATTTATTGGTGGCGATGTACTTGAATTGGTTGTATCCTTTTATCTTTTCAGGCGTTATGTACGGGTGCCTGTACTTCCGGCCTGGAGAAAGTTACCTTACTTTGCCTTGCTGCGCCAATCAATACCACAGGTTGGGGTGGTGCTAATTACATCGGCCCTGGCCCGGTTTGATTGGTTGTTCATCGGGTTTATGGTATCGGCTGTTAGTTTGGCCGAGTATAGTTTTGCTTACAAAATATTTGAGATCTCTACCCTCCCCCTGTTAGCCATAGCCCCTTTAATTCTACCCCGTTTTACCAAATTGTTTAAAACAGGCGACCATCGGCAGGCCGATTTTAAATTACTCATCAGGATAGAACTTATCATTGCCGCGTTTACTGCTTTAGTGTTAAATATGTGTTGGAACCCGGTAGTTGACAACATAACCCATGGCAGGTATGGTGCGGTTAATACAACCACCATATTCATCCTCTCGCTCTGTTTACCCCTCATGTACCTGAACAACTTTTTGTGGACTATTTTTTTTGCGCAAAACAGGTTAAAAATGATCTTTCATTCATTCCTGATCACTTTTGTCGTAAACGTAGTTGGCGACCTGATATTAATCCCTTTTTACAAAAACGAAGGAGCGGCACTTGCTTTTTTATTGGCCTGCCTGGTGCAAGCTATTTTCTATCTGGCCAATGACAAATCGGGACTTAAAGGGTCTTTTTATACACTCGCCATTGCTATGGCATGTGCCTTCTTTAGCGGCCTTGCAGCCAAATTCCTGTTTCAAAACACATGGCTGGCGGCAACTATCGCGGTAGCATTTTACGGCTTATCGTTATTAATTACCACACAGTTAAAGCGGGATGACAGAGCAGGCCTGATTAGGTTACTAAACTGGTAAAATAAGACATCTCTTGTTTTACATAGGCAACCAATACGGTTTTTAAGTCGTAATGACTTTAAATGCCCCAGGATAATGTTGGTTAACAAAGCAATCTATTACATCAATAAATTAAAGCAAAAAGTAGATTGGAAGCTGCTGGCATTTTTGCTTTTGTTTTTAAACGTAAAAATCGGCATCAAGATCCCTGTTATCCTGCTGTTCACACTCCTGCAGTTTAATTTCAAATTCGGTTTTAGTTTCAAAAACTCCCGGCTGCCGCTATTTTATCCACTGGTAATTGCTATAGCGGTTATTAACTGGTTTATAGGCAAAAATTATACGCAACTTAACTATACCATTATGTTGTTGACCGGTATAGGTTTTTGGGTATTATGCATCCTTGCCATTCACCAGGTTAAACTGGCTGTTGAGCAAAACCAACCTGCGGTAATACATCAAACCATCCTTGTTTTTTTTATTATCAATGCATTATTCTCGGCTGGCAACCTGGCTGCTATATTTTTAGAGACCCATGCCATAAACCCTTATACCTACCAGGGTCAGCTGCAAAAGTATTTTTTAAACACCGGCGATTACATAAGGGGAGTGACTTTTGACACCTCGACAACTAACGCAATGCTGAATGCTTTTGGCGTAATCTATTTTTTAACGCGCAAAAACGCCCTTATGCTTTTTATGTGCATGGCGACGCTACTGTTTACGGGCAGTAATTTTATCAATATTGTTATAGTGCTTGTTTTTTTACTGCTATTTATTTTCAAAACAGATCGTTATCAAAAAAGCCTGATTGTAATTTGCCTGGTTTTTTTAGGCATTTTTATGGCGAAAATTTCGCCTCAAAATAACCGCTATACCACCAACGCAATTTCAATACTGCTGCATAAAGATCCCAGCCCGGCCAAACCCTCGGTGTGGGCAAATGTACCCGTCAACGGAAGACCGGATAGTATATTAAGCTTTGACGAACGCCGGCAAAAACAGGCCATCGTTTTCAGGGATAGCATTTATAAAGCGGCCCATCCCCAAAAGACTGAGAGAATAAAGCCCCAAAGTGAGCCTTACGAAACCGAAGGCGGCCGGATAGCAATTAAGGGCCCCGATATTAATTCGGCGCCTTATCAAAGCAGCACGCAAACACCTCCCGAGCAAAAACAACTGGTGCAGTTTATTGATGCACACAAAACGGCATTACCGGTTTCGGGGCAGGAAATTGTTGCACCCAGGCAGGATAGACCAGGCAAACTGATTGGCTTTTTACAAACAACCAACTTTTTGCATCACCATATTAATAGAATAGTAACCGGCGCGGGTATTGGCAATTTTTCATCGAAGCTGGCTTTTAGAGCCACCGGACTTGGGTTTGCGGGAGGCTATCCGCATAAATTCACCTACATCGGACATGATTTTATGGTAAATCATCTCGACTTATATCTCAATTATTTCAGCAAAAGGGCGGGCTTCCATTCGTTAACCAATAGTCCGTTTTCGGTTTACGACCAGTTGTTAGCCGAATACGGCCTTATTGGTTTACTCATATTTGCCGTTTACTACCTTGGCTTTTTTGCCAGGCATTTTAAAGCTTTAACCTACGGCCTGCCCCTTTTGCTGTTAATGCTGGCTGCATTTTTTATCGAATACTGGTTTGAGCAGCTTTCGGTTATCGTATTTTTTGAACTGCTGCTACTGTTAAATATCAAGGAAACCCAATCACCTAAACCTTTGGTAAATGAATTTTAGCATCCCACAAATAACGGTACTGATGCCAGCCTACAACGCGGGTAAATATATTGGCGATGCCATAACATCGGTGCTGCAACAAACTTTTACCGATTTTGAATTGCTGATAGTAAATGACGGATCGACAGATAACACTGTTGACGTTGTCCGCTCGTTTGACGACCCGCGGATTGTGGTAATTTACCAGGATAACAAAGGTATTGCTGATGCCCTCAATAACGGGTTGAAATATGCGCGTGCCCCCTTCATAGCGCGCTTTGATGCCGATGATATTTGCTACCCCGAACGGCTGCAACTACAACATGATTTTATGATAGCCAACCCGGAGTACAGCGTAATTGGGTCGGCCGCTGATTATATTGATATGGAAGGGCATTTTTTGTTTACCCACAAGCCCCCGGCTTTTGATAACAACGAGATTCAGCAGTTAAAATATTCGGTTTGCCCATTCATTCACTCCTGTGTTTTTTACAAAAAAGATATGGTGATTAGCAAGGGTGGCTATAATGAGCACGCCTATACCTTTGAAGATCATTTTTTATGGGTTAATATTTTAAAAGATCAAAAGGCATGCAACCTTGCGCAACCCTTAATTAAAGTAAGGCTAAACCCCGAATCAATCACAATTGACGAAAAATGGAGGCCGCGTAAATTCAGGGATATCAAATACGCCACACTTAAAAACCGCGTGATAAGTAAACGGGAAGGCAGTTTACTGGCGGAGATGGGCGAAAAACAATATTCAGCAAAAATAAAACAGGGTTCTTATTATGCGCTTTGTGGTAAAAAATTGCTGCTCAATAATTTCCAGCCTCAAAAGGCCCGCGTTCACGTAGCCAGGGCTATCAGCATCTCGCCTTTAAGGTTAGATAATTACCTGCTATATACCGTTAGCTACTTTCCCGAACGTGTAATTAATTGGTTGCATAAATTAATATCAGGAGGCGCTGCGATATGAAAGTTGCATTCATCACCCGGTCAACCTTGTATACCGTGCCTGGTGGCGATACCGTGCAGGTGGTACAAACCGCGCGCCACCTAACTTTTATGGGCATTACCGCAGATATAAAATTGACCAACGAACATATTAATTACAGCAATTACGATCTGCTGCATTTTTTTAACCTCACCCGGCCTGCCGATATCTTATACCATAGCCATAAGGCCGAAAAACCATTTGTAATATCAACCATATTATGTAATTACAGCGAATACGATCAGCAGCATCGCAAAGGTTTGGGCAGGCTTTTCAAATACCTGCCGGCAGATGGTGTGGAATATGTTAAAACCATAGCCCGTTACCTGCTTGGCCGCGATAAGCTGGCCAGTATGGCCTACGCCTGGAAAGGGCAGCGCAAAAGTATATTGGATATTTTGAGCCGGACAGCTATGATATTGCCCAACTCCAGATCAGAGTATCAAAGAGTATTAAACAATTACCCGGGCGAAGTAAAGCACATGGTAGTGCCAAACGGCACCGATCAGCATTTGTTTAAATATGATGCCTCGGTAAAAAAAGATGATAAACTGGTGCTTTGTGTTGCCAGGATAGAAGGTATTAAAAACCAGTTGAACCTGATAAAAGCAATAAATAATACGCCTTACCGGTTGCTGCTTATTGGCACCCATTCCCCCAACCAGGCCGCTTATTACCAGGAATGTCGTAAAACGGCTGCCGATAACATCACATTCATCGATCAGTTACCGCAATATGAGCTGGTAAAATATTATACGCAGGCCAAGGTACATGTATTACCAAGTTGGTTTGAAACCACGGGTCTCAGCTCGATAGAAGCTGCCCTGATGGGTTGCAGCGTGGTAATAAGCGACAAAGGCGACGTGAGGGAATATTTTGCCGACGATGCATTTTACTGCGACCCGGAAATACCGCAAAGCATTTTGGCTGCCGTTGAAAAAGCCAGCCAAGCTCCTGTTAACGAATGTTTACGCGATAAAATTTTACAAAAATACACCTGGAAACAGGCTGCAACTCAAACTTTAAAAGCATATCAATCTGTATTATAACATGAAACTACGCATAGCCATATTAGGGATAAGGGGTGTACCGAATTATTACGGCGGGTTTGAACATATTTCAGAATATGTATCGGCCGGTTTGGTAAAGCGGGGTCATTCTGTAACTGTTTATAATTCGCATAATCACCCTTATCAGCAGGATAGCTGGAACGGCGTGGAGATAAGGCACTGCTACGACCCTGAATACCTGGTTGGTACCGCCGGCCAGTTTATTTACGATATGAACTGCCTGTTAGACGCCCGCAAACGAAATTTTGACGTGGTAATGCTTATGGGCTACACCAGCAGTTCGGTTTGGGGGCAGCTTTACCCTAAAAACAGTACCATCATCACCAATATGGACGGCATGGAGTGGAAGCGGACTAAATATGCTAAACCGGTACAGCAATTTTTGAAATATGCCGAAAAGCTGGCAGTTAAACACAGCGACTACTATGTTGCCGATTCAAGGGTGATAAAGGCGTACCTGAAGGATAAGTATAACATTAACAGCAGATATATTCCCTATGGGGCAGATATTTTTACTGATTTTGAGCGCGAGCAATATGACATGAACGAAGCGCTTAAAGAGGACTATTTTTTGCTGATGGCGCGCATGGAACCCGAAAATAATATTGAAGCTATCCTGGAAGGTTTTAACAGGAGTAATTCGGGCAAAAAATTTAAAGTTTTGGGCGATACCGGCAATCGTTTTGGCAAGTTCATCACCAATAAATTTGCCAATGATGAGCGTATACAATTTAAAGGTGCCATTTTTGATACGCCTAAAGTACGTTCATTACAAAATAGCTCTTACCTCTATTTTCACGGGCATAGCGTTGGCGGCACCAATCCGTCGCTGTTGGAGGCCATGGCCAGCGAGGCCCTGATAGCTGCGCATAATAACCCTTTTAATAAATCGGTATTAAATACAGATGCATTTTATTTTTCCAATGCAGCCGAAGTTACCCACCTTGTGGAGAATGTACAGCGTAAGGCACCCGAGAAAAACATGGTGATGAATAATCTTCATAAAATTCAATACCAGTTTAATTGGGAATGTGTAATTGACCAATACGAGGAGTTTATCATCGAAAGCTATAAACACAAAAACTATGAAGCAGTTATTGCTGATAAATGATAGTAACGCTAATAAGGTAAGTTATTACCACATCATGCTGCTGATGGCAAGCCTGCCGTTTGACAGGTTTTACAGCCATATTATACTCATTAGTTTTATTGCGCATACACTTATCCATTTGCGAAAGGATAAGCTAAGGGATGTGTTCACATTAAAAACCGCATTACTGCAGTCTGTTTTTTTTGTTACTCTTATTGCCACGGCTTACTCACGGTACCCTGCCGAAGCCTTTAACGAATGGGTGTTGCGTTTACCTGTGTTGGTTTTTCCGGTAATGCTGTTGCTTAATAACCTCGATATAAAAAAATACAGGGCTAGTCTTTTATTCGCTTTTGCATTTGTGTGTACTGTAACTATCATCTACCTATATATTGATGCGCTATTTACTATTAAATATTACCATTTGCCGTTTAAAACTATTTTTTCGCCGGCATTTACCAATCACAATTTCTCGGAGCCGCTTGATATACACGCTACTTTTTTTTCCTTACAGTTGGTGATAGCATTGGTGTACCTGTTAACGTTATTGTTTAAACCGCTGCCATTACCTGTTAAATTAATTTACTGTGTTTGCAGTCTCATTTTGTTATGCGGGCTTATTCAGCTAAGTTCAAAATCAATACTGGCAGTTTTGTTTATAGTTATTAACCTGGTGCTGCCGTATTGCTTGCTCAATGGTAAAAACAGGCTGAAGTTTATATTGGCCGGTATTGCTATATCTGGGTTAGCTTTTATAATAGTTTTAAATGAACCTTCGTTCAAAGAACGCTATTTAACCAGCTTAACGGATGATTTTTCGGCATTCAAACCGGGCGAAAGTACTGACTCGCGCCTGGCCCGTTGGCACGTGGTTGCCAAACTTATTAAACAGAAGCCTTTAATTGGCTATGGCTCTGGTGCTGAGCAGGCATTATTACACGATGATTTTTTTAAGGCCAAAATGTACAACTCTTTTTTGGCCAATTTAAACGCCCACAACCAATACCTCAGTTTTCTGGTAAAATCGGGCATTTGGGGACTGCTTGTTTATTTGGTAACACTTGGGTATGGTTTTAAAACAGCCATCAAAAAAAAAGATGTAGTATTTATCAGTTTTATGTTGCTGATTATTATTGTTTCGCTATCAGAAAATGTGTTGGACGCCGATAAAGGTGTTATGTTTTACAGCTTGTTTTTTGCGTTCCTGCTATTTTCTGGCGGTGAAGAGAAGCCCGCAGATATCGTCAGAAATAAAAGCCACGAATATTTAGATGAAGTGGCAACCAACAGTTTAGCGCTTACGTCATACTAATGTTGTGCCGCCTATAAAATGGTAGATAGTTCTTAGTAGAAAGTCCTAAGGTTACATGCCCGAAAACGGCGAGATAAAATTCAGACTCAAGACTCAGAACTTAAGACTTAATACTATAAATAATGCAGATCAGGTCCGTTTTTAATCAACCAAGCTTCAATACCGTGTCAGAAATTAAAAAGAACATATTAACTACACTGGCCTATTTTGATGCATTTAACTATCCGCTCACCCGCGAAGAGGTATGCTTGTTTTTGCCGGTGAAATTTGATCGCAAAACGTTTGACGATGCCATGACCTGCCTGATTGAAACCCGGATGGTATACCGTTTTGATAAATTTTACTGCTTAAAAAACGACCAGTACCTGGCACAGCGCCGTAATAAAGGCAACCAAAAGGCTATTGAAATGATAAGTACAGCACGCAAGGTTGGCAGCTTGCTTATTAATTTCCCTTACGTGCGGGGTATCGCTATTTCGGGCTCGTTATCTAAAAATTATGCCGACGACCAATCAGATATCGACCTGTTTATAATTACCGCGCCAAACCGCCTTTGGATAGCGCGTACGTTGATGCATTTTTTTAAGAAGTTAACATTCGTGGTAAACAAGCAACATTGCTTTTGCATGAACTACTATGTGGATGAACAAGCACTTGAAATAGCCGAAAAGAATATCTATACTGCCACGGAAGTTGTTACGCTGATACCTATCCAGGGCGACACTACTTTTGCTGATTTTTTTACAGCCAACGCCTGGACACGTAAATATTTGCCTAATCATATTATGCGGGTATCAACCGCAAAGTCGCTTAAAAAGAATTGGTTAAAAAACTTGGTTGAGTTTTTACTTAACAATAAACTGGGCGATTTGTTGGACGATGGTTTTATGAAAATTACATCGCGCAGGTGGAATGAGAAAACCAGGCAGCAAAAACTTAACGACCATGGAATTTTATTGGCCATAGCCGCCGATAAGCATTGCGCCAAACCAGATCCAGGAAATTTCCAATCAAGCCTGATTAAGCGCTTTCAAAATAAAGTAGCCCAATTACTTGCCGAAGACCATCATAGCGTGGCCAATTGATCGTAAAAGCTTAAAGCAGAATGCACAAAGCTGAAAGCCCGGAACATTGGTCTTCAATTTTATAAAGGTATTTATAACGGCTCGATGTTTTTTATTTTCTTTTTAGATACCACAAGCCCGGTTACCACCAAAACAGTTCCGGCTATTGCGTAAACCGAGATTTGTTCACCAAGTAAAAGGTAACCAAAACCGTACCCAAATACTGGTGTAAGGTAAAGCCACGTACCGGCCGTTACAGCATCCTGGCCAACCAGGTATAGCCATAGCTGATTGGCGATAAATGAGAGCACCACAATTAGCCAAAAGAGGGATAAAAACAAGTTAATATCAATGTGGTGTACATGCTGCTGCTCAAATAGCGGGCAAAACGGCAACAAAATTATTCCACCTACAAATACCTGCCAGATATTGAATGATACATTAGGTAGGCTGATACTTAAGGTAGAGAAGTAAACACTGCTTGATGCATAGGCAAAAATGTAAATAAGCAGCAATATAATACCCAGTGGTTTTATACTGGCATTAGGCAAAGCCGCTGCCGAAGCCAGCACCAGACCGGTAAATGCAATCAGCATCCCGATAATTTCGAACCTGGTAAGTTTCCGCTTAACAATTATTGACGAAAATAGCGCGATTAGCAAAGGAGCAACCGCTATAAACAACATACTGATGCCAGCCGAAGCGTATCGCTGGGCGGCAAAGAACGAGCCCAATGTTAAGGTAGTGCATAAAAAGCCGTAAATGATAATACTTTTCCATTCGCTTTTTAGTGGCCAGAAACGTTCTTTCCTTACCAGGCCAAAAAAGGGACCGAATATGAAGCCGGTGGCTATAAACCGGATGCTGGCCAATATCAATGCATCTGCCGAGCGGATTCCGAATTTTACAGCGACAGACCCGGTTGCCCAAAGGATACTAAACAATAAACCGGGAAGGATTTTTTTTAACATGGGCACGATTATATGAGCGCAAAGGTAGGATAAACACCAATTTAGAAACACGAATGCACGCGTATTTTTTCGAATTTCACAAATTACATGGATGGTTCTCCAGCTACCCGAATGGATGTTATAGGCAATGAATTCTAAAGTAAATGCTTAATTCTTTGGTTTAGGGCTTAATTGAGCAGACAGGGTAAACGCATTTAAAGTAGGTTAACATAACTTAACATATTTCAGACACTACAGTATATAACTATTTAATAACCAGAATCTTGCATTTTAACAAGGTTAACATTAAACTGATGTAAATTCGTGAAATTCGGATAAATCAGTTCAAATTCGTGTGTACTATTTTTTCTCCAGCGAAATGATAAAGTAATCGCCGATATACTTCCAAGGCCAGGTACCTTTTAGCCGGTCTTCTTTGTTCCTAAGGAAATTATAAGCTTTGGGGTGTTTTTCGGCAAAGCCCTCTATATATGATGGCGGTACTATGGTACACAGGCCTTCAACGCTTAATACTTTAAATGAATTTTGTAAAATATTGATAATAAATGATTTATTATAATAAAAACACTTAAAGCATGCACCTTCAATATGGGCAGATCTTCCTTTGCTGCTAAAAAATCGCCTGAATGCAGTTTTGAACCGTCCTTTAAAAACAAGCAATGTTTCCCACAGGCAAAATGGAGATATGATAACTAAAGTTACCTTTCCGCCGGGTTTTAAAAGGCTATCAAATGATAACAAAACCTTTTCCAACTCGCTGGTGCAGTTCAATCCGCCAAAGTTGGAAAATATATGGTCATACGGGCCTTTTTGTTTTAACTGATCCAATTGGGTAAAGGAGCAAATTTCGGTGCTTATATAATCTTTATAGGGTATTGCTTTTTGCTGAAGTTCTTGCTGCATTCCCGTTGATATATCAGTAGCATGAACTCGATACCCTTGTTGGGCAAAAAATAGGGCATCCTCCCCTGTCCCGCTGTTCAATTCGAGTATGCTGCCCGCCGGGTTTAAATATTGGAGTATATGCTCCCTTACACGGGCCCTTTTGTAATTGATGATGGTGTTGCCCGAGTAAATTTCGTCAAATACCGCAGATTGCCGGCTAAAGGCATCTGATGCGTTGGCTTCATTATTTACAAGGCTGATTTGGCTCATATGGTGTTCTCCAATTTTTGAAGTTTAAACCCTTCTATCAAAGTTGCCGGGGCATGATAAATAAACGATGCGGCCTTCCTGATACGTTTTAAACTGGGCTGAAATGGATTTTTCAATAGTTTTACCAAGCTGTTTTTAGCCAGGTGGGCATGGTAATTTTGATGTACGTAACGGTGCAATTGTTTATAATATGCGGCACTAAATGTGTTGCTAAACATCAGCACCATCTCGTCAGAGTCTGTCCAGTTTGTTTTTTGGCGCAGGTCGGCTTTTACTTTTTCATAAAACAGGGTCCCGGGCAATGGGTACGATACCGATATTCCGATTTCATGAGGCAACAGGCTATTGATCATGTTGATAGTAAGCGCGATATCGTCTTTTATTTCGCCTGGGTAGCCAAACTGGATAAAGAAAGACGGCTTTATGCCATGCTTTTTCATCAGTTGTGTGGCTGTTGCTATCTGTTCAACGGTTGTACCTTTATCCATAGCGTCCAGTATCTTTTGCGAACCGCTCTCGGCACCTATCCACACATTTTCGCAACCAGATGCGGCCAGTGCAGCCACGTCTTCATCATCCAGCAACAAATCCGCCCGCGACTGGAGTTTGTACCTGAACTGTAGCCCCTCCGTTTTTACCAATTGGGCAAACTGCTTTACCCAACCGGGTTTTAAGCCAAAAATATCGTCGCAAAACCAAATATGGTCCATGTTGAACATAGCTTTCAAAAGCTTAAGCTCGGCAATCACATTTTCGGGACTGCGGGAATTGTAGCGGTTTCCGTAAATGGGTTTAGCACACCAGTTGCATTTAAAAGGGCAGCCACGGGTAGTACCAACATTCATCGAGAAATATCCCGCATGTTTAAGCCAGCTTTCGCGGTAAGGGGTAATATCAACCAAATCCCATGCGGGCAGCGGCAAAGTATCCAGGTCTTTGAGCACTGGCCTTGCAACGGTTTTAAAAGGAAGGCCGTTTTTGACATAGGTAAGTCCTTGTATTTGTTCAATATCTTCAATGCCGCTCTTAATGGCGTTGGTAAGTTCCAGTAACGTTTGCTCGGCTTCGCCGATGATTACAAAATCAGCCCCCTCGTTCAAATACTCCTTATACCGGTCTGTGGAGTCGGAACTGGATACAATTACGGTGCAACCATACTTTTTGGCCAGCTTACACATTTTAAACGCAGCCTCGCGCATATTGGTAAGGCACATTTTGGTGAGATAGTTAAACCCATCGTCATAAATCACAAAAAAGCCTGGCTTGTTTTGGGTTATGGCGGGCATAACATCATGCGCCGCGTGCGAAAACATGTTATCAAAAAACGATACGTTATAACCATGAATCCGCATGTTGGATGCGGCATATAATGTGCCCAGGGGCGCATACGGCTGCCCTATTGCCCATTGCTTAGGATCGAACCGTAAAAAGTAGGAATGGGTGAACAATATATTATTTAACTGCTCCATAAAATTAAGATAGACGGGTTAATGGCGACAGGTTAAGCGAACAAACACATTTTAAACAGGTTGGATGCGTTGATGTATTCAACGATTTGCGGAAGGCGATTGCATCAGGGCTATTTAAAATTACCTGGAGCGATGAATCCCTGATGTTACCCATTGGTTCCAAAAAGAAACAAGGCCTAACCGTTCCATCGGCTTCAACTACGGTTGATACCCATGGTGCATTGCATTTTTTAAACGGGAATTCATTTAAACCATAAAAAGCCGCGTAATAATGGTAGATATCCTGGATCTTCTCTTTGCTTTCGGCAATAAAACCGTTGTGAAACTCTTTATCAAATTCTTCAAACAGGTAACTTATCACTTCGCAAAGTTCGGGCAATTCCTTTTCCGATATCAGTATTTCGTTTTGTTTAGGCTCGGCCCAGGCCTGCTGGCGGTTAAATGCATGACTGCTTACATCGGCAGGTAAAAAACTTACCTGGTTAAGCCCCATCTTTTTGGCTTCGGCAATAATATTGGCCCAGTTGCGGTAGTTTAACCTGTGTATCACGGTCCGCCCGGTTATCCGGTAAGCAGGGTTGAGTTTTTTGATGTACTCCACTCCTTCTTTCAGCTTTTTAAAAGCGTTGGGAATGTTGCGGATGGCATCATGCAGCGGCTCGTCGCCGTCAATAGAGACAATTACCTCGCTAACGTATTTCAGGATATCGCCGGCATTATTTTTTATAGATAAACCAGTAGTCAATAACACCACGCTGATGCCTGCATCCTTTAAAATCCGGCACAAGGTAAAAAAGTTGGCGTTCAGCAAAGCCTCGCCTCCAGACATCAGCACCTGCATGGTACCCAATGATTTTAATGAGGTTAATAGTCCTGTAATATCAGCTTCTGTCAGTTGCTTCAGGTTTTTGTTATCCTTCCAGATATCACACATTACGCAACGGCAGTTACAGGCGCTGTGGGGCATTAATATTACAATAGGCAAGGCTGTAACCCTGTGCGTTTGCAGGGTACGGTAGCGCTTAAAAGTATGCAATACGTTTTGCCCGGTCATTGGTTAGGGTTTAATTCTTATCCAGTAAAAAATGTTTCTTTTGATGATCTTATTTAAAAACGACATGGGATTAAACATCACCTTGTGCTTATAATGCATCACCTGTTTTAATGGATGATGAAAATAGTAATACGCCATTTCCGGAAAGCCTATTGACGTAAAATAATCCTTGCTCCTTTCGGCTGCAATTTCAACCTCACCGGAATGATAAAAATGGGTGTCGAGTACATGGACGCGCCCCTCGGAAGTAAGCAAACTGAATGCATCGGCCATAACGTCCTTAATGCAGGGGAAGTATTGGATAGACGCCGCAAAAATGATGACATCAAATTGCGTTCCCGCGGCAAACGAAGTGCTGGTAAATGGGGCATGGATAAATTTAAGGTTCTTTTTTTTGAACACCCTGTTTGCCTGCTCAATTTCTACACCGTTAGGATCAATGCCAATTACTTTAGCTTTAGGGATACCCGCAAGTTTGGCCGAAAGCCAGCCGTTGCCGCAGCCAACCTCCAGGATATCCAATGAACGCCGTTGTTTTTTCAAGAAAGCGATTAACTGCTCAGCCGAATGCTTTCTCATTTTCCACTCCTTATGATATCGGTGGCCCGAATCAATTTCAGGCAGGCGTGCCACTTGTTTGTTTGTATACAGCCTGCCCTCTTTATCGCGCACGGCAACATACATGGCCTCAAACGCTTCAGGAGCAATTGTGGCTACATTAGGGGCAATATCGTTTAAGTTAAAGTTCGACAAATCATTAACCATTTAAAATCCGGATATTTCAGGTTGGCGGTATTTCCAAAACCGCTGTAGTAATTTTATTTCGTAAGGGTATTTATACAGGTTGGCTTTGTACCGTAAGTTGGAAATGAATTTAATCGACTTCCGCTTTAAGTCATTTAACCTGATATCAGTCACGGTTGGGTACACGCCGTTTAGCACAGTTTCAAAATTGCGTATCTTATCAACCATCTCGGGTTTTAACCACGGGGTAAGCGGGTTTTTTCGCAGGTCGAAACTTTCCCAGGCGGGGCTCATCCAGTCTTCCAGGGTTTGAGGGTATTGAAAGCCCTGGTCTAAAACCTGCTTATACAATTCCGATCCTTCGGTGGGCACGGGCGTGTAGGTATATAAAACAATCTCGGTACGTGGATTAACGGCTTTAACCTTCTTGATAAAATCAATTTCAAAATCTATTCCCGCCTGTACCTTTTCTGGCGTTGCTGCCGGTGTTCCTAATACAAAGGAATATTCAGGAATAATGTCAAATTTCTTCAATCGCTCGGCAAACCGGATAATCTGGTCGCCGGTTTGTGTGCCTCCTTTATCCAGTTGCTCCAATACCTCGTTACTCCCGCTTTCGGCACCAAAAAATATAATTTTGCAACCACCACGACGTATTTGCTCTAACGAGGCATCGCTGAATTTATCCATGGTATCAATACGCGCCATCCCCCACCACGACATATTTTCGGGCTCTATTAATTTGGCAAATTCAACAGTGCGCTTCTCTGATACAAAAAAGTTATTATCATGAAATTCAATAGCATCCGCGCCCCATTTGTCCTTAATATATTTAACATCTTTGTAAACCTGTTTGGCCGATTTAGCTTTCCACCGTGCTTCATATATAGGCACCACAGCACAAAACGAGCAAGTGAACGGACAACCAATGCTGGAGTGATAGGCCATCGTACGTTGCCCCAGGTAAGTTTTACCCAAATATTTTTCTATCGGGTAAAAAGTACCCAGTTTATCGTAGGGTAATGGCGGCAGCGAATCCTGGTCAAGCAAGTCTTCTTTAATGGTCTTGGTAATTTTGCCGTCGGCCTTATAAATCAGATTTTTAATAAACTCGTAAGGTTCATGGTTCTCCAAAGCGTCAATAAGGCGGGGAAATGCTTTGTCGCCGGGGCCGTTAATGATAAAATCAACAAAGCCCGAATTCAGTACAGCTTTGGGCTGGCTCGACGGAAAATATCCTCCCCAAATCATGGTGGTATAGGGATACCGTTCTTTAATGATTTTTGATAACGGAATAGCTTGCCTTAATTGCGGGCCAGGCATTACGGTAAATCCCAGGTAACCAAACTCGCCTGTTTTTAAATAACTTTCTATTTTACTTAGCGGATCTGTTTCGCAATTACCATCAACAATTACCCAATCATACTTGCCCTCAACCGATGCGGCAATATTTAAAATAGAATTAGGAATGCGGTGCTTATAAAAAGCGCTTTTAGGGTTATACAGTAAAATCTTATTCATGTGTTATTGGCAATTAATGGCGGCGGCGGATGTTATTCCGCCGTCGCCAACCCAGATCAACATTAAACTATTCATAATACATTACGGCAGTAAAACAACGGAGGTTGCCTGCGACAAAATAAAAAGCGCGGGGCAACCTTAAAGACTTCCAGGCCGTTATTGTTATAAAAACGCGTACAATGCTGGCAACCGTTAAAAACTATATAAAAAGCAAAATAACCACCCCCGTAACCGAAAAAGGTGTAGTAGAGGCTTACGACCTGTGGGCTTCTGACTACGATATGCAGCCTGGTAACCTCATGCTGCACCTTGACGGAATACTTTTTAAAGGTTTGTTGGAAGGTCTGGATCTGAACGATAAACTAATAGCCGATATAGGCTGCGGTACCGGCAGGCAATGGCCCGCTATATTTAATAAACAACCGGCTGCGCTAACCGGCTTTGATGTATCTGCCGGAATGTTAAAAAAACTAAAGAATAAATATCCCGACGCGCATACACGCAAAATTACAGATAACTTGTTTTTGGATGTTGCCGACGGCTCTTTTGATATCATAGTTTCAACACTAACCGTTGCCCATATTGAAGATATAGACGAGGCACTGCATGCATGGAGCCGTTTGCTTAAATCCGGAGGCGAGATCATTATCACCGATTTTCATCCGCATACGCTGGCATCTGGCGGTAAGCGTACCTTTAAACACAGTAATACATTAATGGCAGTGCGTAACTATGTACACCCGATATTTACCATTAAGGAAGCGCTTATAAGCAATGGTTTCAAGCTCATGACCCAGCAGGAAATAAAAATTGACGAAACCATGAAGCCGTTTTACGCAGATGCCAACGCGCTACATGTTTACGAAAAATACCTGGGCTTCCCTGTTATTTATGGTATTCATTTAAAAAAAGAAAAATGATACTGGGGAATGTGGTAACGGCCGACAGCGGGCAAACGTTTGATATTAAAATTGAAGGCGAAAAGATTGATACCGTAAGTTTAACAGCCTTAAACGCCGATGAGCAGTTATCGCTTTATTTTGAAAACTCCATCATTTTCCCCGGCATTGTCAATTCGCACGATCACCTTGATTTTAACCTTTTCCCGCAGCTGGGTAGCCGGATTTATAATAATTATACCGAGTGGGGGGCAAATATTCACTGGGAGTTTAAAAAAGAAATTGCTGCTGTGCTTAAGGTGCCCCGTCACCTGCGGATACTTTGGGGGATATACAAAAACTTGTTGTGCGGCGTTACAACCGTGGTAAACCACGGGGAGCGATTGAGCATTGACAACGCCCTGTTGAATATTTTTGAGGAAACACAAGACCTGCATTCCGCATCGTTTGAAAAGCTCTGGAAATTAAAGCTCAACAATCCATTAAAACGAAAATTACCCGTAGTTATCCATACAGGTGAAGGATCAGATGAACTGGCTTCCTGCGAAATAGACGAGCTGATTAGCTGGAATAAATTTGGTCGCCCCCTGGTGGGCATACACGCGGTAGCCATGAGCACGCAACAGGCCCCCTATTTTAAGGCTTTAGTATGGTGCCCCGAGTCGAACTTTTACTTATTAAACAAAACAGCCGATATTCATAAGCTAAAACCGTTCGCCGATATTCTTTTTGGAACCGACTCTACCCTTACCGGCAGTTGGAATATATGGGACCACATCTGCATAGCACGTAATACCGATATGCTTAGCGACCAGGAACTGTACCAATCGCTCAACAAAACTGCCGCAAAAGCCTGGAATATGAACACCGGCGAAGTTATTGCCGGCAAATATGCCGACTTGGTGATCACGAAAGCCAGCAGTACTAAAGGTGATCACGAAGCTTTTTTTGCTACCCGGCTGGCTGATATCCAAATGGTGATTCACAGGGGAAACATCCGGCTGTTTGACCAGGACCTGCTTATTGCATTAGCAGGCGGATTAAAGGGAAAATCCTTTAGTTTGATAAAGCTGGATGGTGCCTATAAATATGTTGAAGGAAATATCGGGAAGTTAATGGTCTCTATTCAATCGTACTTGCCGGGTGTTGTTTTCCCTGTTACCTTTATACAACATCAAATTATCTAAAATTGATAAAACTTGTTGACCTTGTTTACTATTCACATTTAAACTATACCCGGCCGCAGGACGTAACAGAAAAACATGCCCCGGCGCTGACCTTTGCTCCCTACCTTAAAAATAAGCTTGATTTTACTTTTGTAAAGCACGCCGCTTTTGAGCAACATGTGGTGATGAATGGAGTACCTTATTATTTTTTTAAAGGCAACAACAGATTCTGGTCGATAACCATAAAAACGCATCGCTTTATAAAAAAATTGAAGCCAGATATCGTGATGGTACAAGGCCTGGTATTCCCGTTACAGGTAATGTTTTTAAGATTGCTTTGCGGCAACAGGTTTAAGCTGGTCATACAGCATCATGGCGAACTACCTTCAGGTGGATTAAAAGGCCGGCTGCAAAAGGTGGCCTGCACTATGACGGATGCATTCCTTTTTACTTCGGCCGGCAATGCGGATACCTGGAAACAAAAAGGCATTATTAGGTCTGGTGCCCGGATATTTGAGTTATTAGAAGCTTCTACAGCTTTTAAACCCGTTGATAAAGAGCTTGCTAAAAAGTATACTAAGGTTACCGGCGATGCAAACTTTATCTGGGTGGGCCACCTAAATGCAAATAAAGACCCTTTAACAGTTTTAAAAGGTTTCCGGGATTACCTGCCTGCAAACCCGGGTGCAAAATTGTACATGATTTACCAAAGTGAAGTACTTTTAAGCGATATAGAAGAACTGATAATGTCTTCCGCCCAACTACGGGATGCCGTTATTTTAGTAGGCGAAGTTGCAAATAACGATTTGCCTTATTGGTTTAGCGCGGCAGATTTTTATATATCGGGCAGCCATAAAGAAGGCAGCGGTTATGCTTTGTTAGAAGCCATGGCCTGCGGTTGCATTCCCATTGTTACCACCATCCCATCTTATCGAAAAATCACAGTCAACGGTCAGCATGGTTTTTTATATCCCGCAGGTGATGCCAATGCTTTGGGTCAAACCCTTAAAGCGCTTGAGGGCGCAGACTGGCAAAAGCTTTCGGCAGCTGTTTTAAAGCATTTTAACAAAAAACTAAGTTTTAAAACCATAGCCGATGACCTGGTTGATATTTGCCATCAATTAATTCACAAATAAGGCGGTAACGCGGGCCGCTATCTCTTCGGTAGTGTATATCAGCACGGGCTCATGTTTCAGTTGCTTATCATTCAACATTGCTTTAATAATAACCGGCAGGTCTTCGGCGTTGCCGGGAACGTGATGCTGTGTGGGCCTTATATTCATTCCGTTAACCAGGCTCACCACATGGCAGCCTGCATATAAGGCCTCGCTTAAAACAGTGCTGTAACCCTCATAAGCCGATGTATGCAAAAATATTTTCGATCGCTGCATCATCGCCAGCACCTCCGGGTGTGGTAATTCACCTTTTAATTCGATGTTATTTTCCAGCCCAAGCCTGTTTATCTGTCTTCTCAACTTTTCCATTTCCGGGCCCTTGCCACATATTACCGTTTTTAACCCCGGAAATTCAGCAACCAGGCTTTTGATAATATTTATAAAAAGACCATATTGCTTAAGCGGGATGAGCGAACCTGCACCCATAATGTCGATATCCCGATCAGCAACGCGGGCACCAAAAAGCGTAACATCAATACCTGTAGGGATAACATGCGCCGGTTGGGTACCATAGTTTATCCTGAATTCCGTTGCCAAAAAATCCGATATCGCTATTACCGAGCCGCCATTGGGTTTTATTCGGTTAACGTACTCATTACCTGCTTTTGCATCCTGCCCAAGCAGCCAGGGGTAATGTAATAAGCCGTTTTTTTTTGCGAAGCGGTTACCAATAAACGCACACTCCCCCATCCAAAAGCTTAATAAGCCTACAAGTTTGTACCCGCCATTCAGCTCTTTTAAGGTTTGCCATACCCGCCACCAGGTTATCAGCCTGAAAAGCTGCCCCTTGCCCTTACCTGCAATCGCAATAACCTCCACTCCATGCCAGTAATACCGGGTCGCCTTAAAAGGGTATTGAAAGCTAACCACGATGATATGTAACAGGGGATTGTGTTGTTTTAAAGCTTTTACAAAAATCTGCATAGGCGGTAAACATGTGGTATCGTTACCGTTTGCGGGGAAGCCCGGGGTTAATATGACCAATGCTTCAGGCTTATTCATTTATTAGGGGGATTATTTTGTTGCAATGGTTCAGGCTTGCAATGTTGTGTGTTATAAAAAATATGATCTTACCCTGGGCCGTTAATTGCTTTAGTTGGATAAGGATAGCCTCTTCGGCCTGCTGATCCATTTCGCCAAACGGCTCGTCCATGATCAGCACATCAAAGTCGTGGTACAATGCTCTTGCCAGGGCTATGCGTTGCCTTTGCCCACCGCTCAGGTTCTTGCCGTTTTCGCGCACTATTTTATTTATGCCTTCTGGGTAGCCGGATAACAAGGGGGCAAGTCCGCAAAAGGATATGGCTTCATCCAGTTTTGCCGTATCGTATTCCTTACCATCAGCAAGGGTAATGTTTTTAAGGATGGTATCGTGAATAAAGTAGTTTTGCTGTTTTACATAAGCTATTTTATTCCAGTATTGCTGTCTTTTTTGGGTATTCGCTTGTTTACCATCTATGTAAATATAGCCCGATTGGGGCGTTAAAAAACCAAGCAATAAATTAATGATCGTTGTTTTGCCACTGCCAGACGCTGCCGATAAACCAACAAAATCGCCTGCGCAAACATCGAAACTAATGCCCGATACTACAGGCTGGTCTGCGTAACTAAAATAAACATTGTGAAAACGGATAGAATTGATGGGTTCAGCAATATTAAGCATACCCGCCTTTGTCAACGTGTCGGGTTCTTTTACAGCGAGCAAATCATTCAGGGTAAATTCGTAGGTTTTTATTTGCCCCATACTGTTTAGAATTTTAATAATACCGGGGATAATTTTGTAAGCAGCTGTAATAAAAACGCCAATGGTAAGCACATCAACCACTGCGCCGCGTACAGCCCATTTGTTTATCAGCACGAGGATAAAAAAACCAAAAATGGCAAAAATCTCTACCAATCTTGCTGGTAGCCCCTGCAGCGTTTGCTGCGTTGCGATATTGTTATTAAGCTGTTGCTGGTAACCCACGTACCTATCGGCCAGGAATGTGTGTTTGTTGTAAATGTTACTTTCTATAAACCCGGCTAACGATTCCTGTAAATACTGGATGCTTTTCTCGCTCGCAATTTTTGTTTGTTCGCGCACCTGTTTAGATTTCCGTTTGATAAAATAGGCCAGGGTAATTATAGGCGGTAACAGCACCAGCAGTAATAAAAAAAACAGCAATGGTTGATAGATCAATATGGCACCGATGGTAAATAAAATAAGCAGGCTTTGGGATATAATTTGCTGAACATTATTGAGGATGTAATGACTAAACTCGATAGGTTGCTGGCTTACCTGGCGGATGTGTACCGATGAATCGACATTAACAAATTTGATATACTCATCTTTCAGGTAATGCAGGATATTCCTTTTTGACAATCGCGATGCTACCCCGTAAAAAAAATGATGCTGAAACCGGGTAATCAAATAACCGAGCCAGTTTTTGCCGCAATACAGCAGCATAAATAAACCGATTGGCAGTATAGATTGCTGTTTAAGCCAGCTAAGCCGCAATAAATGATGTTGAACTGGAGTGCCCGAGGTATAAAGCCCTATGATGATAAGCAATGTACCTAAAAAGGCAATATCAAGCACGCTGATAAACAGATCGAGCAGGATGAGCCTGTACAACCTGTTTTTTTCGGTTACGCTAAGCAGCGTGAGTATTCCCTTAAAAATGTGTTTCAAAATGCCGTAATGACAAAGTCTTTTAGTACTTCATCATTACGGCACCGGGCGCGTAATGGTTGCCCGTTGTGTATGTTAAGTCTTGTGTTTTAATTTATGAGTCTTGAGTTTGAACTTCGAAGTTCTACACCCTAAGCCTGAAGTTAGAAGAGATTATAAAACCCGGGACGTGGAACTTTAAACTATGAGGAAAACTCAACACTCAGAACTCAAAACTTATAACTATTGCACAAGCTTAATCTCAACCCTGCGGTTCAGAACCCGTCCTTCTTCGGTTGTGTTATTGGCAATAGGCTTGCTTTCGCCATACCCTTTAACCGCAAGATTATCTGCACTGATGCCGCTGTTTACCAGGTAAGTTTTAACCGAGTTGGCGCGTTGGATTGATAATTCCATATTACGTTCGTCGGTACCCTCTGCAGATGAGTTTCCGTTTAAAACAAACTTTACAGATGGGTCTTTTTTCAACTCGATAACGGCCTGGTCAAGCGCCTGGTACGACGCTGTTTTTAACACCGCCGAATTAAATTCAAATTGGATATTAGTAAAATTATAATTTGGTTTTGCAGGTGCTGGCGGCGGTGTGGGTGCAGACGCAGCAGCAGGCGGCGGCGTTGGTTTCGGTGCCGGCGCGTACATTTTTTCAGTTTCAACAGGAGCTGGTTTTTCGGCTAATTTCTTGGCTTTACAAGCCGGAAAAGTAATGGCCACTAAAGCAATAAGCGATAAAAATAAAGGGGCTTTTAAAAACTTCATAGTTGGTTTTGATTTTTCGGTAAACATAAAAAATTATTTGCCATATGGCTTTAGCGCCCATACAGCATTATTAAAAAAAGGAATTAAATGACAATTTGTTTAGCATGCGCATTATCCTTAACTGCCAGTTAGAACGGGAAATTGCCGGGATAAGTATTGTTAAGTTAAGCTACCCTATATATTACCTCAGTGTATATTGTGGATTTACCGTGGTGTATTTATTAATAATTAAGTATTTCTACGCAGTTAAATTCCGTACAACTACCGGGAATAATATAAGGTGAATTATGTTATTTAGCAGAATCCTAAAACACATCAACATGAAAACCGATACTCCTTTTGAGCCAATTGAAACGCCGGATATACATTTTTTGCGCCGGATAGAAGTATTAAAGAAACACCCCGAGGTAAAACAATTAATGGGCTACGATCCCTGGGCGGCAGTGCTTACTTTTTTCATTGTGGCAGGGCAAATTAGCTTTGCGTGGGGTGTAAGTGTCTGGTTCCCTTCGTTTGGAACTTATTGGTGGCAAATTATCCTGCTGTCATACGTGGTCGGCGGTACCATGAACCATTGGTCGGCCATGGCTGTGCATGAAATGGCACATAACCTGATGCTGAAAACACCTGCGCAAAATAAAGCGCTGGCCATATTTGCCAACCGCAATCGGTATGGTGTATTACAAACCATTCTTTGGTGCCCAATAATTTATGCGATATCACCAATGAGCGGATAGCATCATCGCTTGCCCGGCCGCCTGCATTGCGGATTACATGCGCATCACCCTCGGCAAGGCCTGCGTATTTAGCAGGATCAAGGCGGGCATCCATACAGGTTAAAATGGCAAACTGGCGTGCCGGCGGTATGGTAAGGTTACCCTTATCGCCAAAATGTTTTACATATTCATCGTTAGCTTTTAGTACCTGCCGGTGTACTTTGCTTTTAACTTGCTGAAGCTCATCAATTGCGTTTGACATAATTTTAAGTTTTTGTGAATAAACCTCGTTTTAAAATTATCAGGCTGATTTCCTGCTGTTAGCTATCAACGATGATTCGTAAACCGATGTAATGATAGCCTCACCATTGAAAGTTCCTAAAAAGTCAAGGTCAATATGGTTGTAAATCACCTGCTTATTGGCATCGATGATATAGGTGGCCAGTAAGGGCACATTAACATCAATGCCCGAAAAACGGTTCCAAACCGGGTCGTTGTCAGAATAAATCCTGAATGTTTGGGCTATGTTGTTCTCCTCGTCGTGATAAAAGTTAAGGGTAAAGCTATTTTCCCAGGCTTGCTTTGCCAGCTCATCGGTACGTTTATCGCTGATAACTAATAAACTTCCCCCATTAGCCCTTATTTCCTGCTGAATATTATTTAATTGCTGTAACAATTCAAATCCCTCCTCTTTCCAGTGGTGCGAGTAAAAGGCAATCACCAATGGTTTTTTAAGCAGTTGCCTTAAAGCTATTGGCCCATGGGTTTGTGCACCGTTGAAAAACGATTGCCAACGGGTGTAATCATTGGAAAACTTTAAGTCAGGAATATAATTACCTGCTTTTACAGGTTGCAAAGCGCGGTAAGGTTTAAAAGCAATATCATTATCTGGAACAATTTCTGAAAGATCGAAAAACGGGTATTTATTATTGGCAGTTGACATTTTTTGTAATGTTATTAATGGTATTTAAATTACGTTCATTTGAGCAGATGAGAGATGGATTACCTTCAACAACGGCATAAGCCATAAATGATTTGCCTGTAATGCAACGCACTATTAAAAAATGGTCTCTTTAAATAATTTGTCGGGTAAGCGTTCATAAAATATATTAAATAACAAGGTCAGTAAACTTTTGGGAGGATCTGTGGTTTTAAGGGAGAGAAACTCAACAGCAGCAACACATATACATTAGTCCTCTTAAATCGTGGCGATTTAAAAAGTTATTTGATTTGTATTTTATTGTGTTGCTTAACATGCCTTTGAATTAATGAAACAAATATACTATAAAGTCTATGTAACTAGTATACATTTTTATAAATATTTTTATTCTTCTTTTACTTACTTAACTTACCAATAAAAATATACATGTTAAAAGGCATTTGCAAATACATTTCCGTAATACTTATCCCGCTCATATACATACCATTAGGCTGCAATCATGGCGCAAGGCCAAGTCAGCAGTCTTCGGCTGACTCACTGAAGAAAAAGGCCGCTAAGGAATGGAGCAAAACAATCCCCGGCAGTTTCAGCGATCAAACTGAGGCCGTTTTTGATAGCACACTGCTTGTTACTTTTGTTAAAAACCACCCTGCATTTGAACCATATGTTAAGGATATCAGCCTGTTTTACAGCAAGCGCAAGTTTGCTTACGCCTGGTACAATAAAGGAAAGTTGATTGAACAGGCCGGAAACCTGGCAGACAGAGTAGGAAATTTACAAAATGAGGGGATTTACAAAGCCATTCCCTGCCCCAAAGTTTTAGACTCATTGATATTTGCGCCTAATAGTAAAATAATGAAACCCAATATCGAAACAGAGTTAATGCTGACGGCCCAGTATTTTGTGTTTTCAAAACTGGCTTTCCAGGGCATGAGCGAATCTACCAGCAAAGGAGTAAACTGGTTTTTGCCGCGCAAAAAAATCTCGTATAATGATTACCTGGATACTTTGTTGAAGCAAACGGGCAAAGGCAGCAGTACATTGTCAGAACCCGTTTACAGGCAGTACGATTTATTAAAAAACTACCTCGCCAAATACCGGGTTTTAGACACGAAAGAAAAATGGACAACGATACCACCGGCCAAAGGCATAAAACCAGGCGACTCATCGGTTGTAATCCCATTGATACGAGCACGGCTTTTTAAATTGGGAGATTTTAAAGGCGACACGTTAAACAATGTTTTTGATGATGCTTTACAACAGGCTATAAACCAGTTTCAGCTAAGGCATGGCTTAACAGCCGATGGTTTACCGGGACCAGGAACACTTGCAGAGATGAACGTACCCTTAAAAAAACGCATCAGGCAAATTATTGTGAACATGGAACGATGCCGCTGGCTGCCAATTAGTTTAAACAGCGATTACCTGGCAGTAAATATCCCCGAATTTAAGTTGCACGTTTATCATGCTGATAGTTTGTTGTGGAGTTGCAATGTGGTTGTAGGGCAAAAGGTGCATCAAACGGTTATATTTTATGGTCAGATGCAATATGTGGTGTTTAGCCCGTACTGGAATGTACCCGAAAGCATTGTACGGAACGAAGTTTTACCCGAAATGCGAAAAAACTCCAATTATATCAGCAAGCACAACATGATCATTACAGGCCGCGAGAATGGTTTGCCGGTAGTTAAACAAAAACCGGGCCCCGAGAACTCGTTAGGGCTTGTGAAATTTTTATTCCCCAATAGTTATAGTATTTATTTGCATGATACACCATCGCGATCATTATTTGGCGAATCGTCAAGGGCGTTTAGTCATGGTTGCATCCGGGTTGGCGAACCCGCCAGGCTTGCCGCCTTTTTGCTAAAGTATGATACCACCTGGACTGCCAGTAAGATTAACAAGGCAATGCATCTGGGCAAAGAACAAACCATAACACTAAAGCAAAAAGTGCCTGTATTTATCGCCTACTTCACAGCTTTTACCGATAGAGATAATAAGCTGAATTTTCGCCAGGATATTTATGAGAGGGATGAACAACTGGCGTCGATGATATTATCGGGAAGCGGGAAATATTAGAGAGAATGTTAATTTACAAAAAAACGTCGTTGCGAGGTACGTAGCAATCCCCTACATGCTAATTAGCATTGCTTATCGGGGATTGCTTCGTACCTCGCAACGACGTGATTATATTAAAATGACTACTTCTACTTCAACACTGACACCGCTTTATTGGCATCCCCAACTCCCCAAACAGTACCTGGTTTATCGCCCATGGTTATTTCCAGCTCGCCGCCGGCCATCAGGGTTTTGTGCGCAAAATAGGTTTTGGTATAGTTTACACCATTTAATTTCATGGCGTTAATATACATATTTTTAGGCCCGTTATTTTTTACCACAACGTGAAATGTTTTATTTCCCTGTAGTTTCAGCGTTGCCTCGGTGATTACCGGGCTACCAAAAACGTAAAGGCCATTTGCGGGGTTAACGGGGTAAAAGCCAAGGGCCGATAGTACATACCATGCCGACATCTGGCCAACATCTTCATTACCAATAATACCGTCGGTTTTAGTGGTGTAAAAATCATCCAGGATATAACGCACTTTGGCAGCAGTTTTCCACGGCTGGCCCGAGTAATCGTAGTAGTAGGCCATCGGGTGCCCAGGTTCGTTACCGTGCGCATATTGGCCAATTAAACCGGATACATCTGGCGATTTAAATTTGCCCATATCCCCCTCGGCAATAAATAACGAATCGAGCTTGATATTAAATTTATCTTTGCCACCCAGCAAGTTAATTAATCCTTCAACATCCTGTGGCACCAGGAAAGTGTATTCCCAGCCATTGCCTTCGGTAAAGTCGCCGGTTTCATGAATTGAGATAAACGGGCTGTAAGGTGTGCGCCATGAATTGTCGGCTAAACGGCCACGCATAAACCCGGCCTTAGGATCGTAGTAGTTTTTGTAGTATTTACCGCGTTTGCTAAAATATTCATAATCGGCTGCTTTGCCCAGTTTCTTGGCAACCTGTGCAAGGCACCAATCGTCAATGGCATATTCTAACCCCATCGAAACAGATTCGGCAGTGCTATCCGCAGGAATAAAACCCAGTTTTTTTACAAATTTAACACCGCGTGCATCCTGCATCGCCGTGGTTTTCATTGCTTCATAAGCCAGATTGGCATCAAAGCCTTTATATCCTTTCAGCAACGCATCGGCTACAACAGGCACCGCACTATAACCAACCATACAGTTAGTTTCATTAGCCATTAAATGCCAGGTTGGCAATGTACCCTGCTGCTGGTAAATAGCCAGCATCGAATTTATCATATCATTAGTATGCTCCGGGTGGATGATGGTCGATAAGGGGTTATTAGACCTGTAAGTATCCCATAACGAAAATGTGGTTACGTTATTAAAACCTACGTTTTTATGCACCTTTTTATCGGTACCCCAATATTCGCCGTTTACATCATTAAATATAGATGGAGCTACCATAGAGTGATAAAAAGCGGTGTAGAATTTCTTTAATATCGACAATGAATCTGCTTTAATGTTGATTTTGCCCAACTGTGCATTCCAGGCCTGGTCTGCCTGGGTAACAACTTTTGCAAAATCCCAGCCTGGTATTTCGGCTTTGATATTCAACATGGCATTGGCCGAGCTTACCGGCGAAATTCCAACTTTAGCGTAAACAACCTCGCCTTTTGAGGTAGTAAAGCTGATAACGCCTTTAACCTTAGCTCCTTTTAACTTGGTAGCAGTTGCTTTTGCTGTACTATCGTAAGCGGCAAATTTTTCTATCGGTTTTGAGAAAACAGCGGTAAAGTAAATACGCTGATCAGCCGCCCATCCCTTTGAAAAGCGGTAACCGCTGATGGTGTATTTATCTTCCTGCTTAATATAAGTTTCATATGATCTGTCCCAGCCAATACCTTCCTGTAAGTCAATCACAATATGGGCATCTTTTGAAGATGGGAAAGTGTACTTGTGCATCCCAACCCTCGTGCTGGTTGTAAGCTCGACACCGATATCGTAGCGTTTTAGCTTAACCTTATAATACCCGGGCTTCACAACTTCGTCTTTATGGCTAAAAAGGGAAAAATAGCCATCTTGCATATCTTTCAAGCTGCCTTTATAAGTTTTAATGGCACCGGTGGTTGGCATAAAAGATATATCGCCCAAATCGCCGATACCGGTACCACTTAGGTGTGTATGCTGAAACCCAATAATAGTTGAATCGGAAATATGGTAGCCCGAGCACCAATCCCACCCTTCGGACAGGTTAGTTGGCCCTAATTGCACAGCACCAAATGGAACGTTTGCCCCAACAAACACGTGCCCGTGAAAACCGGTGCCGATATAAGGATCGACGTATTTGGTAAAAGACACAGGTGCAATACCTGTCGTTTTTTTAGCTTTTGGCGCCTGGCCAAATGCGGTCACTGTTAAAACTGCCAGTATCCCGGCTAAGAGGGTCGTTTTTTTCATTTGTAATGTGTAGAATGTATGCCGGGTTTGCTCAAACATAAGCCCCGCTATATAATAGATTATTAATAAACGCTTAATTCTGCAACGCTAATGCCATTGCCCGCTATAACATGTTCAGCCTCAAATTTAAAATACTTGGCGCTTACCGGGTTGCTTAAAACAACCGGCTGTTCAATCGGGTTCGATTTAATATTCGAGAACTCTCCCGAAGCAACTTTCACCCATTCCATACCATCCAGGCTTGTGTAAAATGTATAGCGGTCAACAATACCATCGGGTTGCTTATCCTGCCTTGGTAAATATCCAAATGCTTTGATTTGGCGAGCTGCCCCCATATCAATGGATATTTGCTGCGGGAATTTTGCATCACTCTTGCTTAACGTGCTGTATAGCGTACCGATGTGCTCATCAATCGTATTTTCTGCCCGGTTGCCACCTTCATTTGCAGCAGTCGCGTCAATTGTTTTCCAGTCGGCTTTGGCATAGCCAAATGAGGCAAAAGCAACATCACTTTTCTGCCCTTTGCCTTCAAAGCTACGTGCTTTAACAATGCCTCCGTTAGCCAGCAAAACCGGCTCCTTGTAAACCGGCGACGCAAGGGTTGGTTCCTGCCCGTTCAAAGTATACCTGATGGCACTCACCGGCGCTTCTGTTGTTATGCTAACCTCGCCTTGTTTATTCCGCAGAATTTTAGGAGCAGTTAAATGCACCGGTTCCTTAAATAATCCAAAATCGCTAAGCGCAATGGCAACAGGCGATTTTGTTATGCTTAACCTTAATTTACTTGCCGTAATGTTTTGAGTTAAGCGGATCAGCCTGTTACCGCCTATGCTGGTGGCTGCGCCAATCTGCTGCCATTTGCCGTTCACAAAAGCATCAATCTCAAAAGCTTCTATCCGCTGGCCTAACTTAATATTTTCGCGTAAACGGATAACGTTGAATGTTTTTGGCGTGTGCAGGTCGATAGTTAAACTGGGCGTGGTTACTTTATCATCAGTAGCCCAATAACTATACCTGTCATTATCTAACAAAAGCTGCGGGCCAAAGCTTAATTTATTGCCACCACGTATGTTGCTTGCCGTAACGGCAGCGCCTTTTGCCAGGTTAACCGCAAAGGTTTGTTTTAACAGGTTACCAAATTGGGTAAGCGATTTAACGTCTATCTCATTTACAATCCCCCGCGGATCGGGCGACAAGCCTAAATCAAGCGCGGCGCCGCGGCCAACGCTTTTATAATACAGATCGAGCAATGTATAGGGCGATTTTACCCCGTCATCCTGGATTTTGTGGTAAAACCAACCTGGCCGTAATGATACATCGCATTCTGCGGGCATCCAGAAATCGCCATTGCGGGTACCTTCAGTGCCTTCGTAGTCTTTTACAAAACCGTTGCCCGGCTTTTTGCCTTCTACCGGGGCATGGGGCGTATAGGTGGCCCAGCAGGTTTCGCCGGCATGGCCCTCCTCGTTGCCAACCCAGCGTACATCGGGGCCAACATCACCAAAAATAACGGCGTTAGGCTGCAGTTTACGGGTAATAGCCCAGGTGGTATCCCAGCCATAGTAGGTGGACCTGTCGATATGCCTCACCTCGCGCTTGCCGCCATAGTAGCCATCGCCACCGTTGGCGCCATCATGCCATGATATAAACAGCGGGCCATAGTTGGTATATAATTCGCGCAATTGCTCGCGGTATATTTTGATATATTCATCCGTACCGTAGTTAGGGTTATTCCTGTCCCAGGGCGAGCAATATACCCCAAGCTGCATTCCTAATTTATTGCAAGCTTCGCGGTACTCTTTTAAAATATCACCTTTTCCATTTTTGTATGGGCTTTTGGATATGTTATGTTCGGTTGTTTTGGTGGGCCAAAGGCAAAAACCATCATGGTGCTTGGCAACCACTACAACGCCTTTAAAACCGCCGGCTTTGGCGGCCGCTACAATTTGCATGGCGCTAAACTGCGACGGGTTAATGAGCTTAGGATCTTCATCTCCATAACCCCACTCCTTGTCGGTATATACATCAACGCCATAATGGATAATGCAATACATACCCATTTCCTGCCAGTTTAACTGTCCTTTTGTTGGTAATGGGCCGTATGGCTTCGGTGCCGTTTGGCTAAATCCTTTTAGGCCGATGGCCAACAACAGTAATATGATACCTGTAACCTTTTTCATGAATACATCTTAATTTTTAAACCAACCAGCCGGTACATCCTGTGGTGCCGAACCATTAACACTATACTTCAGGCCAAGTTTGAAACCACCGCCTCCCTCTATAAAATCGAGTTGAAAAGGATGAGCACCCATTTTTAACGCTGCTTGCCCGCTACGTTCCTGGGCCGAATGGTTTCCATCGTTGTTAACAACCATATTGGGGCCTATTTTCAATACCCCACCGTCGTCGCAGGTTAAATAAAAGCTATAAATACCATCGGCAGGAACATCAATATATCCTTTATAGGTAATGCCAAATGAGGGCGCTTTTACAGTTGCTGGTACCTCAATTTTATCTGTAGTAAAAGTACTATCAACTTTAGCATCCTTCATAAAAGTTGTTGCTTTAAAGTAGGCTTTGTAATAAGTACAGGCCAGGCCAGGTTTTGGCGGCGCTATTTTCACCGGGCCAAGCATTTGCTGTTGAGTATAATTCAAGTTGTAAACATCGCCACGGGTGCCACTTGGTGTAAATGCTGCAACCCGTACCAACTGGGCTTTTTTGATAACCAATGGCGTGGGCAATACCGGTGAGTTTACGCCGGGCAAGGTTCCATCAGTAGTGTAACGGATGGTTAAAGTTGGCAACGGTGATGCAATGCTTAATTTGCCCTCATCGGTAAATACATAATCGTTTAGCAGACCCGGCAAATCAGGCAGGCGATAATTTATCCCCAGGGCATCCATCCTGCTATATTGCTGCACCAGGCGTTGCAAGTACGATTGGTATTTACCAGGCTGGTTTGTCCAAAGCATTTCGGCAAGGGCAGTCATCCGGGGCATGGCCATATAATCGGCCCGGCGCTCCGATGGGATCTGTTCCGTCCAGATGTTAGCCTGGGCACCAATAATTGATTTAGCCTCCTGTGCATTAAGTACTTTGGGGATGGGGTTAAAATGATATACCCTGTCAATAGCATACTGGTCGGGCTGGTTATCAAAATATAAGGGCTCGCCGGGGGTCATAATCACGGTATTGCCGTTTTTAACCGCCTCAACCGGGGCTTTAGGCACCCATCCGCGCCAGTACATTACAATAGCTGTGGGGCTTATACCACCTTCAATAATTTCATCCCATCCTATCAGTTTGCGACCTTTGGAGTTAAAAAATTTCTCCATGCGGTTAATAAAATAGCTTTGCAGGGCTGCGAGGTCTTTTATGCCTTCCTTTTCCATCAAAGCCTTGCAGGCATCAGATTTACCCCAATCGGTACGGTCAACCTCATCGCCGCCTATGTGAATGTATTTGGATGGAAAAATATCCATAATCTCGGTAAATACGTTTTGTGCAAACTCAAAAGTGGTTTCGTTACAGGGACAAATAGGCTTGGTAAACAGGGTTCCCCATTTATTCTCGCCATTACAGGTTAAAAACGGGTATGAGTTAATGGCAGCCATCATATGGCCCGGCATATCAATCTCGGGGATAATATCAATATGCCTTGCAGCCGCGTAGGTTACAACACCCTTCATTTCCTGCTGGGTATAAAAACCTCCGTAAAGGGTTTTACCATCGCGCTGGATAATGTGCTCCTTATCGATCACAAAATCGGGATTGTCCTTTGAACGTTTCATGCATGACGAATCCTGGTTGTTGAATGTACGCCATGCCCCTTCTTCAGTCAGTTTGGGATATTTTTTTATTTCGATGCGCCAGCCCTGGTCGTCGGTCAGGTGCAGGTGCAGCTTGTTCATTTTGTAAAGCGCCATCCTGTCGATAAACTTTTTAAGATAGCTGATAGAAAAAAAGTGCCGCGAAA